>Ga0187843_10000428_pt1 | contig 30489 bp, 30 predicted proteins | sample SpaLakP09_SKY_43_FD_134516 | JGI IMG/M metagenome (GOLD analysis project Ga0187843, IMG submission 134516) | Oligotrophic lake water microbial communities from Sparkling Lake, Wisconsin, USA - SP09_SKY_43 | ecosystem: Environmental > Aquatic > Freshwater > Lake | place: USA: Sparkling Lake... | reverse complement strand
GTTGTAAGCAATTGTTGCTGGAACTGGACGACCAACTGAGTATTGAGCACTTGAACTATTAGTAAATGGTTGGTTTTGGCAGTTCAAAGTAGTAACTGCCCATAGACATTCATCAATAGGACGGATATCAAGATTGATTTTTACTTCATGATATTGCAAAGCAATGAGCGGCAATGCAAGACCAGGGTTTGTGCAAAACCAAAATTGGAGTGGCACATAAAGGGTTGTTTCAGGGAGTGCGTTTCGAGGTGCGCAAACTTGACGAGGAGCCAAAGAGTCGCAAGGAGATTCTACATCAGAAAATGAAGGATCGGTGATGAAGGTAAGTTGAGTTGTGTTTCCAATCATCTTGAAATAGCCTGGAAGCTGTTCAGCAGTCATAGTAAGTTGGTTCCAGATGTGCATCCAGTCACCATATTGACGGTCGATTCTTTGACCACCAATTTCAACTTCAACCTGAGCGATAAGTTGTTCACCAGGGAAATCTAACCAACGTGCATATACACCGGTGTTTTGACCAGTTGTGTAGTTTCCAAGACCCATAAGCTGGTTAATTTCAGGTAGAGTAACTTGTAGATAAGTTCTGTAAGCTAAATCACCATTTCTGCTAATAACACATTGGACACGACGACCGAAATCGGCTTGTCCATTAAAAGTTTGTTCAATTGATTCAATTGCAAAGTTAGTATATCTGCGATAAGTAACTTTCCAAAAAGTAATTTGAGGATTACCTGTACATTTCCTCTACCTTATCTTTCAATAAGGAGTAGACTATATCTTAAAAAGAATTCATATTTGAGTTTAATATAAATTCTCTCGAAAACCATTTAGTCGTTGAACCTTCTTCTTTAAATTTTTCTAATTTTTGTATAATATTATTTATTTGATTGACATCAATTTCTTTTTTAGATGAATTATATTTTAATGTAACTGGTGTTAAATTAGACCAATTCCAACATTTAAATTTTTCATCTTCATTTGTTAAATCAAATTTACAAACAGGTATGATATGATCAATAGACCAATATGAACCATAATTGTCCCAGTTCATTTCTGGAAAAAAATTATATTCAAACCATTCTCTTAAATATTGAATATTACAACCGATATAATTCATAGTTGAAACATTTTTAACAAGAACAGTTCTTAAACGTGCAGCTAAGGATTTTTTTAGTCTATAATTAATATTAGTTTGACTTTCAATCCTACACCATTCCGTTTTCTGTTCTGTTAAAAATTTCGGATAACAAGAAATACAAATCTTTTTTTTATAAAACTTTTTAAGTTTAGAAAAATCTTTTAATAATTTTTCTTCATGACATTTTTCACATTTTGCCATAAAAGTTTGATTTTTTTTTTGCCTTAGATTTTTTTTTCTTATTTTATCCTTTTCATTTAAACATTTTTTACATATTTTTGAATATGAATTTTCTCTATCATTATATTTTCTATATTTATCAATTGATTTGTTAAATTTACAATCATCACATTTTTTTTCATCCATGTTTGTATTTATATAATATTTGTTTTTATATATTAATTTTTAAAAATTAAAGAAGCTTGGCTGCTCATTGCCCATTTCAATTAATCATATTATAAATTAATTGCATCTTATTCATTTTTACTATACCCAAGTTTTTTGTCTTGGCCACAATTCACTCACGAAAATTGTTTAGTAGAATAAGTTTTAGGGGTTTCAAGCAATTTGATTTTCTTACCAGGGTTTTTCAAATTAAATAATTTTAATTTCCCTGATTAACATCAGTGGTACTCCATATAAAGAGCATCCACAAAAGGCTTTATGAATATCTTATTTTTTCGATATTCCCTGATGTTTTTCTACCCTACAGGTTTTTAAGGTAAACATCCTGCGATGATCCCTAATATTTCTAAAAGGGCTAGAGTACACCTTAAGAGATTTCTAGTTTGACTAAAACTATCATTAATCCCCGATTGCCGTCTACTCGTTGAACCTTTATCTTATATCTGTCTAAAATATTACACCTTAACAGGTGGATATAAGATACTTGGCTGCGGATTATCCAATCTTTAGCGTTTTTACTATGCCGTCGGTCATTACCCTACGGTATTATTTATGTCACCATAAATAAGAAGTATCTAAAGCTCTAAGGAAGTTCCCGCAATTTGACAATCTTGCGAAACAACTAAATAATAATTGTTCCACTAGCAAGTTATATAATTGAGATAGGTGAAATCTCAATTCGTATATTTACACTGTTTTCTATCATGGAGATATACGACCCACAATAGCAGCTCACTGTTGGCGCCCAGAATAGTTAAGCGCCATAAGCTACAAGTTGCATTAAACCACCACCCATTTTATACAATTGCTAAAGAAAAAAAAATTACAAATTTTAATTTAATTAATTAAATAATTACATAATTAAATTAATCATCTCCATAAAATAATTATGTGATAATTTTATTTACATCTAAATTTGATGTCATAAATTTTTTCAAATATGTTTCATCTAGTATCTCTTTTTTACCTTCGTGAGACTTTGTAAAAACATACGACGTGTTTCGTTTTTTTACAGACCAACCCTGCTCAATAGAATTAAATAATAAAATCATTTTTTGAAATTCAATAAAATCAATTTTAACATTCCCATTTTCTAAATTTTTTAGGGTCTCTAAATTAATTTGAATATCCATTAATTAGACTAATCAAAATAAAAATCATACTAAAACTTAAATATAAATAATATATTTCTTTATATTATTAATTAAATAAATTGTGTTAATTTAATTTAAATGCCTAATTTTAAACCAAAAACTAACAAAAAAATAAGGTTTAATAAAAAATCTTCAATTACACTCGACATAAAACACAAAGAATTTTTAAATGAATTTGTAAAAGATGAAAATGACAGAATTCCAGAATTAAAAAGTTTAAGATATGAATTAAAACAACAGTTAGAAAATAATTTTAATATTGAACAAAGATTGGATTTAGAAGATAAAATTGAAAATTTAACAGAAAAAATAAAAGAAATTAAAAACAAAAAGAGAGAATATTTTCTTGATAATTCAAAATTTATTTTTGAATATTTTGAAAATAAAAAAAATATATCAAATGGTAATACGGGTCAAACCATTACAAATAAAACCAAATTAATAAACGATTTTTTTAAAATTAAACAAGAAAAAGATGAAGATAAAATAACACATAACGAAAATAATAATATTGTTCAAAAATATCTTAGTAATATTGATGATAGTTTTATTGATGTTAATTCTTTTATTTGTCAAACAAATATATGTAAAATTTGTCATAAAGGCGAATTAATTCCTCTAGAGGATGAAGGAATTATGGTTTGCAATGAGTGTTCTAGAAGTATCTCTTATTTAATTGAAAGTGAAAAACCATCATATAAGGAACCACCCAAGGAGGTTTGTTTTTATGCTTACAAAAGAATCAATCATTTTAAAGAAATTTTATCTCAATTTCAAGGAAAAGAAACCACCCAAGTTCATACAGACGTTATTGAAAATATTAAACTTCAAATTAAAAAAGAGAGAATTAATTTAGAACAACTTACAAATTTAAAAACTAAAGAAATACTTAAGAAACTTGGCTACAATAAATATTACGAACATATACCATTTATTAAAGACAAATTAGGAATTAAACCACCAATTATGACACCCGAATTGGAAGAAACATTATGTAATCTTTTTATCGAACTTCAATCACCTTATTCTAAATATTGCCCAGATGACAGAGTCAATTTCTTAAATTATTATTATACTGCTTATAAACTATGCGAACTTTTAGGAGAAGAAAAATATTTACCCCTATTACCATTATTAAAAGATAGAGAGAAAAGAATAGAACAGGATAATATATGGAAAAAAATTTGTGAAGAATTAGATTGGGAATTTATCCCTACTATTTAATTACAATGTTAATAAATTTAATAATTATTACTATATTTAATTCTAACTAGCTAAGAATCTAAACATCGTCTTCGTCATCTTCAATGTCTTCAATGTCTTCAATGTCTTCATCGTCTGTATTAACTACTGCTTCTACAATTTCGTCTTCTAAATCATCCTCAATTTCGATGTATTGATTATTTATCCATATTACCTTCCGAGTATTAAACAACTTATTCATATTTATAATTTCTGGTTTTTCAGTTTCTGATGTAAATAATTTTAAAATTTGTTCATCATCTCTAAATCTTACAGTATAAGTTTGTTGTATATTATTTCTTCCAATTCTTCCCATAGCTTGAATAATTTTTTCTTGAGTTAGTTTTAAATCTTTGCTTAGAAACCCGTGACAAAATTGATAATTTGTTCCATAAATATAATCACTTGAAGCAATAATCATATATAATTTTTGCAGATCTGCAAGTTTCTTCATTATTTCAGTGTAAGCTATATTTTCGTGATTTATAAATACTCCAATACCCATCATCAATAAAACCTTCCATGTATTGTCTACACCGTTTAATGCCATTATTTCTGAAACAATTCCTTCATCTACACTACTTGTAAAAGCTCCTTTTGCACTAATTCCTTCTGCCCATTTATCTAAATGCATTTTACGATTTGGAATGAAAGTATCATTCAATGAAGCTGCCTTAATCATAATCTTTAATGTTGTAATCTCTTCGCTTATTTTTGATATTGCACTTTTATTTACAAATTCATCAGGAATATCTTTATTTGATTTTTTAGAATCTTTATTTGATTTTTTTCTACCAGATACTTTGTGTTTTCCATCAGAACCAGATATTTCATTTTTAACCTTTTTACCATAATTCTCGTTTATTATATCTAAATCTGTTTCCAATATATGCAATCTTTCATTAATAACATTATTATATTCTATTTTTTTCATTATATCTTCCATTACGATCGTGGGAATATTTGCTTGTTGAACACAAAATTTCGCAATTTTCTCAATATCATCTGAAATAAATATAGTTGGACCATCTGTTAACGTATTCGCATCTTTTGTAGTAACATAAACGCCTGATGTTCCCTTTTTTAAAGAAGTATCAACATTTGATTTTATGCTTTGTTCACTAGCTAATCTAGTTAGTGGCTCTCCAGATAATTTGGTTGTTATTGATTTAGTTATATCATTCAATATACATAAACTTCTTGCTTTCATAATTCTATTTCCTTTTGAATCTACATTACTATTTTCTAATATTCTAGGTTGTCTTATTTCTATAAAATGTTTATATATATTACTCCAGCTATTGCTTTCGATATTTTGTAATAGATTAATATAATACATCTTTATATTTTTCATATTTATGTCATCTAAAGTTCCAAAATGTCTATCTAAACGAGTTTTAGAATTACCATAATTATTCAAATTTACATATGTAATAAAATTAACAACTTCTTTTAAATCAAAGTATCTTAGAAGTGTATAATAATTATTACAATGCTTAGCAACATCTTTTATTTTATTATAATCTTCGTGCATATAATGCGGTAATACTACAAAACCATCTTTATTAATTAAAGGAATCGATTTTTTACAATCATGACTAACAATATTACAAATTTCAGCTCCAGGAAATTTATTTAAGAAATCTGGAATTGTCTCACTTAATTCATTATGTTTAGGTAATGTTGCAGATGATAATACAACATTAGGTATAAGATTTTTCTTCCAATTTTTTCGAATAGTATTGTGAAATTCGTGTTCCTCATAATCTAATGTAATTGTCGGTTCATCCCAATACATAATTATATCGTTTGCTTTAAAGAAGGCAAGCATATAATACATAGCTGGCAAATAAGATTTAATGTCGCAAATTATTATTTCAACATTGTCGCCAACACTATTATCTACTTTTCCAATTCCACCTGTTCTTTTATTACGACTAAATTCTTTTGCTGCAAAATAATGTAATCTAATATCATCTGCGCTTGCACAGCCAAAAGCAAATGCAATTTTTTTGTTTACTGAAATTGCTGCTCTTGCTAAAGCTAATCCTACATGTCTAGCAGCACAAACAAATATTATCTTTTTTTGTTCAGACAAAGCAATTGGTGTAAGAGTCTTTCCTGTACCAGTAGGTGCCATATACAATATTAATTTTGATTTTAATGACTTACAAGCTGTAAATATATCCTTTTGATGTTCATATAACATTAGGTCTCCATACTTCAACAAATTTTCATTTTTCTCGATAAATTCAACTCCATTTTCTATAATTATTGATAAATTTATATGATTCGCAAATATTTCTAATACTATATTAACCAATTCTTTAATGGTCTTATTTATTTTTACTATATTATTTCTTATTAATTTATATAGGGTAAAGTAGTGAAAATGAAATAATTTAGAGTTTGATGTTTTTTTATTATATAAAATTTTTTCTATGTGGGTTAATAATGTGTATTCGTATATATCATTATTTTTTAAAGTATTTTCATCAAATCTTTCTAGACGAAGTTTATCAATAGAATTTAATTTTATTTCTTTTCCAATTTTCATTTTTTTATAAGAAGAATCTATAATTTTTAATTCTTTTTCAATTTTATCACCTCTATCACGCAAATATTTATGGTATAAATAATCTTCCATTTTATCTGAATATTCTATCTTTAAAAATGTAAATATAGAATTGTTATTATTTATTTTAACATTAACATCCGCATAACCTTTAATAATCATATTTAAAATATTAATTTCACCGGTTGAAACCAAAATCTCTATAGAGTTCCATTCAGATTTATTAAGTTTTCTTTGCTTTAAATCCATTTTATGAGCTAGTATGTAATAATATACTCGTGTCTTTAAATTTATTTTTTATCTCAATTTTTTTATAAATTATTATAAGTTACTACCGAAATTTACACCTTTTATAATTTATCTTTTTTACATATTTAAAATAAAATTGAAATGAAATAATATACAATAGTAAAAAGTATTATATATTATTAAGATGTCAGACATTTACACAATTGTTTCTATTGAAGGAAATATTGGTTCGGGTAAAACAACACTTTTAGAAAAATTACGCGAACATTACACAAATAATGAACAAATCATATTTTTAAAAGAACCTGTTGACGAATGGGAAAAAATTAAAGATGAAAATGGAATTTCAATCCTTGAAAAATTCTATTCTGACCAAAATAAATATTCATTCCCTTTTCAAATGATGGCATTTATTTCTAGGTTAAAAATTTTACGAGACATAATAAATAAAATTAAAACACAAGTAAATAAAAAATTTATAATTATAACAGAACGCAGTTTACATACAGATAAAATGGTTTTTGCAAAGATGCTTTACGATGATAATAAAATTGAACATATTAATTATCAAATTTATTTAAGTTGGTTCAACTCCTTTTCAGAAGAATATCCAGTTCATAAAGTCGTGTATGTTAAAACAACACCTGAAAAATGCCATTTAAGAATTTTAAAAAGAAGTAGAGACGGAGAAGGAAATATACCTCTTGATTATCTTAATAATTGTAGTAATTATCACGATAATATGTTAGACAAAACATCTGATACTTGCATTTGTCAAGAACAACTAATTTTAGATGGTAATGTTGATATTTATAAAAATGAAAACCTTGTAAATGAATGGATATGTGAAATTAATAAATTTATAAAAAAATAAAAATAACAACTTATTTGTGATAAATATTATGTTTTGATGAATAAATCATTTCATAAAAAAATTTAAAAAAAAATTGTATTAAATTTGAAATATTTTTTATTGAAGGTATAATAATTGATTCTGGAATATAACATTCATTATCTTTTTCTTCATCTTCATCTTCATCCTCATCCTGAACTTTTTCTTCATCTTCATCTTTTTCTTCATCTTCATCTTCATCCTCATCCTGAACTTTTTCTTCATATTCATCTTTTTCTTCATCCTCATCTTTTTCTTCATCCTCATCTTTTTCTCCATCTTCATCTTTTTCTTCTTCAGATTCATACGAATCTGATAGATCAAATAATTCTGGACAAGAATCAATGTCATTGCTAATTTCTAAATCATACATAATATTTGGAATATAAATATGATTTTCTTTAGTTTCATCCTTAGTTTCATCTTTAGTTTCATCCTTAGTTTCATCTTTAGTATAATTATTCACTTCATTAGCCCAATCATTAAGATTAAACAAATCTTTTGAATCTCTACACTCATTATTTTTTATATTATTAGAATGTTTTAACATAGTTTATTTATAATTTATTAAAATATATAATCTCTAAATCAGTTATTTTAATAATTATTCACTTTTTTTTCACTATTTTCACTATTTTCACTATTTACGCTATTTACGCTATTTTCAATATCAATGCATCTATACTCTTTATAAAAATCATCGTATGACTGACCATTGTATAATTTTTCATTATATGGTTCTTCATTGTACAATTTTTCATTAGACTTTTTTCTAACATTTGATATTAATGGCAATTTTGAAATATCAGCCAAACCATCTTGAATACGTTTTTTTAATACGCAGCTGATTTCGATTAATTTTATGTACCGTCCATAACATTCATCTAAAAAAATTTTTTCTTCAACATTTCTATTTTCTTTTTTTAATGATAAAAATTTATATATGTCAGTTCCTAAAACATAATAATCTTTTGATGATATTAATGCCAACTCCATCTGTTTATTTATGGCAAAAAATAATTCTATACTTCCAATTATTCCAACCGTCATAGCTAACCCACAATTTATTAAACTTATCGACTGTTGATTTATAAAAGGTTGCAATCCTACACTAAACACTGAATTTAACGCAGATATTATTATAATTGGTAATCTATAGTATTTTAATGTTGTTTTTAATTCTAAATATTTTTTTTTATGTTCTTTTGCTAATAAAATAGAATTTTGTCTTAAATTATTAAGTATAATTTCTATATCGCTAAGCATATAATATAATTATAAGATTAAAATTATTTTACCAAGTGTTTAACAAATTTTCGCGTTCATCTTCAGTATATTCATTACCAAGTTGATTTAATAATTCTACAAGTTTTTTAGGAGAATATTTTTCCATAATGCGTTTCTCTCTAACTATTTCCCACAACCACTTTCGAAATTTAGATTTATATTTTAAATGATAATATAAAATGCGAAATTTATTCATAATATTAATATTTCTTTTAATTATTTGAATATCATTTGATCTGCCAATTATATCGCATATAGGATTTTCCTCAAAATAAAATGTGTATACCATTTCATTTAATCCAGAATTAAACCTATTTATATTATTATAGGTACAATAACATATTTCTAAATTGTCGTTTAATTCTGGAAGAATTGTTATTTTATTTCGCGAACAATCTAATCGTTCTAAATGGTCGTTTAGTTTTGGAAGAGTTATTAATTGATTATTTGAACAATCTAATCTTTCTAAATGGTTGTTTAATTCTGGAAGATTTGTCAGTTGATTATTTGAACAGTTTAGACCTTCTAGAATACAGTTTAATTCTGGAAGGTTTGTTAATTGATTATTTGAACAATTTAGTATCTCTAAAATTCTGTTTAATTCTGGAAGAGCTGTTAATCGATTATTTGAACAATTTAACACCTCTAAAATTCTGTTTAATTCTGGAAGAGATGTTAATTGATTATTTGAACAATTTAACACCTCTAAATTTCTGTTCAATTCTGGAAGAGCTGTTAATTGATTATTTGAACAATTTAGCACCTCTAAATTTTTTGGTAAAAGCGAAATACTTGTAAGTTTATTATTTGAACAATTCAATACTTCTAAATATACAAATTTTGACAAATCAGGCAATTCTGTTAATCCTTTTGAAGATAAGTTAAGTTCAATTGCATTATTTGATAAACAATTTAAATATTCAACTACACAAAAAGTCATTTTATTAAGTATTTAATAATTATTAAACAATATTGTAATTATAATATACACTTATAAGTTAAAATGCTCTCATTTTTTTTATAAATAATTGTATGATAAGTGTGTTAGAGAGAAATTTATAGTTAGACTGCACAGATGGATTTGAAATATCTAAAAACTTTATATTATTTATAATATTCAAAATAATTAATTTGGCTTCTTCTACATCTAACTTGAAAACTTCATCTTTAATCTTAAACTTAGATAATAATAAGTGTATAAAACTTTCTACTATTTTAATGTCTACAAATGGAACTGGAATAGATAATTCTATTTTGCCATATTTACAAATTTGTTTATAAGGTTTTATACGCTTATGCACATTTTTAGAAAATCCTATTTTCAATTCTGGCTTTTCCTTAGTCGTATCAATATTATAGATGTAAATATTTGGTATTAGTTCTGTTTTTTCTAATTCGCAAGTTAATAATTGATTTTCTTCATCTTTTTCTTTTACACCTTTTAACATTTCAAACGCCGATTTTACGGCATAAAAAATAATTAAAAAATGTAAAATCAATAGGCGTGCTTACTCTTACGAGGTTGTTTCTTAACACCGATTGTCTTACTTAACCCTGTCTTTTTATTTCCACAGGTGAAAGAATAAAACAAGAAAAATAAAGAAGAATTACAAATAATTATTTATAAAAGGTTTATAAATAATCGGCGTTTGAAATGTTAAAAGGTGTAATTCCTTTTTATTGTCTTCTAATTGTTTCTTTAATTCACTACCTTCTTCTTCAATTGTTTCTTGTAATACTTCTTCCATATTCATATAATATTCATGAATCTCGGATGCTTTTTTAGTTTGAGATTTTAAACATAATGATTTACACCTTTTAACATTTCAAATGCCGATTATTTATTATTTCCAATTTTTTAACACTTCATCCAAATCATCATTCTCACCTAATTTTTTTATTAAATTAATTGGATGAAATATTTTCTTTATTTTTGGTTCTCTTACTTTTTCCCATAACCATTTTTTAAATTGTTTTTTGTATTGTAAACAATACCATAAATGACGAAAATACTTAAATACTCGTATATTTTTTTTGACTTGACGATAACTACTATTGCTATCTGATAGTGCTATTTCGTAAAAAGCGTTCTTACTTATATTACTAAGATTAAGGGTTAAAATGTCGTGAGATAAAGAAGTTTCATATGTTTCAATTTCGGTTTCAATTTCGTCTGTCATTTTAAAATGTATAAATTATAGTGTTTAATTTTGTATACTTTAAAATAAAAAATTTGTTTCAATTTTTTATTATAAACTATTTTTATATGGTTAATGACTATATAAAAATCGGCATTTGAAATGTAAAAAGGTGTAAAACATTTAATATTTAACATTATTTTTTTGACATTATGTCCACCACTTCCTTTTTTTTGCTTATCCTCAAGGGTAAGCAAATTTTCTTCTAAAACCGCTAATGCGGCGCATAAGCGGTTTTCTTATAATCTATTTCAATCATAAAATGTTTTTCCAATAATTGTTTATATTTCTTCTAAAACCGCTTTCTCTTCAGAGAAAGCAAATATTTTATAAAAATAAATTATATAGATTATTTTTACCACTTATTAGCTTTTTTAACACTAATTTTTGGTCCTGCGCCACGTTTTTTAACGTTATTAGGGTCATATTGTTCTTCTTCATCATCATCTTTTAGACCTTTTGATAATTCCCAAAATTCTTTAGACCCTAATCTGAAGTCGCCGTGATTTTCAGCTTTATACCAAAACACTTGGTCATGTAATTTATTGGATTTTGAGTTATTATTGATTACCAAGCACTCATAATTCTCTGTACATTGGTCCATAACTTGACAAAAACTTTCAAAAGTAGGAAACATACCGGCATAATTTTCATAAATTCTTTTTCTGTTAGCAATATAATTTTCTCTCAAGATAAAAACGTAATCTATATTGGTGCGGAGAGTTGGAGGTATTCCTAACGGATACTGCATAGTTATGACCAACATGACCTTCCAATGACGACCATTCATAAACAATAATCTCATCATTTTATCTCGCGACCAAGTATTGTCGTATAAACAATCATCTAAAATAACAAAAGCTCTTGGATCAATAGTGGTACGTTTATAAGTTTCCATTTCCTTTTTGATTTGCTTTAAAACGGTGCGTTGTCTTTTTAAAATATTTTCTATGATAGCAGTATTATATTCATTATGAACAAATATTTTTGGCACCATTTTACCGTAAAAGCCGTTTCCTTCTTCAGTTCCAGCTATAACGGTTCCAATTGGTATTTCTTGTTGATAATAAAGTAAATCCCTTACTAAAAAAGATTTGCCTGTATCTCTTTTTCCAATTAAAACAATAACAGGTCCTTTATTTTCATTTGGTTTAAAACTAATGCTTTTCATATCAAATTTTTTAAGTTCCAATGTCATTATTAATTAAATTAGAAAATTAATTTTATTATTTTAAACGTATTAAGCATAAAATAATAAAACTAAATTTACAACATTTTCATAATAAATAAGAGACACTTGCATTCTCTCTAACATTATATAATTTATATTTATAATAAGTTAAAAACACATATAATTTATATAATAATTAGCTAAAGCATGTTAAATATTAACTATCACAAAAGAAAGAATTTAGAACTTTTTAAAAGTTTAGAAAATGAAAATTATATGTTTCTCTCTAATACTCAAAATTACAACCCAATTTATACAAAATTTTTCTCGTTAAATGATACAAATTATAACAGTATAAATTTAAATCACAAATGGTACATTTCAAGCATTAATGAAGGAAATGAGGACGTATTTAATTTATATAATTGTAGGCTTAAGAATACTGTTAACAATAAAGTTAAGGACAAAAATGTTTTTTTTAAAATGGCTCCACTATTAGACCCATATAAGTATTTAATAGGAAAATATGATATTAACGACGAAAAAATATTTAATTTACCTAAGTTAAATTCAACCGAAGAAAACTGTCACCCTAAATTTATTGACACAAATAACTCAGCATACGTTGATGGACTATTTTTATATTTAACCAGTAAATTAATCAGTATTAATAATTTTCCACATGGTCTAGATTTTTATGGGTCATTCTTAGGTATAAAAAACAAATTTACTATCAACGTATTTGATGACATTGATTATTTAAATAATTCTGAGTTTTTTATTAAAAATAAAAATGTTTTATTTGAAATTGATAATTATGATCATTTATTTCAAAATGAAAAACAAAAAATGAAACCCATTATAATAGATCACACTACAAGCGCAAAATCACAATTATCTATTAAATCTTTTGATAATGAAATATTTGAAAATGTATTTGAAAATGCGGTTGAAGAAAACGTGTCAGATATTACAGTTGAATTAATTGATATGACAAATTTTAATATGATATACAATAAAGACCAAAATCAAAAAGTGTCATTAAGAACAAATTCAACTTGTTCATCCCGAACATCTTATACTGATGATGAAAATAAAATAAAAAATGATGATACTGAAAGTAGTGACGAAGAAATTTGGAAAGATAATGGGGACAGTGATAATGAAGATACTGACAATGATGTTAGTGATGTTAGTTATGATAGCGATGATAGCGATGATGAAGAAAGAATTAATGTAGTTTTTCCAAAATTCCCTGTTCATGTTATAGGAATGGAATATTGCGAAAACACATTTGATGAATTAATTTTATCAAATGATTTAAGCACTGAAGAATGGCATTCCGCATTTATGCAAATTATAATGATATTAATTACATATCAAAAAGTTTTTGGATTCACTCATAATGATTTACATACAAATAATGTTATGTATAATTCAACAGATAAAAAATTTATTTATTATTTTTACAAAAAAAAGTATTATAAAGTTCCAACATTTGGACGCATATTTAAAATTATTGATTTTGGAAGAAGCATTTATAAGTTTGACGGAAAACTGTTTTGTAGTGATAGTTTTCAAGCAGGAGGAGATGCATCTACACAATATAATACTGAGCCATATTTAAATAATAAAAAACCAAGATTAGAACCAAATTATAGTTTTGATTTATGTCGATTAGCATGCTCAATTTTTGATTATCTTGTTGATGATTTTGAAGAAATTAAAGATATTAAAAAATGCAAAGACCCCATTAAACGTTTAATTGTTGAATGGTGTTTGGATGATAAAGGAATTAATATGTTATATAAAAATAATGGTACAGATCGTTATCCTGACTTTAAATTATATAAAATGATTGCTAGATGTGTTCATAAACATACACCGCAAGCTCAATTACTACGTCCTGAATTTGACGCATTTACTAAATTTAAGGATACTATTCCTAATGATGTTGTTGATATTGATAAAATGCAATCATACGTATAAATATATTATATTTATTATATTATATTTATTATATTAAAATATGGATTCATTCGGATTTATTATTACTAGACACGTTAATTCAGAAGAAACTAATAGATACTGGAACCATTCTGTTAATCTTCTTAGAAAATTTTATCCTAAAAAAAAAATTATAATTATAGATGATAATAGTGACGCTAAATTTGTAAAAGCTGACTTAGATTATAGCAATGTTGAAATTATATATTCTGAGTTTCCGGGTAGAGGAGAATTATTACCATATTATTATTTTATTAAAACAAAATTCTTTGAAAATGCAATAATAATACACGATAGTGTATTTTTTCATAAACGAATTAATTTTGATGTTTTAAATGGAATTAAAGTAATACCATTATGGTTTTTTGCATCAGACAAAGAAAATATTGTAAATACATTAAGAATTACAGATAGTTTAAAAGAGTCATTTAACATTAAACAAAAATTAACACTAAATGAAAATATATTAGGTATGCCTAAAAATAAGTGGTATGGTTGTTTTGGTTGCCAAACATATATTAATTTTAATTTTTTATCTCAATTACAAAACAAATATGATATATCATCAATGGTTAATACAATTAAAAATAGGTCTGACCGTTGTTGTTTAGAGAGAATACTTGGTTGCATTTTTTTTACAGAAAACCCACAAATATATAAAAATAAAGCAATATTGGGGGATATAACGAAATATCCGTTATGGAGACGATACACTTATATTAAATATAAAAACAACCTTAAAAAAGGTTTAATACCAAGCATTGTAGTAAAGGTTTGGACAGGACGTTAAATATTATTATTATTCGTCGTGTAAAATATTACGTTATATTTTAAATATAAAAACAAATTATAATTTATAATAAGTTATGTCATTACAAATTCATCAATCAATAAAAAATAAATTAAATTACTTTCGCGTCATACAAAAAATACCAAATATTTTATTTCACGGACCATCTGGAAGTGGAAAAAGAACAATTGTAAATGAATTTATTCATAATATTTATGATAATGATAAGACAAAAATAAAATCATTTGTTATGTATGTTAATTGTTCACACGGAAAAGGCATTAAATTTATAAGAGAAGAGTTAAAGTTTTTTGCTAAAACTCATATAAATTCTAATGGAGGAAATATTTTTAAAAGCATCGTTCTTTTAAACGCTGATAAATTAACTATTGACGCACAATCAGCTTTACGTAGATGTATAGAGTTATTTAGCCACAATACACGATTTTTTATTGTAGCAGAGGATAAATATAATTTAATGAAACCAATATTGTCTAGATTTTGCGAAATATACATACCTCATCCAGTTATAAATAATATAATGCTTAATCTTTATCAATATAATTTAAACAATACATTTAAAATGGAAGAAATTAAAAAAAATCGCAATATTTTTTTAAAAAAAGAATTAATTAAATTAGAAAATAAGGCAATTACTTTGGAAAAACTAATGACATTATGTGTTAAACTATATGAAAAGGCATATAGCAGTTTAGACATAATAAATTTATTAGAAAATTCAAATTTTTTAGAAAACACAATAACAACTGAAAAAAAATATGAACTTCTTATATGTTTTAACCGTGTAAAAAAAGAATTTAGAAATGAAAAATTATTAATTTTATTTATTTTAAATTTTATTTATTTTAGTTCAGAATTAAGTTTAGAAAATATAAGTTTTATGTAAATGGATGATTTTAATGTTAGTGCTCTTCACGAATCTAAAAATGAATGGAGTTCTCGTTTAGTTACAATTATGACCCCATTAATTATAGATGGATACAAATCAATTTTAGGAGAATCTATTAAATTATGTAGAGACAATAGTGAAGATGATAAATATTTGATGACTTTTCAAAATTTAATTTCACGAATTCCAAAATGGAATTCTCAAATAATAGAATCAGAGAGAAAAAGAATTTGTGAAAAATCTGGTTGTAATTATTTAGAAGACTTAATTACGTGTGTTCATATTATACAGCTAAAAATTTTAACGGCTATGAGAGTTGGACAAAAACAAAAAAAGATTGATATTAGCATTCCAAAACTCGATGATTTTATTCATAAAACTTATATAAATGTCGCAAGAAAAATTTATAAAAATGTTTATTTATTTGAGATTAATATTCAGCCTTTACAAATTCAAAAAAATAACAGAGAATTAGAAATAATTGTTCAAGAATGTATATTAAATACATTAAGAGAAAGTATTCCCGTAGAGGCAATTTTGAAAGCATATATGGATGAATCAGTAGAAGAGGATGTAATAGAAGAAGTTAATGAACAAATTATAGAAGAACCTATTAAAGAACCCATTCAAACTCACGAATTAACCAAAACATCTTCAAATGCCCGTTTAAGTTTTAATGATATTGATTATGTTAAGACAAATGATGGTAGTGTATCAAATGTAAACGCTCCAAAATCAATTGATCGTTTAGAAGAAATTAGTAAAATTCGTACACAACAAAGAAAAATTGAATCAGAAGAAAATGACGATGATGACAATGTACCATTAAATATATCAGAACAAACATTTAATTTAGATATGTCAGACATAGATAATATCGAAGAACCTACAATTGAATTATTGCCTGAATTATTAATTGATGATATTGAAATTTTACACTAATTGCGTAAAAATCTAAATAAGAAAATTCTGTATTATTTAAATGGAAAATATATTTATTATTGCTGCGGGTATTTCAGTAATATTTTTAATAACAAAAATTATTGAAATGAGATTTATAGAAAAAGAAAGTAAACCATTTAAATTGTTGATTAGAGATGCTATTTTAGTCTATTTTAGTGTAATATCTTGTTTTTTTATAATGGGACAAATTAAACCCATGTTTCAAGGTCTAGGAAAAGATGTAAATATTACACCTATATTTACAGATAATCCTGGTTTTTAAATTATTAATTATTTTTTTCTAAAAATAAATAATTAATAACTTATTATTCACATTAGGGTAAATGTGAAATTCAAAAAAATAAAAAGTCTAAACAGAAGTTGTCAATGGATGAGTATATGGATTTTTTCTAAAAGCATTTAAAATGTCAGGCTGTATCCTCTCACACATCTGACCCTCTTTATAATGTTGAGGTCCCCTAATAGCACCATATGTATTTGCCGAAGGAGGCAACCCAGATAATCTAGAAAATGCTGGATTAACTCTTCCATCTAAACGATCTGTATCACTTTTAATATTAGTTAAATGCATTTGTTGATTAAATATTTGGGTTCCACCATTATTTGGTCTATTATTAATTGTTGCTGATTTTATATCATTATTGTGCTGACGATATGCCGCATCATAATTCATATCGCCATAATTAGTTGAATAACCACCTGCTGATGTATAATATTCGCAGCTTGTTGTATCTCTTTGAGTATTGTCAGGTGCTGTATAATTATTCACATACATACTTTCTTTTTGATTATTAATGTTAAAAGTTTGCTCATAAAGTGTTGTTTCTTTAATTGTTGTACTTGTTGCATCACGCGGATTATACACATAACTTTTTGGAACTGAATGTGTTGCTTCTCCGTAAACACGAATATTATTAATTGTTTCATCTTTGCGTGTCGGTTTTAAAATATCCATTAACGGCGCAATAACCGCACCAATAGCACCTCCAAATCCACTTCTTAAAGTTTGAGGTTGTTTAATGGTACTTCTATTATTTTCGTAATTTGTATGACTTTGTAAAAATGTATCACCGTCTGAATGGCATCCTGAACCAACGGCTCTTGAATGATTAACTCTACCGGTTAATGCTTCATGTCTTTTTGATGGTTCAAAATTTTCAGGCGCGGTTCCTGCTTTAATTTCAATCGCTCCAGCTGGACCCATATACTCGGTAGAAATATCATTACGTTTTAAAATTCCCAACTCTTGTATTGGTCTTAAAGTTTCACCTTTTTCAGCACCAGTAGTAGTAAGCCATCTATCTTGAGTATTAATAAAAAATGTATCTGGTCTTTGTTTTTCAACACGACCAAGCATTTTTGTATTTGGGACATTTTTAATATAAGAATTAGCAGGTCCTTCGTGATTTGTTAATTCATACTCTAATTTAGGATTTGTTTCCACTCTCAATTGGTCAACTGTATATGGCAACCATTTATCACGAGCTTCCATTCCAGAGTTATAACCGTTGCTTCCATTTATTCCATACCCTTTATCTAATCCAGGACCAACTGTAATAGTATCAAATGGTTTAACATTATTATTTTTCATAGCCGGATTCACTCTTGACTGATAAAAATCACTTTGATTAGGCATACCATATGCCCATTGAACATTATCTTCTGGTTTAAATAAAGGCGCTTGTTCTATTTTTTTAATTACTTGAGAACCGGACCCAATCATATTATCAAGAACAGATTCAGTAATATTAACATCATACGTTTTTCCTTTAATTTTTCCTCCATAAAATGGTACCATATTATTATGGTTAAATTGTTCAGATTTTAAATAATCTCCAGATAATGAAAAAATTTCTTGAGGATTTTGACCGACTTGTTTATGATTTTTTACCTTTTGTTCATATAAATTTTGATTGAAATATTTATCAGTTGCTGTATTTGGATTAGGGTATTCTTGAACAGTGTCTACTAATTGATTAATATTTGATACAGGAAAATTTTGAGGAGGAATATTTGCATTTGGTAAATAATTTGGTTTTGCTCCCATACTTGTAAAATTTTCTGTTCTGGATTGTCTAATTTCTTTTTTAGTGTTATTTTCATTAGGTTGATTTGATATAACATACATACCTCCTAATGCTATTAAAGGGATAGCTAATTCCATATTTATATATATAGAGTATTATATTTTATTCAATATAATAATTTAAAATGTTTATTAATGACTCTAGATAATTTCATCTAATTAAAATATGATATGTTTAATTTGTTTTATTTACAATACATTCCCTCTTTGGTGTGTAATAATCCTTTTCTAAAATTCGTGTGCTTAAATTATTTTGAAAAGGCAAGCATACGTTAACTTGAGGGTTGAGTTGCGGATATTGATGCTTAATTTGTTCTAAATCACGATACCACCAAGCAGGATTAGTTGCTCTTGATTGTTCGGTAAATAAATTATCGCACTTTGGATATTGAATAGGTTCATTTGATACATTGTAATTTTTATAATTATCTTTTCCTAAACAATCTTTACCAATTTGTCTATTAACTCCCATTAAATCACTTTCTAAATTAATAGTATTAGTTCTTAAATTCGCACCCCATTTTTGTATAATAATTTGTGGGTCCTCAATATAACAAGGTGTTGCTCCATTACCTGGAACATTTAAAATCCACCTGCCAGGTCCGGTTGATTGTTCTAATTCTTTTTTTATTCTACATTCGTCATATTTAAACCTTGAATTTGCCATTTATATATATATTTTAATAATTATTTAAATAAATAATTATTAATTAAATAATTATGGAATTAATAGAAAATCAAAAAACTCCAACATTATGTTTGAATATGATTGTTAAAAATGAAAGTAAAATCATTCAAAGATTATTTGATTCTGTTTTACCTATTATTGATTGTTATTGCATTTGCGACACCGGTTCTACAGATAATACAGTTCAACTAATTATCGACTACTTCAATAGTAAAAATATAACTGGTAAAGTTGTATCAGAACCTTTTAAAAATTTTTGTTATAATAGAAATTTTGCATTACAATCTTGTTTAGGAATGTCTGATTATGTTTTATTAATGGATGCTGATATGAAACTAGAAATTAATAGTTTTAATAAAAATCTATTAAATTTATATGATAGTTTTTTTATTGTTCAAGGAAACGTTGGTTTTTATTATCAAAATATGAGAATTGTTAAAAATAATGGCTTATATAAATATCTTGGCGTAACTCACGAATATTTAGATGTACCAAATGATAATAGAACAATTTCAATTGAAAAAGAACAGTTATTTATTTTAGATATTGGAGATGGTGGGTCGAAAAATAATAAATTTGAAAGAGATATAATGCTACTTCTCGATGGAATAAAAGAAGAACCTGATAATGCAAGATATTATTTTTATTTAGCAAATAGCTATCACGATACCGGAAGATTCGGCGAAGCTATTGATCTTTATAATAGACGTATACAGTTTGGAGGTTGGAAAGAAGAAGTATGGTATAGTTATTATAGAATTGGATTATGTTACAAAAATTTAAACAAAATGCAAGATGCCATATTTTCTTGGATAAATGGTTATGAATTTTATCCTGAACGATTAGAGGGGTTATATGAAATTATAAGACATTATAGAATATCATTTAAACCTAAACTTGGGCTATTATTTTACAAAGAAGCAAAAAGACAATTGCTTTTAAATACTAATTTAGAAAGTTGTTTATTTTTACACAAAAATATTTATTTAAGTAGAATATATTACGAATATACGGTATTTGCTCTTTATGCAGGTATTACAAATATTAACTATGAAATAGTTAAAGTTTTAAACAATTCTACTGATGATAGTGAAACTGATAACATGTTATCAAATATGAAATTTTATAAATATATTTTAACACAAAAATCTAAAATAATTCTAGATAAGAGAGAACTTATTAATATTAATAATGTAAACCGTGATTTTATATCATCGTCAAGTTGTTTAATTCCAAACAAAAATAAAAATGGTTATATTATGAATAATAGATACGTTAATTATTATATAAATGATGGTGGCGGGTATTTAAACTGTGATGATCATATTATAAGTTATAATAAATATATTGAATTAGACCTTAATTTTAATATTACAAATGATAAATGGTTTAAAACAGAATTTATTGATAGAAGATATATAGGAATAGAAGACATTAGAATATTTAATGATGTAGAAACAAACAAAATGTTATTTATTGGCACAGGTTTACATAAGGATAATATAATTGGAATTGTTTCTGGTTGTTATGACACTGATAATATGGTGTTAAACCATTGTGAAATAAAACAAGATTTTAATAATACAGGTTGTGAAAAAAATTGGGTATTTATTGATTATAATAATTCAACACATGTTATTTATTCTTGGTATCCATTATTAATTGGTAAAATTGATACTAATACAAATAAACTAGACATAGTAAAAATTATAAACACACCTAAGTTTTTCTCTAAATTTAGGGGTTCTACTTGCGGATTTAAGTATTCTAAAAAAGTAGACGATAACCGGAATGGAAATATCAGCATTAGCATTATTGAAGACGAAATATGGTTTATAACGCATATTGTTTCTTATGAAAATCCTCGTCATTATTATCACATAATAGTTGTTTTTGATTCTAATATGAATTTATTACGTTATTCAGCACCATTTAAATTTGAGGGGGATCCTATTGAATATTGTCTTGGGCTCGTTGTTGAAGATAACCGTGTTATTATTAATTATAGTACTTGGGATAGAACTACTAGACTTGGTATTTACGATAAAAAATATATAGATTCAATCGTAAAATATATTTAATTTATAATATATTCTTTATTTTCGTAATAAATAATATTATTTACATTACTATTTAACAAATTTATTATTCTGTCATTATTGACCATTTTTTTTAATAAATTTATTAATTCAATAACACTATTTAACAATAATTTATTATTATTATAATAGTCGACAATTATATGTTGATTTATGTATAAATATATTAAATCATTAGTTATATTCATTTCAAAATATTTACTACAATAACATAAAATATCATATGCTTGTTTAGGTTTATTAAAATTTATAAATTTTTGAGAACCTTTTAGTATTAAATCAATATTATGGATTGGAGATACATAGTTTGATACTATTCCTTGATAATCACCATAAAAAAATTCAAATAACTCATGATTTTCTCTTTGTACCATTGTCATAACCGCTTCGTCTATTTGATACCAATCTTCATTATATATTTGTTGTGTTTTTTTTTTAAAAAGTTCGCAATATTTCAATAAATAATCTTTGGAACCTGTAAACAAACCTCCTGCGGTATGATGATAAATATAACGAAACATTTCTTTATTTTCTAGATCTTCAATATAAGGATTAATGCATAATTGTTTTATTTTATCTGGAATATTATTTATCCATTCACTAATCAATTCTACATTTAATGCTACGTGGTTGATTGCGAAATCTAACCAAATAAAGTGAGAGCTATTAAACGGATTTATATTAATTGAATATTCCATAAAATCAAACTTATTATTATTCAAAATAATATACATAGGGGTTTCATGATTTATTTGTCCATTTATAATTACAAATTTCTCTCGTAATTCCCATAATTTATCCGAATATTTATAAAAATACGTATCTTCAAATTTTTTATTATAAATACAAGTTTTATTTTTATATGTATTCCTTTCTTTAATAATCATTTCAATACATTCATCGTCATCTGTAAATATAATTAAATTATATGGCAATTTTAATATAAATTGTTTTGAAAAGTCAAAATATGTTGTTACACTGCGATTAAACTGAGAGTTGAATTTATTACCTTCCTTTACCCTTATATTATAAAACATTGTAACAATTGTTGGTTCTTGGTTATTCATATATAAATTTAAAAATAAACTTTAAATTTATATTTAATTAATATATTTATTATAAGTATTGAATATTTACTTTACGGGCAAAATGGTCGTTGATTATTTTCAATTACTAAAGGCTCTGGAATTAAAATTGTATTTTTTTCGTAAATATTAGATACACCTAATTTCACTATTTCAGGTGTAAAACACTTTGCAGGACTAACTAAATTAGTTGAGTTAATTCCAAATAAAAAGGATTCTGTGTCAGAAGCATTATAAGAGAGTTTATTCCAAGGTATTTGAGCTGGCAGCAATCCTAATCCTGGTAATTTTGTATTATATGCAGAACCATACTGCGAATGCTCATATAATTTATAGTTCTCTGATTGTTTAAACTCTTTTTGTTCTAAATAATAATTTCCAGGAGTATTTATATTTCTTGTAGATGCCATTTATATATACTTTTAAAAATAAAATTAAAATATTACATTTTTTAAATTGTTCATACTTATTTCACTAATTTTATTATTTTCTAGAAATTCACTTATACAAATATGAGTTAAATGCATATAATCATATGAAAATAAAATTATTAACCCAACTTCTTCATCAATGCTCATTAAATTTCCAGCCATTTTAAGCATACATTCTTTAAATTGTGTACAATTCTTAATTTTTAAATATAGTTCATTCATTACTTTATATACTATACTTTCATCGTACTCTTTTATTCCAAAAATATCCAAAAATTCTTGACGATAAATATCATCCCTTGCTAAATCCATTTCTTCATCTGTTATTTTATCAGTTTCTAAAAATAGTTGAACTGTATTATATTTACAAATTATTTTTGTATTATACATAAAATTAAAATATTAATATCTTTATATTTTAACTCTAAATATTATTTTATTTCATATTTTATACATTATTATATTTGCTATGTTTGTTAAAATAATCTGTATCGCGAGTTAATTCTCGTGATGGAACACCTCCGCGAATCCAACCATCAGAAGCCACATTTTCAATTTTATTAGCGGGGTTATTAATTATTTCTTTTACAGCCGGTAAAAGAGGTGTTTGATGATATTTAATATAGCTTTTTTCACTTAAATTATTAATACTGCGTTTATTTACAATTTGCTCCCCTTGTTGAATTTGCGACTCCACTACAGGATTTACTGAGCCACGTCCTAAATATGGAACAGTCGCAAATGGACGTTGAAATAAATCAATATGGCATTTTGGATGTGTTTGAATAGTTCCAATTTGAAGTTTCGATGAATCATCTATATTACAACCTCCAGAACCAGAGTTATAACCACCATTATACATTATTCCAGGTTGTGAAGTTGCAAGAGAAATCGGATTTTTCATACTACAGTCAGACGCAAAATAATTTTGAGTAATATAATTACATGATGCGACATTTTGAATATCAGTTTGAGAGACATTACACCGGTCCAAACCAATTCTACTCATATTATCAAAGGTATATCCAGAATAAGTAGCCATTTATATATTATAATATACATTATTTTTTTATGAATTTAAATGTTTTTGAGTTTCTAAATGTCAAATTAAGACTTCGTTTTTTTATGTAATTCAAAATATGAGAACATGTAAATAATTTTGGCAATATATTTTTTAAAAAAATAAATCTATTAGTAAAGTGTATATCTGTAAGAATCCTTTTCTCTTTGTATAGCTGCAGCAAAATCTGATTCTTTTGAACTGGGCATATCTCCATATAAAAATTTTCCTAAACTTGACTGGTCACCAGGTTCAACATTTGTATTTGGCGTACTATATATTTGTCTTGAAAATTGGTCTAGTTCAAAGTTCTGAAAAAGGTCTCCGAATAACTGTTTATTTGTGTTTTTAATGCCAGGATTTAGCATTTGAACAGTTTTCTTGACATTCTTTGTAATATCTTCATCAACATCTACATTAAAAGAAGGTGGTGCTGACTTTCTATTAGGGTCATCGCCAATTTGTGTCAACAAAACATTACTAAAAGGGTTCTTTTTTGTACCCTCTTTAAATTCAGATTTTAATACACTATCTAAAGTAACCGGATTTACATAACTTCCTAATTTCTTATCAAACATTCCAGTTTCCTCATTGCCTTTAATATTGAACCCTTCATTAATAATCTCTTTTGTAACCTTTTGTTTTTTCATCTTAAATAATATATAAATTGCAACTAATGTAAATAAACCAATAATTAATATTCTTTCAGACATAGACAAAATATATCCTAAAATTGTTATTAATATAATCAATCTTGATATGGCATTTAATTTTTGGTTATATTCCATATTTGTAGTAGGCCATAATTCAAAAATATAATCTTTATTAAATAAAATTGTAGGTTCATTGGTCCAAAATGTATTTGTCATTATATATATATAACATTTTTTAAAGTTTATTAAAAAACATTATTAATTTCAGAAATAACTGTTAATTACTTTGTACACACTAGTTTTGGATGCGTTTAATTTATTTAATAAAACTGTAAAAATGTTATAATATAAATTGTTATCTATTGTTAATTTATAAGTATAAATACTAATAAAAACATTTTTTGTTTCTGGAAATGTATTAATGGTTATATTAGAATCAGTCAATAAAAATATAATATTAACACCACTTAGATTATTAGTATTTATAATTTTATTTATTATATTAAAATTATTAGAAATTAATAATTCATATAACAAAATGGTTATTTCGTCACAATTATTTAAAAAAATTGATTTTTTCACATTATTAAAATGAAAACTTATTTCTTTTCCAGAAATCACACTCATATAATTTTAAATTATATATATTTTATTTTTTATTCTTTTTTTTCTTATTATTATTATTATTTTGAGGCTTAGTGCCTCTTGGGGTTCTTTCTATTTCTTCACCAGTGCTAAATATTTTTATTATTTCTTCTTCAGAAACAGCAGGCTGCATAGTAGATTTGGTTTGTTCCAATAATTGTTGTTCTAACTTAGCTTTTGCGTTTGCTACAGCTTTTGCACGAATTCTCTCTTTAGTCTTTGCCATTTTCATTTTTTGTTTTAAATTTTCTTCCATAGCACCTGTATTTACTTTTCCACCTAATCCACTTAAATTACCCATTCCCATCTTACTCAGTAAGGATTGAATATTATCCATACCAGGCATATTTTTCATTTTATTTAACATTTCAGTTGCTTCAGAAATAAGTTCACTTTCTTTAAGTTCACCTGATTTAATCTTAGTATCTAATTTATCACCAACTGTTTTTACTAATCCCATCAATTTAGTCGGATTATTTGCTAATTTTTGAAAAATATCTTTCATATCAGAGGCGCCGTCAAAATCAATATTTAAATTTGCTGCGGTTTCTTCGGCTATTTCTCGCGCAAACTGACCTAACTTTCCATCTAACATACCTGTAATATGTTCTTGTATTTTGCTCGCATCTGGCATATTAAACCCTTTTCCTAAATTTTCACTAACATTTTCGCTCGTATCAAATAGACCCTGCATATTTGATATCGTTTCTTCTAATTTAGTCTTAAAATCTTCACCATTAATAGATTCAAACATTTTAGCAGTATCACCAAAAGCATCTTTGTTATTTAGTGTACCAATAATTGAAAACATAATTAATTGAAGATATTTCCAAATTGTATTTTTAGTTTTTTCAGAAATATCACGATTCCATAAATTTTTAAAATGAATATTTGGCAAAAACTCAGTATCAGTTTCAATATCTTCTTTAAAAATATCTTCATTTTGGTATAAAATATCTAAAAATCTTGGAGGAAATTTATTCTGACAAAATTCAAATACAACATCAAAATTTATATCTCCGCCATCATTACTCCATCCATCTATAATAGATACATATTCAGGGAAGGTTGTTTTTAAATCATTCGAGAAATCTTTTATAATCTTACTGAATTCTTCTGGAATTGACTTATATGCTTCGGTCATTTTAATTAATATAAATTATATATATTTAAATTAAACTTATTAAAATATATATAATTTGAATTACTTTATTTTTTACTCACATAATTCCGCAAGTTTTGTTAAATTTTGAATATATTTAAGAACTTTGTTCTGATTATCCGAGCTCATGTTTTTTATTGGTTCACGTAATCTATTAATAGAAACCATAATTTGATCTGAATGCTGAGAAACAGCAACATCCCCAGAATAATCTTTATTAATAAAAAAATCAATATTTCCTAATAATATTTCTTGTTTATATTTTTCAACAATAAATTTTTTCCAAATTTTAACAATCAATTTGGGATTTGCTTTTCTAATTGCAATTAATGCGTTTTTAGCTGATAAAATATCTACATCTTCCGGAAAAACCATATGAATATCATTTACAAATTCTATAAAATGGTCGTTGAAAGCTGTTAAAATGTTTGACATTTAATTATTTGTATTGATTTCTTTTTAAATAATTATTTTATTTAATAATATATTAGAAACCAATCGGTGGTTTATTTCCTGTAATATTTTTAATCTCACTATCTCTTTCATTCATCATTTTTTTCATTCTATCTTCCATAATTTGATTAGATGCATCTTCTCCAATTTTTTTTGAACCTCTAATTGTTGTATTAAAATCTTCATTATTGCCTTGGTCGGTTAGTTGTCCACTAAATGCTGTATTTAGGTCTACATAATTATGCATTTGTCTCATACCACCGTTTCCTTTTGCCTCTAAATCTTCTGGTTGTTGGTCTAAAAAACTATAATGATCTGATACTATATCATTAAATCCGCCGCCGCTTCCAAAAGAAAATGCCATTGGCTCCATATTATTTTGAGTAGCTTTTTTTATTTCGACTTCTTGTCCTGGTTTCAAATGTTCTAAAATTTGCTCTCCATACAATACATCATATCCTTTGGTTAATAACAGCAATGCTGGAACATGTGTCACATTTTCAGGCAAAATAATTTTTTGACCATTTTCTAAAATAATAAATGTTTTGTTATTTGAGTCCTTTACTCTTTTATCTATACAAATAAAATGGAGTTCTTTTTGTAAACTGGATTTTGATAATATTTGTAAATATTTTTTGGAAATTTCACAGTATTTACTATAATATAAAATACAACTCATTATAATCTATTGAAAATAATATTTAACTTATTTTAAAAAAAATTGATTATATTTTCAATTTAAATATTAAGTTATATATAGATACAATGAACCCAGCACTTGAGCTTATTAATAATGATGAGGATGCTTTCGGATTTACTCTTAGTGGAGTAAATGTAAGCTTAGCAAATGCGGTTAGAAGAACAATATTATCCGATATACCATTAATCGTATTTAGAACAACACCTAATGAAAAAAATAAGTGTAATATTATTTCTAACACAAGTCGTCTTAATAATGAAATTATTAAACAACGATTAAGCTGCATTCCTATTCATATTAAAGATGTATATGAATTCCCTTTAAAAAATTATATTATGGAAATAAATGTAGAAAATAATACTGATACAGTAATGTTTGCTACTACTGAACAATTCATAATTAAAGATATTATTTCCGGTAAACCTTTGGCTCAAGATAAAATTAGAGAAATATTTCCAGCTGATGATATTACAGGTTATTTTATTGATTTTATCAGATTAAGACCAAGAATTTCAGATGATTTACCCGGTGAAAAAATTCATTTAACTTGTGAATTTGATATTGGCGCTTCTAATGAAGACGGAATGTTTAACGCAGTGCATACTTGCTCATATGGTTTCACTGGAGATACAACCGCACAAGACGCCGAATTAGCTAAGAAAAATCAAACTTGGAAGGATGAAAATAAAAACCAAAAGAAATTAAATTTGAAACAGATAACTGGAAACTACTAGAGGCAAAACGTATATTTAAAAAGGATAGTTTTGACTTTATAATTCAAACAATAGGCATTTATAATAATAATGAAATTGTTGATACCGCTTGCAAAATATTAATAGATAAATTTACTGCACTAGATAATATTATTGAAAAAGATGAACTAGAAATTAAAAAATCGGATAATACAATGATAAACTGTTTTGATATTATTCTTGAGAATGAAGATTATACAATTGGCAAAGTATTAGAATATTTCTTATATACGAAATTTTATGAAACAAATATATTAACATTTTGTGGATTTAAAAAATATCATCCTCACGATACTTATAGTATTATTCGGTTAGCTTATAAAGATCAAGTTGAAAAATCCAGCATAAAGGGACATTTAAAAGAGTGCATTGATGATTCTAAACTTGTTTATACTAAGCTTAAAAAAGAATTTACAAAGTTTGTTAAAAATTAAATAATTATTACACTTTATAAAATATAAAAAAATATAAAAAAATATTAAGGTTTTTCTTACAATAATGACTCGTTGTAAAGAGTTAAAATATCATCTAAAAAAAATTAGAATATATAGTTAATTTTTTCTCCCTTTTTTTCAATATAATTATAGAAAAAATAGAAGATTCATGTGTCAATTATATCAACAATAAAGATAAACTAATAAGAAATATATAATTAGCAACTATAATAAATAAGTAATATTTTGTGAAATACAGTATAGAAAAAGTACAGTAACGTGACTCTAAAATATTGAATATTTTTACTCAAGACTTTTTTTATCTTTTGAAAATTGGACAAAAATAAATGTCCAAAAATGAAAAGACAAAATACTTTATGCCAAAAACATGTTTTGACTGCATAATGAATTTTTATGGTCTCATCGCTTAAAAAATGTTTTTCATTTTGTGATGATAAATATTTTTTTATTTAATATAAAAGAACCTAAAAAAATATATGTTATTTATGTATGGAAACACCAGGTGATAAAATTCTGCTTAAATTCTGCTTTAAATTTTACTGTGATTTTTGCCACTACGGAACGTGTAAAAAAAGTAGTTTTGTTGATCATGAATTAAGTGCTAAACATGCAAAAAACTCAAAAGGAGACATAAAAGGAGACAAAAAATCTGCTTTTCTGCTTTCTATCGAAAAATTTACATGCGAAAAATGTGATAAACAATATATGTCAAGGAATGGTTTATGGAAGCATAAAAAAAAATGTAATTTTATAAAAAAAGAAGACATTACAATTTCAAATATAAAGACTGAAAAAGTAACTGATGACAGTTTAATTACAAAGTTAATAGAACAATGTAAAGAATTGAGAGATGAAAATAAAGAATTAATACAAATAATAAAAAATGGAACACATAATACTACTAATAATATTTCAAATAATAAAACGTTTAACTTACAGTTCTTTTTAAATGAAACTTGTAAAGATGCGATGAATATTATGGATTTTGTTGATTCAATACAATTACAGTTAAGCGACTTAGAAAATGTTGGAAAGTTAGGTTATGTGGAAGGCATTTCTAATATAATCACCAAAAACCTAAAAGCTCTTGATGTGTCGCAAAGACCTGTTCATTGTGCAGATAAAAAGAGGGAAGTATTATATGTAAAGGATGAAGATAAATGGGAAAAAGAAGATGAAAGTAAAAACAAAATAAGAAAAGCAATAAAAAGGGTAGCATCAAAGAATCAAAGATTAATT
>Ga0187843_10000427_pt1 | contig 30513 bp, 30 predicted proteins | sample SpaLakP09_SKY_43_FD_134516 | JGI IMG/M metagenome (GOLD analysis project Ga0187843, IMG submission 134516) | Oligotrophic lake water microbial communities from Sparkling Lake, Wisconsin, USA - SP09_SKY_43 | ecosystem: Environmental > Aquatic > Freshwater > Lake | place: USA: Sparkling Lake... | reverse complement strand
GGTGGGCGCGCCCACCAGTGCATGCCCGGTCGGGTTTTCCAGCAGGATGACGGTATTGTCGAAGTCGAACAGGATGCGCGCCGAGCGCGTCATCGATTCGAGCAGGCCGCTTTCCCCCTGCTGGCGCGCGAAAGTCTGGCCCACTTCGGACACCAGGACCAGGTTGCGCACTTCTTCGGACAGGCGCTGCTGCACCGGATCGGGCGGCGGCGGCGCGTAGGCCGGCGGGGTCGGAATGTCGTCGGCGCCGGCCAGGTCGATGCCCAGGTGCGCGGCCGCCTTGTCGACCTGCCGGGCCGCTGCCGCATAGACGGCGTCCACGTCGTCCTGCACCAGGCCGCACAGCGCCATCGATTCCGCGATGACGGCATCGTCCGCCGCATGGGTCGACATCAGGTGCGCCAGGCGCACGATGCGGATCAGGGGGTGGGCGTTTTCCAGGCGGCTGCTAGGCTCGTGGTGGTACAGCACCGAATCGGCCAGGAAGGAGTCGAGGTGCCAGCGTTCGATCAGCCAGGCGCCCGCTTCCGAGTGCGTGATCTGCAGCGTGCGCTGTTCGACGGCGCACAGGTCCTCGTCGTCGCGTGCGGTGAAATTGAAGGCGTATTCCTTGGGCGCGGTGGCCAGCAGCGCCAGCCGGCCGACATTGTGCAGCAGGCCCGCCAGGTAGGCTTCCTCGACGTGGGCATACTCCATGCGCTTGGCCAGGTCGCGCGCGATCACGGCGGCCGTCAGCGAATGCTTCCAGAAGGAGCGCAGGTCGGTGCTGCCGGAATGGGGGAAGTTATTGAAGGTCTGGAACACCGATTCGCTGATCACCAGCGTCTTGATCATGTCGGTGCCAAGGGCGACCAGCGACTGTTCGAGGCCCACGCTGCGGCTGCTGGCGCGATGGTAGGCCGAGCTGTTGGCGACCCCGAGGATCTTGCCGGTCATGCCGGCGTCTTTGGAAACCAGCGCGGCCAACTCCTGCATGCCCAGATCGTCGGCCTGCAAGTGCTCTATCAACTTGATGAGTATCTGCGGCATGGCCGGCAGACGGGCAATCAGCAAGCGATTGCGAATATCATGGTCTGATTGATGCATGTCTAAAGCACTGCCGCCAATTCTTCTGGTTTTGGAGGTGGGCGCTCAACGGCAAAGCGGCCACGACGTTTTTCTTGTCTTCGCCAGGCAGGCACGTGGTTTAGGTGCCGGCCCGGATTTTGAAAAAAGTGATCGTAGCATATATACACGAAAGTTGACGTAAGGAACATAACATTCGTGAAAAAAATCTTAATGCGGCTACGGTCGAGGCCGTTAAGGCCCCATTTGGCGTAAGAGCATGCGCCTGTAAAAGCGCGACGTCAACCATAATCCGAGGGCCATCAGGGCGAAGGCCATCTGCCCGAAAGCGAGCCACAGGACCGAGTGCGACAGGAAGGGCGCGATCACCCCGGCCACCAGGGCGCCGAGCAGGGTTACCGCGAACGACTGGCAGGACGCCACCGTGCCGCGGATGTGGGGGAACAGGTCGAGCGCCAGCAGGGTCGCGCCCGGCGAAATGAGAGAGGTACCGAAAGTAAACACGAAAAGTGGCGCCACAGTCCATGGCAGGGCCGGCGCGAAGAACAGGTGGTACAGCACATTGCAGGCCACGGCCACCAGCACGAAGCCGAAGCCGATGCCGATCTGGCGCGTGAAGGTGATGCGTCCGGCGATCCGGTTCGACGCCAGCGCGCCCAGGAAAATGCCGGACACCGCGGGAATGAACAGCCACCCGAACTGGTCGGGCCCGAGCTGCAGGTGCTCGGGCAGCATGACGGGGGCGGCCGCGATATACAGGAACAGGCCCGCGAAATTGAGCGCCACGATGCCGGCCTTCATGTGGAACAGGGGCGAGCCGAAAATGGTGCTGTAGCTTTGCCACAGGAAGCGCGGATTGAAGGGCTGGCGCTTTTCCCGCGGGAGCGTCTCGGGCAGGCGCCAGTAGCAGAACAGGAACAGGCCGACGGTGTACGCCAGCAGCGCCAGGAAGATGGTGCGCCAGTCGGAGTAGTGCACGATCGCCCCGCCCAGGATGGGCGCGATGGCCGGCGCGATCGTGAAGATCATGGTCACCAGCGACAGCAGGCGCGCCGCCTCGGCGTCCGAATACAGGTCGCGGATGATGGCGCGCCCGATCACCACGCCGGCGCCCGCCGACACGCCCTGCATGATACGGAACACCCACAGGTAGTGCACCGAGTGGGAAGCGGCGCAGCCGAAGGTGCCGATCGCGAACACCACCAGCGCCACCAGGATCACATTGCGCCGCCCGAACGCGTCGGACAGGGCGCCGTGCCACAGCACCATGCCGGAAAAAGCCAGCATGAAGGCGGTCAGGGTTTGCTGTACCTCGATGGCGGACGCGCCCAGGGACTTCTGGATATGCGGGAAGGCCGGCAGGTAGGCGTCAATGGAAAAGGGGCCGAGCATCGACAGGCTGGCCAGCAGCACCGCCAGCGCCGCGGCGCCCGGCAACGGCCGGCGCCGCACCGGCGGCAGGGGAACCGGGGTGACCGGGTCCGGCGGCAGGTCGGGCGGCGGGGCGGGGAACAAGTCAGACCTGTTTCGGCTTGGCTTCTTCGCGGCGGTTGAAGCCGGCCACCATGTCGAACCTGAACAGGCGGCATTCAAGCGCGCCGTTGAAGAACGGCGTCTTGCGTGCTTCCTTCAGGCGCAGCAGCTTGGGCAGGGTCAGGTCGGCGGTGAACAGGAACACGGTCCAGCCGGCGAAACGCTGCTTGAGCGTGGTGCCCAGCGCCGAATAGAAGGAGACCGACATTTCATCGGCCGGCATGGTGCTGTCGCCGCGCACGCCGATCCGCTCGCCGTAGGGCGGGTTGGTCATCAGGATGCCCGGCTGCTCGGTCGGCGCCTTGACTTCCTGCGCTTCGATCTGCTTGAGCGGCACGTCGAACATGATGCCCGCCACTTTCAGGTTGTGGCGCGTCATGGCGACCATGTCGCCGGAGATGTCGCTGCCGAAAATGGTGGGTTCTGTCGGCAGGGGGTTCGGCTTGATGGCGTTCTTCATGTCCTGCCACGGGCCGGCCTGGAAGCCGTTGAATTTTTCGAAGGCGAACTTGCGGCGCGCGCCGGACGGAATACCCTGCAGCATTTGCGCGGCCTCGATCAGGATCGTGCCCGATCCGCACATCGGGTCGAACAATGGCGTGCCCGGCTTCCAGCCAGCCACGCGCAGCATGCCGGCGGCCAGGTTTTCGCGCAGCGGCGCGTCGCCCGTCTCTTCGCGCCAGCCGCGCTTGAACAGGGCTTCGCCCGAGGTGTCGAGGTAGATCGTGAAATTGCGCGCATCCAGGAAGCCCACGATGCGCATGTCCGGCTCGCGCGTATTGACCGACGGGCGCTTGTCGAACTGGTCGCGGAAGCGGTCGCAGATCGCGTCCTTGATTTTCAGGGTGGTGAATTCCAGGCTGCGCAGCGGCGACTTGACCGCGGTGACGTCGACCCGGATGGTGTGCTCGACATCGAACCAGTCCTCCCATGGCTGCGCCAGGGTCAGGTCGTAGATGTCGTTTTCATTGTTGTAGCTCTGGTGCGCCATGCGCATCAGCACGCGCGAAGCGATCCGCGAATGCAGGTTGACGCGGTAGGCGTCGGTCAGGTCGCCCGAGCAGTGAACCCCGCCCGGCACCTGGTTGTGCACCTTCATGGTGGTGCTGGTCAGGGCGATTTCGCCCAGTTCTTCGGCCAAAGCCGCTTCCATGCCGCGTGGGCATGGGCAAAAATATGATGGCATGTGGTGTACCCTTTATCCGTTGTGTGGTTCTACTTGTTTAATGCGCGCTCGACAAAATCGAGCCGGTCCTGGCCCCAGAAGGCCTCGCCATCGACCACGTACCACGGCGCGCCGAATACATTGGCGGCAATGGCTTCGTCCGTATTCCGGTCAAACTGTTCCTGCACGCCCGGCGTTGCGGCCGAGCGCAGCAGCATGCGGCCGTCAAGGCCGATCAGGTCTGCTATCTGCGCCAGCGTATCTTCGTCGGCGATATTCTTTTCTTCGGCCCACAGCGCGCGCATGATGGCGCCCGCCAGGTCCAGTGCCACGTCCGCGCCCAGGCTGGTGCGCGCGGCGATGATCAGGTTCGCCGCCAAATCCGGCGAGACCGGGAAAAACTTCGGCTGCACGTTCATCGGCAAGCCGAGGTGTTCGGCCCAGCGCGCCATTTCCAGCAGCCGGTAAGACTGGCGCTGCGGCGCGCGCTTCGACAGCGGCAAGCCGCCCGACACGCTGAACACGCGCCCCAGGTCGAAGGGCCGGATGTCGATGGCCGCGCCCTGCGCCTTCGCCAGCGCGACCAGGCGTTCGTGGCCCAGGTAAGCCCAGGGCGACTGCGGCGTCAGGAAATAAGTGACTGACTTGGCCATGCCTGTCCGATCAAAAAGGTTTAACGACAACCAGGATGACAATCGCGAGCAGCAGCACCGCCGGCACTTCGTTGAACCAGCGGTACCAGGTGTGCGTGCGCTGGTTCGCGTTGTTCTCGAACTTCTTCAGCAGCGAACCGCAGGCGTGGTTGTAGCCGATGGCCAGGACCACCAGCGCCAGCTTGGCATGCAGCCAGCCGCCCGAAAAACCGAAACCCAGCCACAGCGCGACGCCCAGCAGCACGGCAGGTATCTGCAGCATGATCGAAAAACGGTACAGCTTGCGCGCCATCAGCAGCAGGCGGGCGGTGGCGGCCGGATTGCTTTCCTGCGCCAGGTTCACGAAAATGCGCGGCAAGTACAGCAGCGCGGCGAACCACGAAGCGACGAAGACGATGTGCAGGGCTTTAATCCAGAGCATAACTAGAGTTCTTTCAGTGCTTCGATTAAGTTCGCCTCAAAGAGGTCAAACGACGGAACGCCTCGCAAACCAGCGAAATTCGCAGTACGCTGTGCGACTAGTGCGCGTTGCCGCGCGGGACTAAACTTTCGCAGGGCCCGCGCCGATTTTTCCGACGCAGTACGCAGGGCTTCAAAAAGAACTTCCTTGGGATCATTCAGATTTTCCCAGCGCTGCCGTGGCGGAAGGTTCAAAGGAATCCGACCGGATTTGTTCTCTGCGGCGGACCGGATAGCTCCCTCATCCGAGAGCAACCAGGCCTCGGTCATCCTCACAGGAATAACAGGAATCCACGGTCCACCATAATTCTCGAGGGCGGTTTGTATTTCTCGAAGCCGGCGCGCGACCGGCTCTCCTTCCGCATCTCTATGAACTATCAGCAAATCACAGGGGAACAACTTTAGCGCAAACGGAATTCGCACATCCAGCGCGCGACCGTGAGCGTCAAGAGCGCCAGCGAATTCTCCCATCACGCCGAGATCCGGGCGATGTTCCTGAATTGTCCATTCGATAATCGACTTTAACGCAGCATCGGAACTTCCATCGGCCACCAAAGTATATCTGATCGTAGTCATCAACTAATTTAGCGGGAAGCCGAGCTGGTGACGATACTCTTGCATTACATTCAGCTTTCCAGCAATCCCTTTGTCTATCGTGTCGTCCTCGGCCAGATAGGCAAGCAATGCACCAAAGGCGACCGGACGAACTTCGGTTTTCTTTGATTCCTCCGCCAGGCGGGCGCGCCAGGTTCCGATTACGGGACTAAAAGTCGAGAGTGTTGCGCCGTCCCTACGATACGCTTGCGACACAATAATGTCCTCTGTCTGCAGCCGTTGAATCACTAAGGGCGAGTGAGTATTGACAATGATTTGTCGAAGTGGATTTTCATCGTCTACCGACGTACCAATATCAACAGCCATCCAATTCAATAGCTCGACAATTGCAGGTATCCGCGCCGGATGAATTCCATTCTCGGGCTCTTCCAGACAGATCACTCCCCCGTGCTCAGTATCGACGCCAATAATTGAAAGCGCAAGAAACCGCAATGTGCCGTCCGAAAGCGATCTTGCCTCGTGTTTGATCCCGCTCGTCGTTTCCAAGTATAAGGTTTTCAGTTGGCGCCGCTCGTCGAAGTCAACGGAGACGCTTGCAACATCAGGAAGCAAATTTGCCAATCTACTGGCAACTTCTTCGTCCTTCTTGAGCCTTCCGAGCGCAGCTGGCAAATGTTCGCCAGTTGCGGACACAATGCTGGGCGCCAAGAAATCATCCGGCTTTCGCAACGAACTCGATTCCAACTGTAATAGAACCCATGACTGCATCTCGCGACGCGCCGCTAATACCGTTGGCCGATCAATCGTGTTAATTCCACTTAGAACGGTACGCCCTGCTTTTGCAATCGGCACGCTCATTGGCGGACCATTGGTCTGATCTTGCCGGATCTTGACAACGCCAGCGGCATCGTCATCCATATACATGAAATCGATTTTGCTGCCGCCATGATAAACCGAGGCCAAAAACTCCTTCGAGACTTCGAACCCTAGTTCGCGCTTCGCCACTCCTTTCTGAATGAAGTTCAAAGACTCAGCTGCAAGTTCAATTCCTTCGGGAACCGATCCATTCGCTGGTACATATCTGAGCGTCAATCCATAGGTGAGAAATGTAACCTTTGGTTTCGCCTCACGTCCGAAATCATCAACGACTTTCTGCTCGACCAAGAAATCGGCTTCAAACTCCATGACTTGCGCATGGTGATTGGCAGTCTTAGTAAAAAGGGACGAAATACTGACCCTTTGCTTGCTGTCGTTCCTGATTTTCATCGCCGCATCGATCATCGGAAGATCGGCCAAGTATTTCAAGAACAAGATTGCGTCGAACAAGTTGGATTTTCCAACGCCGTTAACGCCAGCTATGCATGTGAAAGGGCCAAAGCGAACCTCCACATCCTCGAGGCTTTTGAAACCTTTGACTCTCAAGCGTGTCAGCATAATGCCCCCTAGGAACGAATTTCACCATGTCCAAAAACGACATACTTCAAAGATGTTAGTCCTTCCAGTCCGACCGGGCCGCGCGCATGCAGCTTGTCGTTGGAGATGCCGATTTCGGCGCCCAGGCCATACTCGAAGCCGTCGGCGAAACGGGTCGATGCGTTCACCATCACGGAAGCCGAATCGACCTCGCGCAGGAAGCGCAGCGCGTCGCTGTAGTCTTCGGTGATGATGGCGTCGGTATGCTTCGACGACCAGGTATTGATATGGTCGATCGCTTCGTCCATGCCGGCCACAATTTTCACGGCCAGGATGGGCGCCAGGTATTCGGTGCTCCAGTCTTCTTCGGTGGCCGCCGCCAGGTGCGGGTAGCCGGCCAGCAGCGCGTGCGCTTCCGGATCGGCGCGCAGTTCCACCTGCTTGGTCGCGTACAGTTCGGCCAGTTGCGGCAGCACGGTTGGCGCGATCGCGCGCGCGACCAGCAGCGTCTCCATGGTGTTGCAGGTGCCGTAGCGGTGGCATTTGGCGTTGAAGGCGATCGGCAGCGCCTTGGCCAGGTCGGCCTTCGCATCGATGTACACGTGGCAGATGCCGTCCAGGTGCTTGATCATCGGGACGGTCGATTCCTTCATCAGGCGTTCGATCAGGCCCTTGCCGCCGCGCGGAACGATCACGTCCACGTACTGCGGCATGGTGATCATGACGCCGACGGCGGCGCGGTCGGTGGTGTCGACGATCTGCACCGCATCAGGCGGCAGGCCGGCGCCGGCCAGGCCTTCGGCCACGATTTTCGCCAGCGCACGGTTGCAGTTGATCGCTTCCGAGCCGCCGCGCAGGATGGTGGCGTTGCCGCTCTTGATGCACAGGCCCGCCGCGTCCACGGTCACGTTCGGGCGCGCTTCGTAGATGATGCCGATCACGCCGAGCGGCACGCGCATCTGGCCCACCTGGATGCCGCTGGGGCGGAACTTCATGTTCGAGATTTCACCGATCGGGTCGGCCAGCGACACGATCTGGCGCAGCCCTTCGACCATGGTGCCGATGGCGGCATCGGACAGCGCCAGGCGGTCGAGCATGGCGGGCGCCAGGCCGGCTTCTTTCGCGGCGTCGAGGTCAAGCTGGTTGGCGGCGCGCAGCAGGGCCGTGTCGCGCACGATGGCGTCGGCGATCAGCAGCAGCGCGCGGTTGCGGGTGGCGCTGTCGGCGCGCGCCATGCCGCGCGAGGCGGCCCGGGCGCGCTGGCCGACGTTGGTCATGTATTCGGTGATATTCATGTTTTCGTGTGTCTGTTACGTGCGCAAATGGTGGAAGGCGCTGCGCTTTTCCACCCTACGAAAGCCGGGAAAGAGGATGTAGGGTTGAAAAGCGCAGCGCCTTCCACCTTTTCTACCGTAGATCAGCCTTTGGCTACCTTCAGTGCGAGCTGCAGCATTGCATCCCACGCATCGCCTGCAAACGCCTTCGCGCGCAAGCCCTTGATCATCTTGTCGACTTGCGCCGCATCCTGCATCGCCTTTTCCAGCGTGGGGAGCGAAATGCGCCTCAGCGCGGGCTCCATCATGCGTTCCTTCGGGCCCCAGATGCGGTATTCCTTGAGCAGTACCCCGAGGGGCCGTCCCTGCGCCATCCCGGATTTCAATTTTAACAGTGTCCGGATTTCTTCGGCGACGGCCCACAAAACCAGCGGCAGGGCCTCGCCCTCGCCTTTCAGGCCTTCCAGCATCCGGACCAGCCTGGCCGGGTCGCCCGCCAGCATGGCTTCGGACAGCTTGAACACGTCGTAGCGCGCCACATTGAGCACCGCATCGTGGATCTGCTCGAAGGTCAGCTTGCCCGGTTCGTGCAGCAGGCCCAATTTCTGGATCTCCTGGTGCGCCGCCAGCAAATTGCCTTCGACCCGGTCGGCGATGAAGTCCAGGCCCTGGCGGTCCGCGCTCTGGCCTTGCGCGGCCAGGCGGGTGCCGATCCAGCCCGGCAGCTGCGCGCGCTCGATGCTGGGAATCTCGATGTACACGGCGGCCTGCTGCAGGCTCGCCACCCAGGCCGCCTTGGCGGTCTGCCAGTCCAGCTTGGGCAGGGTGATCAAGGTCAGGTTGTCCGGGCTCAGGTCCTTGGTGTAGGCCTGCAGGGCGGCGCCGCCATCCTTGCCCGGCTTGCCGGTGGGGATGCGCAGTTCGATCAGTTTTTTATCGCCGAACAGCGACAACGCCTGGTTGGCCGCCAGCAGCTCGCCCCACTTGAAGCTGCGCTCCACGGTGAGTACGTCGCGTTCCGAATAGCCGTTGGCGCGCGCGGCGCGGCGGATCTTGTCGGCCGCCTCCAGCGCCAGCAGGTGTTCGTCGCTGCTGATGACGTACAGCTGCGCCACCGATTTGGCGAGGTGGCCTTCGAGGGCGTCGACGCGCAGCTGCATGGCCGTCAGGAAGGCTTGACCGCGGCCAGGCGGCGCAGGATCTGCTGTACCAGGTCGGTCTGCATGTCGCGGTACAGCAGCGCTTCTTCCGATTCCTTGGCCAGCACCTGGGTTTCGTTAAAGGTCAACGGACGGCGCAAATTGAGCTCCGTCGGTCCGAGCAAGACAGCGCCCTTGGTGTCGCTCACGCGGAACACCAGCGTGTAGGTGAGCAGGTATTCGCGCACCCGGCCCTGGCTGTTGAGCGACAGGATGGATTTGCCGCGGCTTTCCGAAATGACGTCGAAGCGCGCCTCGGCCTTGGCCGGGTCGCTGACCACGTCCACGCGGTCGCTGCCGCGCAGGTTGCGGCGCAGCTCCGTGCCCAGCGACGACGTCTCCGGGAAGGCCAGGTAGATGCTGTGGAAGGGCATGCTGTAGTCGCCGCCCGATCCGCGCAGCTTGAAGCCGCAAGACGAGAGCAGGCTGGCTGCAGCGAGCATCAACACGAAGGTGCGCAGGGTGGTCATGCTCAGGCCACGATGTTGACAAGCTTGCCCGGCACGACGATGACCTTTTTCGGCGTCGACTCGATGTACTTCTGCGCCGCCTCGCAGGCCAGCGCCAGCGCTTCGATGGTGGCCTTGTCGGCATCCTTGGCCACACGGATCGAACCGCGCAGTTTGCCGTTCACCTGGATCATCATTTCGATCTCGGCCTGCTCCAGCGCCGCCGGGTCCACCTGCGGCCATTGCACGTTCAGGATATCGCCATGCACCTTGCCGTAGCCCAGTTCTTCCCACAGCACGTGGGTGATGTGCGGCGCGACGGGATTGAGCACGCGCAGGAAGATCGACAAGCCTTCGGTGATCGCCGCAGCGGTGGCCGGACCATCCTCCAGCTTGGCCGATTCCATCGTGTTGAGCATCTTCATGCAGGCCGACACCACGGTGTTGTACTGGATGCGCTTCAGGTCGTAGTCGGCCTGCTGCAGGATCTTGTGCAGCTCGCGGCGCAGCGTCTTGTGCGCTTCGCCGCCCTCGGCCTTCTCGCCGCTGGCCAGCGACGCGGCGATGCGCGGCGACTGCGCGTACGCGTAAGCCCACACGCGGCGCAGGAAGCGGCTGGCGCCTTCGACACCGGTGTCCGACCATTCCAGCGTCTGCTCCGGCGGCGACGCGAACATGGTGAACAGGCGGGCCGTGTCGGCGCCGTACTGGCCGATCTGGGCTTGCGGGTCGATGCCGTTGTTCTTCGACTTCGACATTTTTTCCGTGCCGCCGATGCAGACCGGATTGCCGTCGGCCTGCAGGACCGCGCCTTGCGGGCGGCCCTTGTCGTCCAGCGTCAGGTCCACTTCGGCCGGGTTGTACCAGGTTTTCTTGCCGGCCTCGTCTTCGCGGAAATAGGTCTCGTTGAGCACCATGCCCTGGGTGAGCAGGTTCACGAACGGCTCGTCGAACTTGACCAGGCCCATGTCGCGCATGATCTTGGTCCAGAAGCGCGCGTACAGCAGGTGCATGACGGCGTGTTCGATGCCGCCGATGTACTGGTCCATCGGCATCCAGTAGTCGTTGCGCGCGTCGACCATGGCGTCTTTCGAGCCCGGCGAGGTATAGCGCATGTAGTACCACGACGAATCGACGAAGGTATCCATGGTGTCGGTTTCGCGGCGCGCGCTCTTGCCGCACTGCGGGCAGGAGCACTGCAGGAAAGCTTCGTACTTGTTCAGCGGGTTGCCGCTGCCGTCCGGTACGCAGTCTTCCGGCAGCACCACCGGCAGGTCTTTTTCAGGCACCGGCACCACGCCGCAGTCGGCGCAATGGATCATCGGGATCGGGGTGCCCCAGTAACGCTGGCGCGAAATGCCCCAGTCGCGCAGGCGGAAGGTGACCTTCTTGTCGCCCAGGTTCATGGCAGCCAGGTCGCCGGCGATGGCATGCACGGCGGCCATGTGGTCCAGGCCATCGTACTTGCCGGAGTTGACGCTGGCGCCCTGCTCCTTGTCGCCGTACCACTCCTGCCAGCCATCGACCGAAAATTCCTTGCCTTCGACCGCGACGACCTGCCTGATCGCCAGATTGTATTTTTTCGCGAATTCGAAATCGCGTTCGTCGTGCGCGGGCACGCCCATGACGGCGCCGTCGCCGTAGGTGATCAGCACGTAGTTGCCGACCCAGACTTCCACCTGGTCGCCGGTCAGCGGATGGGTGACGAACAGGCCGGTCGGCATGCCCTTCTTTTCCATGGTGGCCATGTCCGCTTCGATCACGCTGCCAAGCTTGCACTCGGCGATGAAGGCGGCCAGCGCGGGATTGGCTTGCGCGGCATGCTGCGCCAGCGCGTGTTCCGGCGCCACGGCGCAGAAGGTCACGCCCATGATGGTGTCGGCGCGGGTGGTGAAGACGTACAGCTTGCCGTCGTTGATCAGTTCACCGGCGGCGTCGGCGATGGTGTGCGGGAAGGCGAAGCGCACGCCGACCGACTTGCCGATCCAGTTGGCCTGCATCACGCGCACGCGCTCGGGCCAGCCCGGCAGCTTGTTGTCGACGTAGTCGAGCAGTTCGTCGGCGTAGTCGGTAATGCGCGCGTAGTACATCGGGATTTCGCGCTTTTCGATCGGCGCGCCGGAACGCCAGCCCTTGCCGTCGACGACCTGCTCGTTGGCCAGCACGGTCTGGTCGACCGGGTCCCAGTTCACGGTGCCGGTTTTCTTGTAGATGATGCCCTTTTCGAGCATCTTCAGGAACATCCACTGGTTCCATTTGTAGTATTCAGGGGTGCAGGCGGTCATTTCACGCGACCAGTCGATGGCCAGGCCCATCGACTCCATCTGCTCCTTCATGTGGGCGATGTTCGAATAGGTCCATTGCGCCGGCGGCACCTTGTTCTGCATGGCCGCGTTTTCGGCCGGCATGCCGAAGGCGTCCCAGCCCATCGGCATGAGCACGTTGTAGCCGTTCATGCGCAGGTAGCGGTACATCACGTCATTGATCGTATAGTTCCGTACGTGACCCATGTGCAGCTTGCCCGACGGGTAAGGCAGCATCGAGCAAGCGTAATACTTGCCTTTTGGGAAACGCGGGTCGTGTTCGACCGCTTTGTAGGCATCGATGGCCTTCCAGTGCGATTGGGCGGCTTGCTCGACGTCGGCGGGACTATATTTATCTTGCATGGTGATATGCGACCAATAGTGAATATGAACCGGACATTATACCGGTAGAGGGAGCCTTGGGGCGGGAGGCAGGGGCGATGGGCTGAACCATGGCGCAATGGTGGTGTCTAACTTTGCATGACAGCCAAATTTGACACCCTGGACTACGCACAACAGCTCGAAGCGGCCGGCGTTCCGCCCGACCAGGCGAAAGTGCACGCAAAAGCGCTACTGGCCGTCGTTGGGAACTGCCTGGACCTGCCAGCGTCGGTAAATTCCTTCAAAAGAGAAATCAAGAACGAACTCGACAACTTCGAAAGCCGAATCGCCCATGAGTTCAACGATTTCAAGATCCATATCACACATGAACTCGATGATTTCAAACTGGCTATCACCTACCAGATTGCTGAATCGACCGCCCGCCAGGAACTCAGAATTGCAAAAGTGGAATACGAATTAAAGGTGCACCGCTGGATTCTTGGGACTCTCGTAGCATTTCAAATTGCCATTTTGACCAAGCTATATTTCCCATGAGTATGGACGCCTGGATCTACCGAGGGGCTTCATGCGGGATGGGCAGAAAACTTAACACCAAGGGCGCGAGCCACTTTAAGTATCGTTTCGAGACGTGGTTTAGCGCCGGGAGCGAGTGCTTTATAAAGACTTTCTCTCCCGAGGCCGGCATCCTTTGCCACTTGCGCCATGCCCTTGGCCCGCGCGACATCGCTGAGCGCAAGCAGAAATAGCTCGGTGTCTTCAGTGTCGAGAACTGCGGTCATGTACTCTGCAATTGCCTCGTCATCAGTGAGATAACGAGCCGCGTCGAATGGAATCAGTTTTGTCTTGGCTTTAGAAATACTCATAGTTCGAACTCCAACTGATGCAAGATCTTTTGTGCCCGTTTGACATCTCTTGCCTGGGTTGATTTGTCACCGCCTGCCAACATGACGATGAGGACATTCTGGCGTTTCGTGAAGTACAAGCGGTAGCCTAGGCCAAAGGCGATGCGCATTTCCGACACTTCGCCTCCGACAGGCTTCCAATCACCAAGATTTCCCGCCTCGGCCAATCTCAGTCTGGCAACGATGCGCAACTGCGCTTTCATGTCCTTAAGACCATCAAGCCAGTCCTGGAATTCTTGTGTTTGCCTTACGGTGAACATGAGTTCATTGTATCCATTTAGATACAAATGTCAAGCCAGTTTGATTCACCTCCGGAACGCCCAGGGTACTCGCGCTCAACCCGCGTGCGGGCCAAGCGCGGAGCGTCGCGACATCGTCAGCCTGCATGAGACGGGCGCAGGCCTGAACGGTGAGCTCAGCGTGATATCTAACCCTCATGACAACAGAATTCAACCCGCTGGAGTACGTCCGGCAACTTGAGGCGGCCGGCGTTGGCCCTGCCCAGGCGGAAGTGCAAGCCGGCGCGCTCAGTCGCACGCTGGTCGATGTCGCATTTTCCCGTGACTTGGTGCGCGTGGAAGAAAACTTGCGGCAAGAAATGCATCACGTCGAAGAGCGGCCAGGAATGCGTATCGACCTATGCAAGTCCGAACTCAATGCCAGGATCGATAAAGTGGAAGCCAGAATGACGTCGCTCGAGCACGAAATGGCGATTCATCGCTGGGTGCCAGGGCTCATACTGGCAAGCAATTTGGGCCAGCTCGCGCTGCTTATCAGGATTCTTGCATTCTGAAGCACTATGTTATTGCTTACTTCAACACCAGCGCCAGCGCCGGCTTTTCCCCATAATCTTCATACCGCTCATTGATGCCGGCGATGCAAAACGTCATCTCTTCCAGCAATTCCGGCACGCGCTCGCGCATCTGCGCCGAATCCTTCACCACGATCTCCAGCACCTCGTTCGGCTGGAGCCGGAATTTGGTCATGCCATCTTCGTCGCGCAGATAGCTCAGGCAGTCCACCCAGGCATCCATGGTGTGGCCGTAAAAATCGGGAAAGCCGAAAGCGGCGCGGCTTTCGGAGTGGAAGGTATCCCATCCGAGGATAGAGGCACCGTTCAGTTCAGCGCTGGCCATGTTGTTTCTCCTTGTTGGGATCGGTAACAAAGCCGATCCTGGTCAATCCTTGCGTTTGCGCCGCGGCCATCACCTGCGCCACCACTTCATAGCGCGTGTTCTTGTCGGCGCGCAGTTGCAACTCGGGCGGCTCGTCGCGCAAGGCGGCCTGCTTCAGGCGCTCGTCGAGCTGGACCAGGGTGACCTTGTCCTTTTCCCAGTAAATCGCGCCGGCGGCGTCGATCGCGATGCTTACATTGTCGGGCAGTTGCTGGGCCGCGGCCGCCTGCGCCTTCGGCAAGTCCAGCTTGACCGCATGCGTAAACATGGGCGCGGTAATGATGAAGATGACCAGCAGCACCAGCATCACGTCGACCATGGGGGTCACGTTGATGTCGCTCATCATCGACTGCTGCCGATGCGGATTGAAAGCGCCGAATGCCATGGTGTCGCTTATTTCCTGGTCAGGAAGTAGGAATGCAAGTCATGCGCGAAGCCGTCCAGCTCGGCCAGGGTCACGCGATTGAGCCGGTTCAAGCCGTTATACGCCAGAACCGCCGGAATCGCCACCACCAGCCCGAAGCCGGTCATGATCAGCGCTTCGCCCACGGGCCCGGCGATCTTGTCGATCTGCACGATGCCGGCCGCAGACACATTGGCCAGCGCATGGTAAATCCCCCACACGGTGCCCAGCAGGCCCACGAAGGGCGCGGTGGCGCCGATGGACGCGAGCAGCGTCAGGCCGCTTTCGATGCGGTGGGTCGATTCGGTGATTTGCTGGCGCAGCACGCGCACGATCTGTTCGTCGCGGCTCATTTCGCCGGCCAGGGTGGCCGCGCCGGCCGCATGCAGCAAGCCTTGCGCGGGCAGCGGAGCGAACACGTTTTCGCGGTCCGCCAGTTTCAGCAGCGCGATGCCGTCATGCAGCGTGGGCGCGCCCCAGAAGGCATTTACAAAGGGCGCCGCCTGGCGCACCCGCCAGCTGCTGTAGGTACGGGACAGGATGAAAAACCAGCTCACCAGCGACATGGCCAGCAGCAGCCAGGCCACCGCATGGCTGATGACGTCGCCCTGTTCCCAGTAGCGCGCCAGGCTGAAGTGGTTGACGGGCGGCAGGCTCATGGCCTCAGCGCTTGAGGGCCAGCACGTCCTGCATGTCGTACAGGCCGGTGGCCTTGTCGGCCAGGAAGCGGGCCGCGCGCAGCGCACCGTGCGCGTAGGTCACGCGGCTGCTCGATTTGTGGCTGATCTCGATGCGTTCGCCCGTGCCGGCAAACAGCACGGTATGGTCGCCCACGATATCGCCGCCGCGGATGGTGGCAAAGCCGATGGTGGACGGATCGCGTTCGCCGGTGACGCCTTCGCGCCCGTACACGGCGCATTGCTTCAGGTCGCGGCCCAGCGCGTCGGCAATGACTTCGCCCATTTTCAGGGCGGTGCCGGACGGCGCGTCGACCTTGTGGCGGTGGTGCGCTTCGATAATTTCGATGTCGTAGCCTTCGGCCATGCTTTTGGCGGCCATTTCCAGCAGCTTGAGCGTGACATTCACGCCCACGCTCATGTTGGGCGCGAACACGATGGCGGTTTTTTCGGCGGCGGCGCGGATGGCGGCCTTGCCGGCGTCGTCAAAGCCGGTGGTGCCGATGATCAGCTTGATGCCATGCTCGGCGCAATAGGCCAGGTGCAGGAGCGTGCCTTCGGGACGGGTGAAATCGATCAGGAAGGCGGCGTCGGCCAGGCCCTTGCCCAGCTCGGACTGGATCGCCACGCCGGCCAGCTGGCCGGAAAAGGCGCCGGCATCGGTGCCGATGGCAGGCGAGCCGGGCACGTCGAGCGCGCCGGCCAGCTGCGTATCGGGCGCTTCGGCAATGGCGTCCACCAGCATCCGTCCCATGCGCCCGCTGGCGCCCGCTACCGCAATCTTCAAAGTCGTCATCGTGCAGCCTGTTACTTGTTGATCTGGATGGAAGCCGATCCTGCGGTTTCCTTCTTTTGCGCTTCCTTGATGATCTTGGCCGGGCCGGCGATGCGGGCGATGTATTCCTTCTCGGTCGGCAGGTTGCCGCCGTCGAAGCGCTCAACCTTGTCGTCCTTGAAATAGACCGTCACGCGCGCACTGGTGTGCTCGCCATCGCCGCGCGCCAGGTAGAAGGGGTAATCCCAGCGGTCCTTGTGGAACACGTCCATCAGCAGGGGCGTGCCCAGGATGAACTTGACCTGCTCGCGGGTCTGGCCCACTTTCAGCTGGGCCAGCATCTCTTTCGAGACGAAGTTGCCCTGCTGAATGTCCGGACGGTAAGGCGAGAACACCCAGAAGAACTTCTGGAGTTCGGTGACGGTGGTGGTCTGGGCGCCCGCATTGGCGGTGGCGGCGGACTTGCTGGTGTCGGCGGCAATGGCTTCGGACGAGGTGCTCACGGGCGCTGCGGCGCGGGTGGCGGTACCCCAGGTCGAACAGCCCGACAGCGCCACGGTGGCGCACACAAGGGCTGCCACGAAGGGGACGCGCAAGCTGAAACGGGGCAAAACGGCAGAATCGACACGCATAGATGACCTCAAAACGTTGAACGGAAGGCTGGGCACCCCCGTCTAAACGCTATATGATAAAGCACTCCGCCAAAATACGAGTAACAAACATGAGTAACAACCCAAGCGACCTGAAAGCCAGCGGTCTGAAAGCAACCCTGCCCCGACTGAAAATCCTGGAAATTTTCCAGAACAGCGAGGTGCGCCACTTGACCGCGGAAGACGTCTACAAGATCCTGTTGACCGAAAACATGGACGTCGGCCTGGCCACGGTGTACCGGGTGCTGACCCAGTTCGAACAGGCGGGGCTGCTCAATCGCAACCATTTCGAAACCGGCAAGGCCATTTTCGAACTGAACGCCGGTTCGCACCACGATCACCTGGTGTGCCTCGATTGCGGCCGGGTGGAAGAGTTCTATGACGAAGAAATCGAATCGCGCCAGCACAAGGTGGCGGTCGAGCGCGGCTTCAAGATCGCCGAACACGCGCTGGCCATTTACGGCAATTGCGTCAAGCCCGCCTGCCCGCACAAGGCCTGACCGTCACGCCATCAGGGATGGCTCAGGGCCACGCCATCAAGGATGGCTCAGGGCATTCGATAACAGCTTGGCGGTGATATCGACGATCGGGATCACCCGTTCGTAAGCCATGCGGGTCGGTCCGATCACCCCCAGCGTCCCCACGATCCTGCCGTTCACTTCATACGGCGCCGTCACCACGCTCATTTCATCCATGGGCACCAGGTTCGATTCGCCACCGATGAAAATCTGCACGCCGGTCGCCTTGCTCGACTGGTCGAGCAGCTGCATCAGCCCCGTCTTTTGCTCGAACATGTCGAACATCTGGCGCAGCGAACTCATGTTCGACGACAGGTCCGCCACGCTCAGCAGGTTGCGCTCGCCGGAAATGACCATGTCGTCGGAATGGTCGGCCATCGCTTCGCTGCCCGCCTCCACGGCCGCCTGCATCAGGCGCCCCATGTCGTCGCGCAGCTGGCGCAGTTCGCCCGACAGGCGTACGCGCACGTCGTCGAACGACAGCCCGCCGTAATTCTGGTTGATGTAATTGGCCGACTGGATCAGCTGCGAGGGCGTGTAGTCGCTCTCGGTGAGCAGCAGGCGGTTTTGCACGTCGCCGCGCGGATCGACGATGACGAGCAGGATGCGCTTTTCCGACAGGCGCAAAAATTCGATCTGCTGGAACACCGATTCGCGCCGCGGGCTGAGCACCACGCCGGCAAACTGCGACAGCGAGGACAGCATTTGGGCGGCGTTGGAAATGATTTTCTGCGGTTGCTGCGACGGCAGGCGCATGCGCGCTTCCACCGAATGTTCATCGATATGCTGCACCGTGAGCAAGGTATCGACAAAAATGCGGTAGCCGCGCGGCGTGGGAATCCGGCCGGCCGAGGTATGCGGGCTGGACACATAGCCCATTTCTTCCAGGTCGGCCATGATGTTGCGGATGGTCGCCGGCGACAGGTCGAGCCCGGAAATTTTCGACAGCGCGCGCGATCCTACCGGCTGGCCGTCGGCGATATACCGTTCGACCAGGGCTTTGAGCAGCGTTTGGGCACGGGTATCGAGTTGCATGGTCTGGTGTGAGGCGGCTACAGGGTTTGGTTGGCGTTCTATTGGCTTATTATGCACGTTCGTCGCCGGCTATGGGCTAAATACGCCCTGCGGGGCGTGTTCGCGCTTGAGCCACTCCAGCAATTCGTCGAAATTGGCGCACATCGCGTCCGGCACCACCCCATGCTCCAGGTGCTTGCTGCTGGCGGTCCGGTTCAGCCAGACCGCGCGCAAGCCGGCTTGCTGGGCGCCGCGCACGTCGAGCAGCACGTCGTCGCCCACGTACACGGCGTCAACCGGCGCCACCCCGAGCCGGGTGCAGGCGGCATGGAAAATGGCCGCGTCCGGCTTGGCGCAGCCGAGCTGGCTGGCCGCCACCGACACCTGGAAATGGTGGGCCAGGCCGATCGCTTGCAAGTCGGCATTGCCGTTGGACACAGATCCGAGCAAGACCCGGCCCTTCAGGCGCAGCAGGCCCGGCAGCACGTCGTCATAGGGGATGACGGCATTGCGGGCCGCAAAAAAGTGCACCATGGCAAGCTCGACCTTGTCGATATCCTCGCCGGCCGCCTCGAAGGCCGTGATCAGCCCGGCCCGGCGAAGGGCGCCCAGGTCGAGATGGAAGGCGGGCTGGCGGGCCAGCAGTTCCAGCCGGGCCTGGCGCAGGCTGTCGATGGAAAAGCGTTCGGCCACGCGCGGCGCATGGGTGGCCAGCCAGGCGTGCAGCTGCTGTTCGGCCTGGATGATGACGGGCGCGATCGGCCACAGGGTGTCGTCGAGGTCGAACAGGATGGCCTTGGGCCAGGCGCGGCGCGGCGTGGTGGGCATGGTGGTCGTCCGGTAAAGGGGCGCGAGGCACCAGCATAGCGAGGCAGGGGCCGGAAATCAATCGCCGCCGCGCCCGGTTACACCATGAAACAAGCTCAATGAGCCGCTGACTTGGCAAATGCACTAAAATGACGACCAATTCAGTCTGTCCAGCGGCCACGGCAATCGCCTCGCTCGCCCTACCCCAGTTAGTTTTTGGAGAAAGCATGAAAAATATGTACCTGCGTACCGGTGTGGCACTTGCGTGCGCAATGGCCCTGAACGGCTGCGGCGGCAGCGATCCGGACATCGTGCTGCGCGTCGCCCAGATCACCGGCCTGAACCGTACAGGCATGACGCTCACCAACAATGGCGGCACCCCGGTGGCCGTCGGCGCCAATGCGAGCTCCTTCAACTTCCCTGAGCTTGTCGAGGCCGATTCCGAATTCAAGATTGAAATCGCCACCCAGCCGCCCAATGCGGTGTGCCAGATCTTCAATGGCTCGGGCAATGTCGGTTCCTTCACGCCCACCTCGATCGTGATTACCTGCAAGATCTTCACCTACGACCTGTTCGGCAAGGTGGAAAACCTGAAGAAACCGATGGTCATCAACAACGGCAGCGTCAGGGTCACGATCCCGGCAGCGGCCACCAGCTTCACGCTGACCACCTTCAATACGGCGGTACCACCGGTCGCGGTGTCGGGCCAGATCCCGGAAGATGTGCCTTACGGCCTGACCATCCTGGAGCAGCCCGAAGGACAGACTTGCACGATCATCAACGGCTCCGGCGTCATGCCCAAGGCAGGCATTCCGCTCGCCACCACCCCTATCGTGATTCGCTGCGTCTAATTTTCGGAGAATATATGAAGTTATCGTTTTTGCGCCCTACCATCATCCTTGCCGCCATCATCGGCATCGCACTGACGGCGTGCGGCGGCAAGGCACAGTTCGACATCGGCGGCGACATGGTCGCGCGCGACCCGGTCACGGGAGCCGATGTCGTGACCCCGCTGCCCTTCGGCGGCCTGGTGCTGACCAACAGCAAGAATGGCGCCACCGTCAGCATCCCGGCGAACGCCCGCAACTACAAGTTCCCCAGCGCGATCTCGTACGGCGAAGAATACGCCGTCACGGTGTCCACGCCACCGGACAATATGGTTTGCCTGCCCCTGAACGCGTCCGACACCGCCGGCCGCCTGGCCACCATCAAGGTCAATGTGCGCTGCGGCCTGCTCGATTTCGCGGTCGGCGGCACGGTCACCGGCCTGCCGGCGCCCACCTACGACACGGCCACGCCGCCCGTGATGACCAGCAAGCAGCTGGTGGTCATTAACGGCAGCGATACCACCACGGGCGCGATCATCGCCCTGCCTACCGGCACGGCGGCAGGTGCGCCCTTCCAGTGGTCCTTCCCGGTGCGCGTCCCCTACGGCTCGAGCTATGGTCTGACGATCCAGACCCAGCCAACCGGCGCTTTCTGCACCATCGTCAATGGCGTGGGCACGGTACGCCAGGCGCGCGGCGTGGAGATCACCAACGTCAATATCACCTGCGTGGCGACGATCGGTTGAGGAGATATTATTTTTGGACATGTCTGACATTCCAAAGATAAATTAGATTTATATGCTGCCGCGCAGCATACTGAACTTGTCTCCTCCAACTCTCCTCAAAACGGAATTGGATTTAAGCCCGCCCCGTGCGGGCTTTTTTTTATCCCGCGACCGGGCTGTCATCGAACCGTCATCCCGTGGTCATGGGGACGTCATGCTCGCTCACTAGAATCCGCTTGCCCGTTCAACAACAGAACCCAAGAGGATTCCAGCATGACCAACGACAGCAATAACGACCACTTCAATGCCGTGCTGACGGCCCGCCTGAGCCGGCGCAAGCTGCTGGGCGGCGGCGCGGCCACGGCCGCCACGGCGGTGCTGGGCGCGCTCGGCCTGGCCGGCTGCGGCAGCAACGACGCCCCGGCGCCGGTGGTGACGCCAACGCCAACGCCGGTCCCGCCCGCGCCGGCTGAAAAACTGCTGGCCTTTACCGCCGTGTCCAAGAGCCTGCTCGACAAGGTCACCGTACCGGCCGGCTATACCGCCTCGGTCCTGATCGCGCTGGGCGACCCCTTGACCGCCGCCACCACCGCTTTCAAGAACGACGGCACCGATGCCGACTTCGAGACCCGCTCGGGCGACCACCACGACGGCATGGAATTCTACGGCCTGTCGGCCACCGGCACGCCGTCGACCACCAGCTCGGACCGCGGCCTGCTGGCCATCAACCACGAAGCGACCACGGACCAGACCCGCTCGTCCTTCTTCCTGCATCCGACCGGCGGCGTGACCACCCTGCCGCGTCCTGCCGCCGAAGTCGACAAGGAAGTCGCCATCCACGGCCTGGCCGTGGTGGAAGTGAAAAAGACGGGCGCCGCCTGGTCCTATGTGAAGGAATCGGGCTTCAACCGCCGCGTCACGCCCCTGAGCGAACTCGATATCGGCGGCCCGGTGCGCGGCAACGCCCTGCTGGTCACCAAGTATTCGCCGACCGGCACCAAAACGCGCGGCACCCTGAACAACTGCGGCACCGGCAAATCGCCATGGGGCAGCTTCCTGTCGGGCGAAGAAAACTGGTCCGGCTACTTCGTGCGCGGCGCCGCCGACGATGCCGCGCGTGCCAACGACAAGAGCGTGGCCTCGCTGCGCCGCTACGGCCGCAACCAGGGCGCCACTTCGCGCCATGGCTGGGAAACGGGCGGGCTGGAAGACAAGTACGCGCGCTGGGACATCAGCCGCAAGGGCGCCTCGACGGACGGCAGCGACGACTACCGCAATGAAATGAACGCGATGGGCTACATCGTCGAAATGGACCCGTACGACAAGACGAAGCTGGCGAAAAAGCGCACCGCGCTGGGCCGCTACGCGCACGAAAGCGCCGCCTTCAGCGTGCCGGCCGCGGGCCAGCCGCTGGCGGTCTACATGGGCGACGATTCGCGCAACGAATACATCTACAAGTTCGTCAGCAGCGCGCTCTGGGCCGCGGCCGACGCCAATCCGGCCGACCGCATCGCCACCGGCGACAAATACCTGGACGCCGGCAAGCTGTATGTGGCGAAAATGGCATCGGACGGCAAGGGCCAGTGGATCGAACTGGCGATGAGCAATGCCGCCATCGCCGCCTACGCCGGCTACAAGTTCGCCGACCTGGCCGACATCCTGGTCAATGCGCGCCTGGCGGCGGACGCCGTCGGCGCCACCAAGATGGATCGTCCGGAGTGGTGTTCGGTCAATCCCGCCAACGGCGAGATCTACTACACGCTGACCAACAATTCGAACCGCGCCGTCGAGCCGAGCGCTTCGCAGATCGCCCCGGACAGCGCCAACCCGCGCGCCTACAGCGACCTGAAAGGCACGACCATCCAGGCGGGCAACCCGAACGGCCATATCCTGCGCATCAAGGAAGGCACGGGCGCATCGGCCGCCACCGACTTTAGCTGGGACGTGTACCTGTTCGGCGCCGAAACGAGCGCCAACGGCGGCCTGGTTAACCTGTCGAACCTGACCGACGACCAGGACTTCTCGAGCCCGGACGGCCTGGCCTTCAGCCCGTACACCGGCATCTGCTGGATCCAGACCGATGACGGCGCCTACACCGACGTCACCAACTGCATGATGCTGGCCGCCGTGCCCGGCACGGTGGGCGACGGCGCGAAGCAGACGCTGAACTATCCAAAGAGCGCCGGCGGCACGCTGGCGGTCGATACCTTCGTGGGCAAGAAGCCGACGGCGGACACGCTCAAGCGCTTCCTGGTCGGTCCTGCGGGTTCGGAGATTACGGGGATTTCGGAAACGCCGGACGGGAAGACGATGTTCGTCAACATCCAGCACCCGGGCGAGACCACGCCGCAGGCGATCCTGGCCGATCCGACGAAGTACACCAGCCAGTGGCCAAGCAATGCGGGTTATGGCGCCGGAAAACGGCCACGGTCGGCGACCATCGTGATCACCAAGAACGACGGCGGCCGTATCGGTACCTAAACAACCACTACATCGTCCCCGCCTGCGCGAGGACGACGTCGGTACTAAACTGGTTTCAGGATATTCGACAGCGCCACATACTGCTCAAGGCTCACCGTTTCCGGCCTGGTCGACGGATCGATCCCCGCCTGCACCAGCTGCGCTTCGGTAAACATCCCCGCCACGCAATTGCGGATCACCTTGCGCCGTTGCGAGAACGCCTTCATGACCACCGCTTCCAGGGTCGGTCCGTCGCACGGCAGCTTGCGCGCCGTCGGCACCATGCGCACGATGGCCGACTCCACCTGCGGCGGCGGATCGAACGCGGTCGGCGGCACGATGAACAGCAGCGACATGTCGTAACGCCATTGCAGCATCACCGACAGGCGCCCGTACACCTTGCTGCCTGGCGCTGCCACCATGCGCTCGACCACTTCCTTCTGCAGCATGAAATGCTGGTCTTCGATCAGGTGCGCGAATTCGGCCAGGTGGAACAGCAGCGGGCTCGATATGTTGTAAGGCAGGTTGCCGACCACGCGCAGCTTCTGCCCTTCCGGCACCGGGATCAGGCCGAAGTCGAACTTGAGCGCGTCGCCCGAATGGATGGTCAGCTTCTCGCGCGGGAAGTTCCTTTCCAGGCGCGCCACCAGGTCGCGGTCCAGTTCCACCACGTGCATGTGGTCGAGCCGCTTGATCAGCAGCGCCGTCATGGCGGCCAGGCCGGGGCCGATTTCAACCATCGCCTCGCCCGGATTCGGTCCGATGGCGTCGATGATGTTGTCGAGGACCAGTTTGTCGGTCAAAAAATTCTGGCCAAAGCGTTTGCGTGCAACGTGTTTCATATTGTTCTTCTCTGTGTGTTCAGCGCCATGGACAACGCCGTGCGGATCGCTTCTTCCATGCTGGAGCAGTCGGCCTGCCCCAGTCCCTGCGCGGCCAGGTCAAGCGCGGTGCCGTGATCGACCGAGGTGCGGATCAGCGGCAGGCCGAGCGTGATGTTGACGCCGCGCCCGAAGGTGGCGTGCTTGAGCACCGGCAGCCCCTGGTCGTGGTACATCGCCAGCACGCAGTCGGCATCCTGCAGGTACTTCGGCTGGAACAGGGTGTCGGCCGGATACGGGCCGCGCGCATCGATGCCGCGCGCCTGCGCCTGTGCGATGGCCGGCGCAATGGTGTCGATTTCCTCGCGCCCCAGGTAGCCGTTTTCACCCGCGTGCGGATTCAGGCCGGTGACCAGGATGCGCGGCGCGGCGATGCCGAATTTCGTCTTCAGGTCGTGCGCGATGATGTCGATCACGCGCCCCAGGCCCGGCTGGGTAATGGCCTGCGATACGTCCTTGAGCGGCAGGTGCGTGGTCGCCAGCGCCACGCGCAGCGGCGCAGCGCCCTCGCTCGGCAGCCCGGCCAGCATCATCACCACCTGTGCGGTGGCGGTCTTGTCGGCCAGGTATTCGGTGTGGCCCGAAAATGCCACGCCGGCGTCGTTGATGGTGCTCTTTTGCAGCGGCGCGGTGACCATGGCATCGAACCAGCCGGCGATAGTGCCTTCCACCGCCAGGTCGAGCGTGGCCAGCACGGCGCGGCCGTTGTCGGGATTCAGGGTGCCGGGAACGACGTGCGCGGACAAGGGCACGTCGATGACCGCGATGCGTCCGGCGCCGAAGTGCGGCAGGCCGCTATTGCGCAAGGCTTGCACCGACAGCGCCGCCAGCTTGATGGCGGGGTCGATCAGGCTGGCCGTGAGCGCCAGGAAGGCCGCGTCGCCCAGCAGCACGCAGTTTGCCTCGTGGCGCAGCGCCCAGGCGGCGCGGATCGAGATCTCCGGTCCGATCCCGGCGGGCTCGCCAACAGTGACGGCGATCGCGGGCCGAACCGGGTTGCTCATATTACTTCTCGTCGCGGAACTCGACGTAGGCGCGGTCGCGTACCTGGCGCTGCCATTCCTCGGTCGCTTCGGCCAGCTTGCGGTCGCGGATCACCTGGCGCGCGGCGCTGCGCTTCTTTTCCTTCGACTGGTCGTCGCTCTTGCGGTCCATGACTTCGATCAGGTGGAAGCCGTACGGGGTCTCGACGACGTCGCTCACTTCGCCTTTTTTCAGGCCATCCATCGCCTTGACGAATTCGGGCACCACGTCTTCAGGGAACAGCCATCCGAGATCGCCGCCCTTGTTGGCCGAGCTGTCGTTCGAGAACAGGCGCGCCAGTTCTTCGAAGGTGGCGGCCTTGTTGGCGAGGCGTTCCTTCAGTTCGGCCAGCTTGCGCTTGGCATCGGCGGCCGTCATGGTTGGCGTGACCTTGAGCAGGATGTGGCGCACGCGCGTCTGCGTGACGATCTGCTGCTGCTCGGCTTCGGCCAGGCTGCGCTTGCCCACCAGCTTGATCAGGTAGAAACCGGAAGTGGTGCGCATGACCGGCGTGACCTGGCCCGGCTTGAGCTTGAGCAAAGCGTCGGCGAAGGCCGGCGGCAGGCGGTCCGTTGCGCGCCAGCCGATCTCGCCGCCCTTCAGGGCGTCGCTGGCATCGGAATAGGTGGCGGCGATCTTGGCGAAATCGCCGCCGGTGCGCAGCTGGCGCGCCACTTCGTCGGCGCGCGCCTTGCGGGCGGCAATCTGCTCGGGCGAAGAATTTTCGGGAATGCGCACCAGGATCTGCGAAATATTCACTTCGACCTTGTCGACCGCGGCAGCCTGTTCGGCGCTCAGGTAGGTGTCGATTTCGGCTTCGGAAATCTGGATCTTGTTGTCGACTTCATGCTCGCGCAGGCGCTGCATCATGATTTCGTTGCGGATCTCTTCGCGGAAGGCGGAGAAGGTCGCGCCTTCCTTTTCCATCGCGTTGCGCAGTTCCTGGACGCTCATTTTCTGGGCTTCGGCGATGCGGCCGATGGCGCGGTCAAGCTGGATGTCGTCGATCGGGCGCATGCCCATTTCCTTGGCCAGCTGGTACTGCGCGCGCTCGACGATCATCGCTTCGAGCACCTGGCGCTGCAAGTCGGCGGCGTCGGGCATGGGCGCGTTCTGCGCCTTCATGCGCTGCTCGATCGACTTGATACGGTTGTTGACCTCGTTGCGGGTGATGACTTCGTCGTTGACGACCACGGCGATCGAGTCGATCACATTGCCGCCCTTGACGACCGGCGGGATAAAGCCCGCGCCCGGCGTGGCCTGGGCCGCGGCATTGCCGGCGACGAAAGCGCACAGCAGGACCGCTGCGTTCTTGAGTTGGTGCATACTGACTTTACGCATAATCTGGGAAGCACTCATATGTTCGGTGAATAAAAAAACAAAGGTCCTGCTTAACGGCTCGGCCCCTGGTTCAGGCGCGTATAACCGGGAATGCTCTTGTAAAACGATTCAAGCGGACTGCCAAACCCCAGCTTGGACAGGCCGTTCAGTTCGAGCTGGAAGAAAATCGGCGTCGACGTATTGCGCAGCGTCGTCACAAAGCGCTGGGCTCCCATCCGGAACACCCAGCAATCGGCCTTGTATTCCAGCCCGATCAGCGACTCCAGGATTTTCCTGTCGCGCAGCGAATAGCTCACGCGCCCCACCCCGTACCAGCGCGTCGACAACGGCCATTGCGACGAAATATCGGCGTTCTTGAAGGCGTCGCGCAGGTAGCGGTATTCGGCGTTGACGACCTTCTTTTCGCCCGGCGCCCACTGCACGCCGTAATTCGAGGTCACCACGCTGCTGGTATTGGCATTGTATTGTATCGCGCTGTCGAAGCTCCAGTTCTCGGAAATCCGGCCCGAGGCGGCGGCCAGCACGTCGGAACGGCTTTCATTGCGCGGCTGGTTGGCCAGCAGCTGCACGCGCTGGTCATTGAGGTAGAAACGCTGCCCCAGCACCAGGCGCAGGCGCTCGGCGCCGTTCGATTCGAGGAAGCGCGACACCACGGCCGCCGTCACCTGGTTGGCGTCGGCGATGCGGTCCGAGCCGATGAAGCGGTTTTCATTGAAAATCTGGGCCAGGTTGAAGCTGGCCTCGGCCGAATCGAAATTCGGGAACTGGCTCTGGTCCTTGTACGGCGTGTAGACGTAGAACAGGCGCGGCTCCAGGGTCTGGGTCATGGACGGCCCCAGCAACATGGACGCGCGCTCGAATACCAGGCCGCTGTCGACCGAGAAGGTCGGCAGCGCGCGGCTGAGCGTGCGCGGGTCGGAAGCGACCGTCTTTTCCAGCTGGTAGGCGCTGGCGTGCAGCGACATCTTGGGCGTGACGAAGTAGCCGGGGCGCACGATCGGGTAGCTCAGCTGCGGCGCCACCACGATGCGGTTGCCGCTGGCCAGGTCCGGGTGCGAAAAGCGGGTCAGTTCGGCGTCGACCGACCAGTCGAAGCCCTTGACGTCGTAGCGGCCGGCGTGGAACAGCACTTCCGGCAAGCGGTCGTAGGGGCGCTGCACGAACAGGGTCGGGTCGGTGGCGGCGGCCGGGTCCTGCAGCACCTGGTAATTCTGCACCCGGGCCGACAGGTTCCAGTACTGGCCGCGGTAGTCGGTGCGCAATTCGCGCAGCAGCTGGCGCTCGGCGCTGGTGGAGATCGATTTGGAAAAGTCGCTCGGATAGTCGTCGTCCGAGGCCGCATTCATGTTCCAGCCATACGACCAGCCGCGCGCGAGCGCCTGCGAATGGGTCGAATTGACCAGCCAGCGGTTTTGCTTGGTCGCCTTGTCGTTGAACAGCAGCTCGATGTGGGTCTGGCCCAGGTAGGTGCCGGCGGCGGTTTCGCCCATGTAGCGCCCGGTCGCGCCCATCTGCAGGCCGTGGTCGAGCATCAGGCGCGGGTACAGGGTCAGGTCGCGGTTGGGGGCGATATTGAAATAATAGGGCACGGTCGCTTCGGCGCGGCCCTTGGCGCCGAAGCCCACGCTGGGTGGCAGCCAGCCGGAGCGGCGCGCGCCCGACAGCGAAAACGACATGGCAGGGGTGCCGATGATGGGCACGCCCTTGAAATACACCACCGTCTTGCCGGCCACGCCCACGTCGCGCCCGGCGTCCAGGCGCAGGGTGCTCGACTTCAAATACCAGTCGGGATCGGGGCCTTCGCAGGTGCTGTAGGTGCCGTTGGTGACGAAAGCTTCTTCCTCGCTGATGAAATCGAGGCGGCTGGCCTTGCCCTGGGCATTATTGAGTTCCATGCGGTACTCGGGACGCAGCACCCAGCCTTTGCCGGAAGACAGGTTCAGTTGCAGTTCATCGCCCTTGTAGCGGTCGCCGAAGCGCCACATGTTCACATTGCCGGACGCCGTCACTTCGTCTTCGACCTGCTTGAAGCAAGCCGTGTCGGCCGTCAGGCGGGTTTCGCCACGTATCAGTTCGACATCGCGCTTGAGGACGATCTCGCGGTCCGGACGGCCGCTGATTTCTTCGGCACGGGCGGTCACGCCGGGATTCGGATCGACCACGCGCGGGATTTTCTGCACCACCTGGGCGTGCACGGGCAGCGCGCCGGCAGAGGCGAGCGCCGTCAGGGCATACGCCCAACGCTGCGAGGGAGGAGTAGCCGAAAACCAGCTCATGAAAACAGGGGGCGAAACACCATGACAGGCGATTTTTTGAGTTGAATCCCTTATTATATGGGAATTGTCACCTTCCACCGGTTTCCACAGGCCGTTTCATGTCTTCTATGTCAACAAATACACCCCCGGCCACCCCTGACGAGCGCCTCAGCCAGCTCACCGCATGGCTTTCCACGCTGAACCTGGTGCAAATCGACTCGCGGCGCCCGGCCTCGGCCGACGCCAGTTTCCGCCGTTACTTCCGTTTTGACGTCATTCCCGCGCTGCGCGGCAAGCTGGGCGACACCCTGATCGCCATGGATGCCCCGCCCGAGCGCGAAAACGTGCCGGCCTACCTGCACGTGCAAGCGCTGCTGCTCGACGCCGGCGTGAGCGTGCCCGCCATCGTCGCCAAGGACGTGCCGAACGGCTACCTGCTGCTGTCCGACCTGGGCACCACCACCTATTTGCAGCGCCTGACGATCGACAATGCGCCCTTCATGTATTCGGACGCGGTCGACACCCTGATCAAGTTCCAGCTGCACAGCCAGCCCGGCGTGCTGCCCGAATTCGACCGCGCCTTCGTGCTGCGCGAAATGAATCTGTTCCCGGAATGGCATATCGGCAAGCACCTGGGCATCACCATGACGGACAAGCAGAGCGCACAGCTGAACGGCGTGTTCGAGGCCATCACGTCCAACGTTCTTGCCCAGCAGCAGGTATTCATGCACCGCGACTTCCATTCGCGCAACCTGATGTTCATGGACCAGGGCAACCCGGGCGTGCTGGACTTCCAGGATGCCGTGTTCGGCCCGGTCACCTACGATCTTGGATCGCTGCTGCGCGACGCCTATGTGCAATGGGACGAAGAAATCGTGCTCGACTGGGTGGTGCGCTACTGGCAGCGCGCCAAGCAGGTGGGCTTGCCGGTCAATCCGGACATCGACAATTTCTACCGCGATTTCGAATTCATGGCCCTGCAGCGCCACCTGAAAATCCTGGGCATCTTCTGCCGCCTGAACTACCGCGACGGCAAGGCCAACTACCTGGCCGACCTGCCCACCGTGGCCGACTACGTGCGCAAGACGGCAAACCGCTACACTGTCCTCAAACCGCTGGTGCGCCTGCTCGACGAATTCGAGGACAAGGCGCCGCAGGTCGGCTACACCTTCTGAGTTAGGCATCACATGAAAGCTATGATCCTGGCCGCCGGCCGCGGCGAACGCATGCGGCCGCTGACCGACACCTGCCCCAAGCCGCTGCTGAAAGTGCGCGGCCGCCCGCTGATCGTGTGGCACATCCTGAACCTGGTGCGCGCCGGGATCACCGAGATCGTGATCAACCACGCCCACCTGGGCCACATGATCGAGGAAGAACTGGGCGACGGCAGCAAGTTTGGCGCCACCATCGCCTATTCGCGCGAAGAGACGGCGCTGGAAACGGCGGGCGGCATCGCCTACGCGCTGCACCTGCTGGGCGACGAACCCTTCCTGGTGCTGTCGGGCGATATCTACTGCCCCTACTTCGATTTCGAGCAGACCAAGGACGTCCTGCACGACAAGGACGTGCTGGGCAATCCCTACCCCGCCGACAAGCGCGACGCCTGCTGGGTGTACCTGACGCCGAACCCCTGGCACAACACCAAGGGCGACTTCGCCCTGAACATGTTC
>Ga0187843_10000425_pt1 | contig 30538 bp, 25 predicted proteins | sample SpaLakP09_SKY_43_FD_134516 | JGI IMG/M metagenome (GOLD analysis project Ga0187843, IMG submission 134516) | Oligotrophic lake water microbial communities from Sparkling Lake, Wisconsin, USA - SP09_SKY_43 | ecosystem: Environmental > Aquatic > Freshwater > Lake | place: USA: Sparkling Lake... | reverse complement strand
GTACCGCAAGCGGGATTTATTCACCTTATGTCCGCTGGACTTGGGTAGACGACTCAGACAAAGTCAATGGTTTGCGCTCAGGAAAGCAAGATTTTTACGAACCTCTTAACCGGCGCTTACAAATCGGCGTTGAATGGAAATATGGGCGTTAATCCTTGGTCGCCCATAAGGCGGCCAAAACCTCGTCCACCCCAGTTTGCCAAGTGGGAATAGTCAAACCCAATTTTTGCTGCACTGAACGCGAATCCAACAGGGAGTTGGCGGGCCGCGCTGCGGGCAGGGGATAGTCTGCGGTAGCAATGGCTTTGACCTGCTCGGCTTGGACTTTGAGTAACCAACCCATGCGCGCGGCTTGGGCGAGCACATATTGCGCATACCCATGCCAAGTGGTTTGACCGGCATTGCTTAAATGAAACAAGCCGCTGTGCGAAGCGTGGTCGGGTCGCTGTAACACCTCGCGTGTGACTTGTGCCATCCAACGCGCCGATGTGGGCACACCCTGCTGATCGGCTACCACCGACAAACTGTCGCGCTCTTGGGCCAAACGCAACATGGTTTTCAAAAAATTGCTGCCATGCGCACCCACCACCCAAGAGCTGCGGAAGATGAAAAAAGCCCCTGCCTGCGCCATCACCGCCAAATCGCCATCGCGCTTGGTACGGCCATACACAGATAAGGGGTCGGTGGCATCGCTTTCTTGGTAAGGCTGGTTTGAACGCCCATTAAACACATAGTCAGTAGAGTAATGAACCAAGGTCGCGCCAAGGGTTTTGGCTTCTTCGGCCATGATGGCAGGGGCCGTGGCATTGATGGCGTGCGCCATGCTTGGCTCTTGTTCAGCTTTGTCGACAGCGGTGTAAGCGGCGGCATTGACAATGTAACGCGGCGCATGCTGGCGAATGATGGCTCTTAAAGCCTGCGCATCGGCAATATCCACATCGCTCAGTGTCAAGGGAATAAGCCGCCCCAACAGGGCTAGTTCGGCTTGCAAAGCATGGCCTAACTGACCGTCTGCCCCAAAGAGCACAACGCCATCAGCTGCCATAGTTTTGGCCTATCCATGCGCGGTAGCTTCCGCTGGTAACTTCCTCAACCCAATCGCCATGGCTCAAATACCACTGAACGGTTTTACGCAAACCTGTCTCGAAAGTTTCTTGTGGTCGCCAACCCAGTTCACGCTCTAACTTGCGCGCATCAATGGCATAGCGCCGGTCATGCCCTGGGCGGTCTTTGACAAAGGTCATTTGCGAGGCGTAGGACTGCCCATCGGGGCGGGGCTGCAACTCATCGAGCAGCGCACAAAGTGTGCGCACCACCTCGATATTGGGCTTTTCATTCCAGCCGCCCACGTTATAGGTTTCACCCAAGCGCCCGTCTTGCAGCACCCGCATGATGGCCCTGCAATGGTCCTCGACATACAACCAATCGCGCACCTGCATACCATCGCCATAAATAGGCAGAGGCTTGCCGGACAAAGCGTTGTGGATCACCAGCGGAATGAGTTTTTCAGGGAAGTGATACGGCCCATAGTTGTTCGAGCAGTTGGTGGTGAGCACCGGCAATCCGTAGGTGTGGTGCCAAGCCCTGACCAAATGGTCCGATGCTGCCTTGCTGGCCGAATAAGGGCTGTTGGGTTCATAAGCATGGGTTTCGCTGAAAGCTGGCGCATCAGTTGCCAAACTGCCATACACCTCGTCGGTGCTGACATGCAAAAACCGAAAATCTTGCTTGGCTGATTCAGCCAAGCCAGACCAATAAGCGCGCACCGATTCGAGCAACTGAAAGCTTCCCACCACATTGGTTTGGATGAAGTCCATGGGGCCATGAATGGAGCGGTCCACATGCGACTCGGCAGCGAAATGCAAAACTGCGCGCGGCTGGTGCGTGGCCAGCAATTGACTCACCAGCGTGGTGTCGCCAATATCGCCTTGGACAAAATGGTGTCGGTGGTCACCTGCAAGAGATTGCAAATTACGCAGGTTACCGGCGTAGGTGAGTTTGTCCAAATTGACCAGCACTTCATCGTGCTGAGCCAACCAGGTATGGACAAAATTGCTGCCGATGAAACCAGCGCCGCCGGTCACCACAATGGTCATGCAGGCAAGCTTTCTTCGGTGACGCCCAAGACCTTGTTGCGCACCATTTCACGCAAGATTTTTTTCTCTGGAAAGCTGAGGGGTCTGTCGAGTGCGCGGCGCACACGCAGCAACATATGGCGATCGACCTCTTGGGGGATGCCATGGCTGCCACGCAATTCGTCGCGCAAATCTTCACGCAAATCTTCCGGTTCATCGTCCCACCAACCATCAACCACTTCTTGCAGCTTGGTACGCACCAACTCGGGGTCATGGGTTGCCGTGGGCGCTGCCGCCGCGCGTGGCTGGGCAGTTAACTCTCGGGCGGCTTGGGGCATGAGCAAAACACGGCGATCGGCTTGCGCCAATAAACGACACCAAGCGGGGTCTTCGTTGATGAGCTGATCCATGTGGCGCGCCGACTCGTCGGCCAACAAATACACATTCAGGCCGTGAAGCTGGGCTTCATCGATGCTGGCGGTCAAACGGTCGTCATCGCTGGCAATCAGCAAATGCTCGCAGGCCTTGCGCTCAGACAAGCGGGCAATGTCGGCAGACATGGCGCTGAACGCCACTTCACTGGGCTCACCACCGGTGACGTCGAGCGCACGCAAGATTTGGTCTTGCGGAAACTGGCTGTCTGGGTTGTCGGTATACCAATACACGCGTTGCACATCCAATGCCAAACCTGCTTGTTTCAAGGTTTGCACCAAAGTGGGAATCAAAGCTTGGCGGTTATAGGCCTCAGCTTCGGACTCGGACTCAGCATCGGTGTCTGTGCTTTGCTTGAGCAGCCAAGCCATGTAATTGCTATCTATCAAGGCAATGCAGCGACCACTGCGGGTTTGTGCATGGTCCTTGCGGGGATGCGGGGCGCGGTTTTCGTTCTTCATAGAGGTAAGCCTGTCGATGATGTGTTTAAAACTAAGAAATGGGGCACACAATGCCCGGGTGAGCTGCAGGCGCTCGAAACTAATGTGGCTATTTGCCTGCAGGCGAGATATTAGCCTATCTTTAAGTCTTTTTTGATCCCAAGCTCAGGCGAGGGGTAATGGCCATCCGGTTTGGGGTTTAACACCTGCTCATCGGTGCGCCCAAAACGTCGCACACGCTGTGCATACCAAGACAAAGCTTTGCCCAAGGCCGCCTCATCAAAATCAGGCCAATGTAAATCGGTGAAATACAACTCGGTGTAAGCGGTTTGCCAAAGCAGAAAATTGCTGATTCGCGACTCACCACCGGTGCGAATCAGCAACTCGGGGTCGGGTAAATCGGCGGTACTTAAATGCAAGGACACAGCTTGGGCATCGAGGTCTTGCAAAGACCGGTCGGGATGCGCGGCCTGCCAAGCACGCACGGCGCTCAGCACATCCCACTGCCCGCCGTAATTGGCGGCGATGGTCAAATTCAGGCCAGTGTTCTCAGCGGTTTCTTGTTCAGCTTGGTCTATGCGCGACTGCAACATGGGCGCAAACGCGCTGCGGTCGCCAATCACTCGCAGCCGAATACCAGCGGCTTTCAATTCGGCGACTTCGGATTCGAGGTATTGCAAAAACAAGCCCATCAGTGCCGAGACTTCCTCGGGGGGGCGGCGCCAATTTTCCGAGCTGAAAGCAAACAAGGTGAGATAGCGCAAGCCCATGGCATGGGCGGCTTTGACAATGTGGCGCACATTGGCGGCACCCCGGGCATGACCGACGGTGCGCGGCATCAAATGCTTTTTGGCCCAGCGGCCGTTGCCGTCCATGATGATGGCCAAATGCTGGGGGTGCGTATTCATGTTCAGATTGTGACAGGGAACAAATGCTGCATTTCCACCAAGACGCTGTGTTGTTTGCTCATTAAATCTACCAACACCATGGCGCGCAACTCGCCATCGGCTTGCTGATAGATCGCTTCCAGGCCTTTCAATGGTCCGTCAATCATGCGCACGGCTTGGCCAGCTTGCAGCAAGCGCTCGGGTGGGCGGTCGGGCATTTGGCGCAAGGCTTGAATTAAATTGTCAGCGATAGGCGCAGGCCGGTTGCCAAAACTCACCAAACGGCTCACGCCCAAGGTGGAGCGTATAGGGGCCCAGTTGGTTTGCTCGGTGTCCAAGCGAATGAACAAATAGCGACTGAACATGGGTTCGGTAACTTCGGCCAGTCGGCCGCGACGCAATTTTTCCATCGTGAGCATAGGCAACCAAGTCTCAAAGCCTTGGTTTTGTAAATTTTCTAAAGCACGTATTTCTTGCTTGGGGCGGGAATGAACGGCGTACCACAACATGATTTAGATTTTTATAGTTATTTTGACAATTGTAAGAGGTTAATTTTTAGCTCAAGATTGATGTAGCGCAGGTGTCGGGGGTGCCGGTGGACTATGATGAATTTTAACCATTCACAGGAGCACCTCATGGCCAGCACCCCGCCCGAATTTGATCCTCAAGAAATGAGCCAGCGCATGAAAGATTCGGCCCAGCATATTTGGCTGGCTGGCTTGGGTGCTTTTGCCAAAGCGCAGGAAGAGGGCAGCAAGGTCTATGAGAACTTGGTCAAAGAAGGCTCGCAACTGCAACAAAGCACACAACAAGCCCAAGCCAAAATGGCCCAAGCTGCTGAAAAGATGAGCCACATGGCCAGCCAATTCGGGGAAAGTGCCAGCGGGCAAATCGACAAGCTGGAGAGTATTTTTGAGGAGCGGGTGGCCAAGGCCTTGAAAAGCATGGGGCTGCCCAGTGCGCAAGATTTGGCAGACTTACAAGCGCGGGTTGAATTGCTGGAGCAGCAATTGGCCGCTTCTCGAAAAACCAAGGTCTAAAGGCTCAAACCCATGGCCAGCAAAGCACCGCGTCGCACCGCCGAGCGGATTGTGGCCAGCGCATTGGGCTTGTTCAATCGCTTTGGCGAGCCCAATGTCGCCACCACCATGATCGCCGCCGATGTCGGCATCAGCCCGGGCAATTTGTACTACCACTACCCAGGCAAGGAAGACATCGTCAACACTTTGTTTGGCCATTACCAAAGTGATTTGCAGGCCTTGCTGCCTGCCGCCAAAGACGTCAAGGACTTGGAAGACGCTTGGTTTTTCATGCACTCACTGTTTGAATTGGTGTGGCGCCACCGGTTTTTGTACCGCGACTTGAATTATTTACTCAGCAAATACCGCCAACTCGAACAAGCCGTCAAACAAGTCTTGGCCGACAAACATGAAGCTTTTCTGACTTTGCTGGCCCAATTGAGCGATAAGGGTTGGCTTACGCAAAACCACACCGAACGCGACAGCAGCGCCACGCACATGCTGGTCATGCTGACCTGGTGGCTGAGTTATGAATATGTGCGCGACCAGCGCCATGCACTGGAAGACGCCAATGCGCAAGGCGGGGTATCTCGAGGTGCCCAGCAAGTGCTGGGCTTGCTACTGCCCTATTTGCAAGAGCAGCCCAAAGCGCAAATGCTGGCTTTGCTGCAGATGTACCAGGCGCCCGCCAGCGACTGAGTGGCTTTTAAGCAGGTGCCAAAAACTGCTCGACCATGCGTACCCAAACGGTGCCACCCAAGGGAATCAGGTCGTCGTTGAAGTCATAACTGGGGTTATGCAATGTGCAGGGGCCGCCGCCGTGGCCCATCTCGCGGTGCTGCCCCTCGCCATTGGCGATAAAGAAATAGGCACCCGGCTTTTCCAACAACATGTAAGAGAAATCTTCTGCGCCCATGGTGGGTTCTTGCGTGAACACGTTGTCAGCACCCACGATGTCAGCCAGCACCGAGCGGGTGAATTCGGCTTCTTTGGGGTGGTTGATGGTGGGCGGGTAATTGCGCACAAACTCAAATTCGCAACTGGCTTCGTGGGCCGCGCTGACGTGCTCGGCGATGCTGCGCATGCGTCGCTCGATCAGGTCGAGCATCTCCACCGTGAAGGTGCGAACCGTGCCTTGTAATTCACAAGCGTTAGGCACCACATTGGTGGCCTCGCCCGCATGGATCATGGTGACCGAAATCACGCCCGCATCGATAGGTTTTAAATTGCGCGACACAATGGTTTGAAAGGCTTGCACCATCTCGCAGGCGATAGGCACGGGGTCGATGCCGTTGTGCGGCAATGCGGCGTGGCAGCCTTTGCCGCGTATGGTGATTTTGAATTCATTGCTCGACGCCATCACCGGCCCCGCGCTGACCGCCAAACTGCCCACTGGCATACCCGGCCAGTTGTGCAGGCCAAACACCGCATCCACCGGAAACTGCTTGAACAAGCCGTCTTTGATCATCTCGCGCGCGCCGCCGCCGCCTTCTTCGGCGGGCTGAAAAATCAGCACCACCGTTCCATCAAAATTTTTATGCTTGGCCAAATGCTGGGCCGCTGCCAGCAATATGGCTGTGTGGCCGTCGTGGCCGCAGGCGTGCATCTTGCCGGGGTGTTTGCTGGCGTGGGCGAAGGTATTGGCCTCGTTCACGGGCAAAGCGTCCATGTCGGCGCGCAGGCCAATGGCACGAGGGCTTTTGCCGTTTTTGATGATGCCCACCACGCCGGTGGTGCCCATGCCACGGTGCACCTCTATGCCCCACTCGGTGAGTTTGCCCGCCACCACATCGGATGTGCGCTGTTCTTGGAAACACAGTTCGGGGTGGGCATGGATATCGCGCCGCACCGCAATGATGCTGGCCGCTTCGGTGGCGATGGAGTCGAGCAGTTTCATATTCACCCTTTGTATATGGCTTAGGGAATTAGTCTACCCGATCAGGCATTTCATTCATGCAAAATACCGCCATGACCTCCACCATCTTGGGCACCTGCCCCCACGACTGCCCCGACACCTGTTCATTGCTGACCACCGTGCAAGACGGCGTGGCAATCAAGGTGCAAGGCAACCCTAACCACCCTCTAACCGACGGCGTGCTGTGCACCAAGGTGTCTCGTTACACCGAGCGCACCTACCACCCCGACAGAGTGCTGCACCCCCTCAAGCGCGTAGGCCCCAAAGGCAGCGGTCAATTCAAACAAGTGAGTTGGGATGAGGCTTTGGGCGACATCGCCGCACGTCTGAAAACCATTGCCGACAAAACGCCCGAGCGCATACTGCCCTACAGCTACGCCGGCACCATGGGCATGGTGCAAGGCGAATCCATCGCCATGCGCTTCTTCAACCTGCTGGGTGCTGCGCGCTTAGACCGCACAATTTGCTCCAGTGCGGGTGCCGAAGCCTTGACACAAACCTTTGGTGCCAAGCTGGGCATGAAGGTGCAGCACTTCAATGAGTCCAAACTCATCCTCATTTGGGGCAGCAATGTCATCACCAGCAGCGTGCATTTTTGGCGCATCGCCCAAGAGGCCAAACGCCAAGGTGCCAAGCTGGTGTGCATAGACCCACGCCGCACCGAAACTGCCGACAAATGTGATGTGCATTTGGCGCTCAAGCCCGGCACTGACGCGGCGCTGGCCTTGGCACTGATGCACGAACTCATCACCCACGACTGGCTGGACCATGACTACATCACCCAGCACACTCTGGGCTTTGAAGCCTTGCGCGAGCGCGCTTTGCAGTGGCCGCCTGAGCGCGCCGCCCAAGTGTGTGGTTTGAAGGTGGACGACATTCGCCAACTCGCCCACGACTACGCGCACATCTTGCCTGCCGCTATTCGCCTGAACTACGGCATACAACGCTCGCGTGGTGGCGGCAACGCGGTGCGTGCCGTGGCCTGCTTGCCTGCACTGACCGGTGCTTGGCGACACCGCGCAGGCGGTGTGGTGCTGAGTGTCTCAGGCCATGCGCTGCACAACGGCGTGGCTTTGCAGCGCGCTGATTTGCATACCCACAAAAGCGCGCCGCTCATCAATATGAGCACGATTGGCGACGCCTTGAACACCCCAAGCTTGGTGGAAGCGGTGGTGGTCTACAACAGCAACCCCGTGGCCGTGGCACCCGATTCAGCCAAGGTGGTCAAAGGCTTTGCACGCGAAGACTTGTTCACCGTGGTGCTGGAACACTTCATGACTGACACCGCTGATCTGGCCGACTATGTGCTGCCTGCCACCACGCAGCTGGAGCACTGGGATATTCACAACAGCTACGGCCACACCGATGTGCTGCTCAACCGTCCTGCCATCGCGCCAATGGGTGAGGCAAAACCCAACACCCAAATTTTTCGTGAACTGAGCCAGCACATGGGGCTGCACAACCCCTTGCTGCAAGAAGACGATGAAAGCCTGTGCCGTTTGGCGCTGCAACACCCGCGCAACTTGGCCAGCACTTCGCCAGTCACTTGGGAAGCTTTATCACATAACGGCTTTGCCCACTGGCCCGTGGCGGACGCGCCGTTTGCCAACGGCGGCTTTGCCACGGCCTCGGGCAAATGCGAGTTCTTCAGCGACAGACTGCAAGCCCAAGGCCAAGACGGCCTGCCCAACTACCTGCCCAACTATGAACCCGCCAACCCACAAGCCCCCTACCCGCTGGCGATGATTTCGCCGCCTGCACGAAATTTTTTGAATTCCAGCTTTGTGAATGTGAAGAGCCTGCGTGATATGGAAGGCGAGCCGCTGTTGGAAATTCACCCAGACGACGCAGCCTCACGAGGCCTGCAGGACGGCGCGATGGTGCGGGTGTTCAATGACCGTGGCAGCTACGACTGCAAAGCCCAGATCAGTACCCGCGCACAAGCGGGCATGGTGGTGGGCTTGGGGGTGTGGTGGCGCAAGCTGGGCGTCAAGGGCACGAATGTGAACGAGCTCACCTCGCAAAACCTCACCGACATGGGCCGTGCACCGGTGTTCTACGACTGCGCGGTGCAGGTCGAGGCACAGACGGTTTAAGGGGCTATCAAAGCGGCCAAACGCTGGGCGGCTATTTCGCGCAAACCATCAAATATCAAACTGTCGATCAATTCACAGCTGACCGACATGCTGGGTGCCATCTTCCAACCCGCGCCGCCCGTCATATAACAAAGCGGTTCGGCATGACAATGCGCTCGCACATGCTGCACCATACGCTCGACCGCACCGGCGATGGCGAAAGTGCCGCCGCTGGTAAGCGCGTCACTGGTGTTGGTGGGGAATTCGCGCACCTCGCCCGTGGGCACACGCAGGCCGGCTGTGCCCGACTCCAAGGCGCGCAGCATGATGCCGTGACCGGGCAATATCAAACCGCCTAAAAACACACCTTCGGCAGAAATAGCCTCCACAGTGACAGCCGTGCCCACCATCACCACCACCATGGGCCGTGCAGAGCTATCGGCGGTTTGCGCACGCATATGCGCCAATGCGCCCACCATGGCCACCCAACGGTCGGCCCCCAATCGCGAGGGGTGGTCATAGCCATTGACCAAGCCGGCTTCTTTGGCAGAAGACACCACCCAATGCGGCGTCAAGTCCCACAGCTCGAGCTGCTCTTCCACGCGCCGACGAACCGCCTCGCCCGCCACTATGCAACCCAGCATACGCTTGGCCACCGGCAAGGCGCGCCAATCGTCTTCAGCTAGTTTGTCGATGTTTTCTAAAAATACCGCGCCCTGCGCGAGCAAGTTTGCATGCGGGTGAGGCGCGTCGTACATCGCCCATTTCAAGCGGGTGTTGCCAACGTCAAGTGCGATAAATGCCATGGTCAGGAAAAAAGCCTAGAGGGAAGATAAAGGGGGGCATTATCACCAAGGATGGTTGTTCCTAGGTTTGATCAGACGCCAGCCAAGGGGGCACGAGTCACGGGATAGCAGTTTTGCAAAGCGTGCGCAGCTCGCAGCAACACCGCATCACCAAACATAGGTCCCACCAATTGCACTCCAATGGGCAGCCCGTCAGTGGTGAGCCCGCAAGGCAGGCTGATGGCGGGTTGCTGGCTGAGATTGAACGGGTAGCTGAACGGGGTCCAGCCCAACATGGCAGCCGAGTTCATGGGACTGTGACCCGCTGGCAAAGCTTTGAACGCGGCCACAGCGGTGCTGGGCGTCAAAATCACATCGAATCGCTGCATGAACTGGCGCAGATGCGAACCCAAAACACCACGGCGCTGCGTCAGTTGATGCAATGCGTTGGCATCCAGCTTTGCGCCCAGCTCGGCTTGCGCCTTGAAGTCGGGGTCGGTCAAGGCTTGTTGCGCGGAACTCAAGCTTTGCCACACTTGGTAGGCCCCTGCAAACCACAAACCGGTGGTAATGTCTAAGGGGTCTTCGCTCAAAGGGTCAACCTGCTCGACCACCGCACCCAAGTCTTGTAAATGCTTTGCCGCTTGCGCGGTGGCGGTGGCAATCTCGGGGTCCACATTGTGGGCGTAACCCAAGGTGGGCGAATACGCCACCCGCAAACCCTTCACACCATCCTTCAAGCCTGCCAAGTAGTCCACAGGGTCAAATGGCAGCGAGGTCCAGTCACGCGCGTCGGGCAAGGCGATGGTATTCATCGCCAGCGCAATATCTTCGACCGTCATGGCATGCGGGCCCAAATGCGCCACCGAGCCAAACGGCGATAAGGGATAGGCCGGCACGCGGCCAAAGCTGGGCTTGAAGCCCACATTGCCGCAAAACGCAGCGGGAATGCGCACACTGCCTGCGCCATCCGTACCGATGGCCAAAGGCCCCAAGCCCGCGCTCACCGCAGCGGATGCCCCGCCCGAAGACCCGCCCGGCGTGTGATCGGTGTTCCATGGGTTACGGCTGATACCAGTTAACAGCGAGTTGGTTTCGCCCTTGCAACCAAATTCGGGCGTGGTGGTTTTGCCCAACAGCACCGCGCCAGCTTCGCGCAAGCGGGTGGTGACCGGTGCGTCCACCTCCCAAGGCTGATCGGGGTTGACGGTTTTGCTGCCGCGCAAAGTCGGCCAGCCTCGGGTGAGGATCAGGTCTTTGATGGACAGGGGCACGCCATCCAAGGGCAAGACAGGGTTGCCACTGTGTCGGTGCGCTTGCCAACGGGCCTCGCTTTGGCGGGCGTTGGCCATGGCAGCGACTTCATCCAACCAGCAAAAAGCATTGAGCAAGGGGTTGAGCTTGGCTATGCGTTGCAACACCGCTTGCGTGGCTTGCACAGGGGAGGCTTCGCCGCTGCGAAACAAACCCAGCAGCTGGGTGGCGGTGCATTGGCTCAGGTCGTGGGTCATGCCGGCTTCTCCATTTAAGCGCTGCGGCGGGTAAGCGGGCTGAGTTTGCGCCAAGGCAAATCAGCCGGGTCAGCCGCCATGGGGCCGCTGGCCTTGGCCACCAACACATGGCTGGCGATAGGCGCGAAGTCGGCACGGAAATGGTTGGAGCTTTTCAGCACGATGAGCTTCATCGCCTCGGGGGTGATGCCCACGGTGCGCAGCATTTCGCGGTCAAACAGTTGGGCTTTGCCGCTGACCACCGCCACCAGCACGCCCTCGATATCCATACACGCGCTGGCACCGAGTTGGCTGGTCATGCCACGCATCATCGGGCCCTTGAGCACACAGCGACCCTCGCTGATGGCCACCACTTTGGCGCGCGCCGCCAGCGGCGCGTCACTCATGCCGGCATAGGTTGGCACCGACAAGCCCAGCACCACATCCATGTCTGCGCCCACGCCGGCGACACAGGCCATGGCCGCCACTTCGGGGTGATACATCAAGCCCAGCGCCACGGCTTGCGGGTAGCGTTTGCCAGCACCTTGCTGCAACAAGGCATGCAGCATGCCGGTGGTGTTGCTGTCACCGCCCGCCCCTGGGTTGTCTTGGGTGTCGGCGATCAACACGGGGCGCTCGTGTTGCGCGGCCAAAGCCAAGGCCTGTGTCACGGCTTCACGGGCGTCTATAAAATCCATGCGCCACTGCGCTGGGGCACAGGCCAAGCTGTTTAACGCGTCGGCCGCGGCTTGCGCTTGGGCGCTGTCTTCAGCATACGCCCACAACACTGGCCCGCACTCTTCAAAATCGGCGGCGGGAAAGCCCATGCAAAAACTCAGCAGCGCGGCATGCTCGCGGTCGATGTCGGCCATGGCAGCGTAAATGTCTTTAGCCGGCTGCAGCCAAGTGGACTGGGCATTGAGCGAAATCAAATATGGCAAGCGGTATACCGCCACCGCTTGGCGACGACCCAGACGCAAACGCGTTTGCAACAACTCGGCGGCGCGCTCGCCGGTGTCAGCCATATCAATATGTGGGTAGGTTCTGTAGGCCACCAGCGCATCGGCTTGCAGCAACATGCGCCGCGTGACATTGGCATGTAAGTCAAGGCTTGCCACTATGGGTATGTGCTCACCCACCATGGCGCGAACCCTTGACAGCAACTCACCTTCCGCATCGTCGGCATGCTCGGCCACCGCCGCGCCGTGCAAGTCGAGGTAGACCGCATCCAAGCCTTGGGTCAGCGCCTCTTGCAAGTCTTGCAACATGTCGCCAGCGATGCGCTCAAAAGCGTCTTGCGTCACAAAGGAGGATGGGCTGGCCCCCGCCCACACCGAGGGCCACAGCTGCCACCCCATGCGCTTGGCCGCGTCAATAAAGCCCCCCACAGGAATATTCACCCCAGTGAACTGGGTTTGCATCGCTTGGCCGCGAATGTAGGCCGGAAATGCGTCGCCTCGGTTGAAAGCCGACCAGTCCGCCAAGCTGGGTGCAAAGGTATTGGTCTCGTGCTGAAAGCCCGCGATGAAGACCTTGGTCATACAGCAACCCCAGGCGCACTCGCCATCAAAGCTTGGGTATAGGCGTGTTGGGGTTGCGCATACAACATGGCGGTGTCGCCGCGCTCAACGATTTCGCCTTGGCGCATGACGATGACGCTGTCGCACAACTGAGCTGCCACCCGCAAATCATGGGTGATGAACAACAAACCCAAGCCATACTGCTGCTGCACCTGCCGCAACAGTTGCAAGATTTGCGCTTGCACCGACACATCCAGCGCACTCACCGCTTCGTCGGCTACCAAGACCTGCGGCCTGCACGCCAAAGCGCGTGCAATCGCGATACGCTGGCGTTGCCCGCCACTGAACTGACGCGGGTAGCGCGTCATGGCCTGCACCGGCAGTTGCACTTGCTGCAAAAGTTGTTCGGCTAAGTTCTTGGCCTCTGCCGCGCCCATGCCAAAGTTACGCGCACCTTCGACCAAAGACTCGCCCACCGTCATGCGCGGGTTCAGCGATCGGTTGGGGTCTTGAAACACCACTTGCACACGGTGGCGCAGGGGGCGTAAACCTGCTTCGGGCAAGGTGGCAATCTCGTCATGGCCCCAAAAAATCTCACCGCTGCTGGGGTCGACCAAGCGCAACACACAACGCGCCAGTGTGGACTTGCCCGAGCCCGATTCACCCACAATGCCCACCGTCTCGCCGGCGCGCAAGCTCAAGCTTGCCTCATGCAAAGCCCGTGTGGATACGGCTTGCCCCCAAGCACCGTCATAGGTTTTGCTTAAACTCACAGCGCGCAACAAGGGCGGCGTGTCAGCAATCTGGCGTGCAGGCGGTGGCGTCATGCTGGGCACCGCCGCCAACAAATCGCGGGTATAGGCTTGCTGAGGAGAACGCAGCACTTGCTCGCGGCGGCCCAACTCCACCGCCTCGCCACGGTGCATCACCAGCACTTGGTCGGCGATGTCAGCCACCACACCCATGTCATGGGTGATGAACAGCACCGCGCTGCCCGTTTCTTGTTGCAAGGTTTGAATGAGTTGCAAGATGTCTTTTTGGGTGGTGACGTCCAGTGCGGTGGTGGGCTCGTCACAAATCAAAAGCGCAGGCTTCATGATCATGGCCATGGCAATGACGATGCGCTGGCGTTGCCCGCCACTTAATTGGTGCGGGTAGCTGTGCCACATGCGCTCAGGCTCAGGCAGCCGCACTTGCGCCAGCATGTGCAACACAGCTTCACGGCGTTGACTGGCGGAGTCGCGGGTGTGGGTGCGCAGCAGCTCATCGATTTGCTCGCCGCAGCGCATCACCGGGTTGAGCGCGGTCATCGGTTCTTGAAACACCATGCCCATGGCGCGACCACGCAAGGCGCGCAAACGCACCTGACTGGCATCCAGCAAGGACTCGCCTTGCAACTTCAGGCTGCCGCCCGCCACTTTCAACTCGGCGTCCAGCAGTCCCATGATGGTGGTTGCCAGCACCGATTTGCCCGAACCTGACTCGCCAACCACGCACAAGGTTTCACCCGCATGCAGCTGCAAACTGATGTTGTGCAAAGCCATGGGGCGGTCCGCACCCGTGGGGAGTGCCACGCTCAATTTGTCGATGTGCAACACCAGCTCAGCCATCAACCCACCCGCTTGGCAAATTTGGGGTCCAGCACATCGCGCAAACCGTCACCCAATAAATTGATGGCCAGTACCGTGGGCACCAAAAACAAGGCGGGGAACAACACATTGCCCGGTTGCTGGCTGAACTGCACCCGACCCTCGGCCATGATGTTGCCCCATGTAGGTACATCGGGCGGCAGGCCCAGGCCCAAGAAACTCAAAATCGCTTCGGTCAACACCGCTGACGCGGCCACAAACGTGCCTTGCACCAACAAAGGTGCCATGGCATTGGGCAAGATATGTCGCCACAAAATAACCGCTGTGGGCGTGGCCAGAGCACGGGCGGCTTCCACATAAGGTTCTTCGCGCAGGGTCAGCACCAAGGAGCGCACCAAGCGGGTCACACGCGGCACTTCGGGAATGGCAATCGCAATCACCACGGTCGCCACATTCGCTCCCATGGCAGCCACCAAAGCGATAGCCAAAAGCACCGCGGGTATGGCCATCAAACCATCCATGAAACGCATGAGCAGCATGTCGACGCTTCGAAAATAACCCGCCAACATGCCGCACAACCCACCCAAGCCCAGCGCCAACACAGCAGTGGCAATGCCCACCACCAAAGAGACACGGCTGCCATACAGCACGCGGCTGTAAATATCGCGGCCAAAGTTGTCCGTTCCCAGCCAAAAGGTATGGCCCACCACCTGACCATCGGGCAAGGCAAATTCGCCGGCCAAACCAGCGGCTTTGTTGATATGGTTGGCGTCCATGGCGGCGGGGTCGACGGTGCCCAGCCAAGGCGAGAGCAATGCCACCAGCACCATGAAAGCCAATACCGCCACGCCAAAGCGCACCGATCCGTGGTCCCATAAGCGGCGTTGCAGCGTAGCCATCAGTGGCGAATCCTTGGGTCTAAAAAAACATAGCTCACATCCACCAGCAAATTGATGAACACATAGCTGAAGGAGAAAACAGCACCAAGCCTTGTATGACCGGAAAGTCACGGTTGAGCACCGCGTCCACGGTGAGCGAACCCAAGCCCGGAATCGCGTAGACGGTTTCTGTGACCACCACACCGCCGATGAGCAAAGCCACGCCTATGCCAATCACCGTCACGATGGGCACTGCTGCGTTGGCCAAGGCATGGCGCAGCAACACTGCGCGCTCGGCGATGCCTTTGGCGCGTGCGGTGCGTATGTAGTCTTCGCTTAAGGCTTCGGACACGCTGGCGCGGGTCATGCGCGCAATCAAGGCAATATAAATAGTGCCCAAAGTCAGCCACGGCAAAATGAGTTGGCGCGACCAGTCCCACACACTGCCCGCTTGCGCCCCGAACAAGGGCTTATAGCCTTGCACCGGCAACCATTGCAATTGAATTGCAAACACATAAATCAAGCCATAGGCAATGACAAACACCGGCACTGAAAAACCCGCCACCGAAAACGCCGACAAAGCACGGTCTAGCCAGCCGCCCATGCGCCAAGCCGCCAAGGTGCCCAGCGGCACCGCCACGCACACCGCCAGCAAAGCTGTGCCCAAAGCCAGCGACAAACTGGGCTCCATGCGCTGGGTAATGAGTTCAAGCACCGGCTTGCCCAAGTAATAGGAATAACCCAAATCACCTTGCACCACCTTCCCTAGCCAAATGCCGTATTGACTGATGAGGTTGCGGTCCAACCCCAACTGGCTGCGAATTTGGGCGATGTCTTCGCTGGTGGCGTTGTTGCCGGCAATCACCGCAGCCGGGTCGCCGGGCGCCAATCGCAGGATAAGAAACACCACCACCGAAACCACCCACAACACGGGCAGCACCGCCAGCAAACGACGCAACAAAAAGGCGGCCATCAGTTTTTGCTCAAGCCCCACATCACCGGAACACCAGCGGTTTGCAACATGCCATTGACATTGCTGCGCAAAGCGGTGGGGTTGCGGTATTGGCCCAGCGGCGCAAACGCGGCGGTTTCAAACACCAAGGATTGAATGGCGGAGGCGATTTTTTTCTGCTCGGGACCTTCATGGGCGCGGGCAAATTTGGCTTTCAAATCTTCGATGCGCGGCTCATCTTGCCAGCCAAACCAACCCGTGGCTCCTTTGGCATTGAGCATGGCGCTGGTCAAAGGGCTGCCAATGTCTTGGGCGGTCCAGGTGGTGAAAAACATATTCCAGCCACCTTGCGTGGGTGGCTCTTTTTTGGCACGCCGTGCCACCAATGAGGCCCAGTCCATTTGCTGCAAATCCACCTTGAAACCAGCGGCCTCAAGTTGCTGCTTGGCCACCAGGGGCAGCTTGGTAATAGCCGCCAAGTCGGTGGGGCGCATCATGACAATAGGCGTGCCGTCGTAGCCGGCTTCCTTTAACAACTCACGCGCTTTGGCGGCGTTAGCCACACCAGTGAAATAGCTGGTGCTCTCATCTGCCAAGAGCGAACCGCAGGGGTAAATGCTTTTGCAAGGCCGCACCAAGTCGGGGATGCCAACCTGCGTGTTGATGAAGGCCTGCTGACCCACAGCGAGCATGGCGGCTTGGCGAACTTTCACGTTGTTGAAAGGCGCGTGCAGATGGTTAAAACGCATCACAAACTGGTAGCCCGCCGGCGAGAAATCATCAACCTTGACGCCAGCGGTTTTTTTCAAAGACTCGTATTGCTCGAAACTGGGTTGCTCCACCATATCAACCTCGCCGGCTTGCAGCGCATTGAACTGGGTTTGCGGGTCGCGAATGATGACCCACTCCACCCGCTCAAAGTTGACGGGGCGACCCCCTGCCAAACCACTGGGCGCTTCTTTGCGCGACACATATTTGGGGTTGCGCAGATACACCGCCACCGAGCCGGGCTTGAACTCATCGGCCTTGAAGATGAAGGGGCCTGAGCCAATGTGCTCTTTGATTTGCTCGGTGCCAGGGGTGGCCGCAATGCGCGCGGGCATGATGAAAGGCACATTACTAGATGCTTTGCCCAGCGCGTCAAGCACGATGGCGCAAGGCTCTTTCATGATGAAACGAAAGGTATTGGCGTCGGGGGTGTCAATTTTTTCAATAAAGCCAAACAATATGCCGCCCATGGCGTCGCGACTCGCCCAGCGCTTGAGTGACGCCGCCACGTCTTCGCTGGTGACGGGCTTGCCGTCATGAAACTCTAGTCCGGCGCGCAGCTTGAAAGTCCAGGTCTTGCCGTCTTTGGCAGTGGTGAAACTTTGCACCATTTGTGGCTGAATATTGCCCTTGGCATCCTCAGAAAACAAGGTGTCGTAAATCATGTAAGCATGATTACGGGTGACGTAGGCGGTAGTCCAAATGGGGTCGAGCACCGCCAAATTGGCATGCGGCACAAAGCGAAACACTTTGTTGGCGGGCAAGGTGTTTTGGGCGCCTGCTGTGGCCCCCAGCATGGCCAGCACCCATCCCACCACCACTGTTTTCAAAAAACCACGCCGCATATCCATCCCCTTGTTGGCCCAAGCTACATTTCAAGGCTCAATATAAGCGATTCTCTTTTGAACGGGCTCACGCATGGTTGTCACCGAACTCAACGCCTATGAACTCTCCCAAGCCATTCATGGCAAGCAGGTGTCTTGCCGTGAAGTGATGCAAGCCTTTTTGCTGCGCATCGAAAGCCTGAACCCGCACTTCAATGCCTTGGTCAGCCTGCAAGAACCTGCCATGCTTTTGGCACAAGCCGATGCCTGCGACGCCGATCTGGCCCATGGCGATTCACGTGGTTGGATGCATGGTTTTCCCATCGCCTTGAAGGATTTGGTGGATGTGGCGGGCATTCCCACCACCTGCGGCTCGCCCCTGTTGCGCCACAACATCCCGACCCTAGACGCCTTGCTAACGCAACGCTTAAAAGCTGCAGGCGGCATTGTGATGGGCAAGACCAACACCCCCGAATGGGGTTTGGGTTCGCACACCTTCAACGAAGTCTTTGGCACCACCCGCAATGCTTACAACCCCGCTTTCAGCGCCGGCGGCAGCAGCGGTGGCGCAGCCGTGGCATTGGCGCTGCGCTTGCTGCCCATCGCTGATGGCTCAGACTTTATGGGCAGTTTGCGCAACCCCGCGGCTTGGAACAATCTGTTTGGCCTGCGCCCCTCCCAAGGGCGGGTGCCCGCTTTCCCCGCTGGTGATGTGTGGGTGAGTCAACTCGGTACCGACGGCCCCATGGGCAGAAGCATGCGCGACTTGTCGCATTTGCTGGAAGTGATGGCCGGCTTTGATGCACGCGCACCTTTGTCACTGCCCAGCCTGGCGCCGGGGTTTGCAGCTTTGCTGCAGCCCAAGGCCCGTGGTTTGCGCATAGGTTGGTTGGGCGATTTGAATGGCTATTTGCCCATGCAAACCGGTGTGTTGCAGGCTTGCGAAAACGGCCTTCGCCGTTTGGAGGGTTTGGGTTGTCAGGTGGAGCCCGTGAGCTTGGGTTATTCCCCCGAAGCCGTGTGGCAAACCTGGCTGGCCTGGCGACGCGTGCTGACCGCTTCGCGCATCGCACCCATGGTAGCCAAGGGTCGTGAGTTGCTGAAGCCCGAGGCGCTGTGGGAATTTGACCAAGCCGCCGGCATGAGCGCCAGCGATTTTTTAACCGCAAGTACCGAGCGCACCGCTTTTTACCAACATATGCTGGGGTTGATGCGCCGCTTTGATGTGCTGGTGCTGCCCAGTTGCCAAGTCTGGCCTTTTGATGCCGACTTGCGTTGGCCGACCGCTATTGAAACGCCCAAAGGGTCGGTTCAAATGGACACCTACCACCGATGGATGGAGGTGGTTCTGTACGCCAGTTTGGCGGGCTTGCCAGCCTTGAATGTGCCGGTTGGCTTTAGCGCCCAAGGTTTGCCCATGGGCATGCAGCTGATTGGCCAACCCCAAGGCGAGCTGGCTTTGCTGTCGCTTGGCTTGGCTTATGAAGAGGTGGTGGGGGATTGGTTGGCGATCCAACCCGCCCCTGTGTAGACGTTATGATTGACGTTACGTCAATGTACAGGCGTCAGTTACTCGCCAGCAAGCCTTGATTTTCTTCATTTTTTTCCGGCTCACCCCGTTTATGTCATGACCGATTTATCTGCTGAATTCCAAGCCTTGGCTAACTACCGCCCCAAGCACAAAGTGCGCTTTGTCACTGCGGCCAGTTTGTTTGACGGTCACGACGCGGCCATCAACATCATGCGCCGCATCTTGCAAAGCATGGGCGCTGAAGTCATTCACTTGGGCCACAACCGCTCGGTCGACGAGGTGGTGACTGCGGCACTCCAAGAGGACGTGCAAGGCATTGCCATCAGCTCCTACCAGGGCGGCCATGTGGAGTACTTCAAATACATGATTGACTTGCTGCGCGAGCGTGGCGGTGCGCATATTCAGGTGTTTGGCGGCGGCGGCGGCGTTATCGTGGCGTCTGAAATCAATGAGCTGCACGCTTACGGCGTTACCCGTATCTACAGCCCGCAAGACGGCCAACGCATGGGGCTGCAAGGCATGATTGGCGAGATGATCATGCGCTGCGACCAAGACTTGAACGTCTACGCGCCCAGTGTATTGAGCGCCATCCAAGGCCACACAGAAACCCATTGGCGCGCCTTGGCGCAACTCATCACCGCTTTAGAAAACGGACAAGCCAACGCCGGTTTGGTTGATCAACTGCGTACCCAAGCCGCTGGTTTGCAAGTGCCGGTGGTGGGCATCACCGGCACTGGTGGTGCCGGAAAATCTTCGCTTACCGACGAGCTGATTCGCCGCATACGCCTAGACCAAGACGACAGCTTGCGTATCGCGGTTATCTCCATCGACCCCTCAAGGCGCAAAAGCGGCGGCGCGCTCTTGGGAGACCGCATCCGCATGAACGCCATCTCACCTTGGAATAAATTGGGGTCAAATAAATTGGGGTCAGACCCCGATTTTGCGAAGCAAAACTCGGGCTCTGACCCCAAGCCGAGCGGCCAGCGGGTGTTCATGCGCAGCTTGGCAACACGCGAATTCGGCAGCGAAATCAGCGCGGCCTTGCCCACGTGATCGCCGCGGCCAAATGCGCGGGCTTTGATGTGGTGATCGTAGAAACCTCCGGCATTGGTCAAGGCGACGCGGCCATCGTGCCGCATGTGGATGTGCCTATGTATGTCATGACGCCCGAGTTTGGCGCCGCCAGCCAATTGGAAAAAATCGACATGCTCGACTTTGCCGAGTTTGTCGCCATCAATAAGTTTGACCGCAAAGGCGCAGCCGATGCGCTGCGCGATGTGGCCAAGCAGGTGCAACGCAACAAAGAAGCTTGGACCACGCCCACCGATCAGATGCCGGTGTTTGGCACCATGGCAGCCCACTTCAACGATGACGGCGTGACCGCGCTTTACCAAGCCATGAAGCTGCGATTGCAAGCGCTGGGCTTAAAGCTCAACCAAGGCCGCCTGCCAGTGGTGAAGGTTCGCCACAGCTCGCACCAAACCCCTATCGTGCCGCCTGCGCGCAGCCGCTATTTGGCAGAAATCAGCGACACCGTGCGGGGCTATAAACAGCGCGCCAAGACCCAAGCGCAACTCGCCCGTGAAGTGCAACAACTGCACGCTGCCTCAGCCATGCTGGCCGAAGGTAAGCCTGGCAAGCCCCGCGCCTCTGAGGCCGCCCAAGGTTTGGCCGACGAGCGCCAAGCCCGCTTGCTGCCCGAAGCCCGTGCCTTGCTCGCCGATTGGCCGCAACTGCAAAAAGATTACGCTGCCGAGGAACTGGTGGTGACCGTGCGCGACAAAGAAATACGCACGGCGCTGGTAACCAAATCTTTAAGTGGCACAGCGGTGCGCAAAGTCGCTCTGCCCCAGTACCACGACCATGGCGATGTGTTGCAGTGGCTGATGCTTGACAACGTGCCGGGGCGCTACCCCTACACCGCCGGCACGTTTGCCTTCAAGCGTGAAGGTGAAGACCCCACCCGCATGTTTGCGGGCGAGGGTGACGCGTTTCGCACCAACCGCCGCTTCAAGCGCTTAAGCGACGGCATGCCAGCCAAACGTTTGTCTACCGCTTTCGACTCGGTCACGCTGTATGGCAACGACCCCGACTTGCGCCCCGATATTTACGGCAAGGTAGGCAACTCGGGCGCGAGCATCGCCACCTTAGACGATATGAAGGCGCTGTATGACGGCTTTGACCTTTGCTCGCCGTCCACCAGTGTGTCCATGACCATCAATGGTCCCGCGCCGACGATTTTGGCGATGTTCATGAACACCGCCATCGACCAAAACCTCGACAAGTTCAAAGCAGAAAAGGGGCGCGAACCTAACGCCCAAGAAACAACCGACATACGTGCTTGGGTCATGCAAAACGTGCGCGGTACGGTGCAAGCCGATATCTTGAAAGAAGACCAAGGCCAAAACACCTGTTTGTTCAGCACCGAATTTTCATTGAAGGTGATGGGTGACATCGCCCAATATTTTGTAGAGCACCAAGTGCGTAATTTCTACAGCGTGTCCATCAGCGGTTATCACATCGCCGAAGCAGGTGCCAACCCGATTTCGCAATTGGCGTTCACGCTCTCCAACGGCTTCACATTTGTGGAGGCCTACTTGGCGCGTGGCATGCACATCGACGACTTCGCGCCCAACCTGAGCTTCTTCTTTAGCAACGGCATGGACCCCGAGTACACCGTCATGGGCCGCGTGGCACGCCGCATATGGGCTGTCACTTTGAAAGAAAAATACGGTGCCAATGAGCGCAGCCAAAAACTCAAATACCACATCCAAACCTCGGGTCGCTCGCTGCACGCGCAGGAAATTCAGTTCAACGACATACGCACCACCCTGCAAGCGCTGATTGCCATTTACGACAACTGCAACTCCCTGCACACCAACGCGTTTGACGAAGCTATCACCACGCCCACCGAAGACTCGGTGCGCCGTGCCATGGCGATTCAGCTCATCATCAACCGCGAATGGGGCTTGGCGAAAAACGAGAACCCAGGCCAAGGCGCTTTCATCATCGAAGAGCTCACTCAACTGGTGGAAGAAGCGGTGCTGTCCGAGTTTGTGGCGATCGCCGAGCGCGGTGGCGTCTTGGGCGCGATGGAAACCGGCTACCAGCGCGGCAAGATTCAAGATGAATCTATGCACTATGAAATGCTCAAACACACCGGCGAGTTACCCATCATTGGTGTGAACACCTTCAAGTCGCCGCATGCCAACGAAGTCCCTGCAAGCATAGAGCTGGCCCGCTCCACCGAAGAAGAAAAGCAAAGTCAATTAAAGCGTTTGCATGCGTTTCACATGCTGCATGCCGAACAAGCCCAGGCGCAACTGGCCCGCTTGCAGCAAGCCGTGCTGGACAACGCCAATGTGTTTGAAGTGCTGATGGACGCAGTGCGTCACTGCTCTTTGGGACAAATTACCAAGGCTTTGTTTGAGGTGGGTGGGCAATACCGAAGGAATATGTAAAAATTCAATTTTTGTAGACGAGTCGATTTGTGCGCTTAGGTTTTTACCAAGAGAAGGTCCTGTGGGTCATTGTTTGTGCAGCGCTTTTTAGCCTCACGCATCTTGCCAATGCTTGGTTGTTTCAGTATTTGAGCATCTCCCAAAACATCAGTTGGATTTACCTGCCGGCTTTTTTGCGGGTGATTTATGTGCTGGTGTTAGGCCCTTGGTGGGGATTCACCACTATTTTCTTGGGCGGCTTGCCCTTGATCGGGACCTTGGAAGGAAGTCTGATTCAAGCGCTGCTGAATGGAACATGCTCTGCCTTGAGTCCGGTTTTGGCCTTGGGTCTTTTTAAATTACTTAAAGAACGTGACTTGCTGCTCAACCGTTTAAGTGATTTGATTGAACTGTGCCTGCTCTATGCCTTGCTCAATGCGGTGATTCATCACTTCAGTTGGGCCTTGCAACAACCCGATCAGTTATTGACTGTCGCGCAACTGCCCATCATGGTTGTCGGCGACTTGCTAGGTGCTGTAGTGGGTGCGTATTTTTTCTCGCTACTGATTCGCCGCTTAGGTCTGTATGACAAATTAAAGCGTTTATCCCAAACCAAACCCGTAAAGCCGTCTTAAACACCGCCCCCGCGCTTGCTTCTGGACAAATCAACGCCCAGTTGTTTGAGCTTTCGGTACAAATGGGTTCTTTCCAGCCCGGTTTTTTCGGCCACGCGTGTCATGGAACCTCCCTCTTGGGCCAAATGAAATTCGAAATAGGCTTTTTCAAACGCATCCCTGGCTTCGCGCAGCGGTTGGGATAAATCGAAGTTTTGCACTGACGCGAGCAAACGCGATGACGCTGCTTGCGCTTGCACCATGTTGGACGAATGCACCAGCGAGGGAGCAACCGGCGCTTGGATAACGCCCAAGATGGGCCGCTCGGGGATGGCGGGTTTTCGCGCCAAACCCTGGTCGACTGCTTTGAGCAGTTTTTGCATGGTGATGGGTTTTTCTAAAAACGCCAATGCCCCAATGCGAGTGGCTTGTACCGCGGTATCAATGGTGGCGTGACCGCTCATCATGATGACCGGCATATTGAGCATGCCCGTGGCGGCCCATTCTTTGAGCAGGGTGACGCCGTCGGTGTCTGGCATCCAAATATCGAGCAACACCAAATCGGGGCGGGCACTTGCGCGGGCTGTGCGGGCTTGCGCCGCGTTTTCAGCCAACTCCACTTGATGGCCTTCATCATTCAAGATTTCGAAAAGCAAATCGCGTATGCCGAGTTCGTCATCAACCACCAAAATTGTTGCCATATTGCTTGTCAGGTTGGGTTAGGTAGAAGGTTTAGCCAAGCGAAATGATAACGACACTTGAGCCCCGATATTTTGATCGCCTTCAATCCGGTTTTTTATCTCGATGCGGGCTTGGTGTTCATCGGCAATTTTCTTCACCACCGCCAAACCCAAGCCCGTGCCACCTGTTTTGGTGGTGACATAGGGCTCAAACGCACGTTGCAAGACCGCCTCGCTAAAGCCACTGCCGTTGTCGATGATTCGCAGGCGTACTTTTTGATTGGATGACGACTGATCGGTCCACACTTGAACCATGGGGTGAAGACTTTGCGCGCTGGCGTCTTGTGCATTCTGAATCAAGTTATGCACCACCTGACGCAGCTGAGACGCGTCTCCCAAGACCATGGGCAAATCTTCAGCCAAATGCCAACTGACAGGAACCAAGGCATTGTCGTTGTCATACAAAGGCATCATCTCCTGCAGCAAATGGTTCAAATCCAAAGCGTCCAGCCGTGCCTGAGGCAAACGACCGAAATCGCGAAACTCATTGACCAACCTTTGCAAGGCATCGACTTGGTCGACAATGGTTTTAACGGATTTATGGAGCAGGGTTTTATCGGTGTCGACCAATTTATCGGCCAGCTTCATCTCCAGACGCTCAGCAGAGAGCTGAATCGGAGTGAGCGGGTTTTTAATCTCATGCGCCAAACGTCTGGCCACCTCGGACCAGGCTTGTGATCGTTGGGCTGAAACGATTTCGGTGATGTCATCGAACACCAGCAACCACTCACCTTGCGGCAAGACCGCACCCCGCGCCACCAAGGTGGTGTGTTGTTGACGATCAGGTCCAAACTCAATGAACGATTGCTGTGTTTTGGTGTCAATTTCAAATGACTGCTGCCAATGGTCTAACGAGCGCTGCTGTTGCTCGTTCACGAAATCATGGAACTGCTCCATCACCTGCCGGCCAAACACCTGTAAGCCTTCGATGTCTTGCAATGCCTTACCTAAATGAACCGCCAATGGCAATTGCAATATCCTTGTCGCCCCTGGGTTGATGGACAAAATATATCCTTGTGTGTCTAGCAACACCACGCCTGCTGTGAGGTTGTCGAGCATGGTTTGCAAGTGGCTGCGGGCCAAGTTAACTTGCGCCATGCTTGACTCGACCGAGCGTCTTGCTTGGGCGAGTTGTTCTGTCATCTGGGCAAACGACCGGGTCAAGCCATCGAGTTCATCTTTGCCTTGCAAAACAGCTCGCGGCCTCAAGTCACCGGCGGCCACGTCTCTTACACCTTCGGCCAACAGCAACAAAGGTCGCGCCAACTGGTTACCCAACAAGACCGCTAATAAAACGGCACCAAATACCGCTAAAAACAAACTCAAGGTCAATGTGCCTATGTACATGCGCTTCAAGCCATCGCGTGCCAACGCACGTTCTTGGTACTGTCGATTGGCGTCGAGCACGGCCAAGGCATTGGCTACCAGCGCGGGTGGCAATTTTTTCACCACTTGCAGCACACGCCCTTGCCCGTCTAGCTGAAAACCGCTCCCGCCCATACGAACCAAAACAGTCATGCGTGGTTGGGTGGCGACCTCTCCTAAGTTGTCGTCCAAGCCTTCGCTGCGCCAGCTGATACCTTGGCTGCGCACCTGTCGCCACTCCGCGGCGGTAGGTCTTTCAGGTTGGAGTTGGTAGCGTTCTTCGCTCACGCTGGCCACAGCCACGTTGTTGTTATGCCAAAGTGTGACCTCGCTGGCATCGAGTTTTTCCCGAATGCTTGCCAACACCACAGGTACAGAACTGCTTGATGCGGCGGCCACGTCTTGGCTGGCATTGCGCACGCTGACAGCCAACTCGTTGGACAAGCTCTCCAAGGTTGATCGACTGAGGTTCAAACCGGCATCCAAGGCCACTTCGACCTTGGTGTCAAACCACACTTCTATGGAGCGGGTCACAAACTGGTAAGACACCGCGTAAATCAATATACCCGGCAAAATACCCACCAAGGCAAAAATACTGGCCAACTTCACCAGCAGTCGGCTGCCAAATTTTCCTTGCCGCAATCGCCCAAGCAAGCGCCCACCCAACCATGCAATGACGGCCAACAGAACCGCGGCAAAAACCATGTTCAAGCCGAACAACAGACCGTAATTTTGTTCGTAGGCTTCCCACCGCTGGGTCGCTTGGGTGAGTAAGAAGAGCAACACCAGCGCCATGGACACCAGAATGGTCAAACCCACCACCAACCACCACCCTTGATGCCGCCAGACAGCAAGCGCAGAAGATGATTTCATTTGAAGCTGTCTTCCTGCAACTTCAAGCTCTGAACATAATCTAAACCCCAACCAGCACCGCCCAAAGCGCCAAACTGCAAAGGCTGGGGCAATTGACTCAAGTCAAGTCGGAAACGAAAATCCATTCTTTGCTTTGTGGTGCTATCGATCGCAGATAAATCTGCGATTCGCCAGCGTGAAATTCTTTGGATACCTTGCAAGGCCTCGGCCAAGCTGTCGTAGCTTTGCCCCAAACTCACGCCAAGCCCTGTCGACTGAATGGGCTGGGCAGACACATAGATGCGCCACCTTTTGGACAGCGGTTGGTAACTGAGTCGGATGTAACGCTCTGTTCGATTCACCAATTTATCTGCCCAATACCACCGCTCTCGCATCACATCGGCTTGCATCACAAAGCCCAGCGGCATGCCTCGGTTCAAAGCGTCTTCCAAACTGGGGGGCATCTCAAAGTTCAAACGCGCACTCAGGTAGATGCCCTCATCGCTGCGCTGCAATTGAAAATCTTCAACCGAGACCGCGTTGTCCGCATAGGACACGCCTATGCTTATCAAACAATTAAGTATCAGCCCACGCAGCAGCAACTGCGCCCAAGTTTTGCACAGCATCCAAGCGTCAGACATCGGTTTAGCGCTTCTCAAGCAAGGCATAAAAAAATCCATCGTGGCCATCTGCTGCATTGTCTAAGAGGCCCGCAAGGTTTGCCGCCACCCCAGGAATTAAATGACCGGGCGATGGAAGTAATGCCGCTTGAGTGTTGCGCGCAAGGAACGAATCAATTTGCCCTTGGCCCTCATCGCGAAAAATCGAACAAGTGCAATACAACAATCTTCCCCCTGGTTTCAACAGTGGCCATAAGGCCAGTAGCAATTGGCGCTGGGATTGAACCAATGCTGTCAGATCGCTTGCTCGCCTGAGCAATGGTATATCAGGGTGGCGTCTGACGATGCCGGAGGCGGTACATGGGGCGTCCAACAAAATCGCATCAAACAACTGGCCTGACCACCACGCTGGGGTATTGGCCACATCGGCGCAGACCACCGTGGCCTGCAGGCCTAAGCGTTGCAAGTTTTCGCGTATTCGCTCGCAGCGATGGTCATCGATATCCACCGCCCACACTTGTGCATCTGCATATTCCAGCAAATGCGCGGTCTTTCCCCCAGGAGCGGCACATGCGTCAAGTACTTGTAGCCGCGCGCCCTCACCTGCTTGCAAACCTTGCAGCAACAAAGGTGCCGCAAGTTGCGCGGCAGCATCTTGCACCGAACACAGTCCTTGGGCAAAACCTTGGATAGCTTGAACCGCTTTGGCTTGGCGCAAGACCAAGCCATCCGCACCAACGGCATCAGACAACACGCCTTGTGAATGCCAGGTTTGCTGCAATGCCTCGCGGGATACTTTTTTTCGATTGACCCGCAAGGTCATGGGTGCGGCTTGTTGGCTGGCCAGCAAAATGGTTTGCCAATGCGCGGGGTAGTCGTTTTGCACGCGCTTGATCCACCACGAGGGGAAATTCCATTGGGCGGTTGGACTTTGAAAAGCTTGCGCTCGCAAAGCATTTTCTTCTCGTAAAAATCTTCGCACACAAGCATTGATAAAAGCCGATTGAGCGCGGGTTTGGGGGTGGTGCTTAGCGGCCTCTACCAACTGACTGACCAAGGTGTGGGCCGGGTACATCGCCTCCTTGCCCATCAGCAATAAACCCAAGCCTGTACACAGCAACGCATCAACGGGCGGCGAGGGCGCGCGTTTGATCAACAAGTCGCGTATGCCTTGGGTGGCGCCCCAATGCCGCAAAACCGCGAACAACAAGGCTTGTGCGGCGGGGCGCAAAGGCGTGGCCACTTGGGACAAGGCTTGGCTGTGGTTACGGCCGTCTAAAACAGATTGCAACGCCGCTGCACAGGCCTGTAGCTGACGCCACAAAGGGGGCGCCAAAGGTGCAAGCGCAACCGCCACTGCATCCTGCGCTTGCATCATGCCAGTGGCCGAGCAGGATGGAATTGAAACAATTTTGCCAGCAAGGCTGCTGGGTACTGCCCGATGGCTTGGTTGTACTCGTTGATGCAAGCATTAAAACGTTGCACCTCGGGTTGCACCAATAAATCCAGCCCCAACCAGCGCTGCTGCAATGCCTCGGGCACATTCACATAAAAAGCGTCGGGGTGGATCAAACTGGCCCAAGCTTGATGAAGCGCCGCACCGGCATCTTGCAAGGACTGCGAACTGTCATGCTCAAGGGGATGGGTTTGCATACGCGCCATCGCCACAGTGAGCAAACCCGCGCAGACTTGCAAGCGCGTCCAAGGGTCTACATCTGATTCTGCAGAATAAGAATTGCCCCATAACTGAGGCGAAGTAGAGGCCGATGTCACTGCTTGTTGCACCACTTCTTGGTACTGCAGCAACACCGACTCTAGGGATACAAATTGCTGGCCAACGGCCGAGCGTAAACGGACCAAACGGTTGTACGCGCCCAAGGACCAAAAGACCGCGAGGGCGAGTAGCAACCAAAACCAGCCAGATTTCAGCATGGTAGATAAAGGCCCGCAGGCCTTTAATTATTCCGTTGCGCTCTCTTCGCTGCTGCCTTCTTGCTGCGCCAAGGCGAGTTCTTCTGCCTCGGTTTGTGCAATTTGGCGGCGCTCGGCCTCGTCCATCAGGTCTTTTTCTTTGCGCGCACGGTGGTAAGCCATGCCTGAGCCTGCAGGAATGAGTCGACCCACAATGACGTTTTCTTTCAAGCCACGCAACTCGTCGCGCTTGCCCATGATGGCAGCCTCGGTGAGCACGCGGGTGGTTTCTTGGAAAGAAGCCGCAGAGATAAACGAGTCGGTTGACAAGGAAGCTTTGGTGATACCCAACAACAAATTGGTGTAAGTGGCTGGCAGCTTACCTTCAGCTTGCAAAGCTTCGTTGGTGTTGAGCATCTCGGAGCGCTCGACTTGTTCACCAGAGATGTAGCCAGAGCCACCCACGTTGTCGACCACCACACGGCGCAGCATCTGACGCACGATGACCTCGATGTGCTTGTCGTTGATCTTCACGCCTTGTAAGCGGTAAACGTCCTGAACCTCGTCAACAATGTAGCGAGCCAACTCTTCGATGCCCAACAAACGCAAGATGTCTTGTGGGTCGGCGGGGCCGTCCACAATACTCTCGCCCTTGTTGATCACTTGGCCTTCATGCACCACGATGTTTTTCTCTTTGGGAATGAGTTCTTCCCACACAGTGCCTTCGGGATCGGTGATCTGCAAACGGATCTTGCCTTTGGTCTCTTTACCAAACGACACGGTACCGGTCATCTCAGCCAAGATGCCCTTGTCTTTGGGTGAACGTGCTTCAAACAGCTCGGCCACACGCGGCAAACCACCGGTGATGTCGCGGGTCTTTTGACCTTCCACAGGAATACGTGCAAGCACCTCGCCTGGGCCCACCTCTTGACCGTCGCGCACTTGAATCAGCGCACCCACTTGGAAGCCAATCGTCACCGAGTGATCGGTGCCAGGAATCTTGACTTCCTTGCCAGAGGCGTCCAGCAACTTCACCTGCGGTCTGACCACTTTGGTGGAACCACGGCGTTTGGGGTCAATCACCACCAAGGTTGACAACCCGGTGACTTCGTCCAATTGCTTGGCAACCGTCAAACCTTCTTCGACATTTTCAAATTGGGTTTTACCTGCGAACTCGGTGATCACAGGGCGTGTGAGCGGATCCCAATTCGCCAAAATGGTGCCGGCCTTGATGGCTTGGTCGGGTTTGATCGCCAAAATTGCACCGTAAGGTACTTTGTGACGTTCGCGCTCGCGGCCTTGTTCATCATGGATGACGATTTCGCCCGAGCGAGAAATGACCACCAACTCTTTTTTGCTGTTGGTCACATAACGCATGGTGGCGTTGAAACCGATCACGCCGTTGGATTTGGCGTCCACGCTTGAGGCCACTGCCGCACGCGAAGCAGCACCGCCAATGTGGAAAGTACGCATGGTCAGCTGTGTGCCAGGCTCACCAATCGATTGAGCAGCAATCACGCCGACTGCTTCGCCCACATTGATCAAACCACCACGGCCCAAATCGCGGCCATAGCATTTGGCGCACAAGCCAAAGCGGGTTTCGCAGTTCAATGCCGTGCGAACTTTGATTTCATCCACGCCCAGAAGCTCAATTTCATCAATCAAGTCTTCGTCGAGCATGTGACCAGCTGGCACCAAGGTTTGGCGCGTTTCGGGATGCACCACATCTTCGGCAACCGAGCGGCCCAGCACACGATCGCGCAAAGACTCAATGACCTCACCGCCTTCAACGATGGCGCGCATGACTTGACCATTG
>Ga0187843_10000423_pt1 | contig 30637 bp, 21 predicted proteins | sample SpaLakP09_SKY_43_FD_134516 | JGI IMG/M metagenome (GOLD analysis project Ga0187843, IMG submission 134516) | Oligotrophic lake water microbial communities from Sparkling Lake, Wisconsin, USA - SP09_SKY_43 | ecosystem: Environmental > Aquatic > Freshwater > Lake | place: USA: Sparkling Lake... | reverse complement strand
GCAGGTCGACCTGACGGTTAGCAACTCGACCGATGCGGATGGCGACCTGATCACCTATGTGTTCGAGCTCGACACGGTGCCGGCCTTCAACTCGGGTGCCAAGCGCGTTTCGAGCCAGATCGTCCAGGGCGGCGGGCCGACAACGGCCTGGCGCGTGACGGGCCTCGCTGAGAACACGCGCTACTACTGGCGTGCCAAGGCCCAGGACGGTCGGACGGAGTCGGGCTGGGTGCAGGGTGACTTCCTGGCCAGCGCCGTCAACGACATGCCCAGTGTGCCGACCGCGCGCAACCCGGGCATGGCAGCCTGGGTGTCGTCGCTGGCGCCGACGCTGGAGCTCAATCCTTCAGTGGACCCTGAGGGCGGGGCGGTGAGCTACGAGTTCCAGGTGGCGCAGTCGCCGCTGTTCTCGCCCCTGGTGCGGGGAGGCTCGTCGGCGACGACGGCCTGGTCACTACCCAGTCTGCTTGCCGACAAGACGACCTACTGGTGGCGTGGCCGGGCAGTGGATGCGGAGGGCACGGCATCGGCTTGGTCGGTGCCGATGCTGATGTACGTCAGTACGGGCACGTACCAGAACCCCAGCATCCAGCTGACCGACCCGTCCACCATCCTGGCGCCGACGGTGCAGGGTGCGCGCAAGCTGGTGCGGCTTTCCTGGCTGGCAACCGACTTGAACATCGAGCCGACGGTGTCGCTGTACTACGCGCCTAACAAGGCCAGCTTCAGCGGCACGCAGATTGTGGGAGGCATGCGGCAGGCGGCGGCTGGCACGCAAGCCGGCAGCTATGACTGGGATGTGAGCGGTGTGCCGGTGGGCACGTACTACGTCTACGCCGTCATCCATGACCCAAGGGGCACAGGCCAGGCCTGGGCACCCGGCGCGGTCGTCGTCACGCCGGATGCGCCGAGCGGCAGCGTCGCTGTCAACGCCGCCGCCAACCTGCAGACCAGCGAGCGGGGAACGCAGGCGCAGTTCGGCGTGCGGCTGGGCTCGCAGCCAGCGGCCGACGTGGTGCTGCCTGTGGCGAGCACCATGGCCAGCGAGGGCGCGGCCAGTCCACCGTCGCTGAGCTTCACGCCTCAGAACTGGAACGTGGATCAGACCGTCACCGTCACCGGCCAGGCCGATTGCATCCCCGACGGGAACCGCCAGTACCAGGTGCTGGTGGGCAAGGCGGTGTCGCTCGACCCGCAGTACATGGGCCTGGCGGCGCCTGCCGTGGCTCTAACCAATCAGGATGCCTCGCCAGCTTGGACGGTGACCGGCAACAACGTGAACGTGCGGATCTGCTCGCTGACCGTCAAGAGCTCCAGCAAAGTGGATGCAACCACCTGGGAATACGTGCTGGAAGCGACCTTCGGGAATTCAGGCGTTGCGGTGGCAGGGGGCGTCGCTAAGCTCGTCGGCGTGCCGCCCTTGCTGACGGTGACCGACCCCGACATGCAATTCGGCGCCTTGAACCAGGGCGAGACGGGCAAGAGCCTGGACAGCATCACGGTGCGCTCCAAGGGGCCTCTGTCCGTGGCCTTCTTCCAGTCGGGGGCAGGCCTGCGATGGATGCTCACGGTGCGCTGACATCTTTGACGAAGAAGATCATTGGTTTCTTGACTATCAAACGAACAGGGCGAGTCATCATGCTGAAGCTATCTCGAAAACACGGTGCAGCACTGGCGTTTGCCGCAGCGCTGTTGGCCACTCCCATTGCCATGGCCGCGACGCAGGGTGTGGCGACGGTCAGCAACCTGAGCTTCAGCCTCATCGACCTGGATCCAAGTGATGGCGTGTTGCCAAGCATCATTTGGTCGGATCCCTATGCGACGGTGCAAGCGGATCGGTCCAGCGGGCAGATCGTCACCCTTCTGCCGCAGCCGGATGGCAGCGTTCAGTGGGGTGTGTCGTTCGCCCAGACGGTGAGCGACGCTCATCAGGGAACTTCCAGCTTTCTTGAAGCCTTGAGCGCCAGCAACCCGGGTGTGTCAGCGGCATCGGGTGCGACTCAGTTCACCGCGCAGGCCATAGTGGACAGCCCAGGCGTGTCCTTGAGCAGCTTTGTCTATGGCACGGGCAGCTTCACCCTGTCGGCCAACACGGAACTGCGGGTGACCGGGCTGCTCAACACCCAGGTCAACGGCCCGGGTAGCGCCGGGTTCCAGGGGCCTGTAGGGGCTGCTGCCAACATCGGCGTCGTGTATTCGCAGGCCAGTGCCTATGCGGAAGTCTTCCTGGGTTCCAGTTCCACCCTGTCCAACTCCGGCGGAGTCAGCTACACGCCCAACACGAGTTCGGCGTCCTTCCCTGTAGATGCCTACTCGGACTCGTCGTCGCCGCTGTTGGGCGCGTCGTTCCGCAACGAGAGCAGCATCGATGCGTCGGGGGCTTTCTACGTCCTGGTGCAGGCGACGGCGAGCGAGCTGCAGGCCGTTCCGGTACCGGAGCCCGGGACTGGAGCACTGCTGGCACTCGGTCTGTGCGCGGTGGCCTTGCGCGGTGCCCGGATGCGGCGCAATTCGGCCGCCTGACTGACTGGCTCGATATCCCATGAGAGCTGGATGAGCCCGCCCAAGGCATCGCAAGTCAACATCGCATCTTCTACAGTCGGTGGCAAATCGACCCAGGCTTTGGTGCGCCTGCGCGTGCGAGGTGCCGATGGGCGGGATCAGGTCATTGAGGTTCAGGGGCCGGACGCGGCCGCAGCGATGCGGCGCGCGTCGTCGCGAGGCTTGCATGTTCTGGCTGTGGAAGGTGCCGCTTCGGGCGCAACCCAGGTCACCAGGAGAAATGTCAAGTTCCCGCTGATGCTGTTCAGCCAGGAACTGCTGGCCTTGCTTGAGGCGGGGCTGAACCTGACGGAAGCGCTGGCGACCCTGCTGGCCAAGGAGCGCCAGCCGGCCGTGAAGCAGGTCTTGCAGGCCATGGTGCAAGACCTGGCCGAGGGGCGGAATTTCTCGGATGTGCTGGCCGAGCGGCCGATGCACTTCCCCGAGGTCTACGTCGCCACGGTGCGGGCCTCGGAGCGCACCGGCGACATGGCTCGGGCCCTCGCTCGCTACATCGAGTACCAGCAGCAGTTCGAGGCCATCCGCCGCAAGCTGATCTCGGTGTCGATCTATCCCGTGCTGCTGCTGGTGGTCGGGGGCTTCGTCACCCTGTTCCTGCTGGGCTATGTGGTGCCGCGCTTCAGCACGGCGTATGAGTCGGCTGGGCGGGACTTGCCATGGATGTCTGCGGTGCTGCTGAGCTTTGGCAAGCTTATCTATGGCAACTGGCAGGTGGTTCTGATGGGCATCGTGGCAATGGCTGGCGCTCTGCTTATCGGATTCAGCCGTCCGGAAGGACGACGCTTTGTGGTCGAACAGGTGCTGCGCCTGCCTGGCTTGAAGGAGAAGTCGGCAGAGTTTCAGCTGGCGCGCTTTTACCGGGCCGTGAGCCTGCTGCTGGCGGCGGGCATACCGCTGTCGCGTGCGATGGGCATGGTGACGGGGCTGCTGAGCCCTGTGCAACGTACTCGCCTGAGCGGCGCAAGCCTGGCAGTTGAGCAGGGGCAGAGCCTGTCGAATGCCTTGTTGGCGGCTGGCCTGGCGAATGCGGTGGCCGAGTCGCTGATCAAGGTGGGCGAACGCTCGGGCAAGCTGGGCGAGATGCTGGAGCGCACGGCGCGGTTTCAGGACGAGGACTTCGCGCGGTGGCTGGACTGGGCCTCGCGGCTGCTGGAGCCCATCCTGATGACGGTGATCGGCGTCGTGATTGGCGCGGTCGTGGTGCTGATGTACCTGCCGATCTTCGACCTGGCGGGCAGCTTGCAATGAAGCCGATGGGCATGCCGATCAGCGCGCTGTTGACCGACGACCTGCTGGCGCAGGCGCGGGAGCGCTCTGCAGCGCAGGACATGTCCATGCTCGAGAGCCTGCGTGCGCTGACGGGCTGGGACACGGCAACGCTGGCGCAGGCGCTCGGCGCCGCGTTTGGCTATCCCGTGCTGAGCATGGCGGACCTCCACCTGCTGACGCCCGATTTCGATGGCATTGCTTTCGCCGACTGCGACCAGCGCCAGCTAGTGCTGGCGAGGCAGGGCGACGGCCAGGCGGTGCTGGTCATTGCCGATCCGTTCGATGGTGCGAATGAGGCGTGGGCGCTGCGCCGCTGCATCGTGGCCGGTGTGCCGCATGCCCAGGTACGGCTGTCCATGCCTGAGGACCTTGGCGCCTATCTTCATGTGCAGGAGCGCCAGTTGCGGGCGATGGACGGCTTTGATGGCTCGGAGCTGAGCGGCGATGGGGAGGAGGTCGCTGCGGTGATCTCGTTGTCCAGCATCAGCGACGACGAGAGCCCGGTGGTCCGTCTGGTCAATTCGACGATCTATGACGCCCTGAAGCTGCAGGCCAGCGATATCCACCTGGAGTGCGACGCATCCTGCCTTTACGTGCAGTACCGCATCGACGGCGTGATGGTCCCGATCAAGCAGGTGCAAGGGCGTGAGATGGCGGAGCAAGTCATCTCGCGCATCAAGGTGATGGCGGAGCTGGACATTGCCGAGCGTCGGGTGCCGCAGGACGGTCGCTTCAAGGTGCGCGTGGCGGACCGGGATATCGACTTCCGCGTTTCAGTCATGCCCAACATCTTTGGCGAGGACGCGGTGCTCCGCCTGTTGGACAGGCAGGCCCTGACCGAGCAGGCAAAGGGCCTGAAGCTGGATCACCTGGGGCTCGATGAGCACGCGATGACGGCGATCCGTCGCCTGGCTGCCAAGCCGCATGGCATGTTGCTCGTGACCGGCCCGACAGGCTCCGGCAAGACGACCACGCTGTACGCGGCGATCACGGAGATTCACACCGGGCAGGACAAGATCGTCACGATCGAGGATCCGGTCGAGTACAGGCTGCCGCGCGTGCTGCAGATCCCGGTCAACGAGAAGAAGGGCCTGACCTTTGCGCGGGGGCTGCGGTCCATCCTGCGCCACGACCCGGACAAGATCATGGTGGGCGAAATCCGCGACGACGAAACGGCGCAGATCGCCGTGCAGGCGGCATTGACGGGGCATCTGGTCTTCACCACCGTGCATGCCAACAGCGTGTTCGACGTGTTGGCGCGCTTCCTGCACATGGGCGTCGATGGCTACAGCTTCGCGTCGGCGTTGAATGGCATCGTTGCGCAACGTCTTTTGCGAGTGAACTGCCCGCACTGTGCGCAGGACATCGTGCCAAGCCGGGCGGAGTTGGACGAGGCTGGTTTGACGCCGGAGCGCGTGAGCGGTTGGAGCTTCAAGGCCGGCCAGGGTTGCGGCCAGTGCCGGGGCAGCGGTTTCAAGGGGCGCCGCGCCATTGCCGAGGTGCTGCCGCTCAACGACACGCTGCGCGAGCTTATCGCTGGCCGGGCGGCGATCTCGAGCTTGAAGGAAGCCGCAACGGCAGCTGGCCTCAAGCCTTTGCATGAGGCCGCACTGGCCATCGTGGCGCGCGGTGAAACCACGTTGGCGGAGGTCGGCCGTGTGGCGGGCTGAGGCAACGGCTTGCCTGTTGATCGGCGCGGATCGCGTCGAGTACCAGGCACCTGGCCGGCCCGAACTGTTGAGCCAGCCGATCCTTGGTTCTGACTTGTCAGCGGTCCGATCCGCGCTGGACGCACTCGGGGTTCCAAGCGCGACGGAGGCGTCCACAGGGTCGGTGCGAGTCTGGGCGTCCGGCCGGTGGGCTGGCATGCTGGCCTTGCCCTGGAGCGCGGATCTTGCGCGCTCAGAATCCAGCGTGAGCTATGCGCGGGGACAGGCACGGGCAGCCGGGTTTTCGCTGGAGCCGGATGACGTCGTGCGGATCGACGATGCGCCCTACCGGGCACTGCGTACGGCCGTGATTTTTCCGGCCGCGCTGCTGGCGGTGCTGAAGGACTTCGCGCGGGCCAAGGGCCTGGTACTTGGCCCCGTATTGCCATTGGCAGTCGCCGCTCCGTTGTTGCTGAAGGGTCAAAGGTCGCTGGGTGCAGAGGCCCTGACGCTCGTCGAAGGTGGTCGGGTCGAGCTGTTGCTCGGCCAAACAGGTTTCTGGACGCCGCTGGCGTTGCTGGCGCCCCTGGAAGGTGCCGTTGAGCTGCCCGACGAACTTGCGCGCCTGTGGCGTCGAATGCAGTTGCGGGATGCTTCGCTGGCTGGGTTGGAGCCGCAATTGTTGGATCTGCGTTCGTCAGACCGCATGCAAAGGCTGGCAGGACTGGTCAGGCTGGACGGCCATCCCTTGAGCGCGACGGTGGCGCGTCGCGCGCCAGATGGCATTCGCGTGGTGGCCGCCTGTGTCGGCGTCGCGATTGCCGCCTACAGCGTCTTCCAGACCGTGTCGGTCACGGCGCAGTGGCAGGAGAAGAGGGCGGTTCAACTGGCGCAGGTGGTCAAGCCTGCGGCATCCCGCAAGCCAACTCGAACTGGAGAAGATCAGTCACGGATCGCTGCAGTCAATTCAGCCATCCTGGAACTGAACCTACCTGTCGCCGCGCTGCTGCAGGCCACGGTAGCTCCGAGAGATGTGCGTGTAGGGCTGTTGGGTGTCGAAGTCGTGCCAGGCAAGCTGATGGCCGACCAGGTCGTCAGCGAAGCGGTGTTCAAGCTCACTGCGCAGGCTCAGAGTGGCGCGGACATGGCGCGCTACGTCGCAGTGCTTGCGGACCGGCGTCCGTTCACCTCGGCGTATCTGGTCAACCACGAAGTCAACGAGAACGATCCATCCCGGCCCTATCGATTCACGGTGGAGGCCACATGGCACGAGTAGCTGTTGCCATGTCGGCAGACGGATTGCTTGAGCGCCTCAAGTGGGGCGTCGCGCGGGCCGTCCGCTTGCTGCGGCGCAGGCTGGGGCCGACCGGTTTGACGTTGGCCTTGTGTGCCTTGGTTGTAGTCTCATGCTGGGTACTGCATAGACGGGCCGCGCAGGGGCTGGCGGAGCTGAGCGCAGCTGCGAGTGTGGAGCGCCAGCCTGTCATCGAGCGTGTCGCGGTGCCGGAAGGTGACGACAACGCGCGGCTGGCTGCTTTCCAGAAATACTTGCTCGCCGCCGAAGACATTCCGCAGGTCATCCAGGATCTGATTGCACTGGCCGACGATCACCGTTTGCTGATGTCCCGCGGTGACTACAAGGCGCAGCAGGAGACCAGCGGCGGCTTCCTGCGCTATCGCATGACGCTGCCCGTCAAGGGCGAAGCCCAGGCAATCCAGCGCTTCATGGCGGCTGCCTTGGCGGCGAATAAGACCCTGGCCCTGGAGGCTGTGAGCTTCAAGCGCGAGACGCTGGCGTCTAGTGCCGTCGAGGCGCGGATTCAATGGGTCTTGTTGACGCGCCTCCCGGCGCGGGCTCTTGTCGGAGGTCAGTCGTGACTTCGCGTCATACCCTGTTGATTCTCGCCTTGCTGGCCACCTCGATGGCGACGTATTGGGCCTGGCGCCAGCCATCGGAGTCAGCGGTGGTCGCAAACGTGAAACCAGCAGGACCGGCGCGACCAGAGGTCAGCTTGGCGCCCCGAGCGCAGGCGCCTGGCAACGTGCTTCAGATCAGGCCGCGCACTGGAACTCTGGACGCAGCGCGCGACGCCTTTGCTGTTGCGAGCTGGAGTGATTCCGCAGGAAGTGGTTCGGTGAAGCCTGCGGAAGTTCTGGCGCCGGCTCTGCCGCCGGCGCCCATGGCGCCACCCCTGCCTTTCAAGCTGCTTGGGCGCTATGTGGACGAGGGCCAGCCGCTTGCCGTCTTCCTCCAGTTCAACGATCAGAACCTTGTGGTCCGAGAGGGCGACACCATCGCGGAGCATTACAAGGTAGAGGGCTTGGACGATAAGACCCTCACGCTCTTGCACCTGCCGACACAGCAGCGTCAGACCATCAATATCGGAACTGCACCTTGAAAGTGCCTGCATGAACCTCTTGCGATTTGGGTCGAGCGCCTTGGGATTTCGGGCAAGGCGGGCTTGCCTTCTGATCGTCACCGCCGGGCTGGCTTGTGCCTGCGCGGGACCTCGGGTCCTTGATGAGGCCGATGTGCTGTTTGCAGCAGGCCGGAATGACGAAGGTCTGTCCAAGCTGGCCGAGGCGTCCAGACAGGATCCAGGCAACCAGGCGCTTCGCATCGCCCTGGCCAGCCGCAGGGCTTCGTTGGTCAACCAGTTGGTTCTCTCCGGCGAGGCCGCGAGACGAGACGGCAGGTTGTCCGATTCGGAGAAGGCGTACGGCCAGGCCCTGGCGTACGACCCCAATCAAGTGATGGCCAGGCAGGGCTTGGACGCGGTGGTTGCGGAGCGGCGTCACCGGCTGGTGATCGAGGAGGCGCAGACCTTGCTCAAACAAGGCACGCCAACGGCTTTGGCAGAAGCGGCGGGCAAGTTGAGAACCGTGCTTGCCGAGGCCCCCAACCATCGCGATGCCTTGAGCGTGAAGGGTCGCGTCGAGGATGCGCAAGGCCGGCTGCAAAAGCCGGAGACCAAGCTGGCAGCCACTTATCGCAAGCCGATCACGCTGGAATTCCGTGACGCACCGTTGAAATCGGTGTTCGACCTCATCGCCAAGGTCTCGGGCCTGAACTTCTTCTTCGACAAGGACATCAGGCCAGACATGAGGGCCACGATCCTGGCCAAGAACACCTCGATTGAAGATGCCGTTCATCTGGTTCTGGTGACCAACCAGCTGGAACAAAAGATCCTGAATGACAACTCGGTGTTGATCTACCCGAACACGCCGCAGAAGCTCAAGGACTACCAGACCTTGGCGGTGCGCACCTTCTTTCTGGCGAACGCCGACGTGAAGGCGGTGTCGAACACGATCAAGACGATCCTGAAAACCAAGGACTTGGTGATCGACGAGCGCCTGGGCCTGATCATCATGCGCGACACGCCCGAAGCCATCCGTATGGCCGAGCGCATCGTCACGTTGCAGGATCTCAGCGATCCCGAGGTGATGCTGGAGGTCGAGGTGCTGGAGATCAAGAGGTCTCGGTTGATCGAACTTGGGGTGCAGTGGCCGGCGACGCTGTCCTTGACACCACTGCAGACCGCAGGCAGCCCGCTGACGCTGTCGGCCCTACGGCATCTCAGCCGCAGCACGATCGGTGCCACGGTCGGCAACACGACGATCAATGCCAACCAGCAGGACCAGGATGTCAATACGCTGGCCAACCCGCGCATCCGGGTCCGCAACAAGGAAAAGGCCAAGATCCTGATCGGCGACCGGGTGCCCATCATCACCACGACATCGACGTCGACAGGCTTCGTGGCCGAGTCCGTCAACTATGTGGAAGTGGGCCTCAAGCTGGAGGTGGAGCCCAACATCTACATGGACGAGGAGGTCGCGATCAAGGTCAACCTCGAGGTGTCCACGCTGGGGGCGCAGACCGTGAGCAAGGCAGGAACCGTGACCTATCAGATTGGCACTCGGGGCGCCAACACGGTGCTGCGCTTGAAGAACGGTGAGACGCAGATCCTGGCGGGTCTGATCAGCGACGAGGACCGCGTCAGTGCCAACAAGGTGCCGGGCGTGGGTGCGCTGCCGATCGTTGGGCGGCTGTTTGGCAGCCAGAACAACAACAAGCAGCGCAGCGAGATCCTGCTGTCGATCACGCCTCGCGTCATGAGGTCGATTCGTCGGCCAGATCTGCTGGCCGCAGAGTTTGATTCGGGCACGGAGTCCAACGTCGGTGCGGACACCTTGCGGCTCAGCGTGGTCGAACCACCGGTAACGGGCAAGGACGCGCCTACGGTGCCAGCCACCGCTGCGGGGTTGGTGGCCGGGGTGCCCGGTCAGCCGTTGCTGAAAAGTGTTGTGCCGATCACTGCGACAGCAGCCGCAGGATCCTCTGCGGCCACGCCTATGGTCAGCAGCCCTTCAACCAAGCTCAGCTGGCAGTTGCCGGCTCAGGTCAGGCAGGGTGAGCAGTTCAGCGCCGTGCTGAGCCTGGCCAGCCAGGAGCCGGTGAAGGGGATGCCCTTGCTGATCGGTTTTGACCCGCAGCTGTTTCAGGTCGTGAGTGTCACCGAAGGCGACTTCCTCAGGCAGGGCAACGGCCGCACGCAGTTCAATCACCGGGTCGATCCAGCGCAGGGCAAGGTCTTTGTGGCCGCCGTGCGTCAAAGTGGCTCGGGTAGCGACACCGGTGTGAATGGCAGCGGTAGCCTCGTCACGGTCACGTTCAAGGCGCTCAAGCCGGCGGGCGCCGCGAAGCTGCAGCTCCTCTCCGCAACACCGGAGCCTGCGTCTGCATCGCCGGTTTCACTGCCGCTGGAAGCGAACCTGCGAATAGCTCAATGAATTCCGGGGGCGCAGTTCGTCGAGGGTATGGCTTCAGCTTGATCGAACTGGTCATCACGCTGGCCATCATGGGCGTATTGGCGCTCGTCGCTGTTCCGATGGCTCAATTGGCTGTTCAGAGACACAAGGAGGGCGAATTGAGAGAAGCCCTGGCGCAAATTCGAGAAGGACTGGATGCCTACAAGCGAGCCTCGGACCAAGGTCGAATTCAGATGAAGATCGGTGATTCTGGCTACCCCAAGACCCTGGACGATTTGGTGTCGGGCGTGGTGGATCAGCGCAGCCCAAGCCGACAAAAGATCTACTTTCTGCGTCGACTTCCGAGGGATCCGTTCTACCCCGAGGCTGATGCGTCGGAAGCGGAAAGCTGGGGTTTGCGCAGCTACTTGTCGCCCCCGGATGACCCAGCAGAGGGTGTGGACGTGTTCGATGTGTACTCGAAGTCCGACACCGTGGGCCTGAACGGCGTGCCCTATCGCCGGTGGTGACGCCATGAGCATGCGACCAGCTCCCGTTCGCCCAAGTTCTGCTTTCACGCTCATCGAGTTGCTGGTTGTGATGGCAGTCATCGCGCTGCTGCTCAGCATTGCGTTGCCTCGATTCAGTGTGACCTTGGACAAGTCGAAGGACGTTGCCCTCAGTGAGAACCTGAAAGTGCTGCGTGTCGTGTTGGATCGCTTCTACGCCGACAAGGGCCGCTACCCCGAGGCGTTGGACGAACTGGTGGAGCAGAAGTACCTGCGCGCGCTGCCCGTGGACCCGATCACGGACAGCGCCACGACCTGGGTTGTCGTGCCCTCGCGTGATCCCGGCATCAAGGGCATCACGGATGTGAAGAGTGGCGCGACCGGCGCGACCAAAGATGGACGCAGCTATGACTCGCTCTGAGCGAGGTGCCCGGCAGCGCGGCTTCACCTTCCTGTGGGTCTTGTTGCTGGTTGCCCTCCTGGGGGTGGGGCTGACAGTGGTCGCCCAAATGGAGTCCATGACCAGCCAGAGGCAAAAGGAGAGGGAGTTGTTGTCCATCGGTCGCCAGTACCGCGAGGCGATCGGTCGCTACTACGAGTCCCAGTTCCCGGGTCGGGGCCACGAATATCCGCGCAGTCTGGATGACCTGTTGAAGGACGGAAGAATGCCTGGGGTGAAGCGACATCTGCGCAAGATCTTCACTGACCCTGCCACCGGCAAGGCCGAGTGGGGCCTTGTGCTAGTCGCTGGGAGAGTGGCGGGCATCCACTCGCTCTCCGATGCGAAGCCGATCAAACAGGCGGGCTTTGAAGCCGAGGACATGTCGTTCGCCGACAAGAAGACACTCAGCCAATGGGTCTTCACCTATCCGGCGGACTTGCTCTTGAGGCCTGACATGGCGGCGTTGTCGGCCTCTGCTCCCGGACTGGTAGCGTCCGCGCCAGGTCTGGTCGCATCAGCCGTGCGCCTGGAGAGATAGATGAATGGGTTTGTGCGCAACTGGCTTGCGGCGGGATGTCTTGCCGTGTCCTTGTTCGCTAACGCTCAAGGCTTGCCTGGGCCGCTCAAGGACGTACCGCGGTCCGACGGCATGTGCCGGCGCGACACCGAGACAAAGGCTTCGCCAGATGGTCCTGTCCGCCCGACGCTACTGGCGCCGGATCTCGCCTGCGCGGTGTCGCCAACTGCCGCACTTGCGTGGGTAGGCGCGGAGGACACACTTTTTGTCGATACCCGTCCGCCCTTCCAATTTTCCCAGTTCACGATCCGCGATGCGGTCAACATGAATGCCGGGGACATGCGCAGCAAGTCTTACTTGAAGTCCAAGCGCTTGGTCTTGTTCGGCAGTGGCAAGGGCGATTACGTTCTATATCGTGAGTGCGCACGGCTCAGAAATGACGGGTTTGGCCAGGTGCACGTATTGAGGGGCGGCCTGAACACTTGGCAAGCCAGTCACCAGCCTTTGCTCGGCAGGCCGCCTGATGGCGCTGGAGGTCTGCTGCTGGGTGCTGGCGAGTTGCTCGAGGAAGCCGAGTTTGAAGGCAATGTGGTGCTCGTGACGGCTGGGCTTCAGCAGGCTCAGCGCCACTTGCCGTCTTCAATACTGGTTCCCCAAGCGACCTCCCGAGTTCTGACGGCTGCATTGGAGCGCCGCAGCAAGGAGCTCAAGGGCGCCCCTATGGCGTCGCTTGTTCTGGTCGCTGAGCCGGGGGTGGGCATTGAAGAGTTCGGCAGGCTGCAACAGGCCATATTGCCCACTCCGTTGTTGGTCTATTCGGGTGCCGGCGACGCCATAGTCAGTCACATTGCTCGGCAAGACGCAGTTTGGTCGGCGCAAGCTCGCGGCCCAAGACAGCCGAGCTGCGGGCTTTGAGTTGAACCGGTGGGTGGGATGACAGGCCTATTCAGGAGTTTTGTGTCCAACGCGTTACGCCTATCACTACTGCGAATAGATTGCTAGGGTTTCCATGGGGTGGGTTTGCATGGCGTCATTCTTTTTGATGATGGACTGCCTCACGAGTGTCGGTAGATTGCCAGCGGTGTCACTGGGAGATTGCAGTTATGAAGAGGCTGGTTCTGATCACTATTCATGGCATGGGATCAACGAAGGAGAACTTTTCGGATGAGCTCGAATCTGGGTTGGCCAAACGTATCGGAGACCAATGGTCTCAAGTGTCTGTTCAGCCGGTCTGGTATTCGCCGGTCTTTCAGGTCAACGAAGACAAGCTTTGGCAGGCGCTCGCCGGCGAACCCAGCAACGACCTTGATTCGACAGCCCTTCGCAAGCTGTTCCTGTTCGGATTTGCAGACGCTGCGGCTTTCGAACGCAGCGCTCATGTCGAACGGGAGACCTACCTGCAGGTACAGGCGTTGATACGCGAAGCACTCGGGAGGGGTTTCCGGGAGTGCAATGGAGATCCCGAGACTCCGGTTGTTGCGGTCGCCAATTCGCTGGGAGGTCAGGTGTTCTCGAGCTACGCATGGGACGTCCAGAAGAACCAGAACATCCATGCGCGGCGCAATGATGATCCGCTGCTTGAAGACTTTGTGCGCCTCACGTCATGGCGCCGCTTCTTCACGACCGGCTGCAACATCCCCATATTCACGGCAGGTCTTCGTCGGCGGGTCAACTTTGCGCGGCCGGATGGCTTTGAGTGGGACAACTTCTACGATCCTGACGACGTGCTTGGTTGGCCTCTGCGCCAGCTGGATCCAGACGACAAGACGTACGACTGGGTTCGGGATCGGCCGATCTCGGCCGGAAATTTCCTCACGGGCTGGAACCCGGCGAGTCATCTGGGTTACTGGTCGGACAAGGACGTCCTCAACCCGGTCGCGCAGGGGATTCAGGCCTTGCTTCCAGTTCCCTGAGCTAGGCGATGAGTCAGGTCAGGCAATGAGCGCGTCCTGAAGCACCGAGGAGTGCCGGCCGCGGTTCGCGGCAAGAACATTCGCTTCTCGTCAGCCGGCTTGACCGTCCTGCGGTGCTGTGGTGTGTCTCGTTGCGTGGATCGATCAGCTTCGCAGCGAGCTTCAGATGGACAGATTCGAAAAAATAGGAGGGTGCCATGCCAACGTCCAGGCAGATCAGTCACGGCTTGAATCTGGTGCTCAAGCTGCGTACCGGCGTCACGATGCGCGAAGTGCTTACCAAAATTAGGCAGGCGCAGCCCAAGATCGATGCGGGCCTCGACGAACTGGGCTTCGTTCATTTCGCGCGGTTCCTTCCCACCCATGACAACACGGCCCTTCAGGTGGTCACGGAGTTCGACGGGCCTCTGGCGTCATACGTCCTCGACTTCGCCATCGAGATCGGTGATGTGTTCGACATGCTCCTCGGCTGTGCCGAGGGCACTGAGCACCTTGTCCCCATTGCCGAGCACCCGGCAGAATTCGTGGCTTTCGTGGTCAAGAACAACACGGTGTCGGTGCCGGGACTTCCTCCCATGCCAGAGCTGAACCTGTATTCAGCCTATCGCGATACCACCGTGCTGGAGATCGTGGGGCCGCGCAGCGAACTGCCCGCTCCAAAAGCCGATAGGGAGGCGTCGCGCGTTCAGGACTGGGACATTCAGGGCAATGTCCTGCGCGGCTACCGGGCTGAACGAGCCACGCATTTCCTGCTGAAGATTTTTGACCCTACCGCTGCCCGCGCGTGGCTGGCCAACAGAACGACCGCAACGGCGACATTGCCCGCCGTGACGTCAGGCGCCCTCTGGCCTACGGATGCAAAACCAGCTCTGATGCTGAACGTAGGTATCACAGGCGCGGGCATGTCGATGTTGATCCATGCCAAGTGGTTTGCGCCGTTTCCCCAGGCTTTCCAGGAGGGCGCCGTCAAGCGTGCGCCGGGCAACTTCGATACAGGGTCCAACGACCCTGATCTGTGGTGGTTGGGCGGGAAAGGAGTGGCGCAGGACATCCACTTGATGGTGTCGCTCTATCAGCGCACCAAGGCGGATACCCAGGCGTTTGCGATTGCTGCCGCCGCGCTGCGGAATTCGCTGATGCCGGGCGGACTCGAGCTCCTGGATGAGCAGGATGTCGAGCACCTCGACGGGCGGGGCCAGCTCGGATATGCCGATGGGATCGCCGAGCCGCGAGTCGCCGGTATCCATGATCCCGACCGCACAGACCTGCAGCCCGCATCCACCGCCGGAGAGTTCCTTCTTGGGGCGGAGTACAAGAACATCTACGGCGGCTCCTCTCTGGGCCAGCTCCCGGTGGCTCTGGCAAGCAACGGGTCGTTCTGCGCGGTGCGCATCCTCGCGCAGGATGCAACCTTGTTCAGGGAGGCGTTGCGGTCTGAAGCAAGTCGGCTCGGGGTGCAGTCGGACTGGCTGGCAGCCAAGGTGATGGGACGGTGGATGGATGGCGCGCCGGTCAGCCTGCACCCTGAGCGGCCGCCAAAGGATCTCGCAGAGAACGGCCGCAACGACTTCGACTACGTGCCTTCGCACGAGTTCCCGAGCACGCCCATGGACCACGCCGGCCTGCGTTGTCCGGTAGGCGCACATATCCGGCGGGTCAATTCACGCACCTCCCGCATCGCCGGCGCCAGATACACGCGCCGCTTGATGCGCCGTGGCATGCACTACACGCGCAACGTCGGGAAATCCGTGGAGCACGGCCTTTTCGGACTGTTCATCTGTGCAGACCTGGAACGGCAGTTCGAGTTCATCCAGCGGGAGTGGATCAACGGCGATCGATTTGCCCCAGGGCTTCGTGGCACCCGCGATCTCTTTGCCGGGACACCGGACGGCCAGCACGAGTTCGAGATTCCAATGGCGCATGCTCCCGCCTTGAGGCTGCGTCTGCCGCAGTTCGTCTTCACTCGGGGTAGCTTGTACCTCTTCATGCCCGGCCTGAATGCCCTGCGTAACCTCGTCGACTTCGCGGACTCCGGTCCGTCCCCAGCGGGGGCGGGTGCATCGACGCAGCTGTCGGCGGTGGTGCTTGCTGCAGTGAACGTTGATCAAACCAAGGGACTCAACATGAGCATCCATGCAAAGGTCGTCAACGAGCTGACCTCGGAACAAAGGACTCGAATCGGCTGGGAAAGCGTCGGCAAGGGGCAGATCGCCGCACCGATCGCTACCCCGGCTGCTCCGCCGGCCCCCGCACCGGAGTTCGACACGAAGGACCCCGTGTTCTGGAGAGATCCGTATCCCGCCTTCGCCAAGTTCAGGAAGCAGACGCCGCTGCACCGGGCGCCGCCACCTTTCGACGGCTGGTTCATCTTCCGCTATGAGGATGTGCTCCGTGTCTGTAGCGAGGATGACAACTTCAGTGCCGACGTGATCGGTGCAACGGCGGAGCGAGGGCTTTTCCAGATGGACGAGCCTCCTCACGGGCAGGTGCGCAACCTGATCGCCTCCGCGTGGGTGAAAGGTGCATCCAACGGCAAGGTCATGGTCGAAAAGGCTATTGCGGCAACGATGAGATCGCTGGAGGCTCGCCAGAGCTTTGACCTGGTCGATGACTTCGCGAGGTTGGTGCCTCGGGAGGTGTTCTTCGACATACTTGGCGGTGCGGGCATCTCGCCTCAAGCTCGGGAGGATCTGGACGCTCTGGCGCGTACGGTCATGAAGCATCATGACCATACGCTCGATGAGGTGCAAAGCAGGCCGGGTGCGGAGGCAGGAAAGAAGCTGGCCGAGGAGCTCGGAATGCTCCTGCAGGCAGCCAGGACGAATCCGGATTTCAGCGGCAGTTTCCTGGCGCACCTGGCCCCTCTCGTCGGCACTGGCCCGCTCACGCCGTTTGTGGCCATACGCAGCCTGGTGAGCATGACGGTCGCAGGCTATATGTCCGTGGAGTTCCTGCTAGCGACGGGCATCCGGCAACTGCTGCTGGATGACGGAAAGTGGTGGAAGCGGATTCAAGTTGACCGGGAACTGCTCCCATCATGCCTGGAAGAGATGCGTCGTCGTGAACATGCGCTGGCTGTCATCGACCGGTTTGCAAAGCGTGACGTCTCGTTCGGTGATGTCGTGATCAGCAAGGGCGAGCGGGTTTACGGCGTGCTGGCTTCGGCGAACCGCGACGAGCTTGTCTACGGTGTGGACGCCGATGTATTCAGGCCTGGTCGTGCTCTGCCCAAACCCCATCTGGGGTTCGGACATGGCACCCACGAGTGCATGGGGCGCCATCTGCAGTCGCTCATTGCCGAGCCGGCGATCCGGGCACTGATCGAAAAGAAGCCCGGGCTGCGCATCGCGACGGGCAAAGAACCCGTCTGGTTCGAGAATTTCTACTTTCGCTCCTTCGACCGTCTCGCCGTCACGACTTAGGGAACACAGGACCACATGCAGCGGCTTGTTTTCGGTCGGTTTGAGCTTCGCCCTGCGGAGCGCTTGCTGCTCGCCGATGGCTTGCCGCTGACGCTGGGGGCGCGTGCTTTCGACGTGCTGGTGGTACTCGCCGCGCGACGTGAGCGCCTGGTCGCCAAGGACGAACTGTTCCGCATCGTTTGGTCGGGCAGCGTGGTCGAGGACAGCAACCTCGCTGTCCAAATTTCGACACTCCGCAAGTTGCTGGGCAACGGCGTCATCACCACCGTGACCGGACGCGGCTACCAGTTCACCGCATCCGCGCAGGAGCCCCTGCTGGACCGGCAGCCAGGCCTCAGGCACGGCAACGTGCCGGCTGTTATGCCGGCACTCTTCGGCCGCCAATCAGATATCGATGCCGTCACATCGGCGCTGCAACGTTGTCCACTGGTGACCCTGTGCGGCGCCGGTGGTATCGGCAAAACCAGTCTCGCCAGCATGCTCGCCCAGCGGCTTTCAGGGCAGTTTTCAGGTGGAGCCTGGATCGTCGAGCTCGCGGCAACCCGGGATCCGTCGCTGGTGCCCGCGGTTGTGGCGCAGACCCTCGGCCTGCAGTTGCCTGGTCAGATTGGCGCCCTGGCCGAACTGGTACGGGCGACCCAGGCCAGCGAATTCCTGATAGTGCTGGACAACTGCGAACACTTAGTGGCGGGGGTCGCGCCGCTCGCAAGAGCGCTACAGCGGGAGGCGCCTGGGTTGCGTGTGCTCGTCACTAGCCAGGAACCGCTGCATGTGGAAGGCGAGCAGTTGTACCGGCTTGGGCCGTTGAGCGTCCCTTCGGTTGCCGAGATTGCCAATGCGCTCGCTCACGGAGCTGTGCAGCTCTTCATTGAACGCGTTTGCGCGCGTCAGCCTGACTTCAGACCAACGACGGAGGACCTGGAAACCATTGTTCACATTTGCCGCGAACTTGATGGGATCGCGTTGGCGATTGAACTCGCTGCTGCGCGCGTTCAATTGCTTGGGCTGGAGGGCGTGCGCGCCCGCCTTGGCGAGAAACTTCGCACGTTGGGAGGTGGCGTCCGGGCGCCCATGCGGCGCCACCAGACGCTGCGCGCTGCACTCGATTGGAGTTTCAATCTGCTCGCTCCGGAAACTCAGCGGGTGGTACGTCGGCTTGGCATCTTCCACGGCGGTTTCTGCGCCGATTCGGCTCTGCCGGTAGCCTGTGACCTCCCGGATGAGGACGAGGGCTGGCTGCTTGAGCAACTGGACATCCTTCTTGATCGTTCTTTGCTGGTGATGGCCACGCAAGGTCCACGTCCGCGCTACCGGATGCTCGAGACGATGCGCGAGTTCGCAGTCGAGCAGATGCAGGCGCTGGACGAGATCGAGTTGATCCGGCAGCGGCATGCGCACGCGATGCGCGCTGTGTTCAAGCAGGCCGCTCGGGAGCGGGACTCGGACCGGCAGCTGAACGAGGTTGCTAACCTGAGGGCGGCACTGACCTTTGCCATTTCTGCGGCGGGGGAGGGCGGCGTAGCGCTGTCCCTGGCGACCGACTCCAGCGTCGTACTGGCGACATCCGGGCCCGTGCCTGAGGTGCTGGACAATCTCTTGAAGGTCGAACGATTCGTCACTTCGGACACTGAGCCTGGCCTGGCCGCACAGTACTGGCAATGGGTGGGCCGCGTCGGCAAGGACGGACGACTTCCGGGACGGCGGTGCGTTGAGGTTCTCGCGCGCGCCGAAGCCATGTTCGAACAGCTGGGTCGCGTTCGCCGCGTGCACGCCTGCCGCCGTCAGTTGGCGGAGGCGCACCTGTCGCTGAACGAGTTGGACGCGGCGGAACAGGCCCTGTCGCGCGCGCGCCAGCTCGAATCGGCCCAGACCCCTGCAGCGGATGTGATGCGTCGCCTGCGGCTGGACGGACTTTTGGCTGATGCATGCGGGCGGTTCGAACAGGCCCTGGCGCTCAATCAGGAAGCTCTGGAAATCGCTGAACTCTACGGCTACCGACGTTACCGCTACAACCTGCTGTCGGATCGAGCATGGATCCAGCTGCAGGCCGGCCAGCCGGAGGTGGCCGAAGACGGGTTGCTGGACCTGCTGCGCCGGATTCCGCCAGGCCCTCACGACGGTCTGCCACGCGCAGAGGCCTTGGCAGCGCTCCTCGCTGCCCGCACGGCTGCGGGACGTCTTGAGGTTGCCAGCGCGTCCCTGCCGGATGCCGTGAGGGCGCTGCGCAGCTGCGGCCTGTTTTTTCACCGAGGCGACATCTTCGCTTGGCTTGCTGCGGCGCGATCCCAATACCAACTGGCATCCTACGTACTGGGTGCGGTAGACGAGTACCACCGCAGGACGGACGGCCACCGCGACCGTCTGGCGGCGAGGGCACGTGAGGAGTCCCTTCGCCTGATGATTGACGTCGTGCCCGTCTCTGAGCAGCGGCTGTGGATGCTGCATGGCCGCCACGTCGAGGAGTCCTTGCTGGCGTCGTCGCTGGAGACGGCACTGGCGGGCCGCAGCGTGCTGGTCTAGCCGGTCTGCTCGTGCAGGGGCGCGCGTCCAGTCGCGGGCTGTCACCGCAGCCCGAGCGAGGCTATTCCCCGGCGTTCCGGGTTCATGCGGCCTGCAGGCTGGTTGAGGAAGGCAAGGTCCCAGTGTGACGCAAGGCGCCGGTCACCGGCGGCACCTGGGCGGCTCGCAGCATCAGATCCTCGATGCTGCGCGATCCGAACTTGGAGCGGATGGACAGGATCTGCGTGCGTATCGTGCTCAGCTTCACGGCGTGTGCTTTTGCGATCTCGCAGGGGGTTGATCGACGGATCAATGCTCTGAGGACCTTGCGCTCGGCCAGGGTCAAGCCATAGCAGGTGGCGAGAAGTTCCAGGCCGAGGTCGGAACACGGCTGCCGTCGCCCCAGGATGACCAGCACGTGCCCACATAGGGCTATCTGGAGCGGCATCACCGAAACCATCAATTCATCGCCGGCACCTCTGAGCCGGACCAGGATGCGCCGGCTGTCTGACGCCGCGCGACGGATGGCGTTGTGCAGTTCCTCGGAGTCGCTTCCGATGGCATGCAGCCTGCCGCCGCCCCGCCGAAGTACGAACTGTGACGCCAGTTCCTGCTGCGCTGAGTGGTTGGCGAAATGGATGCGTCCGTGTTCGTCACAGACGATTAGGCCGCATTCGATCTGGTTAAACAAGGCCAGTGCCATGTCGGCCTCAAGCAGGCCGGTCAGACGCTCAAGCTCGTCAAGCTGGGTGGATACCTGGTCGCAAATGTTCATGGCGTTCTCCTGATGGCTGCACTGTCGTGCGTCGCCGTTCAAGAGTCTTTGTGGCCACTTGAATCCTCCTTAAACGTTTTGAAACCGAGGGGATCCTGTGCCTCGATGTCTGGGTGAACAAGCGCTCCTCGCCACTGTTGTCTAGGAGGCAAACCGGCACTGGGTCTGCATGACGTGCTTCTCGTCCTTCCTGTCCAGAGTGGATGTGCAGGCGCGAACTGACGTGCCCAATGCGCTCGCGCCGAGCAGCAAATTGATAGCGGTCCATTCCGGCGGCGCCATGCCGGCTGCAAGGCTGGTCCGCAAGGTCATCCAAACCGAGGAACTCCAGATGAAACTCCATCCGCAGATGCAACAGGCTCTTGCCAGCGTGGGACGTCGGGTCGCACCCGCCGTTGCGCTGGACCCCCAGCTCGGCCCGCTGGCGCCACTGCCCGGGACATGGAAGAGCGCTGGCCTCGGATGGAACATGATCGCGCTACCGTTTGCCGCGCCTGCTGGCCCTCCGTTCAGGCTTTTGCTGAACCAGTTCGATGAGACGCTGGTCTTCACGCTCGTGGACAAGGCGGTTCCGAACCGTGGCATCACTGAAGGAACGCCCGTCGCCGAGAAGGATCAGCTCACGGTGACGCTGGACTACGAACAGGTCATTCACCAAGTGGCTGCCGCCGATTTGCCGCTCAGCGGATTGGCGGGTAGCGCGAATCTGGCAATTCACCACGAAGCGGGTCTGTGGCTCTTCATGACTAATCATGTCGACGACGACATCGACGTCGGGCGCCTGGCCACGGTCCCGCACGGGAATTCGGTGCTCGCGCTTGGCACCTCGGACGTGGTGGAGTCACCAGATCCGGGGACGCTGATTCCCCAGGTCAGCGGCTTGCCGATCAACATCCCCAACACCGACATTGACGACCCCAACAACCGCTACCTTGCCCCGTACAAGACGTTTCACGACCAGCCTTTCAAGGGAGTGGTGAACGCTCCCGGATTCCCGGGATTTGACCCGGTGGATCCCTCAGCGCTGCTGAGGCTGGCGGTGAATGGCCTCGACATCGCAAGGACGACGATCCTGCACGTCGACACCACGACCCAGAGTGCCGGCATCCACAACATCCCGTTCATTGAGCGCCAGGCGGATGCTAGACGCATGGTGGCCACGTTCTGGATCCACGAGCTCAACGAACTCGATGCCGCCGGCAATCCCCGCATGGTGCTGCAGTACCTGCAGGACGTGTCGCTGGACTTCCTGAGCAGCCCCAATGGCGGGTTGATCCGCTGGCCGCACATCAGCATCAACACGCTCGAGAAGGTGACACCCTAGCGAAGCCGGGTGCGCATCTGCCGGTCACGCGCCTGCACATGGCGCACCACCTCCATCGTGCCTGCGTCGGACTTCGGTTCGCAGGAGCAGAAATGACGACATCGTTTCCCACCCGACAGGTTCTTTCGCGCCATCTGACCGATGCCCACCGGATGGCGGCCGGTCCCGTACCGCGCGTGGCCCTGCTCACCTCTTCAGCTGTCGAGTCGACGGCTGAAGAAACGCCGCTCATGGCAATGGTGCTCGGGGTCGACAACGCTCCACGGGCGATGGCCGCGGGCGAGGTTGCTGCATTCGGCGATCCGTTCACCAGGCTCCTGCTCCTTCAAGGCGTCGTTCCGCTCACGTTGGCGCAACTGGACGCAGCCATCGGAGCTTTGGCAGATGACGAGGCCCGGCCCCTTCGCAAGCTCTATGCGGTTGCCGAGGGCGCGGCATTCCAGCAGACGCCCGCCCGCCTGCCGCTCAATGCGAGGCTCGTGTTCACGTGGCAAAAGGACAGCGCCACTGATCCCGACCTTCTGCTGAGCACGATCGCGAGTCCCGACGATCCAGGAGCGTTGCTGCAGTTGATCGCCTGGAGTGAATCGCAGGGCGCGTTCCATTTTTTCGAACGGTTGCGTGGGCACTGGATCTGGGCCGGCAATTCCTTCGACGCGCTGCGACCAGGCAGCCGGGGCAGGGGGCCTTTCGATAGCCACATTAATGGCAGTCTGGTCATGAAGGAGTTGAAGTTCCCATGGGTGCACTGGCACAGCCAGTCGCGCAGTATCAGCAGGGCGTTGCTGTTTCCCATGCCAGCACTGGATCGACACCCGCTTTTCGCTGAGTTGGAAGGTGCCCAGGTTCTAGCGGCGGTTGTTCAGCGCGCGGTACGACGTTGGACGCGGCGCAGGATGGCTGGCGATCTGGAAGATGGCAGGCTTGCCAATCTGCGCTGGTATGTCCGTCAGCTGGCCTGGACCACGTCGGTCAATCTGGTGAGCAGCGGGATCCTCGCCGGAGAGCTTCCATCGGTCGACGCGCTGGATCTGCCCGCGGAGTTCTTCCTCGACGTGGATGGCTTTTCCGCAGTGGCTGAGGCGCTGGACGGCGGCGGACTGCTACCAGATGTCGAGTTCAGCATTTCATCGGCGTCATATCGCAAGGCTCTCATCGATCTGGACGTGAGGGTCGAGGCGCAGCCGGGCGGTCCATCCGTGCCCGGAGACACCGACTTCGCGTTTGTTGTCCCCGCACGTGCGTTCGAGGACAGCTTCGTGCTAGAGCATCTCATTGCGAGTGAGGTCATTAGCCCCAGGCTGGCCTTGTGTCTGCTGATGGTCGACTTCTGCAATCCGGTGTTTTCACCGGACCGCGGCGCCTTGCTGGATCTGTTTCCCGAAGTGATCGAAGCAGGAGACCGGGGCGCCGCGCTGGATGCCAGCGTGCTGGACCGGGCGCGGCTCGCAGCGGACACAGCACCGGCAGCGCGGCTGCTCGCGCTTTGGGACGACGGGGACCTACTGGGTACGGCGCGACGGGAGCTGGCTGACTTCGTCCGGGCGGTGAAGACGAGGCTGACCACGGATGAGGGGTGCGCAGACCTGCTCAGGCTCGCCGATTCGCGCCGCGCAGCCTTCCGTGGTCGGTCGCTCAACGAGTTCCGGCACACGACCGCATCAGCTGGCGCGACCGTCGCCCATCTCGCCTTCGATCCGGCGGCCAACGTCGTGGCGAAGGCATCTTCCCTTGGTGAACAGGAGTTGTGATCATGACCATGCAGGCCCCCGGCAACATCCCCGAACTCGATGCGGTGGCGCTCGACAGCTGGACGAAAAAGCTGTCGGTCGACTTTGCGAACGAGATCCTGGGCACACGCGGAGTGCCAACCCCGCCTCAGGACGCCGCCTGGTTCTTCAACGCCGCGGACGAGGGATTCGCGGGCACCGTGGCGGCAGACATCCGTTGGACCGCCTATCCCAAAAAGGCCAGGCAGTCCCAGTGGGCGTTGGTGGACGACCGCCGTGACCTCCAGGAGGAGTACTGCGAGTGGGAAGTCGCGCGAGCCGGAGACCGCCTCCTGCGCATCACGTTCACGACGGAGACCCAGGACTACTACAGGTTCCTGTGGCGCAACGACAGGCAGAAGGTGCTCGAGCTCTACCGCAGGCATGTGTCGTCCAGCGTGCAGCTTCAGGATCTTGCCGATGCTCAGGGGAGCTACAACCCTCGGAACGCCTGGAACTGGCCAACCCAGGGCCGTGGTGCGCTCATGCACATGGCGCAGTCCGCCAACACGCTGGTTGCTGCCATGAACCTGTCCGCGCGTGCGACATGGCCCGTTGCCGATGCGCATGGTGTCCCCGTGACGTCCGAGCAGGGCGTGATCCGCGCATTGCAGTTCGGCGACGCGGATCGGCACAGCGACCCGCACATCGGGGCACAGATCAATGAGCTCGTTCGCGCAGGCAACGAGGTGTCGTTCGCTGATCCGGTGGGGCTGTACATCCATGAGATCGACCTTGCTGCCATCGAGGCGCCCGGCAATCTCTCGGCAGCTCAGTGCCTGCAGGTAACCCGGGGCGATGCCAACTTTATGTTGCGGGTGGTGTTCGAGGCGCCCGCAGGTTCGGGGTTCACCTTGAGCGACCTGAAGGTGAATGGGCGACCCCTGCGCTTTGGAAGCCAGATTGCCGAACTGATCAAGGTCAGGGTGCGCGGTGTTGCACGAGCTGCCGCCCATCAGGCGCCGGAGCTTCGGCTTCCTGGCCTGGAGGTGGTCAATGCAGAAGTGCCGCAGGTTGCGGTGGCGTCGACGGTCGCTTCCCCGCCACGTGTAGCGTCCGCAGGATCCACGCGCGCCGTGGTGTTTCCCAGCGTACTTTCGCCGGAATTGGCGCCGGTCTCGACGGACATCTCTCTTGCGGCGAGGCAGGTCAGGGTGGCGGCGCAGATGCAGCCGATGCGGATACAGGTTCTCCCGGGATCGTGGGCTGAGCAGCGGCACTACCTGCGTGCGGGAGAGGCCTCGAAGCGACGCGGCGATTCCTGGGCTCTGCCCGTGGCGCTCGCGCCGGGACTTGCCCCTGCGCCGGCGGCGGACCTGATCTTCCGTGGAGGGAAGCTGGTGCCGAAGATGGAGTTCCAGAACGTGTATCTCGGGGGCGTGGCGTCGTGGCTGGCATCCGATGTGCAATCCATCGACACCGCCATTGACCTGGCCATGAAAGAGCGACGTTTGAACAACGTCATGAAGCAGTATTTCGGCGGTGTGTCACTGGACTGCAGCATGCGCGAGTCCCTTATCCATGGCGGCGTCAAGCCGGCGGCCATGAGCGAGAGTGACGTGCAGGCCATGGTGGTCTCGCTGTACGACAGTGGGGCCGTCAAGTCCAGCGATCTCGACACGTGCATCTTCAACCTCATCCTGCCGCGGGGAACGGTGCTGTCGCTCGACGATGCGTCCTCACTGGAGGGACTCGGCGGTTTCCACGGGTCGACGCACATCGTGCGCAGCGGACGGCGCATCACGCTCTACTACTCGGCCAATGTCTACTCGACCACCTTGAGCGGGTTCAGGCAGAACGGCATCCTGGCCTTTCAGCAGCCGTGGCAGAACGTGGTCGGCACGCTCTATCACGAGCTCAACGAGTTCCGTACCGATCCGGATGTGAGCGATGCGATCGTGAACAACGACAGCGCGTTCTGCGGCTGGACCTCGGCCACGGGACAGGAGGTCGGTGACCAGCCCATCTTCAAGGCGGGTTCGAACCTGTCGCTCGTGTTCCAGGAGGTCGAGAGCTCGACGCAGGGCTCGGTAGGCATCAGCCTGCCGGTCCAGCTCATGTACTCCAACAAGGCGCACGGGGCTGAGGGCCCCATCGAGTGAGCGTCACGCATCGCCCGTTCTGACCCGTGCGGCCAGCCGTACTTCACCGATCCATCTCATCCGGAGGCGCCATGCCGTTGATCAACGATGTGCATACCATGCTCGTGCGGCTTGCACCGCGAGGGTGGGGCAGCCTGCTCAAGGCCCACGGCCTAGATGTGGGCGTGCCGGTCAGCAAGCTCGCGGCTGAGCTGGCGCGACCGCTGGTCATTGACCGCACCCAGCCCGGCTTCGAGGAGTTCGCGCTGGCCGGCACGCGAGGTGTCGAGCCGGCCATCCCAGGGAGGAGCCTGCTGTATCACGCGCTGGCTTCTCCCGACGTGCTACCGCTCACGACCGATCCGGTCATGGAGGACTTTCCCACGCTGGAAGAACTGGATGCGCTGGAGAACTACATCTACAGCGCCGCGCGCCACCGGTTGAGTTCGTTCACCAACCCGGTACTGGCGGTCATGGCATACCAGTACCGTGAGAAGGCGCTGTCGCCACACAGGCGGCATGCCGACCTGTGCTTCTCGCGCACGGGTGTCGCACGTGTCGGCAACGAGCCGCCTCGTTACGACGCCGCCCAGCGTGGCTTCGATCCTCGGCCTGCGCAGGGCGACAGGGGTTTTGCCCCTCTGCCAGCACGGTATGCGCTGTTCGTCGCGGAGTACCGAACGCCCACCGCGTCTGACCAGGTGCTCCGTCCCGTTTCTCCCGACGCTACGCAGATCTTCCTTTTTCCGATGCACAAGGTCTTTCCAGGCGACGAATGCCTTTGGTCCGAGGATGGCAGCCCTCTCGCCATTGCGCCTTTGGACTTCGCCGAGTTCCACATCAACGAGAAGCTGCGGCGCATGCACCTGGCGTCTCCCGACAATCCCGGGCGGGTGGCGCCGCTGGCCCTGTTCGACATCAACCAGCCGCCTTTCCGACGTGTCACGCCATCCGCCACGGATCTGGTGTCCCTGCAGGCAGCCGGTGCCAGCGTGCTGACCATGCCGGTACCCAATGCTATCGTCCGCACCGACGTGCAGCGCGTGGGCGAGGTGGACGAGATCGCCCGGTTCAGGGTGCCGGCCGCCGCGTCGAACAACCGGTTCTGGAGTTCGTTGATGTTGCGGTCCATCCCGCAGAAGGGGCGCGCCGCACCGGAGTACGCCAACATGCGGCAGCAGGTCGTGCGGCCGCCCGGGGGGCCGGCGCGCATCCTGGACATGAACCGGATCCCTGATTCGGGAACGGTTGCCGCCGAGCGCTTCGATGCGAAGCTGGCTGCTGGCGGCTTCGAGGCAGCGCATTTCGTCGACGGCACCTGTGATGGCGTGGTGTCCTGCGCCGCACCCGCAGCACTGGCTCCGTTGATGATGTTTCCCGCGTATTCGCTCGTGACGGCGGTGGACTATTTCCCGCAGCTTGAACAGGTGGAGATTCTTGAATGGATCGAGAGCCTCAGCAATGCGCCGGTGGGGCTTGGCCGGACGGATTTGCACTTCGCGCAGGGTGGGCCGGAACCCTTGAGCGATGGTCGATTCCGGACCTCGGCCACCGGTGTGATCCGTCCCACGCGGCGCATTCCCAATCCGGTATTGATCGACCCTGCGGCCGCTGCCTCCGGGGTCAGCGCATTTGCAGCCAGCGAAGCCGCCAGCCGCAGCGTCACCGCCGTCGTGGGTCGTGCGGCGACGGCAGGCTCCGCCGCTCGCGTGGCCCCCGGCAGGTTCGGCACCACCTGGCTGCCGGACGCCGCATCCGACGTTTTTGCACCAGGCTGGGATGTCTCGCAGCATGTCATCGGTCAGGACGACACCTATGCAAGTTATGGACTCGGCAGCCCCTTCCCCGAAGATGCCAAGTTGTGCGCAGCACTGAACTCCTTCTGGCCTGCGGCCGCCCCCGACTCATCCCGTACGTACGGCTTCCACCCCGGTTCGGATGTCCTGTTGAGAACATCGATTCCGCTGACCGATGGCGAGCTCGGCTACAACCCCGGACATCCGCGCGTCGTCAGCGGCGAACAGGGCAGCAGCTTGGGATGGGACGGCGATACAGGCCCGTTCCTCTTCAGCCGTGGTGACAGTCTCTGGGTGAATGCCAGCAACCCCGAGCGGGCTGATGAAACACGCGCTGCGCTGGATGGTCAGCTGGGCTTCAGCGGGCTTGACCGGCTGACCACCGTTGAAGCGATCGACCGCATGGAGGCGTTGCGCTTTTGCCGCGACAGGGTCCTGTCCCATCTCACATCGTCGCCAGCCTGGCTGGTGACCGTCGAAGCGGTGCCGGACTGGGCGGTATGGAGCAGTGCCGTGCAACCGCCGATGACCGCCGCGCTCAATGGGCCTGGGCTGCTTTTCGAGTTCGTCGAGTGCCTGCCGACACCGGTGCCCGTCGGTGACCCGCCGCTGCGGCTGAGCTTCGAAGTGCTGACGCGCGTCGAGATCCAGCTGGACGGCCGGCGTGCCTTTGTGCGCGAGAACGGAGGGCCGGTCAGCCAGTTCAACCGGCCATGAAGGATCTGCTCATCCTCGGCGGTGGTCCAGCAGGCAGCGCAGCCGCCATCACTGCAGTGCAGGCCGGCCTTGACGTCACGCTCCTGGAGCGCGCCAGCTTCCCGCGTCACCGCCCGGGCGAGACGCTTCACCCCGGCGTTGAGCCACTCCTGCGGCGTCTCGGGGTTGCGCATATCGTGGCGGATCGTTCGATCGTCCGCCACCAGGGCGTGCGCGTGGTCAGGGAAGGGCAGCGTGCCTTTCAGCCCTACGGGGCGGATGGAGAGGGTTCCTGGTATGGCTTCCAGCTTCCCCGCGCGAGCTTCGACGCAGGGTTGCTCGAGGCTGCGGCCAAGCGGGGCGCAGACATTCACTTCGGGTGTGAACCGTGGCGGGTTATTCAAACTGCTGGCCGCGTCTGCGGCGTCAAGGCGGGAGAGCGGGAATGGCGCGCGCGCTGGACTGTTGATGCCGCAGGAGCCTCGCACCATCTGGCGCGGCAGTTGGGCCTGGAAGTCAGACGGTGTTCGCCAAAGCTCGTCGCACGCTATGGCTACATGACCGGCAACTGCCCTGAAATTGACGATGTGCCGGAGTTCTCTTTTGAGACGGGCGGCTGGCGGTGGTGCGCGCGCATCGGTCCCTCGCTGTACCAGTGGACAACGGTCACGGACGCGTCCGGATGGCGCGGTGCTTCCGTTGCACCGCTAATCGCCTCGCTGCAGCCAGCCGGACCGGTGCGCGGCGCAGACGTGAGCTGGCGTTACGTGCCGCAATGCGCGGGCTCGGGTTACTTCCAGGCCGGTGATGCCGCTGCGGTGCTGGATCCTTCTGCTGCCCACGGTGTGCTAAGCGCATTGATGTGCGGCATGAAGGTCGGGCACCTGATTGCAGGCGTCGAGGCCGGCCGCGTTCCTGAAACCATTGCCGTCGGGCACTACAGGGAGTGGCTAGGCCGCTGGTTTGCTCACGACTGTCGACTCCTCCGGTCGCTGTCGGCATGGCCTCAGCATCAGCACTCGGCCTAGCCTGCCGGAGATCTGCCGCCTGGACTCGCTAGTTGATCGTATGCGGTCAATTGCATGTGTCCTTGAGCAACGAGCGTTGAGCTGGCAGCCTACGTGCTGCCGTATTCTCCATTCGCATCGCTCGGCAAGAGGCCATTTGGTTGGCGTAGGCGCGACGACAGTTCGTCCGTTCTCAATCTTCGCCACGGCCGCAACGAACGGTTCGTGGGGGCTGTCACAATGCTGGAGAAGGCATTTCAAGCTCAACCGACGCCCCCCACGATAGGCGAATAGTCAAATCTTGATTGCCGCATCGAGCGCAATCAACAGCTCTCGCCGAGGAACACAACGCGATGTCCCGTTCCGCTCCTGCTCGCGGCTTTACGCTGCTTGAACTGCTCGTCGTCATGGTCATCATCGGGCTGCTGGCCGGTTATGTCGGCCCGAAGTTCTTCGGCCAGATCGGCAAGAGCGAGGTCAAGGCGGCCAAGGCTCAGATTGACGCGCTGCAGAAGTCGCTGGACCAGTACCGGCTGGACGTCGGCCGCTACCCCAGCACCGACCAGGGTCTGGCCGTGCTGGTAGCCAAGCCGGCCGACGAGCCCAAGTGGACCGGGCCGTACCTGAGCAAGGCCGTACCCAAGGACCCCTGGGGCAACGACTACCAGTACCGCGCGCCGGGTGAACACGGCGAATACGACTTGATGTCCTTCGGAAAGGACGGTCGTCCCGGTGGCGAGGGTGAGGACGCCGACCTCACATCCTGGTGATGGCGCAGTTCCAGGCTCAAGTGCTGCGCGGGACAAGCGCCGTTCTCGACAAGCTAGACGCCGTCGTTGCCCATGCCAGGGTGTGGCCTCGATCACCTCGGAAATCGACAGCGGCGTCAGGTACATGTGAACCCGAATGCAGCCGGCGCCGCCGCGCTACTGGCTGCTCTGCCGCAGCCGCCTACCCTAGCCAATGAAGGCAATGGCGGGCGTCCAGCTGCGCTGGGCCCTGCTGTTGCGCTGCGCGTCGAGCCACTGTCGAAGGCCCGTCGTCTCGCCCCTGACGGGCTGCCATCCCTCACGCGAATTCGGTCAGGCCGGCGCTGCCGGCTGAAGCACGCGGCGGCCCGATCCCGTGCCCGGGGAAGAGCGGGCCCTGATTCCTTCACGCTGCGCGTGAACGAGGCCCGCTTGGCGAACTGACCGGCTTGCAGTTCGCTGCGCTGCGCTCCGCTCGGTGCAACGCCGGCCAGATCGCCACCCCGGTCACCCGCCATGCCCGGAGCCGGGCCGCTGAATACCGGGTTCAGAGAAGTGCCTGCAGCGGCTGCGCCGCTGCAATGCCAGCGATCAGCGGCTCGACCGCCGCGCCAGTCGCTTCGCTTTGTGGCACGTCGGCCGCAGAGACGCCGCTGCTCGTGATCGTTCGGTCGGCTGCGCTGCAACCGCTGCGCCAGCCGAGCTGGCACGTCGGCTGCGGTGCTGCGCCGCCCTTGGGAGGTGGCAGCCCGTGCGCCAGTCGTCCCACCGTGCTCCCCCCACAACCCCCGTCCCTGGGTGAGGGGGACTGGTGGGGGGATCTTTAAGCGGTGGGCCGGGAAACCGGCGCACTGCTTCGGCTGCTGAGGAACCCCACCCATCCCCAACCCCTTCCCGTGAGGGAAGGGG
>Ga0187843_10000420_pt1 | contig 30711 bp, 26 predicted proteins | sample SpaLakP09_SKY_43_FD_134516 | JGI IMG/M metagenome (GOLD analysis project Ga0187843, IMG submission 134516) | Oligotrophic lake water microbial communities from Sparkling Lake, Wisconsin, USA - SP09_SKY_43 | ecosystem: Environmental > Aquatic > Freshwater > Lake | place: USA: Sparkling Lake... | reverse complement strand
TTCTTCAACAACTATCGCCCACAGTTCTACTTCCGTACGACGGACGTGACTGGTTCGATCGAGTTGCCAGCGGACAAAGAAATGGTTATGCCAGGCGATAACGTGTCGATCACCGTGAAGCTGATCAACCCGATCGCGATGGAAGAAGGCCTGCGTTTCGCAATCCGCGAAGGCGGCCGTACTGTTGGCGCTGGTGTTGTTGCCAAGATTCTGTCCGAAGCCGGCAAGTAATCAACAAGCAGTATCCAGGGGGAATGGCCGCGAGGTCCTTCCCCCTTTGAAATCGAGATTTGCATCAGGCGTGTGCCTGGTGGTAGAATAGTCGATTCCACTGAAGTTTTACGTAGGGACGTAGCTCAATTGGCAGAGCGTCGGTCTCCAAAACCGAAGGTTGGGGGTTCGATGCCCTCCGTCCCTGCCACCGTTCTGGTGCAGGGCACCGAAAGTAAAAAAAGTATGTCTAATCAATCCGTGCAAACCGTCAGCACGTCGAACGACAAGATTAAAGTCGCGCTGGCAGTGGTTGCCGCGATTGCAGGAGTAGTCGGGTTCTTTTACCTGACAGGTCAGAACAAACCAGCTTTGATGCGCGTAGGCGCACTCGTGGCTGGTTTGGTTTTTGCCGTCCTGCTTTTGTGGACCTCTACCTCGGGTCGCGATTTCTTGAACTTCGCCAAAGAAGCTGTTCGCGAAACCAAAAAAGTCGTCTGGCCTACCCGCAAGGAAGCCACGCAAATCACGGGCATCGTGTTCGCCTTCGTGTTCGTGATGGCGCTGTTCCTGTGGGGCACGGATCAGGTTCTTGGATTTGTATTGTACGACTTGATCCTGGGTTGGAAATAAGATGACTGAAAACGTGCAAGAAGATGTGCCGGGCGACGTTCCGGCACCAGCTGCTGAAGCTGCTCCCGTGAGCGTACCGGTGAACAACAAGCGCTGGTATGTCGTGCATGCGTATTCCGGCATGGAAAAGAGCGTCATGCGCGCCCTGACCGAGCGCGTCGAACGCGCCGGCATGCAAGACCAGTTCGGCCAGATCCTGGTCCCGGTCGAAGAAGTCGTCGAAGTCAAGAATGGCCAGAAGTCGGTCACCGAACGTCGTTTCTTCCCTGGCTATGTGCTGGTGGAAATGGAAATGACCGACGAAACCTGGCACCTGGTCAAGAACACGAGCAAGGTCACCGGCTTTATCGGTGGCAAGTCGAACAAGCCGACGCCGATTCCTGCGCGCGAAATCGACAAAATCATGCAGCAAATGCAGGAAGGCGTCGAAAAGCCGCGTCCGAAAGTGCTGTACGAAGTGGGCGAACAAGTCCGCATCAAGGATGGTCCGTTCACCGACTTCAACGGCAACGTCGAAGAAGTCAATTACGAGAAATCCAAAGTGCGCGTCTCGGTCACCATTTTCGGTCGTGCCACGCCAGTCGAACTCGAATTCGGCCAGGTCGAAAAAGTATAAGCGTCGTTCCCGCGCAGGCGGGAACCCATGGCACCTCTGCTCTAACGTGCTATAGATTCCCGCCTTCGCGGGAATGACGGGCGGAAACAACGTGTAATTGAAACGTCGCGGAATATAAGCGGAATTCAATAAGAGGAGCCCTGCCATTGCAATACCGGCGGGGCGCTACTACTCATCCAAGATAGGAGCCATCATGGCAAAGAAAATCATTGGTTTTATCAAGCTGCAAGTGCCAGCTGGTAAAGCAAACCCATCCCCACCGATTGGCCCAGCACTGGGTCAGCGCGGCCTGAACATCATGGAATTCTGCAAGGCGTTCAACGCCCAGACCCAGGGTCAAGAGCCAGGTATGCCAATTCCAGTCGTGATCACGGCGTTCGCGGACAAGTCCTTCACTTTCGTGATGAAGACCCCTCCTGCGACTTACCTGATCAAGAAATTCGCCGGCATCACCAAAGGTTCGCCAACGCCACATACCACCAAGGTAGGCAAGCTGACCCGCGCTCAAGCTGAAGAAATCGCAAAAATCAAACAGCCGGATCTGACCGCTGCCGACATGGATGCTGCTGTGCGCATCATCGCCGGTTCCGCTCGTTCGATCGGCATCACGGTGGAGGGTCTGTAATGGCTAAGCTGTCCAAACGCGTTAAGGCAATGAAGGCCAAGGTAGACCGCAACAAGGCCTACGGCTTCGACAATGCAGTTGCATTGATCAAAGAATTCGCAACCGCCAAGTTCAATGAATCGATCGACGTATCGGTACAACTGGGCGTGGATCCGAAGAAATCGGACCAGGTTGTTCGTGGTTCCGTCGTGCTGCCAGCTGGCACCGGCAAGACCGTTCGCGTTGCTGTGTTCGCAACCGGTGAAAAAGCCGAGCAGGCTAAAGCCGCCGGCGCCGACATCGTTGGTATGGAAGACCTGGCTGAGATGGTCAAAGCCGGCAACATGCCTTTCGATATCGTCATCGCGTCGCCAGACACCATGCGTATCGTCGGTACCCTGGGCCAGATCCTGGGCCCACGCGGCCTGATGCCTAACCCGAAAGTCGGCACTGTTACTCCTGACGTCGCTACCGCCGTGAAAAACGCGAAAGCCGGCCAGGTTCAGTACCGTACCGACAAGGCAGGCATCATCCACGCAACGATCGGCCGCAAGTCGTTCGCTGACGCGGACCTGAAAGCCAACCTGCTCGCGCTGATCGAAGCGCTGAACAAGGGCAAGCCAGCATCGTCGAAAGGTGTTTACCTGCGCAAGGTAGCTATCTCGTCGACCATGGGCGCCGGCGTTCGCGTCGACCAGGGTTCGCTCGCAGCTTAAGTTTTAAAGAATTAAGTCCTCGGTGCAAACCGGGGCGAATCTTTGGGATGTCCGGGCTAACACCCGGGCAGACAATCAAAGACCGTTGGGCTGATGGCAGCAGGCAGGCCGGAAGTTAATACGCCACCCAACGCAGATGGTGCACCCGAACAAGTTTTGTTAGTCCCGCTGCGTGAATTCATCCGCTCAGTTGTACTTCTAAACGTCGGACGCCGTTGTTCGAACCGATGCAAGGCATTTGCCGCGCATCATTTTAGGAGGTTGACCGTGGGTCTCAATCTGAATGACAAAAAGGCTGTAGTCGCCGAAGTTTCCGCAAAAGTAGCAACTGCGCAAACGATCGTCGTAGCCGAATATCGTGGCATCCAGGTTGGTCACTTGACGCAACTTCGTGCCAAAGCGCGTACCCAGGGTGTGTACCTGCGTGTTCTGAAGAACACGCTGGCTCGCAAGTCTGTTGAAGGTACGCAGTTTGCAAACCTGGCCGATTCGATGGTTGGTCCGCTGATCTATTCGATCTCGGATGATGCCGTTGCAGCAGCTAAAGTCATCGCTGACTTTGCTAAAACCAACGACAAACTGGTCATCACCGCAGGTAACTACGCAGGCAAGCAGCTGGATAAAGCAGCTGTTGTAGCGTTGGCAAGCATTCCTAGCCGTGAAGTTCTCATCTCCCAGATCCTGGGCCTGATGTTGACCCCGGTGTCGAGCTTTGCACGTGGTCTGGCTGCTCTGGCAGCCAAAAAAGGCGAGGGCGCCGCTCCTGCAGAAGCAGCAGTGGAAGAAGCCCCAGCAGAAGCGTAAGCTTTTGCCGCTCTTTTTTAGTCAATACCAATCTATTCAAAACAATTAGGAGTTTCAAATGGCAATTAGCAAAGACGACATCCTGGCAGCAGTTGGCGAAATGTCCGTAATGGACCTGAACGACCTGGTCAAGGCATTCGAAGAAAAATTCGGCGTATCGGCAGCTGCAGTTGCAGTTGGCGGCGGCGCTGGTGCAGGTCCTGCAGCTGTTGTTGAAGAGCAGACCGAATTCAACCTGGTTCTGGCTGACTTCGGCGCGAACAAAGTTGGCGTCATCAAGGCAGTACGTGAAATCACCGGCCTGGGCCTGAAAGAAGCTAAAGACCTGGTCGATGGCGCGCCTAAAACCGTGAAAGAAGCTATCTCGAAAGCTGACGCAGAAGCCGGCAAGAAAAAGCTGGAAGATGCAGGCGCGAAAGCCGAAATCAAGTAATTGCAGTATTTGGCGCGGAACGCAGCGCCGGAGTCAAAGCTTGCGGTCCACTCCCGAAAGGGAGTGGATGCGGCTTTGGCTCTTTTGTCGTCCCTGTCGTATAAGTAACGCTTAAGTCCTAAGCGGTAGTATAAGCAGTTCTTCTTATCATCTGGCATTGAGTTCGAGACTTGAGGGCTTGCGTGTGGTTGGTCGCACTGGCAATTCCTGAATTCTCATCCTTTTTGTCACTCACGGAGTGTCCATGCACTACTCATTTACTGAGAAGAAACGCATTCGCAAATCATTCGCGAAGCGCGCCAACGTTCACAACGTTCCCTTCCTTCTGGCTACCCAGCTTGAATCTTACGAGAACTTCTTGCAGGCGGATACCATTCCGACCACCCGCAAGAATGACGGCCTGCAGTCGGCTTTCACCTCGATTTTCCCTATCGTGTCGCACAATGGTTTTGCGCGCCTCGAATTCCTGTCGTATGTCCTGGGCGATCCTGCCTTTGACGTCAAGGAATGCCAACAGCGTGGCCTGACGTTCGCGTCGCCGCTGCGCGCCAAGGTTCGCCTGGTGATCCTGGACAAGGAATCGCCGACCAAGCCTGTGGTCAAGGAAATGAAAGAACAGGAAGTCTACATGGGCGAATTGCCGCTCATGACGACCACCGGTTCGTTTGTCATCAACGGTACGGAGCGCGTCATTGTGTCGCAGCTGCACCGTTCCCCTGGCGTGTTCTTCGAGCATGACCGCGGCAAGACCCACTCCTCGGGCAAGCTGCTGTTCTCGGCCCGTATCATTCCTTACCGCGGCTCGTGGCTGGACTTCGAGTTCGACCCGAAAGACATCCTGTTCTTCCGCGTCGACCGCCGCCGCAAGATGCCTGTGACGATCCTGCTGAAAGCCATCGGCATGTCGCACGAGCAGATCCTCGCGAACTTCTTCGTGTTCGACAATTTCAACCTGCGCTCCGAAGGCGCGGAAATGGAATTCGTCGCCGAGCGCCTGCGTGGCGAAGTCGCGCGTTTCGACATCGTCGACAAATCCGGCAAGACCCTGGTCCTGAAGGACAAGCGGATCAACGCCAAGCACGTGCGCGACATCGAAGCGGCTGGCATCAAGCACATCTCCGTGCCTGAAGACTACCTGCTGGGCCGCGTACTGGCCAAGAACATCGTCGACACCGACACCGGCGAAGTCGTCGCCTCGGCCAACGATGAACTGACCGAAGACGTCCTCGGCCGTCTGCGCGAAGCCAATATCTCCGAAATCCAGACGCTCTACACGAACGACCTGGACCAGGGCGGCTACATTTCGCAAACCCTGCGCATCGACGACACCGCCGACCAGATGGCTGCGAAAGTGGCGATCTACCGCATGATGCGTCCAGGCGAACCGCCAACCGAAGACTCGGTCGAAGCCCTGTTCAACGGCCTGTTCTACAGCCCTGAGCGCTACGACCTGTCGGCTGTCGGCCGCATGAAGTTCAACCGCCGCATTGGCCGCGATGAACTGACCGGCATGATGACGCTGTCGAACGAAGACGTCCTGGCCGTGATCAAGATCCTGGTGGAACTGCGCAATGGCCGCGGCGAAGTCGACGATATCGATCACCTGGGTAACCGTCGCGTACGTTGCGTGGGCGAACTGGCCGAAAACCAGTTCCGCGCCGGCCTGGTGCGCGTCGAGCGCGCCGTCAAGGAACGTCTCGGCCAAGCCGAAGCGGACAACCTGATGCCGCACGACCTGATCAACTCGAAGCCGATTTCGGCCGCGATTCGCGAGTTCTTCGGTTCGTCCCAGCTGTCGCAGTTCATGGACCAGACCAACCCGCTGTCGGAAATCACCCACAAGCGCCGCGTATCCGCGCTCGGACCTGGTGGTCTGACCCGCGAACGTGCCGGCTTCGAAGTGCGCGACGTGCACCCGACCCACTACGGCCGCGTGTGCCCGATCGAAACGCCTGAGGGACCGAACATTGGTCTGATCAACTCGCTGGCACTGTTTGCCCGCCTGAACGAATACGGCTTCCTCGAGACGCCGTACCGCAAGGTCGAAAACAGCATGGTCACCGACAAGATCGATTACCTGTCCGCCATCGAAGAAGGCCGCTACATCATCGCCCAGGCGAATGCGACCATCTCCGACAAGGGCACGCTGAGCGACGAACTGGTTTCCGCACGTGAAGCCGGCGAAACGATCCTGGTCTCGCCAGAGCGCATCCAGTACATGGACGTGGCGCCTGGCCAGATCGTGTCGGTTGCGGCTTCGCTGATTCCGTTCCTGGAACACGATGATGCGAACCGCGCATTGATGGGTGCCAACATGCAGCGCCAGGCAGTTCCTTGCCTGCGCCCTGAAAAAGCATTCGTCGGTACCGGCATCGAGCGCACCGTTGCGGTCGACTCGGGTACCACCGTGCAAGCCCTGCGTGGCGGCGTGGTGGACTATATCGATGCAGGCCGTGTGGTTATTCGCGTCAACGACGACGAAGCAACCGCTGGCGAAGTCGGTGTGGACATCTACAACCTGATCAAATACACCCGTTCGAACCAGAACACCAACATCAACCAGCGTCCTATCGTGCAGGTTGGTGACCGCGTCGCCAAGCGCGACGTGATCGCCGACGGCGCATCGACCGACCTGGGCGAGCTGGCCCTGGGCCAGAACATGCTCGTGGCGTTTATGCCATGGAATGGTCTGAACTTCGAAGATTCGATCCTGATCTCGGAAAACGTCGTCAAGGATGACCGCTACACCTCGATTCACATCGAAGAGCTGTCCGTCGTTGCACGCGATACCAAGCTGGGTGCTGAAGAAATTACCCGCGACATCTCGAACCTGGCTGAAAATCAGCTGGCGCGTCTGGATGAATCGGGCATCGTCTACATCGGCGCTGAAGTGCAGGCTGGCGACACCCTGGTCGGTAAAGTCACGCCAAAAGGCGAGACCCAGCTGACTCCGGAAGAAAAGCTGCTGCGCGCCATCTTCGGCGAAAAAGCATCGGACGTGAAAGACACCTCGCTGCGCGTGCCTTCGGGCATGGTCGGTACCGTGATCGACGTCCAGGTGTTCACCCGCGAAGGCATCGTCCGCGACAAGCGCGCCCAGCAGATCATCGATGATGAACTGAAGCGTTTCCGCCTCGACCTGAACGACCAGATGCGTATTGTGGAAGGCGATGCCTTCCAGCGTCTGGAAAAAATGCTGATCGGTAAAGTTGTCAACGGTGGCCCTAAAAAGCTGGCCAAGGGCGCGAAGATCACCAAAGAGTACCTGGCCGACCTGGACAAGTACCACTGGTTCGATATCAGGCCAAGCGACGACGATGCTGCCGTAGCCCTCGAAGCGATCAAGGAATCGATCGCCGAGAAGCGTCACCAGTTCGACCTGGCCTTCGAAGAGAAGCGCAAGAAGTTGACCCAGGGCGACGAGCTGCAGCCAGGCGTACAGAAGATGGTCAAGGTGTACCTGGCCGTCAAGCGCCGCCTGCAGTCGGGCGACAAGATGGCAGGCCGTCACGGTAACAAGGGTGTGGTTTCCCGTATCGTGCCAGTCGAAGACATGCCTTACATGGCCGACGGTACGCCAGCAGACATCGTGCTGAACCCGCTGGGTGTTCCTTCCCGTATGAACGTGGGTCAGATTCTCGAGACCCACCTCGGCTGGGCAGCGAAGGGCCTGGGCCTGCGTATCGGCGAAATGCTGGTCGCGCAAGCGAAAGTGGCGGATCTGCGCAAGTTCCTGAACCAGATCTACAACGAGACCGGTAAATCGGAAGACCTGGATAACTTCAGCGACGACGAGATCATGATCCTGGCGGACAACCTGAAAAAGGGTGTTCCGTTCGCAACGCCAGTGTTCGACGGTGCGCACGAGTCCGAGATCAAGCGCATGCTGGACCTGGCTTACCCGGACCATATCGCTACCAAGCTGGGCATGACGCCGTCGAAGAACCAGGTGACCATGTATGACGGTCGCACCGGTGAATCGTTCGAGCGCAAGGTCACGGTTGGCTACATGCACGTCCTGAAACTGCATCACCTGGTGGACGACAAGATGCACGCGCGTTCGACCGGTCCTTACTCGCTCGTGACGCAGCAGCCACTGGGCGGTAAAGCCCAGTTCGGCGGCCAGCGCTTCGGTGAGATGGAGGTGTGGGCACTGGAAGCGTACGGCGCATCGTATGTGCTGCAAGAGATGTTGACTGTCAAGTCGGATGACGTGAACGGCCGTACCAAAGTGTACGAAAACCTGGTCAAAGGCGACCATGTGATCGACGCCGGTATGCCTGAGTCGTTCAACGTGCTGGTGAAAGAGATTCGTTCGCTCGGTATTGATATCGACCTGGAACGTAACTGACGCCCCCGGCGTCATCCCCGCGAAGGCGGGGATCCATAGCACCTCGGATCTGCCGTGCTATGGGCCTCTGCCGAGGGCGACCTCGGGCCGGGGGTGACGGCGAACAGCATGGTAGATGTAATATAGAAATTCAATCACCTGGAGTGATACATGAAAGCTCTGCTCGATCTATTCAAGCAAGTGCAGCAAAACGAGACGTTCGACGCGATTAAGATCGGTCTGGCGTCGCCTGAAAAAATCCGTTCGTGGTCCTACGGCGAAGTCAAAAAGCCGGAAACCATCAACTACCGTACCTTCAAGCCTGAGCGCGATGGTCTGTTCTGCGCCAAGATCTTTGGCCCGATCAAGGACTACGAATGCCTGTGCGGCAAGTACAAGCGCCTCAAGCACCGCGGTGTCATCTGCGAAAAGTGCGGCGTTGAAGTGACCCTGGCCAAAGTGCGTCGCGAGCGCATGGGCCACATCGAACTGGCGTCGCCTACCGCGCACATCTGGTTCCTGAAATCGCTGCCGTCGCGCCTGGGCATGGTCCTGGACATGACGCTGCGGGACATCGAACGCGTGCTGTACTTCGAAGCATATGTGGTCACCGATCCAGGCATGACCCCGCTGAAGAAGTGCCAGATCATGTCGGAAGACGACTACGCCGCCAAGTACGAAGAGTACGGCGACGACTTCACCGCCTTCATGGGCGCCGAAGGTATCCGTGAACTGCTGCGCTCGATCGACATCCACCGCGATGCCGAAGCCCTGCGCGTGGAACTGAAGGAATCGAAGTCCGAAGCGAAGATCAAGAAATACGCCAAGCGCCTGAAAGTGCTCGAGGCATTCCAGCGTTCGGGCATCAAGCCGGACTGGATGATCATGGAAGTGCTGCCAGTGCTGCCGCCGGAACTGCGTCCGCTGGTACCGCTGGACGGCGGCCGCTTTGCGACCTCCGACCTGAACGACCTGTATCGCCGCGTCATCAACCGTAATAACCGCCTGAAGCGCTTGATGGAACTGCGCGCGCCGGAAATTATTACGCGTAACGAAAAGCGCATGCTGCAAGAAGCGGTCGATTCGCTGCTGGACAACGGCCGTCGCGGTAAAGCGATGACCGGCGCCAACAAGCGTCCGCTGAAGTCGCTGGCCGAAATGATCAAGGGCAAGGGCGGCCGTTTCCGTCAGAACTTGCTGGGCAAGCGCGTCGACTACTCGGGCCGTTCGGTCATCGTGGTCGGTCCTCAGCTCAAACTGCACCAGTGCGGCTTGCCGAAACTGATGGCCCTGGAACTGTTCAAGCCATTCATTTTCAACAAGCTCGAACTGATGGGTCTGGCAACCACGATCAAGGCCGCTAAAAAGCTGGTCGAGATCCAGGAACCGGTCGTGTGGGACATCCTGGAAGACGTGATCCGTGAACATCCGGTCATGCTCAACCGTGCGCCTACGCTGCACCGCCTGGGTATCCAGGCTTTCGAGCCGGTCCTGATTGAAGGCAAGGCCATCCAGCTGCACCCACTCGTCTGCGCGGCATTCAACGCCGACTTCGACGGTGACCAGATGGCTGTCCACGTCCCGCTGTCGATCGAAGCACAGATGGAAGCACGTACGCTGATGCTGGCGTCGAACAACATCCTGTTCCCGTCGAACGGCGAACCGTCGATCGTTCCTTCCCAGGATATCGTGTTGGGTCTGTACTACGCGACCCGCGAAGCGATCAACGCCAAGAACGAAGGCATGCTGTTCCCTGACGTGTCGGAAGTCATCCGTGCCTACGACAACAAGGAAGTCGAACTGACGACCCGCATCACCGTGCGTATCGTCGAGAACCCGAAGGATGCCGAGACCGGCGAATTCGTGCGCACCGTCACGCGCTACGAAACGACCGTCGGCCGCGCCATCCTGTCGGAAATTCTGCCGAAGGGCCTGCCGTTCAGCGTACTGAACCGCGCCCTGAAGAAGAAAGAAATTTCGAAGCTGATCAACACGTCGTTCCGCAAGTGCGGCCTGCGTGCCACCGTCGTGTTCGCCGACAAGCTGATGCAGTCCGGTTTCCGTCTCGCGACGCGCGCCGGTATCTCGATCTGCGTCGACGACATGCTGGTACCACCACAAAAAGTGACCCTGATTTCGGCAGCGGAATCGGAAGTCAAGCAGATCGAGCAGCAGTACGCATCGGGTCTGGTTACCGCCGGCGAGCGTTACAACAAGGTCGTCGACATCTGGGGCAAGACCTCGGACGAAGTCGGCAAGGCCATGATGGACCAGCTGAAGGTAGAAGACGTCATCAAGCGCGACGGCACCAAGTCGACGCAGGAATCGTTCAACGCGATTTACATGATGGCCGACTCGGGCGCCCGCGGTTCGGCAGCCCAGATTCGCCAGTTGGCTGGTATGCGAGGCCTGATGGCCAAGCCGGACGGTTCGATTATCGAAACGCCGATTACCGCGAACTTCCGCGAAGGCTTGAACGTATTGCAGTACTTCATCTCGACCCACGGCGCTCGTAAAGGTCTGGCAGATACGGCACTGAAAACGGCAAACTCGGGTTACCTGACGCGTCGCCTGGTCGACGTGACCCAGGATCTGGTTGTCATCGAAGACGACTGCGGCACCACCAACGGCGCGCTGATGAAGGCGATGGTCGAAGGCGGTGAAGTGATCGAGCCATTGCGCGACCGTATCCTCGGCCGTGTGAACGTGCACGACATCGTCAATCCGGAATCGCAGGAAACGCTGTACGAAGCAGGCACCCTGCTCGACGAAGACATGGTCGAAGAAATCGAACGCCTGTCGATCGACGAAGTGAAGGTCCGCACGCCACTGACTTGCGACACGCGCTTCGGCCTGTGCGCCAAGTGCTATGGCCGCGACCTGGGCCGCGGCATGCTGGTCAACGCCGGCGAAGCCGTCGGTGTGGTGGCAGCGCAGTCGATTGGTGAGCCTGGTACCCAGCTGACCATGCGTACCTTCCACATTGGTGGTGCGGCATCGCGTGCAGCAGTGGCATCGTCGGTGGAAGCGAAGTCGAACGGTACCATCCGTTTCACCGCGACCATGCGTTACGTTACCAATGGCAAGGGTTCGCAGATCGTCATTTCCCGTTCCGGCGAAGTGCTGATCACCGACGACCATGGCCGTGAGCGCGAGCGTCACAAAGTGCCGTACGGCGCGACCCTGATCGTCAAGGATGGCATGGTCATCAAGGCCGGTACGGCCCTGGCAACCTGGGATCCGCTGACCCGTCCGATCATCACCGAGTACGCTGGTACTGTCCGCTTCGAGAACGTCGAAGAAGGCGTGACCGTAGCGCGCCAGGTCGATGAAGTGACCGGCCTGTCGACCCTGGTGGCAATCGATGCCAAGCGTCGCGGTTCGCTGACCAAGACCCTGCGTCCGCAGGTCAAGCTGCTGAACGAAGCTGGCGAAGAAGTCAAGATCGCCGGTACCGAGCACAGCGTAGCGATCGGCTTCCAGGTCGGCGCGCTGATCATGGTCAAAGATGGCCAGGCGGTATCGGTCGGCGAAGTGCTGGCACGTATTCCGACGGAATCGCAGAAGACGCGCGACATTACCGGTGGTCTGCCACGGGTTGCCGAGCTGTTCGAAGCGCGTTCGCCGAAGGATGCCGGTATGCTGGCTGAAGTGACCGGTACGGTTGCATTCGGTAAAGAAACCAAGGGCAAGCAGCGTCTGGAAATCACGGACATGGACGGCAACAAGCACGAGTTCCTGATCACCAAGGACAAGCAAGTGCTGGTACACGACGGCCAAGTAGTGAACAAGGGCGAGATGATCGTGGACGGCCCGGCCGATCCGCAAGACATCCTGCGCCTGCTGGGTATCGAAGCGCTGGCGCGTTACATCGTTGACGAAGTGCAGGACGTGTACCGTCTGCAGGGCGTGAAGATTAACGACAAGCACATCGAAGTGATCGTGCGCCAGATGCTGCGCCGCGTGCAGATCGTGGAAGCAGGCGATGCGAACTACATCGTCGGCGAACAGGTCGAGCGTTCGGAGCTGCTGGACGAAAACGACCGCGTGATCGCTGCCGGCAAGATCCCTGCAACCTACGAAAACGTACTGCTGGGTATTACCAAGGCATCGCTGTCGACCGATTCGTTCATCTCGGCTGCATCGTTCCAGGAAACCACCCGCGTGCTGACCGAAGCGGCGATCATGGGCAAGCGCGACGGACTGCGCGGCCTGAAGGAAAACGTCATCGTCGGCCGCCTGATTCCTGGCGGTACCGGCCTGGCCTTCCATCGCGCCCGCAAGGAAAAAGAAGCGTGGGAAGTCGAAGAGCGCAAGGCACTGCTGGATGCGGAAAAAGCATCGATGTCGGCGGACCTGCAATCGCTGGAAGACAATGTGGCCCAGCAAATGGGCGGCGACGAAGCGTAATCGGCTTCTGATCCACACAAGAACGGCACCTTCGGGTGCCGTTTTTTCATGGGAAGTCAATCTCAGAACTATTTCTCACTCAATTTCACTTCATGGGAAATGACTCAGGCATCGCTGTCGACCGACTCGCTCATCTCGGCTGCGCGCGCATGCCGACCAAAGCGGTGATCATGGGTAAGTCCGAGGGTCTGCGCAGCCAGAAAGAAAACCTCATCGTCGGCCGCCGGATTCCAGGGCGTACCGGATCTGGGCTGCGCAGGCTGACATGGGTACTTTTATGGGCCTATTTTATGCTGTGTTTGGTAGTAATGGTCCCGTATAGGGAGCCATGAGTTCCGGCAGTTACTAGGCGTGTTACAGTGCTGGGATACTATAGGGATCTAAATGTGGCTTTTTTTTTCGTTTTGAGCTACCTTTATGGGACTAAGGGAGTCCTCAGGCATGGAATGTCACTTTCAAATCTTCGTAGATGACAACTGGGTCGACTGCGCCTCGCTGACCGTGCGCGAGAACCAACGCGGGAGTGTATTCGAATATGACCTCGATTATGCATTCGGCGGCACATTGGAGCCGGTCTCTCTGGGATTTCCCGTCGATGCAAACCACCACACGACCGCGCAATGGCCGGCGTTCTTCTACGATCTAATTCCGCAAGGAAGTGGTCGCAAATTCCTTCTTGGACTACTCGGCTTGGGGGATGGTCCGGGTGCGGACTTTCCCCTGGTTTGCGCCGGTGCCTTCAATCCGATTGGTCGGGTGCGTGTTGCCGAAGCTGTCGCGTATTTCGATCAACACATTGGACGTCACGATGCTCGCGGAATGGATAAGGGCATCACCATGGAAGAGATCATCGAGCGCGGCGAAGCATTTCATGAGCGAATGATGATCCATAGTATGTTGGCGGCAGGGACAACCGGCGTACAAGGTGCCGCGCCGAAATACTTGTTGACGATGGATAGACTCGGTTTATGGCATGCAGATGGGGCGCTGGCGGACGCGGAAGCCGCAGCCCACTTTATCGTAAAATTGCCGCGTGGCACGTCAGGCGATGATAAAAAAGTCTTGAGAAACGAGGCAGCCTACATGCAGGTAGCCGCAGCCATGGGAGTCCGGACGCACGGCAAGCTCGAGCGGCACGGCGACGCCCTTTTCATCCCGCGGTTTGATCGCGTGGTCGAGCATGGGAGAGTCATGCGCCGGCACCAGGAGAGCGCCGCCTCACTGGCAGGATTGTGTGGCTTTGACTCGCGTCCGAGCCAATTCGAGCTTCTCAATGCCATCAGGACATTCGTCACAGACAAGACTGAAAACACGATTGAATTCCTGAAGCGTGATGTCCTGAATCTGGCCATGCGAAACACCGACAATCACGCACGCAACACCGCTGTGCAGAAAGTGGGCGATGAAATCCGATTGACTCCACTGTTCGATTTCGCGCCGATGTATCTGGATCCGGAGGGGATCGTGCGAGCCGCGCGCTGGTATCACCCTGCCACAAAAAGAGAACTCATCGAATGGCGTGATGTGCTCGCCGCGCTGACTTTGGACGATGGCGAAGCAGAGCATATTGTGGGCGCATTGCGGAAGTTCGGAGAGCAAATGACTGAACTTGGCAATCACATGCAACAGGCCGGTGTAGATGATGACATTGTCGCCTTTCTGAGACCGAATATCGACGAACAAGTTCGACAGTTGCATGCCCTCGGAGACATCGAATGAGCATACGCCGGAAGTCTATCGACAAGGAAGCTGCCCGCCAGCTTCGCGCAGAGCTCTACGATGAGATTAATCGAGGAGAAGTTACTATCCAGGAAGCAGTGAAAAAAATGCGGAGCGTTTCGCGGCTAAATCAAGCGGAATTTGCTGCACACAGTGGCGTCAGTGCCAAGGTCATCAAGGAAATTGAACGAGGGGTAGGGAATCCGACAGTCAAGACCCTCAATGTTATCGGAAAGTTCTTTGGCCTGGAAGTCGCTTTTGTGAGGTCCGAGAAGCTGCAGCGTCCTGGTAGCCGGACAGGTCTGGAAGCAATGTCCCATGAGGCCGCAATGCCAGCTGCTGTTATTCCGCATTCGGCGATCGATGCGTCGCGTCGGCTGATGAAGGAATTAGAGGATATCAAGAAAATGGTGACACCTTCGCAGCCCTTGCACGACACCTTTACAAGAATGGCCGAGGAACTCGGCGCGTTGCGGAATGCCCAGAAGCTGATTGCCCAGGCTGATATACATCAACGCCAGGGAGCAGCAACGACAGCGCTGGATCGCGCAATGATTGGAATCGATACTGAATTGAAAGCCGTCCGTGAGGCGCGAAAAATCATCGAATCGGCAGAGAAAATTCAGCGCGAAATTGAACCGCCCGCTGAGCTAGTGAAATGGTTGGCTGACATTGAGGCAGCGAAAAAACTCCTGGAGCCGCTTGACACGACGTCCAAGCGCTAGGCGCGATCTCGTTATTGGTGCCAGCAGTTGTCTTTATACTGCTGTGTGAAGCCTGGACAAGCTTTCGCGTTTCCAGGAACGCAAAGGAATAAAGAGGAGATATTGATGGTACGAATCGTAGTGGGCGTGATTGTTGGCTTCATATCCTGGTTACTCGCATGGTTCGCCGGCGAGAAGATTCTTTCGGCCATCGGACCGACGTGGTTCGGCGCTCCCCAGCGTGCCTTCGAAGCGGCCCTGGTCAATGGCGGCCAGTTCACCGCGGACACGACCCTGTTGCTCACGCATATAGTCCTCGGCCTGATCGTCTCGCTGCTGGCCGGCTTCCTGGCCGCGCTGGTCTCCGGCGAAAGCACGCGCGCGCCGCTGGCCCTCGGCATGCTGCTGCTGGCTCTGGGCGTTTTGAAAGCGGTCATGTCCTGGCAGTACGTTCCCATTTGGTATCACCTGATCTACACAGCGCTGCTCCTGCCAATGGCAATCGTGGGCGGCAAACTGAAACCCGGCAAAGCACATCCATGACAAATCCTACCGATCAATATCACGCCCACGTTTATTTCGACGAAGGCACCCTGGCTGCGGCGCGCCGCCTGCATGAAGAATTCAGCCACATGCTGGCGACCGGATCATTGCCGAACCTCGTCCTCGTCGGGAAGATGTTCGAAACGCCGGTCGGCCCGCATCCCGTGCCGCAGTTCGAGCTGCATTTCCTCGCGTCTGCCTTGCCCGACGTCGAGGCCTTACTCAGGGCAAGTGGATTGACCTGCCTGCTTCATCCGCTGACCAACGACGACCTCGCGGACCACACCACGCTGGCAGAATGGATAGGCGAGCCGATTCCCCTCGACGTGACCGTGCTTGACCCGCCCGGGCACAACCAGGGCGTGCCACGGTTCGGCAAGAAGCACTTCTAATTGTCCTGGTATAGATGATGATTCCGGAAGTGGCCGGCCAAAGGAGCGGGATGTATTTTGCCGCCATGCTGTCCGTGATGTTTGCCGCACTCGCGCTGGCGCCCTCTGCGTCGGCTTGCAGCTGCTCCAATCCTATTCCGCAAGGTAGCGAATTTCTCCATCTGGGGGAGGGTGACCGGATCAGCCTTCCTGCCAATGCGCTAGGCGTGCTATTTCAGCGGCGCCTGGATCTCGACGTGATTGATAGCGATCGTCAAGGCAATGAAATACTGGGCACACTGCCGCAGCGCCTGGACCCCGAGCAATTCATGATCGAAGACCTGACGGCGAAGCGCCGGCTGAAGGCGGTGCTGACGCCGCTCAATCTGGACGCTCAACTTGGAAATCCTCGCTCCTACTTCCTGCGCAAGGAAGGGGGCGGCAAGGACCGCGACGTCAGCGCCGAGGTGCGCTTGGCCAAGGGGCTGTTTCGCGTCAGTCCCGCCGGCGGATTTGTCGAAGGCCACACGTATTCATTCGTGATCTTCGAGCCGCGTTCCATTGGGGGCATGGCGAACGTCATCGTCGGCCCGCCGCTCCCGCGCACGCGTGGCGACAACCGGATCGCGCTGGTGCCGCAGGGGACGCCAAGCGGCGAGACGCTGACCATGGCTTCTGGCGGCATGTGCAGCGCCGAGCGCGCCAGGATCGTCCAGCGCCTCAGCTATGCCGTGCCAGAGCAGCGCCGCGCCTACCGGCACTTGTTGATGGCGTTTACGTCCCAGCAGTTTTTCGGGCGCGAATTGGCCGAGTTCGACATAGCGCCAGGGGCCTTTGTGCAGACCGCCTACAGCTCACACATGTGCGGTTCAGGTCGATCAAGCCTGGGCAGGTCGGAACTGGGCGAAGGCAAGGACCTGGTATCGATCGAGTGCCCTGAGTTTGGTGTCAAGCCTGAACGGCGCCTCGTGCGCGGCCATGTGGGCATGCTGGAATTGGACGATGCCTTGCAAACGACGCCCGTGCTGGAAGTCGCTTTCGCAAGATCGTCAGTGTTCGCCTGCATGTTGTTGCGGGTCAGGGCAGCGTTGACACCTTAGCGACACTTGCTTTCAGCGGCAAACGTAATCGCATCTTCCATGCGGTCATTCCCCCAGAACATCTCATCCCCGACCATGAAGGTGGGCGCGCCGAACAGGCCCCTGCGCATGGCTTCCTTGGTTTGCGTGCGCAGCCTTTGCTTGTTGTCGTCGCCTTGCGCCGCGCGCAGGATCGCTTCCGGATTGGGTACCAGACCGGTCAGCGCTTGCCTGACATTGGTGATGTCATTGATGTCCAGATCGTCCGCGAAGTTTTGCAGCATCACGCGCACGCAGAAGGCATTGATCCAGGATTCATTCGCACCCAGCAGGGCAACGCGCATGGGCAGCAGGGCGACCCGGGGGAACTGGGTCGGTTTCCGGAATTCCAGCGCGTACTTTCTGGCCTGGCGCTCCATGTCGCACCACACATAGCGGCCCTTGACGGGATTGAGTACGAATGGGGAATTGTTCATGCCCAGCTCGCGGAAGATCGGCCCAAGCAGGAACGGCTTCCAGTCGATGGAAACGCCTGCCGCATGCGCCATGGATTCGATGCGCATGACGCTCAGATAGCTGTAGTTGCTGCCGAACTCGAACCAGAATTCGAGATCTCGTTTGCCGTTCACGTGTGCGCTTGCTGTCATGCCGGTCTCCTTGTGCGAGTCGAGTATGTCAGTTTTTTTCTCCTCATGTTGCGCCGGACAGGTGAATTGACAAAAGAGTACAATTGTCATTCACCTATCATCAGGAGCGGACTATGAAAAGTACTCTGACTTACACCAGCGCATGCTTGTTGCTGGCAGCCGGCGTGGCCATCGCGGCCCCGGAAGCGGCAACGAAATTGAGCGTTACCATGAATGCCATTTCGGCCAGCGGCGACAGCGCTGTGCGCGGAACGGTCGTCATTGAAGAGACGCCATACGGCGTGGTCTTCACGCCGTCGCTGACGGGACTGGAACCCGGCGTGCACGGTTTCCACGTGCACACCAATGGCAGCTGCGCCGCAGCGCCCAAGGATGGCAAGCCGTCCGCTGGCGAGGCAGCCGGCAGCCACTACGATCCCGATAACAGCAAGAAGCATGGCACGCCATGGGGCACCGGCCATCGCGGCGATTTGCCCGCGCTGCTGGTCGACGGGTCCGGCGCGGCCAACCAGCCAGTGCTGGCCCCACGCCTGAAGCTTGCCGAACTGAAGGGGCGCGCGCTCATGATCCATGCCGGCGGCGACAATCACGCCGACCATCCGGCCATGCTCGGTGGTGGCGGCGCACGCATGGTGTGCGGCGTCATCAACTGAAATCTGCTGACTTAATCTTGCCTTAAAGTCAAAAATACTTGGCTGCGAAAAAAGGTCCGTATGGCATGATCGCGCCATGACGAATTACCTTACGCAGCCAAGGCGCAGCAGTCGGTTGATGGCCCTGGCGGCCATTGCTGTTGTGCATATCGTGGCGGTGTATTTCTGGCCAGGCAGGGCGCCAGGCAATGCCCATGCTGATCGAAAAGAACTCGCCGTCACCTTTGTCGAACTCGCGCCAAAAAAGCCGGCTGTCGCGCCGGCGCAGCCCATCGCCGTGCGTGCCGCGCCTGCGCGCCGGCTTCCTGCCAAGGTCGCAGTGCCGGAACCCGTGGCCATGACCATCGTGCCGGCAGTGCAGCCACCAGCGCCGGTAGAAGCAAGCGTGGCCGTCGAACGCGGCATGCATGACATCATGGACCAGGCGAAACTGGATGTCGGCAAGATCGACAAGGAATTGCGCAAGCAGCGCCTCGATCCCGGCCAGCGCAATACCCAGTTCGGACCCACCAAGCGCGAACGCCTGATCGCCGCCGCCATGCATCCGCGCGGCCCGCTCGAGCAGGTCGAGACCATCCTGCCCGATGGGCGGCGCATGACCAGGGTGGGCAATAATTGCGCCGTCATGGAGTCGAACAGCCTGGTTGGCGCACGCGATGTGTTCAAGGATGGCGTCAAGACCAAGTGGTCCCGGTGCAACAAATAGCTAGTCGCGGTCTGGAATCATGACCATGCGGCAGGTGCCCTGGACGGAGTCGCCGCGCGGGGTTTTCATCTCGACTTTGCTGCCGGCCGGCTTGTCCTTGCAGGCTTCGAGTGCTTCAGGTGGTGGGCCGCGGCGCTGTTCCTTGTGTCCTGGCGCGGCCAGGACGAAGGCCGATGCAAGCAGGAGCGCGATGCTGATGATGGTTTTCATGGTCATTCCTCGGTGATGGATGTGAGGTCATGATGACCACGAAATGTGCAGCAAATTTGGAGAGCCGCCATGCGGGCGCTGGATTGAATTGCTATACAATCAATCGAGCTAAAAAAGGGCAGACGCATGAAAATTCATAGCATCACTCCAATCCTCCGCATTTTCGATGAAGCGAAAGCCAAAGAATTCTACGTGGATTTCCTGGGTTTCAAGGTCGACTGGGAGCACCGCTTCGAGCCAGGACTGCCGCTCTACCTGCAAGTCTCGCGCGCCGGATGCATCCTTCACTTGTCTGAACATCACGGCGATTGCTGCCCCGGATCGGCCATGCGGATAGCAGTGGACGGGATCGACGAACTGCATGCAGAACTGACCGCAAAGCAGTTCAGGTATGCGCGGCCCACCTTGGACGATACTCCATGGAATACGCGCGACATGTCGGTGAAAGACCCGTTCGGCAATCGCCTGACCTTCACCACGGCAATCAGCACCTGACACGCAGCGCTGCTGCAACAACCATCGTCCCCGCCTGCGCGGGGACGACGGCGTTGAAGATCCGCTGATGCATGAAAAAAGGCCACGCCGTTTCCGGCGTGGCCTTTGCTATGCGACGACTGGCTTTAGAAAGCGTAGTCTACGCGCAAAAAAAATGCCGCCGGGCGCGAAGCCGGGCGGCATTTCCTGTCGTGCGCTGCAATTACTTGGCGGCGCGCACCTTGCCGAAGGCATCGCCGGCCTTCCATGCCGGCATCTTCGGCGCGTCGGCAATCATGCGGCCCAGGTTCAGGGTGAACTGGGCTTGCTGCACCATGCCCGACAAGTCCCAGCTCGGATCGTACTCGTCGCCCACCTGGTGGTACTTGGCGCGATAGGTGGCGTTCTTGGCCTTGGCGCCTTCCGGATCCTTGACGTAATCCTTGCCGCCCTTGACCGAGAACGCCGGCACGCCGGCCTTGGCGAAACTGAAATGGTCGCTGCGGAAATAGCCGCCGGCCAGGTCGGGCGCCGCCGGGCTGATGCCCATGCCCATGGCTTTCGCGGTCGCCGCCGCCATCATGCCCAGTTCCGTGCGGTCGCTGCCCGAGGTGTCGATATCCTTGGTGGCGCCCACGAAATTGAGGCTGTCCAGGTTCAGGTTGGCGGCCGTCTTGTCCAGCGGCCACAGCGGGCTCACCGCATACGCGGCGCTGCCCAGCAAGCCCTGTTCTTCCGCGGCCACGAACAGGAACATCTGGCTGCGCTTGGCCGGCGCCTTGACCGCTTCCTGCGCCATGGCCAGCAGGCCGGCGATGCCCGACGCATTGTCCACCGCGCCGTTGTAGATATTGTCGGCGCCCGTGCCTTGCTTGCCCAGGTGATCCCAGTGGCCGGTATAGATGACGACTTCATCCTTGAGCTTCGGATCGGTGCCCGGCACCACGCCCGCCACGTTGAACTGTTCGATGCTGCGGATGGTCGACTTCATCTCGCCCTTGACGCGCGTGTTCAGCACGACCGGCTTGAAGCCCTTGTCTTCGGCCGCGGCACGCAGCTGGTCCAGGTCAAAGCCGCTGGCGGCGAACAGGGTGCGCGCGGTCGCGTCCGTCATCCAGCCCTGCATGCCGGCGCCGATCTTGCCTTCGGCCAGCTGGAACTGCTCTGCCATCCAGCTGTTCTGCACCACGCTCCAGCCATACGAGGCCGACGCGTCGGTGTGGATCATCAGCACGCCGGCCGCGCCCAGGCGCGCCGCCTGTTCCAGCTTGTAGGTCCAGCGGCCGTAGTAGGTCAGGCCCTTGCCGTTGAAGCGGTTCGGTTCGGCCGCGGTCGGCATCGGGTCGTTGACCATCATGACCAGGACCTTGCCCTTGGCGTCGAGGCCCTTGAAATCGTCCCAGCCTTCTTCCGGCGCGGAAATGCCGTAGCCCACGAACACCATCTCGGCATCCATGGTGCGTGCCGGTTTGGCGTCGCCCGGGCCCCATACCCAATCCTTGCCGAAGGCCAGCGGCAGCGCCTTGCCGCCCGCTTCGATGCCGACGTTGCTGCTTTCCGGCGCCGCTTTCACGCCGGCGATCTTCACGGCCTGGCGGAAGCTGTTGCCGTTGGCCGGTTTCAGGCCCGCCGACATGGCCTGGGCTTCGAGATAGGCTACGGTCAGGTCGCCGCCGCGCTGGCCGGTGCCGCGCCCTTCCAGCAGGTCGCTGGACAGGAAAGCCAGGTGGCCGCGCAGGGGCGCTTCCTTGACGATGGGCAGCTTGGCCGCAGGGGCGGCGTGGACGGAGAAGGCGAGGGCCAGGCTGGTAGCGATGGCGGAGCGCGCGAGCGAGGAAAGCATCTTGTGCATGGGTTCCTAAATCAGGTCGATGAGAGGGTAAATACCGGGCATTGGTCATGCGCGTTGAACATTGTATGCGATTGCACCAGCCTGTTTCAAAGCGTTTTCAGCTCGAACACGCGCCGTTTGCCGGCATTGATTTCCGCTTCGCCGCGCTTGAAGGCGGGGATGCTGTTGAACAGCTTGTCGAAGCTGCCGTCTTTTTGCGCCAGCTTCAGGCCGCGCTCGATGCGCTTGCCCAGCGGGGCGTTGGCGCGGCTGACGAAGAAATAGAAGGGGACCGGATAGTGCAGGAAAATGGTTTGCTCGACCGCCAGTTTTTCGCTGGTGTTGGCATCGACCTCGTGCCAGATTTCGGACGCGCCGCGCGGCATGTAGTCGAAGCGCTTGGCGCGCAGCATGGGGAACAGGTATTCGTAGGCGATCGAGGTCACCACCGGCAAGCCGTTGTGGCGCAGGATGTCGGTCGACGGCCAGTTCACCCCGGCGCCGGCCTTCAGGGTGCGCAGCTGTTCCAGCGTGGTCACCCGGGAAAAGCGGGCCTGGTCTTCTTCGCGGATCAGGAACAGGCGGTAATCGTTCAGGTGGCGCAGCAGCGAAATACGCACCGGCCACAATTCGGTCTCGCGCTGGGTGTTGCTGCCGTCCCACATGACATTGATGATGCCGTTGTTCTTGATCTCGGTGGCTTGCCGCGGGCTGGTCAGGAAATGGTCGATATGGACGATCTCGAAGGGACCGTCGGTGGCTTCGGTTTTTTCCAGCGCCAGGCGCAGCAGTTTGGGAAAGTACACCGCATGCCCCATGGCGCTTTGGTGCATGGCGGGCAGCACGATGCGCAGGGGCGCCGCCTGCGCCGCGGCGGACAGGATCAGCGCTGCGGCGAACACATAACAGAAACGCAACATGCTTGGCAGGGGACGGGCCCGGGGAAAATAAAGTTCTTACATAGTAACCCAAGGCACACGGAAAAACGCCCCGCCGGGCGCGAGCCGGGCGGGGCGTGGTGAAGCGGATGGCTTAGTTCAGGGTCCAGACGTAAGCGATCTTGCCCCAGGCCGGTTCGGCGACGCCATTGGCCATGGCCGGCTTGAACTGGCACAGGCTGAGCGCGGCCTTGGCGGCGCTGTCGAGCTCTTTCGAACCGCTCGACTTTTGCACACGGGCATCGGTTACCTTGCCATCGACGCCGATCAGCAGGGCCAGGGCCACGGTGCCGACATCGCCATTGCGGGCGGCGCGGGCCGGGTAGTCCGGCTTGGCGCAACCGTTGGCGTCAGCCAGGGCGGCGGTGCGCATGACGCCGGTGTTGGACGACGGCGCCGCAGGCGGCGCTTCCGGCGTGGCAGGACCAGGATCGGCCGGTGCCGGTTCGGCTTCCACGGCGGCCACCACGGGCGATTCCGGCGGCGGCGTGACGGCGACTTCGACTTCGGGCACGATCACCTTGGTCGGGGCCACGGTTTTCTTCACTTCCTGCGGCGGTTCAGGCGGCGGTGGCGGCGGTGGCGGCGCTTCCGGCGTGAACATGACCAGTTCGGCCGGCAGTTTCGGCATCGTGAACGATTTCGAGTTCATATTGTGGATAAGAGCAGCGCCAACTGCGACGTGAAGCGCACCGACGATGGCGATTTTCGTGAATTTGCTACCGGTGTTCTTGGCTGTGTCCGAGAAATGCATAGCGTTCTCCTGTTGTTATATTGCTCATTGGCACTAGTAGAAGGTGGCTGGGTCACCTTTTGCTAAGCGTTGGATTCAATATATGCTATGTCATAGCAATTGAAAAGCTTTTTCGTAGCAAAAATGTTGCTAATTGTGTGACCAAGGGTGCCAGCGGCTGGTGTGGGGCGATTATTAGGGGCGCTCGCATCGCGCTCCGATGTGTGAAATAATCTCATTTGCGCCGCGGGCTTTCCGTTCGGTCGCACACATTGCTGCCATTGAGTGGTAAGCAGATGTAAGCGAGCGCTGGCGTACCAAAAGGAGAGGCAAAAAGTGACTGAGCAAAAATCGATTCGGGTGATGCTGGCGGACGACCATCCGATTGTGATGACCGGCTTTGCCATGTCGCTGGCGGGGGTAGGGATGGACGTGGTCGGCCAGGCCAAGACGCCGGACGAAGCGGCCGCCATGTATGCCGAACTGATGCCCGACGTGCTGGTCATGGATATCCGTTTCGGCACCGAGCTCACCGGCCTCGACGCCGCCGAGGAAATCCTCAAGAAATTTCCTAGCGCAAAAATTGTCTTCCTGAGCCAGTTCGACCAGGACAGCCTGATCAAGGAAACCTACCGCCTGGGCGCGCGCGCCTTCGTCACCAAGGATTGCGACCCGGCCGACCTGGCCACCGCCGAGCACCATGCGGCCGAGGGCAAGCTGTACTTCCTGCCGCAGATCGCCGAACGCCTGGCCAACCTGTCGGTGCGCGGTGACGCCTCGCCGCAGTCGCAGCTGGACCAGCGCGGCCTGGAAATCTTCAAGCTGATGGCCGAAGGCCTGACCAATGCCGAAATCGCCGAAAAGCTGAACCTGTCGACCAAGACCATCAGCAACATCAGCCAGTCGGTCAAGGAAAAGCTCGGTGTCCACCGCCAGGCTTACATCACCAAGCTGGCCGTCAAGCACGGCCTGATCGAGCCTTAGTGAACGCGCAGCGCAGGATGCTGAAAAGCCTGCTTGCTCTGGTCCTGGCCGCAACTGTCATCCCCTGCGTCGCCGCCGGCGACGTCACGGGCTTCCGTTTCCAGATCGTCACGGGCGACGACACCGGCCTCACGCGCCGCATCGCCGAAGACCTGTCCAAGCGCCTGGTGCCCATCTTCGGCAGCTTCCGCACCGAACTGGCCCAGAAGCGGCCCATGGTGTACATCGCCATCGGGCCGGTCGCGCTGCGCAATGTCGCCTCGCGCAAGTGCGACTGCGTCATCATCGCGGCCTATACCTCGAGCCAGGTGTGGCGCGCCATCACCGCCAGCCTGCCGCCCGCGCGCGCGCTGGCGATGACGGCCATCTACGCCGAACCGGCGCCGTCCGACCAGCTGCGCCTGGTGGCGCTGCTGTACAAGCGCCCGGTGCGCGTGGCCGCCATCGTCAGCGGCGACACCGTGTTCCTGCGCCCCTCGCTCAGCCCCGGCTCGGTGGAAGTGGCCGAATACGGCGCCGGCGACGACATCAATCATGTGCTCAACCGCGTGGGACAGTCGCAAGTGCTGCTGGCCATGCCCGACAGCACCGTCTACAACACTGAAAATTTCCGCAACATCCTGCTCTCGACTTATCGCCACAACCAGGGCGTGATCGGCTTTTCGGCCGACATGGTCAAGGCGGGCGCGCTGGCGTCCACTTATTCCGACATCGGCCACATCAACGCCCACGTGGCCGACGTGGCGGCCGAATACATCGCCACCGGCGAACTGGCGCCGCCCCAGTTCCCGCGCTACTTCAGCACCATCGTGAACGAAGGCGTGGCCCGCTCGCTGCAAGTGGCGGTCGACGACACTGTCCGCAAATTCGGACGCCAACCTGCGGGAAAACGCCCATGAAAAGACGGTTCTGGCAAAGCTGGAGCATCGGGACCCGCATGGCGTTCATCACCATGCTGCCGGTGGCCTTCCTGTTCACGTCCTTCATGGGCTATTCCTGGTATTCGCACCGCGCCCAGGTGGCCGAGGAGCTGGCCGAGCGCGGCCGCATCCTGGCCAAGGCGCTGGCCGAAACGAGCGAGTACAACGTCATCTCGGGCAACCTGGCCGACCTGCGCCTGACCATCAATGGCCTGGTCCAGTCGGACAAGAGCATCTACCGCATCGACGTGGTGGACGCCAACCAGAAGGTCGCCATCAGCGTCGCGTCGCAGGCCGCGGCCGACGCCGAGAACCGCTATTACGAAGCGCCCATCATGAAGCAGGTCACCTGGATCAACCTGTTCACCGACAACGGCGGGCCGCACGTTTCCGGGTCCAGCGACACCAAGCCGCCCACCTTTCCGACCGAACTGGTGGGCTATGTGCGGGTGACCATGTCGCCGTCGAACATGCTCGACAAGCAGGCGCGCCGCTTCCAGATCGAGCTGGCGATGGCGGCGCTGGCGCTGGCCGTCTCCGGCGTGCTGGCCTACGTGCTGGCGCGCAGCCTCACCATCCCGCTGAACGCCTCGATCGGCGCCCTGCGCGAAATCCGCGGCGGCGCCTACCGCGTGTCGCTGGCCATCACCACCGGCGGCGAAGTGGGCGAGCTGCAGGAATCGATTACCGAAATGTCGGTGGCGCTGGGGCAGTCGCGCCAGGACCTGGAGAACAAGGTGGCCGAGCGCACCAAGGACCTGGTCGAATCGCGCAACGAAGCGCTGCGCGCCGATGCCGACAAGCGCAAGCTGATCCAGAAGGTCAATTCCATCGTCGAGGACGAGCGCAAGTCCATCGCCATCGAGATCCACGACGAACTCAATGCATCGCTGATCGCCGCGCGCCTGGAATCGCAAAGTATCCTGCACCTGGCCGGCAAGGTCGAATCGAACCCCTATATCGACGAAATCAAGCACAAGTCGCAAGCCATCACCAAGCTCACGCTCGACCTGTACGCCAGCGGACGGCGCCTGGTGCGGCGCCTGCGTCCGGAAGTGCTGGACATGCTCGGCCTGCACGGCGCGGTCGAGGAAATGATCCGCCACTATGACGCCAGCCACCCGGAATGCCGCTTCGTGTTCCACTCCGAAGGCGACTTCACCGGCCTGGGCAACGAGCTGGCCATCTCGGCCTACCGCATCATCCAGGAAGCGCTGTCGAACGTGCTCAAACACGCCGGCGCCACCCACGCGCAGGTATCGCTCATGCTGTCCGAAGAAGAAGAGATGCTGCACATCGAAATCGACGACGACGGCGCGGGCTTCAGTACCGGCACGTCCTCGTCCGGGATCGGCATCATCGGCATGCGCGAACGCGTCTACGCCCTGGGCGGCAAGATCGACTTCAGCTCCGAACCCGACAAAGGCACCGTCATTTCGATTGCGCTGCCGATCGCCAATGCATAAACAAACCGGCTATTTATCATCATGTTGAACCATCTCCAGACTCCCTACGAATCAGGGAACAAGAACCAGACCACCACCTGGGCCGAATGCATCGCCTGGTATGCAGGCCTGGCCAAAAGCCATCCCGGCATCCTGAGCTTCGGCGTGGTCGGCACCTCCGACGGCGGCCTGCCGATTCACGCCGGCGTGGTCACCGCCGACGGCGTGTTCGACCGTGCGCAGCTCAAGGCCGAAGGGCGTCCCGTCTTCTTCAACAATAACGGCATCCACCCGGGCGAGCCGGAAGGCATCGACGCCTGCATGGCGCTGGTGCGCGACTTCTGCACCGAGCCGGCGCGCCTGGCGGCGCTGGGCAAGACCGTGTTCCTGTTCGTCCCGATCTATAACGTCGACGGCAGCATCAACCGCGCCGATACGTCGCGCGTGAACCAGGACGGGCCGGAGCAGTTCGGCTTTCGCGGCAACGCGCGCAACCTGGACCTGAACCGCGACTTCGTCAAATGCGACAGCCTGACGGCCCAGGTATTCAACAAGCTGTTTACCGCGTGGGACCCGGACGTCATGGTCGACACGCACACCTCGAACGGCGCCGACTACCCGTACACCATGACCCTGATCCACACCCAGGCCGACAAGCTTGGCGGGGCGCTGGGCGCCTTCCTGCGCGACACCATGCTGCCGCATATGTTCAGCGACATGGAAAAGCGCGGCTGGCCTACCTGCCCGTATGTCAATCCGGTCAAGGACAGCCCGGACCACGGCATCGCCGAATTCCTGGAAACGGCGCGCTTCTCGACCGGCCTGGCGGCGCTGCACCACACGATCGGCTTCATGCCCGAGACGCACATGCTCAAGCCTTTCGCGGACCGCTACGCATCGATGCGCCAGCTGGTTGAATGCACGCTCGACTTCACGATCGCGAACGCCGCCACCGTCCAGCAGCTGCGCAAGGCCGCGCGCGAGGAAGGAAAAACGCGGCGCGAATGGCCGGTGCACTGGGCCATGGATGCCGGCAAACCGTCGACCTTCCGCTTCAAGGGCTATGCGGCCAAGTACAAGCCGAGCGTGATCGGCGCCTACCAGCGCCTGTGGTACGACCGCAATGAGCCGTGGGAAGGCGATATCGCCTACTACAACAGCTTCCCGGCCGATATCACGGTCACCGTGCCGCGCGCCTACGTGGTGCCGCAGGCATGGCGCCAGGCGATCGAGCGGCTGCAGTGGAACGGCGTGGCCATGGAGCGCATCGAGGCCGACCGCGTGGTGGAGGTGCAGTACTACCACGTGAAGGCGGTGACGTCGCGCGGGTCCGCTTACGAAGGTCAGATGTTCCATGACGACATGCAGCTCGAGAAGCGCACGGCGCAGCTGACCTTGCGCGCGGGCGACTACTGGATCCCGCTGGACCAGGACCAGGCGCGCTACGCGATCGAAACGCTGGAGCCGCAAGGGCATGACAGTTTCTTCCGCTGGGGCTTCTTCAACAGCGTGCTGGAAAAGAAGGAAGCGTATTCGGATTATGTGTTCGAAGACCACGCGTCCGACCTGCTGCGCGACGAGCCGGAACTGAAGACGAAGTTCGATGCGTGGAAGGCGGCCAATCCGGCGCTGGTGAGCAACCAGGCGGCGGTGCTCGATTTTGTTTTCGCGAACTGCAAGCGCTATGTGGAACCGGAGTGGAGAAGGTATCCGGTGTATTCCGTATTCTGAACCGTTATTCAATGCCGATGCGCGCATAAATGGTGGAAGGCGCGCTGCGCGCTGTTCCACCCTACGAAAACCGACGCGGCATTCCAGGCTTTCGTAGGGTGGGAAAGCGAAGCGCCTCCCACCTGTTCTTCGTCACTGAACTGCGGGCGTTTTCGCAATCCACTTGTCGACCTTCGCTTCGAGCAGCGACAGCGGCACGGTGCCATCCTCCAGCACGATCTCGTGGAACTTCTGCAGATTGAATTTATCGCCCATCGCAGCAGTCGCCCGCGCGCGCAATTGCGCGATCTTCAGCGCACCAATCTTGTAACCCAGCGCCTGGCCCGGCCACACCATATAGCGTTCGATCTCGCTGCGTGACAGCGCCTCGGTGTAACCGAGCGTATCGCGGTAATACTGGATCGCCTGTTCGCGCGTCCAGCCCTTCGCATGCATGCCGGTATCGACCACCAGGCGCGCCGCGCGCAGCATTTCGTCGTTCAGGTGGCCGAAATAGTCTTCCGGCTTGCCGAACAGTCCCATCTCCTTGCCCAGCGTTTCTGCATACAGGGCCCAGCCTTCGGTGTAGGCATTGTTTCCGCCGAACTTGCGGAAGTTCGGCAGGTTCATTTCCTGCAGCAGCGCGATATGGAAATGGTGGCCTGGCTGGCCTTCGTGCAGGAACAGGGTCACCATGCCGGTGCTGCCGTACTGCTTCGGATCGTTGACCACCGACCAGAACACGCCGGGACGCGAACCATCCGAGGCGGGCGCGGTGTAGTGGTCCGATGCGGTGGCGCGCGTCAGCTCGGGTTCCAGGCGCAGGTCCAGCGGCGCTTTCGGCCTGAGCGTGAACAGGGCGGGCAGTTTTTCCTTCAGCACCGCGTCGAGATTGCGGTACACATCGATGACTTCCTGTTCGGTCTTGAAGGGACGGAATTTCTCCTGCTGCGCCACCCAGCCCGGCAAGCCGGATGCCGGCCCGGTATAGCCCATCTTCGGTCCGGTGATGCCGAACTCGCCCTGGATGCGCGCCACTTCCTTCAGGCCGATCGCATGGATTTCGTCCGGCCCCAGCGCGGTCGTGGTCGACGCGGCCACCCTGGCCTGGTACCACGCCGCGCCGTTGGGCAGGGCGCTCCAGCCGGTGCTGGTGCGCGCAGCGGGCAGATAGTCTTTCTCGACGAAGCTGGCAAGGCGTTTGAGCGCCGGCGCCAGTTTGCTTGCGATGGTCTTGTGGTAGGCAGCGGTGAGCGCCTGCTTGTCCTTGGCGGAAAACGATGCCGGCATCTTCGTCACGGCCGTGTAGAAAATGTTCGATTCGGTGGACTTGCTGTCGAGCTTTTGCAACTGCGGCAGCATGGATACCACGGCCGCTTTCGGCAGCACGATCTGCTGCTTGATCCCCTGGCGCATATTGGCGATGGCCTGGTCGATCCAGGCCGGCAGCTGGTTCAGGCGATTCAGGTAGGCCTTGTATTCCTTGACCGTGGTCAGGCGCTGCGCGCCTTCGCCGCCGGCGTAATTTGCCAGCGTGAGCGGCATGCTGTCCATCTGGTTCATCGGCAGCAGGTGTTCGGGGAAGGCGGCCAAGGTCAGCGCCGACGCCAGCTCGAAATCGAGGATGTCGTAATTGATCTGGGCGCCGGTGGTCAGTTCCATGCGGTCGATGGCGCGCAGGCGCTTCTGAAAGCCGCGCAGCTGCGCGAAATGGCGAGTGCGCAGCGTGGGCGAAATCGCCAGGCCGATCTGGTCGTCGAAGCGGTTGTCGCCGCTGTCGGTGGCATCGACCGGCTTGAAGCGGGCCACGCTGTCGTAATAGGCGTCGGCGATGGCATCGACTTGCATGCGCGCCTGTTCGGACGCTGCGCCGGAGACTTTGCCGGCAGGCGGTGGGGCGGCGGCGGCCGCGGCAGGGCTGAAAGCGAAGGCCAGCGCGGCGCACAGCGCGGTCAGGGAGAGACTGTTCTTCATGCTGTATCCGTGAAAAGTGAGAGTGAAAGCGCGACAAGGATACTTGATTAGCGCAGGAAACAGAACCCGATAGCCTGCGCTAATCGTTCCTACCTGTTCCGATTGGAATTTCGCGGACATGCCCGCGGCGGCCAGGCGTATGATTGCGGCGACAAGCAACGCTCTCCGCCGAGCCGGCAAGGTGTCCAACTATGCCGACCGGCCCAGGCATGCCAGGCTTTGTAGCGCGCCGCGCTGAAGTCAACGGGCCTCTGCCATTAAGGCCGCTTCCGCAATGGAAGCGGCTTTTTTGTTTCTGTAGATCGGCGGGGGCC
>Ga0187843_10000419_pt1 | contig 30821 bp, 26 predicted proteins | sample SpaLakP09_SKY_43_FD_134516 | JGI IMG/M metagenome (GOLD analysis project Ga0187843, IMG submission 134516) | Oligotrophic lake water microbial communities from Sparkling Lake, Wisconsin, USA - SP09_SKY_43 | ecosystem: Environmental > Aquatic > Freshwater > Lake | place: USA: Sparkling Lake... | reverse complement strand
CGGCGATCGTGGTGTGCGATGATCGAATCCGCAGTCTTATGGCTGCTGAAACTGCTTGCCGCGCCAGCAGTCGGCCTGAGCTCGGTCTTCCTCATCGCCTTCGTGTCCGCCACCCTGGTGCCGCTCGGCTCCGAACCTGCCGTGTTCGCCGTCATCAAGGCCAATCCCGCCATGTTCTGGCCCGCCATCCTGGTCGCCACCTGCGGCAACACCCTGGGCGGCGCGCTCGACTACTTCATCGGCTACCGCGCCAAGGTCGCCTTCGCCAAGGAGCGCAAGAGCCGCTGGTTCGGCTGGCTGGCCCGCTACGGCGCCAAGACCATGCTGCTGTCCTGGGTGCCCGGCATCGGCGATCCCCTGTGCACCCTGGGCGGCTGGCTGCACCTGCCGTTCTGGCCCAGCCTGGGCTATATGGCGATCGGCAAGTTCATGCGCTACCTCACCATGACGCTGGCGCTGCTCTACATTCCTGACGGTTTCTGGAAGAGCCTGGCGGCCATGCTTGGCGGATAACAGTGTTTGGTCAATGCAAGATAAGGCCGAATGTTTTGCTATCAAATCGGCATTTACATACCCGCAATATGGCTGAAGTCGTCAATTGCCGATGAATTGACGGCGTCCACGGCGCTTGCCCTATGGGGAAAGCAGGCCGTGATCCAACGTGGTGCACCGCAATACGCTAGAATGGCCTTCCTTAGGGTCAGTCCACAAGTCCACGCATCCATGAACGCCCCCGCACAAATTACCGCCTTGCTGGCGGAAACGCCGAACGGCCACGCTCCAACCCGCCTGCGCGAAATCCCGTACAACTACACTTCCTTCTCGGACCGCGAAATCGTGATCCGGCTGCTGGGCGAGTCGTCGTGGGAATTGCTCGACGAGTTGCGCGCTGCGCGCCAGACCGGCCGTTCTGCCCGCATGCTGTACGAGGTGCTGGGCGATATCTGGGTGGTGCGCCGCAATCCCTATCTGCAGGACGACATGCTGGACAACCCGAAGCGGCGCCAGGAACTGATCGACGCGCTGCATCACCGCCTGGCCGAAGTGGACAAGCGGCGCCAGACGGTGGACCTGGACGGCGGCGACGAGGCGGCCATCCGCAGCGCCAATGTCGAAAAACTGCTCAAGGCGGCCAGCCGCGCGGTCGAGGATTTCGGCGCCGAATTCCGCGCCACCTACGACCTGCGCAAGCGCGCCACCAAGGTGCTGGGCCGCTACACCGAAAAACACAATATCTGCTTCGACGGCATGAAGCGCGTCGCCCACGTGACCGACGCCACCGACTGGCGCGTCGAGTACCCGTTCGTGGTGCTCACCCCCGATACCGAAGATGAAATGGCCGGCCTGGTCAAGGGCTGCATCGAACTTGGCCTGACCATCATTCCGCGCGGCGGAGGAACCGGCTACACGGGCGGCGCCATTCCGCTCACGCCCATGTCGGCCGTCATCAACACCGAAAAACTGATCGGCCTGGGCGAAGTCGAAATGACGGTCCTGCCTGGCCTGGACCGCGAATACGCGACCATCTATTCGGGCGCCGGCGTGGTCACCAAGCGCGTCTCCGACGCCGCCGACAAGGCCGGCTTCGTGTTCGCGGTCGACCCGACGTCGGCCGAGGCATCGTGCATCGGCGGGAACATCGCCATGAACGCCGGCGGCAAGAAGGCCGTCCTGTGGGGCACCGCGCTCGACAACCTGGCATCGTGGAAGATGGTCGACCCGAACGGCGACTGGCTGGAAGTGACGCGCATCGAACACAATCTGTCGAAGATCCACGACGCGCCGGTGGCCAAGTTCAAGCTCGAATGGACGCACCCGAACGCGCGCGGCGAATCGAAGGACGCGCCGTTCCGCACCGAGATGCTGGTCATCGAAGGCAAGCGCTTCCGCAAGGAAGGCCTGGGCAAGGACGTCACCGACAAATTCCTGGCCGGCCTGCCGGGCATCCAGAAGGAAGGCTGCGACGGCCTGATCACGTCGGCGCGCTGGATCCTGCACAAGATGCCGAAGTTCGCGCGCACCGTCTGCCTGGAATTCTTCGGCCAGGCGCGCGACGCGATCCCGTCGATCGTCGAAATCAAGGACTACCTGGACGGCTTGCCGGCCAAGGGCGGCGAAGCGTTTTCCACGATCCGCCTGGCGGGCCTGGAACACCTGGACGAACGCTACCTGCGCGCGGTCGGCTACGCCACCAAATCGAAACGCGGCGTGCTGCCGAAGATGGCGCTGTTCGGCGACATCGTCGGCGACGACGAGAACGCGGTCGCGCAGGCCACGTCGGAAGTGGTCCGCATCGCCAACACCCGCGTGGGCGAAGGCTTCGTGGCCGTGAGCCCGGAAACGCGCAAGAAATTCTGGCTCGACCGGGCCCGCACCGCGGCCATCGCCAAGCACACCAACGCCTTCAAGATCAACGAAGACGTGGTCATTCCGCTGGGCCGCATGGGCGAATACACCGACGGCATCGAGCGCATCAACATCGAACTGTCGATCAAGAACAAGCTGCAGCTGGCCGACCAGCTGATCGACTTCTTCGACGCCGGCCACCTGCCGGTGGGCAAGAGCGACGACGCGTCGGGCGAATCGATCGACGCCGACGAAATGCTGGGCGACCGCGTGCCGCAGGCGCAGGAAGTGCTGAACGCCGCCCGCGCGCGCTGGACCTACGTGCTGGCCAACCTGGACCAGCGCCTCGATGCAGTCAAGGACACGCTGTACACGCTGGGATTGGCGCGCCTGGACGTGGTGTTCGACACGCGCCTGGCGCAGCAGCCCGACGCCACCCTGTTCGACGTGGTGCAGGACCGCACGGTGCGCATCTCGTGGAAGCAGGAGATCCGCGCACAGATGCGCCAGATCTTCAATGGCGCCGCCTTCAAGCTCATTCTCGACGAGTGCACGGCCATCCACCAGCGCGTGCTGCGTTCGCGCGTGTTCGTGGCGCTGCACATGCACGCCGGCGACGGCAATGTGCACACCAACCTGCCGGTCAATTCGGACGACTACGCCATGCTGCAGGACGCGCACGAAGCAGTGGCCCGCATCATGAAGCTGGCCCGTTCGCTCGACGGCGTGATCTCGGGCGAGCATGGCATCGGCATCACCAAGCTGGAATTCTTGACCGAAGAAGAAATCGGCGACTTCCGCGACTACAAGCTGCGCATCGATCCGGAAGGCCGCTTCAACAAGGGCAAGCTGCTGAACCTGCCGGGCTTTGGCGCCGACCTGCGCAACGCCTACACGCCGTCGTTCGGCCTGATGGGCCATGAATCGCTGATCATGCAGCAAAGCGATATCGGCGCCATCGCCAACAGCGTCAAGGACTGCCTGCGCTGCGGCAAATGCAAACCGGTGTGCTCCACCCACGTCCCGCGCGCCAACCTGCTGTATTCGCCGCGCGACAAGATCCTGGCGACGTCGTCGCTGATCGAAGCCTTCCTGTACGAAGAGCAGACCCGCCGCGGCGTGTCGATCAAGCACTGGGAAGAATTCGAGGACGTGGCCGACCACTGCACCCTGTGCCACAAGTGCGTCACGCCGTGCCCGGTGAATATCGATTTCGGCGACGTCTCGATGAACATGCGTAACCTGCTGCGCAAGATGGACAAGAAGCGCTTCAACCCCGGTACGACGGCGGCCATGTTCTTCCTGAACGCCACCGATCCGGTGACCATCAATGCCACGCGCCAGGTGATGATGGGCTGGGGCTACAAGGCCCAGCGCCTTGGCCACGACATCCTCAAGAAGTTCGCCAGGAAGCAGACCAAGGCGCCGCCGCCGTCGCTTGGCCGCGCGCCCGTCAAGGCGCAGGTGATCCACTTCATCAACAAGAAAATGCCGGGCAACCTGCCCAAGAAGACGGCGCGCGCGCTGCTCGATATCGAGGACGACAAGGTCATCCCGATCATCCGCAATCCGAAGTCCACCACGGCCGATACCGAAGCCGTGTTCTACTTCCCGGGCTGCGGTTCGGAGCGCCTGTTCTCGCAAGTGGGCCTGGCCACCCAGGCCATGCTGTGGGAAGTGGGCGTGCAGACCGTGTTGCCGCCGGGCTACCTGTGCTGCGGCTATCCGCAGCGCGGCGCCGGCCAGTACGACAAGGCCGACAAGATGATGACGGATAACCGCGTGCTGTTCCATCGCATGGCCAACACGCTCAATTACCTCGACATCAAGACGGTGCTGGTATCGTGCGGGACCTGCTACGACCAGCTGGCTACCTACGAATTCGACAAGATCTTCCCTGGCTGCCGCATCATGGACATCCACGAGTACCTGCTCGAAAAAGGCGTCAAGCTGCAGGGCGTAAACGGTACCCGCTATATGTACCACGACCCTTGCCACACGCCGATGAAGCTGCAGGATCCGCTCAAGACGGTCAATGCGCTGATCACCACCGTGGACAGCGTCAAGATCGAAAAGAACGACCGCTGCTGCGGCGATTCCGGCACCCTGATGGTTGCGCGCCCGGACATTTCGACCCAGGTGCGCTTCCGCAAGGAAGAAGAAATGGTCAAGGGCGCCGACAAGCTGCGCGCCGACGGATTCGACGGTGAAGTCATGATCCTCACCAGCTGCCCGGCATGCCTTGGCGGCGTATCGCGCTACAGCGAAGATGCCGGCACCACGGCCGACTACATCGTCGTCGAAATCGCCAAGCACCTGCTGGGCGAGAACTGGATGCCTGACTACGTCGCGCGCGCCAACGCCGGCGGCATCGAAAGGGTGCTGGTATGACCTGCGAGCTGTGCGAGCTGGCGGTGCAGCCCATCTACCGCAACGACAAGCTGTCGGTGATCCTGGTGGACGATGCTGCCTATCCGGGGTTCTGCCGCGTGGTCTGGAACGAACACGTGAAAGAAATGAGCGACCTGGCACCAAACGACCGCATGCTGCTCAACGACGCCGTGTGGCACGTGGAGCTGGCCCTGCGCGACGTCATGGCGCCGGGGAAGGTGAACGTGGCCAGCCTGGGCAACATGACGCCGCACTTGCACTGGCATGTGATTCCGCGCTTCGCCGACGACGCGCATTTTCCGAACGCGGTGTGGACGCCTGCCGTGCGCACCACCGAAGAACCTATCCTGGCAGCGCGCCGCGCGCTGCTGCCGCAACTGGCGGCCAGCATTGCGCGCCGCCTGGGGGCACAATGAATCCGACCGCACTGACCGTCCACCAGAAATCGCGCGTGCTCGATATCGCGTTTGACGACGGCAAGGAGTTTTCGCTGCCGTTCGAACTGCTGCGCGTGTATTCGCCGTCGGCCGAAGTGCGCGGGCACGGGCAGGGGCAGGAAGTGCTCCAGCTGGGCAAGCGCGAGGTGGGTATCACGGGCGTGGAGCCGGTGGGGAACTACGCCATCCAGCCGACGTTTTCGGACGGGCACAACACGGGCCTGTTCTCGTGGGATTACCTGTACAAGCTGGGTAACGAGCAGGAAACGCTGTGGGCCGACTACCTGGCGCGCCTGCATGCTGCCGGTTTCGAGGGCGATGCCGGGCGCGAGCCTGGCGCGGTGATCCCGGGCGCCGCCACGGCCGCCAAAGGCTGCGGCCACAAGCATTGATACGTCATTCCCGCGCAGGCGGGAATCTATGGCACCTCTGCTCATAGGTGCTATGGGTCCCCGCCTGCGCGGGGATGACGTGCATGCGACACCGCATGCACGTCACTTGTATAATGCGATCAGTTCAAACGGCACCCCCACTATGACAAACAGCACCCATTTCGGCTACAAGACGGTTTCGGAAGACGACAAGGTCCACGAAGTCGCCAAAGTGTTCCACTCGGTCGCCTCCAAGTACGACGTCATGAACGACCTGATGTCGGCCGGCCTGCACCGCCTGTGGAAAACCTTCACGATCGCCAACGCGGCCGTGCGCCCGGGTTTCAAGGTGCTCGACATCGCGGGCGGCACCGGCGACCTGGCCAAGGCCTTCGCCAAACAAGCCGGAAAAACCGGCGAAGTCTGGCTGACCGACATCAACGAATCGATGCTGCGCGTAGGCCGCGACCGTCTCTTGAATACCGGCCTGGTGACCCCAACCTTGCTGTGCGACGCAGAAAAGCTGCCCTTCCCCGACAATTATTTCGACCGTGTCAGCGTGGCCTTCGGCCTGCGCAACATGACGCACAAGGACCAGGCCCTGGCCGAAATGCGCCGCGTGCTCAAACCCGGCGGCAAGCTGCTGGTGCTCGAATTTTCCAAGGTGGCGGCGCCCCTGCAGAAACCTTACGACGTGTACTCCTTCTCGGTATTGCCATGGCTCGGTCAAAAGATCGCCGGCGACGCCGACAGCTACCGCTACCTGGCCGAATCGATCCGCATGCACCCCGATCAGGAAACCCTGAAAACGATGATGCAGACGGCAGGCCTGGAGCGGGTGGAGTATTTCAATTTAACGGCCGGCGTGGCTGCGCTGCACACCGGCATCAAGCTCTAGGATCCATCCCATGAAAAAGCTGTTAGTCAGCACCCTGTTCGCGTTGACGGCCATGACGGCCAGCGCGCAGGCAGCCGCGCCCGCCGGGCAAGAGATTCCATGGCCGTATATCGGCGGCGGTGCACTGATCGTGGCGGCCGGCTTCCTGGCCTGGCGCGCTATCAGGGGCAAGGACACCCCTGCCAACGGTCCCGTGACCGGTTTCAGCCAGGCCCCGGCCGCCCCCGCCGCCGCTCCCGTCAAACCGGCGCCGCCTGCCATTCCGGGCGTGTTCGACCCCGCCGCCTTCCTGACCTACGCCAAGGCCAGCTTCGTGCGCATGCAGGCTGCATGGGACAAGGCCGACACCGCCGACCTGCGCAAATTCACGACCCCGCAAGTGTTCGCCGAACTCGAAGTCCAGATCCAGGGCCGCGGCGACGCCCCTGGCAGCACCGAAGTCGTCACGATCGAGGCAGTGCTGCTGGGCATCGAAGCGGTCGGCCCCGACCACCTGGCCAGCGTCAAGTTCGACGGCACGATCAAGCCCGCGCCCGATGCGCCTGCCCAGCCATTTTCCGAAATCTGGAATATGTCCAAGCCGCTTGGCCATACCACCGGCTGGGTCCTGGCCGGCATCCAGCAACTTTCCTGATTACACAGTAATAAGGAAATGTGCCCGGCAAACTGGTAAGATCAAAACCGCCCGCTTTCCCCGGGCGGTTTTGTTTTTGATAGCGTACCCAGAATGCCACCATCGACTTCGTTTTCACCCCATGCCACGCTGATGGCGCCCGCCGTCGCGGCGATCAACCATTTGCTGGCCCAGGAATCCTGGGCCCGCGATGCGCTGGCGCTGCATGCCGGCAAGGAAGCCTGCATCGACGCCGGCAGCATCGCCCTGCGCATGCGCGTCACCCGTGATGGCATGCTGGAAACGAGCAAAGGCGAGGCCACGCCCGCCGTCACCATCCGCGTCAAGCTGGCCGACCTGCCGCTGATCGCGCAAAACCGCGAACGCGCCTTTTCCTACGTCAAGATCGAAGGCGATGCGGAATTCGCCAATACCATCTCGCAACTGAGCAAGGGCTTGCGCTGGGAAGCCGAGCACGACCTTGAGCGCCTCATGGACCCCATCGTCGCCACGCGCCTGGTCGGCGGCGCCAGGAGCCTGTTCGACAGCGCGCTCGCCACCCAGCACAAGCTGGCCGAAAATATGGCCGAGTTCCTGACCGAAGAGCAGCCGGTGCTGGTCCGCCCCGTGATGGTGGACGACTTCGCCAGCGAAGTGAACCGCCTGCGCGACGACGTCGAACGCAGCGCCAAGCGCATCGCGCGGCTTGAAAGCACCCTGGCCGCGCGCACGGCCGGACAACAGAAACTGGACCTTTGATGCTATTGAAATTTTTGCGCCTGTTTAAAATTTTCCGCGTCGCGATCAAATACGGTCTCGACGAAATCGCCATCTCCGGCCTGAAGGTGCCGCGCACGGCGGCCCTGATCGACACCGTCATTTTCTGGCGCGACATCAGCGCCCCGCGCGGCGAGCGCCTGCGCATGGCGCTCGAAGAACTGGGCCCCATTTTCGTCAAGTTCGGCCAGGTGCTGTCGACCCGGCGCGACCTGATGCCCTTCGACATCGCCGACGAACTGGCGGCCCTGCAGGACCGCGTGCCGCCGTTCAGCTCGGACCTGGCGATCGCCCAGATCACCAAGTCGCTGCGGGCCCACCCGGACGACCTGTTCGCCGATTTCGAACGGGTGCCGGTGGCCTCGGCCTCGATTGCCCAGGTGCACTTTGCCACGCTGAAAAACGGCAAGGAAGTCGCGGTCAAGGTGCTGCGTCCCGGCATGAAGAAATCGATCGACGAAGACGTGGCCTTGATGCACATCGCCGCCGAATGGATAGGCCGCATCTGGGCCGACAGCAAGCGGCTGAAGCCGCGCGAAGTCGTGGCCGAGTTCGACAAATACCTGCATGACGAGCTCGACCTGATGCGCGAAGCGGCCAATGCCAGCCAGCTGCGCCGCAATTTCGCCGGATCGGACTTGCTGATGGTGCCCGAGATGTACTGGGACTATTGCTCGAGCAGCGTGATCGTGATGGAACGCATGCACGGCATACCCGTGTCTCAGATCGACCGCCTGGTGGCCGAAGGCGTGGACTTGAAAAAGCTGTCCAGCGATGGCGTGGAAATCTTCTTCACCCAGGTCTTCCGCGATGGTTTCTTCCACGCGGACATGCACCCCGGGAACATCCTGGTATCGGTCGCGCCGGAAACCATGGGCCGTTATATCGCCCTCGATTTCGGCATTGTCGGCACCCTCAATGACTTCGACAAGGATTACCTGTCGCAGAACTTCCTGGCCTTTTTCCGGCGCGACTACAAGCGCGTGGCGGAAGCGCACATCGAATCGGGCTGGGCGCCGGCCGAAACGCGGGTGGACGAACTGGAGTCGGCCGTGCGTGCCTGCTGCGAACCGATCTTCGACCGTCCGCTGAAGGATATTTCCTTCGGCCAGATCCTGCTGCGCCTGTTCCAGACTTCGCGCCGTTTCAATGTCGAAGTGCAGCCGCAACTGGTGCTGCTGCAAAAGACCCTGCTCAATATCGAAGGTTTGGGGCGCCAGCTCGATCCCGACCTGGACCTGTGGAAGACCGCCAAGCCCTACCTGGAGCGCTGGATGGGCGAGCAGGTGGGCGTGCCGGGCATGGTCGAACGCCTCAAGGCGGAAGCGCCGCGCTTCACCCACATCATCCCGCAGCTGCCGCGCCTGATCCACCGCGCCCTGATGCACGCGGCCGAACCGGATACGGCCAACAACGAACTGCTCAGGATACTGGTCGACGAACAGCGGCGCACCAACCGGCTGCTGGCCTTCTTCGCCTATTTTGCGGCCGCCTTCGGCATCGGGCTGGTGCTGATGCAGGTGTACCTGCGCTGGTATGTCGTCGCCTGAATTTTCCAGCCGCGACCCGAACACGCCCGGCTTCTGGGACGAACGCTTCGAGCGCGGCTTCACGCCCTGGGACCGGGGCGGCGTCCCGCAAGCGCTGCAAGCGTTCGCCAGCGCGCCCATGCGCACCCTCATCCCCGGCTGCGGGGCTGCCTACGAACTGGCCTGGCTGGCCGACGCCGGCTGGGACGTCACCGCCATCGATTTTTCGCCCGCCGCGGTAGCGAAGGGCAGGGAAGCGGCTGGCAAGTGGCGCGACCGGGTGGTGGAAGCCGACTTCTTCGCCTGGCAGCCTTTGCAGCCGCTGGACCTGGTCTACGAACGCGCCTTCCTGTGCGCCATGCCGCGCGCCATGTGGCCGCGCCTGGCGCAGCGCTGGGCCGACTTGCTCGCGCCCGGCAAGCTGCTGGCCGGCTTCTTCTTTTTCGACGACCAGCCCAAGGGCCCGCCTTTCGGCATAGCCCGCGCGCAGCTCGACGCGCTGCTCACCCCGTTTTTTACCTGCATTGAAGACGCGCCCGTCAGCGATTCCATTCCCGTCTTCGACGGCAAGGAACGCTGGATGGTCTGGCAACGCACTTAAAAAAGAAAAAGCCCGCCGAAGCGGGCTTGATTGCGGGTGCGGACGATTATTTCGCTGGAACTGGCGCTGCTGGTGCTGGAGCTGCCGGTGCTGGAGCTGCCGGTGCTGCAACTGCCGGTGCGCCTACCACTTCGATCTTGGCCTTGGCCTTCATGTCGTCGAAGAAGGTTTTCAGGTTCTGGCGCTGCACTTGCTGCTTGAGCTGGTCCTTGACCTGTTCCAGCGGCGGCGGGGTGATCGGCTTCGAATCTTCCAGCAGGATCACGTGGTAGCCGAATTGCGATTTGACCGGCTCGGCGCTGAATTTGCCTTTTTCCAGTTTGGCTACCGCGGCGCCGAATTCAGGCACCATGCCGGCCGGGTTGAACCAGCCCAGGTCGCCGCCATTGACTTTCGAACCCGGATCCATGGACTTGGCCTTGGCCAGCGCTTCGAATTGCTTGATGTCCTTGTTCAGCTTGACGATGATGTCTTTCGCTTCGGCTTCGGTCGCGACCAGGATGTGGCGCGCCTTGTATTCGTTGCCGCCAGCCTTGGCGTTGATCTTGTCGTACTCGGCCTTGAGCTGGGCATCGGTCAGGGCGCTGTTTTTCAGGTAGTCCTGCACGAAGGCATTGGCCAGGATCGATTGACGGACCATTTCCAGCTGGCGCGTCGTTTCCGGCGCCTTGTCCAGGCCTTTTTTGGTCGCTTCGGCCGCTACCAGCATCTGCATGGCCAGGTTGTCAATGATGGCCTTGCGCAGTTCCGGGCTGTCAGGCTGGCCCTGGGCGGTGCGCTCCTTGACCATCATGTCGACGGTGCTGGCGTAAATCGGGGTCCCGTTGACGTTTGCGGCAACAGTATCACCGACAGCAGGCACGACAACAGCGCTCTTGCTGGTGTCTTTCGCGGTGCAGCCAATCATTGCCAGCGCGGTGGCGGCGCCAATGATCAAAACTCGTGACTTCTTCAACATCGTTGCTTTTCCTTTTCAAGTTGGCCCGGTCAATACCGGCGCAGCAGGCACGCATCTTACCAGTTTCGCCGGAGTATGCACCTGCCCGAGTGCCGACTTTATGCTGATGCACTTAAAAAAGGCTTATAATTCAGGGTTTTGACGATTTTTGCGGAGTATTCAATGCCGATTTACGCCTACCGCTGCGATGAATGCGGTTTTGCCAAGGATGTGCTGCAGAAGATTTCTGATCCGGTTCTGACGGATTGCCTGTCGTGCGGCAAGCCTGCCTTCAAGAAGCAACTGACCGCCGCCGGTTTCCAACTCAAGGGCACCGGCTGGTACGCCACCGATTTCCGTGGCGGCGCAGCCCCCTCGACCGCCTTGCCGACCGGCCCGGTCGAAGGCGCCGCCGCGCCTGCGCCGGCGGCAGCCTCCGAGGCCCCGGCGGCAGCACCGGCAGCCACCACCGCGCCCGCCACCGGCAACACCTGAGCCACGCTTCCTAACCGAGAGTTCCATGCGTAAATATTTCATTACCGGATTGCTGATTCTGGTGCCGCTCGCCATTACGGCCTGGGTCCTGAACGCCGTGATCAGCACGATGGACCAGTCGCTGCTGATCGTGCCGGAACGCTGGCAGCCGCGCACCCTGATCGGTTTCGACATTCCGGGCCTGGGCACCATCCTGACCATCCTGATCATTTTCGTGACCGGCCTGCTGACCAACAACCTGGTGGGCAACTACCTGGTGCGCCTTTGGGAACGCCTGCTGCACCGCATTCCCGTGGTCAGCTCGCTGTACGGCAGCGTCAAGCAGGTGTCCGACACGCTGTTCTCGTCGTCCGGCAACGCTTTCCGCAAGGCCGTGCTGCTGCCTTACCCGGCGCCCGGCAGCTGGACCATCGGCTTTTTGACTGGCGTGCCCGGCGGCGACGTGAAAAACCACCTGGTCGGCGACTTCATCAGCGTGTACGTGCCGACCACGCCCAATCCGACCTCGGGATTTTTCCTGATGATGGAACGCTCCCGCGTCATCGAGCTGGACATGACCGTCGACGCCGCCCTGAAATACATTGTCTCGATGGGCGTCGTCGCCCCCGAGAGTTTGCCAACCAAATAATTAACCTAGACTGAAAATTAATATGTCCTCCATGCGTACAAACTACTGCGGCCTCGTCACCGAAGAATTGCTGGGCCAAACCGTCAGCCTGTGCGGCTGGGTTCATCGCCGCCGCGACCACGGCAGCCTGATTTTCATCGACCTGCGCGACCGCGAAGGCCTGGTGCAGATCGTCTGCAATCCGGAGCAGGCCGAGATGTTCAAGGTCGCCGAAGCGGTGCGCAACGAGTTCTGCCTGCGCGTGACCGGCGTGGTCACGGCCCGTACCGATGCGACCATCAACAACAACCTGAAGTCGGGCAAGGTCGAAGTCGTCGCCGCCAACGTGGAAGTGCTCAACGCTTCGGTGCCGGTGCCGTTCCAGCTGGACGACGACAACCTGTCCGAAACCACCCGCCTGACCCACCGCGTGCTCGACCTGCGCCGTCCGCAAATGCAGAACAACCTGCGCCTGCGCTACAAGGTGACGATGGAAGTGCGCAAGTACCTCGACAACCTGGGCTTCATCGACATCGAAACCCCGATGCTGACCAAGTCGACCCCGGAAGGCGCGCGCGACTACCTGGTGCCTTCGCGTGTCAACGCCGGAACCTTCTTCGCGCTGCCGCAGTCGCCGCAGCTGTTCAAGCAGCTGCTGATGGTGGCCAACTTCGACCGCTACTACCAGATCGTCAAGTGCTTCCGCGACGAAGACCTGCGCGCAGACCGCCAGCCTGAATTCACCCAGATCGATTGCGAAACGTCCTTCCTGACCGAACAGGAAATCCGCGACCTGTTCGAAGACATGATCCGTGTCGTCTTCAAGAACACGCTCGACATCGACCTGCCTAACCCGTTCCCGGTCATGGACTTCGCCGAAGCGATGGGCATGTACGGTTCGGACAAGCCGGACATGCGCGTCAAGCTGGCCTTCACCGACCTGACCGAAGTGATGAAGTCGGTCGAGTTCAAGGTATTCAACGGCGCCGCCAACATGGTGGGCGGCCGCGTGGTCGGCCTGCGCGTACCGCAGGGTGGTTCGATGCCGCGTTCGGAAATCGACGCCTACACCCAGTTCGTCGCCATCTACGGCGCCAAGGGCCTGGCCTACATCAAGGTCAACGAGAAAGCCAAGGGCCGTGACGGCCTGCAGTCGCCGATCGTCAAGAACCTGGACGATGCTGCCCTGGCAGCCGTGCTGGAACTGACCGGCGCGCAGGACGGCGACCTGATTTTCTTCGGCGCCGACAAAGCGAAAGTCGTCAACGACGCCATCGGCGCGCTGCGCGTGAAAATCGGCCATTCCGACTTCGGCAAGAAGGCCGGCCTGTTCGACGACGTGTGGAAGCCGCTGTGGGTGATCGACTTCCCGATGTTCGAGCACGACGAAGAGTCGGGTCGCTGGAACGCGACGCACCATCCGTTCACGGCGCCGAAGGACGGCCACGAAGACATGCTCGAAACGAATCCGGGCGCCTGCCTGTCGAAGGCCTACGACATGGTCCTGAACGGCTGGGAACTGGGCGGCGGTTCGATCCGTATCCACCGCGAAGAAGTCCAGAGCAAGGTATTCCGCGCGCTGAAGATCGATGCCGAAGAAGCCCAGCTCAAGTTCGGCTTCCTGCTCGACGCGCTGCAGTACGGCGCGCCGCCGCATGGCGGCCTGGCCTTCGGCCTGGATCGCATCGTGACCATGATGACCGGTTCCGATTCGATCCGCGACGTGATCGCCTTCCCGAAGACCCAGCGCGCACAGTGCCTGCTGACCAACGCACCTTCGGAAGTGGACGAGAAGCAGCTGCGCGAACTGCACATCCGCCTGCGCAACGCCGAGCCGAAAGTCGTTTAAGCACCCCATCGCCGTATGCGCCCCGGCGCGTACGGCGGTCATGGAGCCGAATTGCCCAAGATTCCCGAATCCGTCCTGGTTGTCATCTATACCCCCGACCTCGACGTGCTCCTCATCGAGCGCGCCGACAGGCCGGGGTTCTGGCAATCGGTGACCGGTTCGCTGGACACCCCCGACGAGCCGCTGCACATCACCGCCGCGCGCGAACTGTTCGAGGAAACCGGCATCGTCGCCGATGGCGACACCGTCGTCCTGCACGACTGGCACTTGTCAAATATTTACGAAATCTACCCGGTCTGGCGCCACCGCTATGCACCCGGCGTCACCCACAACACCGAACATGTGTTCGGCGTCTGCGTCCCCCGCGATACCCCCGTCACCCTGGCCCCGCGCGAGCACCTGCAGCATGCCTGGCTGCCGTACATGGACGCCGCCGACCGCTGCTTTTCCTCGTCCAACGCGGAAGCGATCCTCCAGCTGCCGCAGCGTGCGCAAATGCGCTAGCCGGGGGCTCGTCCCATGCGCTATCCTAGCCGCATGAAAGCGGCCATTGCACCTCTGCTCCTGATCCTGGCCGGCCTGTGCGCCGACGCCGGCGCCGCGGCGCGCCCGCACCTGCATATCGTCACCGAACATTCCCCGCCCTCGGCCATGAAGGTGGCGGGCCAGGTCACGGGCTTCGCCACCGAAAAACTGCGCGTGGTCATGGAACGCGTGGGCATCGACTACGACATCGACATGCTTCCCTGGAAGCGCGCCTACCTGCTGGCGCAAAACCAGGCCGACACCTGCGTGTATTCGACCACGCGGGTACCGGAACGCGAGACCATGTTCAAGTGGGTGGGCCCCACGCACGAAAACGACTGGACGCTGTTCGCGCGCGCCGACCATCAATTCAAGCTGAGCCGCCTGGAAGACGCGCGCGCGCTGCGCATCGGCGCCTACAACGGCGACGTGCGCGGCGAGGCGCTGCAGGCGCAGGGCTACATTGTCGATTCGGTGCAGGACAAGCTGGCCAACCCGCGCAAGCTGCTGCTGAACCGGATCGACCTGTGGGCCAGCAGCCTGCGCGTGGGCGGCGCCCACATCGCGGAAAACGGCTGGACCGGGCAGATCGTCCCGGTGCTCACGTTCAAGCGCACGCAGCTCTACCTGGCCTGCCATGCCAGCGTGCCCGACGCCCTGATCCTGAAAATGAATACGGCCCTGCGCCAGATGAATACCGAGGGCCTGTCCGCGGCCATCGAGCGCAAGTACAACTTCACCTCGCCGGCGGCGCGCTGACGATGAAGGCCGTCGCCCTTGCCATCGTGCTTGCCGCCGCCCTGCCGGCCAGCGCCGCCCGGCTCACCATCACGGCCGAAGCGACCTATCCTGCGGTGATGGTGGTCGACGGGCGCGTGCTGGGCCACGCGGCCGACAAGGTCCATGAGATCATGCGCCGCGCCGGCATCGACTACACGCTGGACGTGATGCCCTGGAAGCGGGCCTACATCTCGGCCCGGAACCAGCCCGATACCTGCGTCTTCATGACCACCCGTACCCCCGAACGCGAAGCCCAGTTCCGCTGGGTGGGGCCGATCTCGCAGGCCGACTGGGTGCTGTACGGGCGCGCCGGCCGCGACTACGGCATCAAGGTGCTGGAAGATGCCCGTCCCCTGCGCATCGGCGCCTACAACGGCGACATCCGCGGCGAGCACCTGGCCCGCCTGGGCTTCAAGGTCGATTTCGTGCAGAACGACGAATCCAATCCCAGGAAGCTGATGCTGGACCGGATCGACCTGTGGGTCAACAGCACCCGTTCGTCGCGCCCGATGCTGGCGCGGGCCGACCTGGCCGACAAGATCGTGCCGGTCCTGACCTTCAACAATGTGCGGCTCTACCTGGCCTGCAATCCCGCCACCCCTGCTGCCCTGGCCGAACGCATGGACGCCGCGCTCAAGGCCATGGTCGCCGATGGCGCCTACAAGGCCATCGAGCAGAAGTACGAGCACCTGCAGATCCCGACGCCCGCCAGGAAGTAATCCGTGCGCGGGATGTTTCCCGGATGGGGTTAGAATGATCCAATGAAACTTCGTGTCGCTACCTACAATATCCACAAGGGCGTGTCCTCCATCCGGAGCACCCCGCGCGTGCTCGCCCTGAAAAAGGCGATCGCCCAGTTCGACGCCGAAGTGGTGTTCCTGCAGGAGGTCCAGGGCCGGCATGACCGCTATGCCACCCAGTTTGGCGAGGAAAGCCGCGGCCACAGTCACTGGCCGGAACGCGCCCAGCACGAGTATTTTGCCGGCGAATCGCACCATTCTGCCTACGGCATGAATGCGGTCTACGACCACGGCCACCACGGCAATGCGCTCCTGAGCGCCTTTCCGATCGAAAATTCGAACAACCACGACGTGTCCGACCATGCCTACGAGCAGCGCGGCATCCTGCACTGCGTGATCAATACCGACAGCTGCCCGATCCATTGCTATGTGGTCCATTTGGGCCTGTTCGAATCGGGCCGCGGGCGCCAGAACCAGGCCCTGATCGACTGCGTCAACAAGACCGCGCCGGACGGCGAACCGGTCATCATCGCCGGCGACTTCAATGACTGGCGCAATACGCTCAGCGCCAAGCTGCGCGACGCGCTGGGGGTGGTGGAAGTGTTCGACGAGCTGGGCGCCGGCTCGCGCATCGGCGACCTGGTGCGCAGCATTTCCGGGCGCGAAAGGGTGGTCACGCCGGCCCGTACTTTCCCGGCGGCGCTGCCCTGGTTCCGCCTCGATCGCATTTATGTGCGCGGCTTCAAGGTCGATACCGCGCAGGTGTTGCATGGTGCCTTATGGGCTAAACTATCGGATCACGCCCCTATCGTCGCCAACCTCAAGCTGGCCTGAGGTCTTTGCCACCAACCGAGACGCACCATGCGCCAGGTTCAATTCACATCAAGTAACGAAGTCGCGCTGCTGGAAACGGGACTCGCCTTCTTTCCGGCGCTGCTGGCGGCCATTGACGGCGCCCAGTACGACGTGTATTTCGAAACCTATATCTTTGCCGACGATGCCATGGGCCGCAAGGTCGAATCGGCGCTGGTGCAGGCCGGCCTGCGCGGGGTGCGCGTGCGCGTGCTCACCGACTGGTTCGGCACCGGCCACAATCAGTGCACGCGGCTTGGCATGGCCTTCGCCGCGGCCGGGGTGCGCTACCGCGCCTTCAACCCCTGGTTCAAGCGCGGCGTGGCGCGCACCCACCGCAAAATCTGCGTGGTCGACCGCGAGATCGCCTTCGTGGGCGGCATCAACACCAACGACGACTGGTATAGCGACTACGATCCCGAAAACCGCCTGCCGGCGCCGCGCTGGGACTTCGCGGTGGAAGTGCGCGGTCCGCTGGTGCCGGCGATCCACCACGAAATGCAGGCCCAGTGGGCGCGCGTCGGCCGCCTGGGACTGATGAAGCGTATTGGCCTGTTTCGCGAAATGCGCAAGGAGCAGGGCGGCGGCGGGGATGGACCCATGCAGGCAGCCTTCATCGTGCGCGACAGCCTGCGCAACCGCCACACCATCCAGCGCGCCTATTTGCAGGCCATCGGGCGCGCGAAAAAGAGCATCCTGCTGGTCAATCCCTATTTCGCGCCAGGGCACAAGTTCCGCAAGGCGCTCGCCATGGCGGGCCAGCGCGGGGTCGAAGTCAAGCTCCTGATCGGCGTCGGCGAAATCTGGCTGCAGGACATGGTGGCGCGCTCCTTCTACCCCAAGCTGCTCGACGCCGGCGTCAAGGTGTACGAATACCGCAAGACGCAGCTGCACGCCAAGGTGGCCGTGATCGACCACGACTGGTCGACCGTCGGCTCCAGCAATTGCGACGGGCTGTCGCTGTTCCTGAACCAGGAAGCCAATATCGTGGTCCGCGACGGCGACTTTGCCGACTCCATGCGCGCCCACATCCAGCGCGGCATCCAGGATGGCACGCCGATCTGCATCGATGACTATGGCAATGCGGGCTGGCACCGCCGCGCCGGTTACGGGATTGCCTATTTTTTCTACAGAATGACCATGCGCATTTTCGCCATCGGTTACGCATAAACAACACTATGGATAATGTACGGATAGACAAGTGGCTATGGGCTGCACGCTTTTTCAAGACCCGTTCGCTGGCCACCGAGGCCATCGACAGCGGCCGGGTCCGCCTGGACGGGGAGCGCATCAAGCCTGCCCGCCCGGTAAAGGTTGACGATAAGCTAATAATCGACAATGGCGCCGACGTCTGGGAAGTGCTGGTGCTGGGCATTTCCGACAAGCGCGGATCGGCCCCCGTGGCCCGTCTGCTCTATGAAGAAACCATTGCCAGCGTGACAAAACGCGAAAACGAACAGGAAGCGCGCAAGCTCTACCGGGAACCCGGCACGACCATCAAGGGACGCCCCACAAAACGGGACCGCCGGGCGCTTTCCAAAGCCAGCGAATAGCACAAAAAGTCGCTGGAAAATCCGCAACTATTGGTGCGTCGCACCAATAGAACATCACTTCTAGATTCCCGTTTGACATTTTTCCGCCAGTGGATAATAGTACGAGCGTTCAGATTTGATTTTCATTCGGGCGCTTCACTCACTTCAGCGGATACTCTTATTAACACTTCAGCCAAATTCATGCGCAAGGGCGAGCTCACCAGGGCTGCGATTCTCGATGTGGCCCTCGACCTTGCAAGCCGCGACGGCCTCGAGGGGCTGACCATCGGCCTGCTTGCGGACAAGATGAACATGAGCAAATCCGGCGTGTTCGCGCACTTCGGTTCGCGTGAAGATTTGCAGATGGAAGTGCTGAAGCTGTATCACCATCGTTTCGAGCAGGAAGTGTTTTTCCCCAGCGTGAAGGAAGCGCGCGGGATCGCACGACTGACGTCGATGTATGCCCGCTGGATCAAGCGCGTGAGCGTGGAAATCGCATCGGGCTGCATCTATATCAGCGGCGCCGTGGAATACGACGACCGTCCGGGCCCGATCCGCGAAGAGCTGGTGTCGATGGTGCGCGCATGGCAGGGCGCTTTGCTGCGCTGTGTGCAGCAGGCGATTGAAATCGGCGACCTGAAAAGCGATACCGACGCCAGCCAGATGGTGTACGAAATGTACGGCCTTATCCTGGCCCTGCATCACGATGCGCGCTTCCTGCGCATGCCCGGCAGCGTGGACCGCGCGCGTACCGGTTTCGAGCGCCTGATCATGAATTATCAGAATCCAGAAAAGCAGTAACCGCAACTTAAACCATCCATTTCGGCCAGCGCTGCTGGCCCGGTCACTATCATACGTTCGTCAGGAGAATATCATGGGTCAATACGTCGCGCCAATTCGGGATATGCAGTTTTTGCTGCACGAATTCCTCAACGTTACTGACGAATTGAAGCAGATGCCTAAATTCGAAGATGTCGACACCGACATCATCAACCAGGTTCTGGAGGAAGGCGCCAAGTTCACGCAGAACGTGCTGTTCCCGCTGAACCATTCGGGCGACCGCGAAGGCTGCCACTACGATGCCGCATCGAAGTCGGTGACCACGCCGAAGGGCTTCAAGGAAGCCTACAAGCAGTACGTCGAAGGCGGCTGGGCCGCGCTGGCGTGCGATCCCGAATACGGCGGCCAGGGCTTGCCTATCGTGGTCAACAACTCCTTCTACGAAATGCTCAACTCGTCGAACCAGGCATGGTCGATGTACCCGGGCCTGTCGCACGGCGCCTACGAGTGCCTGCTGGAGCACGGCACCGACGAACAGAAAAAAACCTACCTGCCGAAACTGGTATCGGGCGCCTGGACCGGCACCATGTGCCTGACCGAATCGCACTGCGGTACCGACCTTGGCATGCTGCGTTCGAAAGCGCTGCCGCAGGCCGACGGTTCGTGGCTGATCACCGGTTCGAAGATCTTCATCTCGGCCGGCGAACATGACATGTCCGAAAACATCGTCCACCTGGTGCTGGCCCGCGTGCCGGATGCGCCGGAAGGCTCGAAAGGCATCTCGCTGTTCATCGTGCCGAAATTCCTGCCGAAGGAAGACGGTTCGGTCGGCGAGCGCAATGCCATCGCGTGCGGCGCCATCGAAGAAAAAATGGGCATCCACGGTAACTCGACCTGCCAGATGAACCTGGACGGCGCAAAGGGCTGGATCATCGGCCAGCCGAACAAGGGCCTGAACGCCATGTTCGTGTTCATGAACGCGGCCCGCCTGGGCGTGGGCATGCAGTCGCTGGGCCTGACCGAAGTCGCTTACCAGAACGCGCTGCTGTACGCCAAAGACCGCATCCAGATGCGCAGCCTGTCGGGCCCGAAAGCGCCTGAGAAACAAGCTGACCCGATCATCGTGCACGCCGACGTGCGCCGCATGCTGCTGACCGCCAAAGCCTACGCCGAAGGCGCGCGCGCTTTCTCGTCGTACGTGGCGCTGCAGATCGACCGTGAACTGAACCACCCTGACGAAGAAGTTCGCAAGGAAGCTGCCGACGAAGTGGCGCTGCTCACGCCAGTGATCAAGGCCTTCATCACCGACAACGGCTGGATCGCGACCTCGGAAGCGATGCAGGTTTTCGGCGGCCACGGCTACATTTCGGAATGGGGCATGGAACAGTATGTGCGCGACGCGCGCATCAACCTGATTTACGAAGGCACCAACACCATCCAGTCGCTCGACCTGCTGGGCCGCAAAGTCCTGATGGACAACGGCGCCAAGCTGCGCAAGTTCGGCGAGAAGATCAAGGCTTTCGTGGAAGACAACGGCACCGATGAAGCGCTGTCCGAGTTCATCACGCCGCTGGGCGACCTGGGCGACAAGGTCACCAAGCTGACCATGGAAATCGGCATGAAGGCTTTCCAGAATCCGGACGAAGTGGGCGCAGCCGCTGTGCCTTACCTGCGTGTGGTCGGTCACCTGATCTACAGCTACTTCTTCGCGCAGATGGCGAAGATCGCGCTGGCGAAGGAAGATTCGGGCGACAACTTCTACAAGGCGAAACTGGCTACTGCACGCTTCTACTTCGCGCGCCTGCAGCCTGAAACGGCAATGCTGATTCGCCAGGCGCGTTCGGGTTCCGCCAACCTGATGGCGCTCGACGCCGATTTGTTCTAATACACGGGGATACCACTATGACCAATTTCATCGTTAAAAAAGTCGCCGTCCTGGGCGCCGGCGTGATGGGCGCGCAAATCGCCGCCCACTGCGTCAATGCCAAGGTACCGGTTGTCCTGTTCGACCTGCCAGCCAAGGAAGGTCCGAAGAACGGCATCGTATTGCGCGCCATCGAGAACCTGAAAAAACTCAGCCCTGCGCCGCTTGGCAACAAGGATGACGCTGCGCTGATCGAAGTGGCCAACTACGAAGACAACCTGGAAGCGTTGGCCGGCTGCGACCTGATCATCGAAGCCATCGCCGAGCGCATGGACTGGAAGCACGACCTGTACAAGAAGGTCGCTCCGCACATCGCCCCTAACGCGATCTTCGCATCGAACACCTCGGGCCTGTCGATCACGACCCTGTCCGACGGCTTCGACGCCGAACTGAAGGCGCGCTTTTGCGGCGTGCACTTCTTCAATCCGCCGCGCTACATGCACCTGGTCGAAATCATCCCGACCGCGTCCACCAGCCCGGCCATCGTCGACCAGCTGGAAGGCTTCCTGACGACCACCCTGGGCAAGGGCGTCGTGCGCGCCAAGGACACCCCGAATTTCATCGCCAACCGTGTCGGTATTTTCGGCATGCTGGCGATCATCCACGAAGCCGAAAAATTCGGCCTCTCCGTGGACGTGGTCGACGACCTGACCGGCTCCAAACTGGGCCGCGCCAAGTCGGGCACCTTCCGTACCGCCGACGTTGTCGGCCTGGATACGATGGGCCACGTGATCAAGACCATGCAGGACAATCTGGCCGACGATCCGTTCTTCAGTGTCTACAAGACGCCTGAAGTCCTGGCCAAGCTGGTCGCTGCAGGCGCGCTGGGTCAAAAAGCCGGCGCGGGCTTTTACAAGAAGGTGGGCAAGGAGATCTTGCGCCTTGACTTCGCATCGGGCGAATACGTGGCCGGCGGCGGCAAAGCTGCCGACATCGTGGCACGCATCCTGAAGGAAAAGGATCCGGTCAAGAAGTTCAAGGCACTGCGTGAATCGACCAATCCACAGGCGCAGTTCCTGTGGGCGATCTTCCGTGACGCTTTCCACTACATCGCCGTGCACCTCGGCTCGATCGCCGACAACGCGCGCGACGTCGACTTCGCCATGCGCTGGGGCTTCGGCTGGAACGTCGGCCCGTTCGAAACGTGGCAGGGCGCAGGCTGGACCCAGATCGCGACATGGATCAAGGAAGATATCGACGCCGGCAATGCGCTGTGCGCCGCTCCTTTGCCAGCATGGGTCTTCGAAGGCCAGGTCGCCGAGAAGGGCGTGCACACGCCTGAAGGTTCGTACTCCGCATCGGCCAACGCCTATGTGCCGCGATCGACCCTGTCGGTCTACGACCGCCAGCCGTTCCGCGCACCAGTGTTCGGCACCGGCGCCGCCGACGGCAAGACCGCCGGCGTGACCTTCCACGAAGACGACTCCGTGCGCATCTGGCACCAGAACGACGACGTGCTGGTCATTTCGCTGAAAACGAAGATGCATGTCATCGGCGAAGGCGTGATCAACGGCCTGAAGATGGCGCAAGCCGAAGCGGAAAAGAATTTCAAGGGCCTGGTCATCTGGAACACGGACGCTGCCGACGGCGGCGCGTTCTCGGCTGGCGCAGACCTGCAATCGGCACTGCCACTGTTCATGCAGGGCGGCGCCAAGGCCATGGAACCGGGTATCGCGCTGCTGCAGGATACCTTCATGGCCATGAAATATTCGAACGTACCAGTCATCGCCGCCGTTGCGGGCCTGGCGCTGGGCGGCGGCTGCGAAATGGCGCTGCACGCATCGAAGCGCGTGGCATCGATCGAGTCGTACATCGGTCTCGTTGAAGTGGGCGTTGGCCTGATTCCTGCCGGCGGCGGTTTGAAAGAAGCGGCTGCACGCGCTTCCGGCGAAGCCAAGGGTTCGGACGTGCTGCACTTCCTGAAAACGGGCTTCACCAATGCCGCTACCGCCAATGTGTCGAAGTCGGCGCTGGAAGCGAAGGCCATGGGCTACCTGAAGGAAGACGACGTCATCGTCTTCAACCCGTACGAACTGCTGCACGTGGCGAAAGTCGAAGCGCGCGCCATGTTCGACGCCGGCTACCGTCCACCGCTGAAGAAGACCATCACGGCGACGGGCCGCTACGGCTGGGCCACCATCCGCGCCCAGCTGGTCAACATGCGCGACGGCGGCTTCATCTCCGCGCACGACTACAAGCTTGGCGACATGATCGCCGAGATCGTATCGGGCGGCGACATCGACCAGGGCAGCCAGGTGAGCGAGCAGTGGTTCCTCGACATGGAACGCAAGGCCTTCCTCGAACTCCTGAACCATCCGAAAACCCAGGAACGGATCATGGGCATGATGCAGACCGGTAAACCAGTCCGCAACTAAAGCCTGCCATGTCCATTGCCAAGCTGGCATTCAAACTGTTACTGCGCGTGAGGCCGAAGATGGTGTATGACCGTATCAAGCAGCAAATGATGGACACGCTGCCGTTCGTTCGGCTGCTGGGCATCACCATTGACGCGATCGGTCACGGCACATCGGAAGTATCGATGCCGTCGGATCCGAAACTGAACAACCACCTCGGCACGTCGCACGCCGGGGCGCTGTTCACGCTGGCCGAGACGGCATCCGGCGCGGCCATGGCAGGCGGCTTCGCCGACCTGATCCTGGGCCTGCGTCCGGTGGCCGAGGAATCGCGCATCCAGTACCAGAAAGTGGCCAAGGGCGCGACGCGCGCCAGCGGCCGCGTGCCAGGCGACATCGACGCGCTGAAAGCGACGCTGAAGGCCGACGGCAAAGTGGCGTTCCCGGTTGCCGTCGATATCTTCGACGCCGAAGGAACGCTGGCCGCCCAAGTGCAAGTGGACTGGTACCTGTCCGAGAAACGCTAAACGAATTACGTTCGACTAAAGAGAGAACAACATGAGCAAACAACTTCAAGACGCATACATCGTCTCCGCAACCCGCACTCCGATCGGCAAGGCGCCGCGCGGCATGTTCAAGTCCATGCGTCCGGACGACCTGCTGGTGGCAGCGATCCGCAACGCCATGGCGCAAGCGCCTGGCCTCGATCCTGCGCTGATCAACGACGCCATCATCGGCTGCTCGTTCCCGGAAGCGGAGCAGGGCTTCAACATCGCCCGCATGTCGGTGCTGCTGGCCGGCCTGCCGAAGACCGTGGGCGGCGTGACCGTCAACCGTTACTGCGCATCTGGCATTACCGCCATCGCCATGGCTGCTGACCGCATCCGCGTCGGCGAAGCCGATGTCATGATCGCCGGCGGCGTCGAATCGATGTCGATGGTACCGATGATGGGCCACCACCCATCGATGAACATGAACATGTTCACCGACGAAAACGTGGGCATGGCTTACGGCATGGGCCTGACCGCGGAAAACGTGGCCAAGCAGTGGAAAGTAACGCGCGAACAGCAGGACGCGTTCTCGGTCGAATCGCACCGCCGCGCCATCGCCGCGCAGCAGGCCGGTTTCTTCAAGGACGAGACCACCCCGGTCGAGATCATCACCCGCACGCCTAACCTGGCTACCGGCGGCGTCGATATCAAGACCCGCACCGTCGATACCGACGAAGGCGCGCGCGCCGATTCGACGCTCGAGTCGCTCGGCAAGCTCAAGCCGGTGTTCGCAGCCAAAGGCACCGTGACCGCGGCAAACAGCTCCCAGATGTCGGACGGCGCAGGCGCGCTGCTGATCGTCAGCGAAAAAATCCTGCGCGAGCACAACCTGACCCCGCTGGCGAAGTTCTCCTCGTTCGCGGTGCGCGGCGTGCCACCGGAAATCATGGGCATTGGTCCGAAGGTCGCCATTCCTGCGGCATGCGCCGCAGCCGGCATCACCCAGGACCAGCTGGACTGGATCGAACTGAACGAAGCGTTCGCGGCACAGGCGCTGGCCGTCATGGGCGACCTGAACCTCGATCCGTCTAAGGTTAACCCGATGGGCGGCGCGATTGCGCTGGGCCACCCGCTGGGCGCTACCGGTGCGATCCGCGCCGCGACCGTGATCCACGCACTGCGCCGCAATAACCTGAAGTACGGCATGGTCACCATGTGCGTCGGCACCGGCATGGGCGCGGCAGGTATCTTTGAGCGTGTATAACGTTCGGTTAAAATAGACTCATTCAGGGCGCTGCGGATTACCTCGGCGCCCTTTTCACTTTTACGGAGCACTGCATGGATATTTTGACGAGCATCGCCGACGGCATCCTGACGATCGAATTCAACCGCCCCGAGCGCAAGAACGCCATCACCGCGGTGATGTACCAGGCCATGGCCGACGCGCTGGTCGCGGCCGACACCGACGCCGCCGTGCGTGCTGTCCTCATCATCGGCAAGAACGAAATTTTCACCGCCGGGAATGACCTGGACGACTTCATGAAAAATTCGAAGCCGGTGGAAGGCGTGCCTGCCGAAGCGCGTCCGGTATTCCAGTTCATGCGCGCGCTGTCGGGCTGCAGCAAGCCTGTGGTGGCCGCCGTATCGGGCGCCGCCATCGGCATCGGCACCACGCTGCTGATGCACTGCGACCTGGTCTACGCGTCCGAGACCGCCAAATTCTCGATGCCGTTCTCGCAGCTTGGCCTGTGCCCGGAGTTTGCATCGTCGCTGCTGCTGCCGCAAATCGCCGGCTACCAGCGCGCCGCTGAAAAACTGCTGCTCGGCGAAGCCTTCCTGGCGCCTGAAGCACTGCAGATGGGGATCGTCTCGCGCGTGCTGCCGGTCGACGAACTGGTGGCGTTTGCGAAGGGCCAGGCGGCCAAACTGGTAGCCCTGCCTGCGGCGTCGATCCGCACCACCAAGGCGCTGATGAAGCGTTCGCGCACTGGCGCCATCAACGACACCATGGTCGCCGAGAACGAGAAGTTCGGCGCCATGCTGCTGGCACCGGAAGCGAAGGAAGCCTTCACGGCCTTCTTTGAAAAGCGCAAGCCGGATTTTTCGCAGTTCTCCTGAACGAAATAGCTATCCCCGCCCAGGCGATGCTTATCGCCTACGCTGCAATGGCCGAATGCAGTAGCAGGGTATATGCAAGAGATTTGTTGTAAAGAAATCACGGGAAGAGTTTATTGAAGATTTGCAAGTATTCGTGACATACTTGATCAGAATCAACATACTCCGTGATTCTGTCGATCTCCCAAACTATGCCCAACATTGCTGCCCTAAGCCGTTTCAAGCGAAACTCACTTTTTCTGGCAGCGATGATGTGCGCGCTGCCGCCAGCCTTGGCCCAGGTGCCGGAGAAGTCCTTTTCCGACATGGTCAAAAAATTCGTGCTGGTGCCGTCCGGCGCGCCCGACAGCGAGATGCTGGCCAAGGCCACCACCGCAGTCAACTTCATCCAGCGCATGGAATTGCCGAAGGCCAGCCGCGCGCTGAACGAAGCCTTGCAGCTCGCCCCCGCCAATTCGCAGCTTCACTTCCTGAACGGCTTTGTCTATCACCTGCAGGCCAAGCAGGGCGACGCCCAAAAGAACGACATGGCCATCGAAGGCTACCAGCAAGCCTTGCGCCTTGATCCAGGCAACTGGATCGCCCGCGAGTTCCTGGGCCTGGCCTACCTGGACCAGCGCAAATTCGACCAGGCCAGCACCGAATTTTCCGAAGTCCTGCTCATGTCGCCCGACAGCGCGGTATCCATCTACGGCCTGATGGTGTCGTCCTATCTGATGGGCGACGCGGTCACGGCCTGCGCCATGGCGGACCAGTACAAGAAAGTGTCGACGACTACGAACGCGGAATTTGCGCGGTCAAGCGTGTCCGTGTACGCGGCGTGCGGCAGCTTCGACAAGGCCGACCGCATGCGCGATGAGCTGCTGGCCGCGGGCGGTGGCAAGGGCATGGCGCGCACCGAGCAGCGCCTGGCGCAATGGAAGTCCGTGTACCAGAACGCCAGCCTGAAAAGCGGATCGCTGGCCGCCCCCGTGCAACTGGCGCAGGCATTCACAGTGCCCTCCATCAAACCACCAGCGGCCACGCCGGCCACCCCGGCCACCCCGGAACTTGCAGCGGCCCCGAAGGCAGTTGCGCCCACCGGCGAAGGCGGCCCGCGCATGGTCCTCGTCGACGTGGTGCTGGTCTCGGCGCAGGACCTGGTATCGACTTCCAAGGGCATCAACCTGCTCAACGCCCTGACGCTGCAGCTGGGATCCGTGGGCGGCAATGTGTCGGCCTATTCGCGGGTCAACACGTCGAACAGCGTGAACAATGCCGCGGCCAGCCTGAGTACGGCGATCACCCGCGCCGTCACGATTCCGGCGCTGTCGTATTCGCTCAACATCGCCAACGCCAACAATGCGGTCAATGAAGTTCTCGCAAGGCCCACGCTGGCGGCCATGGAAGGCATGCCGTCCGAGTTCTTTTCCGGTACCAACCTCAGTGCGGGCGTGGTGTCGGCCAGCGCGCAGGGCGGCACCACCATCGTGCCGATCGAGAAGCGTTTCGGCATCAAGCTGACGGTGCTTCCTACCTTCCTGCCCAACGGCAGGGTCCAGATGAAGGTGGACGCGCAGCGCACTTCGCTGATCGCAACGGCCGAAAATCCGAAGGTGGCCTACCAGATCGAGATCGGTGAAATCTCCGCCAACGCCAACGTGGTGATGAACCTGGGCGACACCCTGGTCCTTTCCGGCCTGAGCGAAAAGTCGTCGTCCAGCACCCGCGACGGCGTGCCGGTCCTGCAGGACGTCCCCCTGCTGCAGTACCTTTTTTCGAACAAGAAGACCAACGATATCCAGCGCTCGGTCCTTATCCTGATCACCCCACGCTCGCCTGCGTACACCGCACTGGCCGACGCCGGCCAGGGTTCGGCGGCCAGCATCAGCATGCAGGCACTGCGCGAAAAATACGGCTTCTCGGCCAGCAGTACACCGAATGCCGAAGCAGTTCTCAGCCACCTCAAAGCGAATGCGCTGTTCCGGGAATTCCGCGACGGCGATGTGTCGCTCGAACGCTGGGAACGCATGGACAGCACGGGTGACCGCCTGCGCCAAGCGCTCGATTTCCTCTACTATTGAAACGACGGAGCGACAGATGAAAAAACAGTTGGCCATGGCGGTTTTTTCAGTGTTCGGTTTCATGGCATTGCCCGCGCTGGGGGCGCCTGAAGTGTCGCCCACCATGAAAAAAATGCTGGGCGCGCTTCCCCTGAACGATCTGCGCGACGACGTGCAAAAAATGGCCGGCACGCTCAAGGAAACCAGTTGTGGCGGCGGCCTGACCGGCTGCTACATGGCCTCTACGGGACCGCTGCAGCTGTACTTTTTCACCAGCAGCACGGCGCAGCAAACCTTCCTGCTGGTGATCAATCAGCGCATGCCCTTGCCCAAACTGCTCAAGGAGAATGTCCAGAAAGTCCTGGGCGGCACCGAGCTGCGCGATCCGATCATTGCCATCTCCACGGCCGACTTTGCGCTCGATACCGTCAAGATGCCGCCGGATCTGCAGCGCGTGGTCAGGGACAGCTACTTCAATGTCAATTCGCTGGAATTTGCCGCCGGGGTCCAGCTTGCGGCGCGCGCCAACCTGGGTGGCGTCATGAAAACGACACTCCAGTTCATGGGCGTGAAGGCCGACCAGCTGACCATGCGGGCAGCGGTGGTGATGCCGATTCCGACCGACCTCACCGGCGCCGCCGGATCCGGCGCAGGCCTGGCCGAAGCCATGCGCCAGGGCGATACGATGAAAAAGGCGGGCGCCGATGCGGTGTCCGTGGAAGCCTTCGTCGAATTCCAGCTGGCGCCAGGCTCGAAGATAGTCCTCGGCACGCCGAGCATGACGCTGACCGACACCACCTTCTTCATCAACAATGCGCTTACCTTCGGCTACAAGGGCAATGCCCGCTACGACGGTACCACCAAGGATATCCTGCTGCAGTTCCAGACCCCGCTCGAACCGGGCGGCGCCATGGATTTGCTCGACTTTTCCTTCCGCATGGCCATGCCGGCCACCTTCACGCTGGAAGACATGGCGCGCATCGCCGCCGCCATGGCAATTTCCGAAACAGTCGCGCCGCCGCCGGGCACGACCGCCGCCCTGAACAAGCTCGGTGGCGGCTTCATCGGCAATATCAAGGCGATCAAGAAGCCGCTGCTGACGGTCACCAAGCCGCTGTCCGTTTTCCAGCTGCGTAATCCGCAGCCCGCGCCAGCGTACAAATTCGGCGACCGCACCAAGCCTTATCCAACCACGGATGCGCCCTTCAATGTCATCATTCTCGGCCCGCTGGCCGACGGCGGCCCGCTCCTGCACGGAGCCAGCGATGTCCGCATCCTGGGACAGAACATGGGTGCTATCGACGTCACTGTCGGCAAGAGCGGCTTTCACGGCATGGCCGAAGCGAGCATCACTCTCAAGCTCGGGCCCCTGGGAAAAACCGCCATCCGTATGAAGGCCAACGCCGACATCACGCTCGACAAGCAGAACATCAGCCTGATCGGCAACCTGGCCGGACAAAAACTGTCCCTGATACTGGCCGGCGAAACGCTGGCCATCGAACTGTCGGCCAGCTGCATCAATCCCTTCGAGATCAAGGCCAAGGTGGCGATCCAGGAGAGCATGGACATCGCGCAGATTTTCGACGGCCAGGGCGGCGTCAATGTCGACCCGTCCAAATTGCAGGGCTGCGTTGGCAAGGAGCTCGAAGCTGCACTGAACAAGGTCGCCGGTGAATACAAATCGCTCAGTGGCTACTCCGCCAAGGAAGCGACCGCCGCCCTGAACGCCATCAAGAACGCCGACGCGGCGTACAGGAAAGCCAAGGAAGCCGCGCGCGACACGGCCAATGTGGCGTCCAATGGCGCTGTCAAGGCCTTCAATGACGCGGGCAACGCCTTCAAGGGACTGGGGAAAAAGAAGAAGCACAAGAAGGGACCGGATCCCAAGTTCGCTTCGTCCGTGTTTGACTGGGACTACTACTACGACCGCTACCAGGACCTGGTCAATGCCAAGGTGGACCTGGCAACCCACTGGCGCGACAACGGCCTGAGAGAAGGCCGGCAGGCCGCCCCCGAGTTCGACGTCAAGTACTACCGCAAGCGCTACCTCGACGTGCAGGCGCTGTGCGGGGCAAAGGATTATCAGTGCGCGCTTGAGCATTGGCTGGACCAGGGTGTCCCGACCGGCCGCCAGGGCAGCGCCATTGTGAGCGTGGACAGCTACTTGAAACGCTATCCGGACCTGCAGCGCGCGTTCGGCAAAGATGCCTATTTCGACGCCATGGAACACTGGCTCAATGACGGCACCGATGCAGGCCGCAACGCCACACCGGATGACCCGTCCGACGGCCCGCTGGGCGGCTCGCTGCGCATCGGCGGCGATGGCGGAGGCTACTGGACCGATATCGACAAGTGCGCAGGCGGCTACGTTACCGGCTTCAGGCTGCGCTCCGGCGGCGCCCTGGACCACGTGCAGTTCGAATACGGCGCGCGTGGCTGGTCCACCGCGCAGGGATCGGCCGGCAATGCGCCTTACACCGCGGAGGTGAACCTGAAGGCGGACGAGTACATTGTGCGCGTCGACTACCGCAGCGGCGCCCGCGTGGACGCCATCTCGTTCAAGACCAACAAGGGAAAAGTGTACGGCCCTTACGGCGGCGGTGGCGGCACGGCGGGCGCTTTCCTGGTCACGCCGGGCGAGAAATTGGGATGCATGGCGGGTAGGGCCGGGTCATCAATCGACAGCCTGGTTTTTTCGTCGACCGGGCCGCGCTAGTGTGGTGAGTTAGAAATTCGCAGACAAAATCGCTCGATGCTCGCGAGGATGGCGTCGGCCGACTTTGTCCAGACGAAGGGTTTCGGCTCGGCGTTATTAAGTGCCAGGTAGGAGCGAAT
>Ga0187843_10000418_pt1 | contig 30878 bp, 22 predicted proteins | sample SpaLakP09_SKY_43_FD_134516 | JGI IMG/M metagenome (GOLD analysis project Ga0187843, IMG submission 134516) | Oligotrophic lake water microbial communities from Sparkling Lake, Wisconsin, USA - SP09_SKY_43 | ecosystem: Environmental > Aquatic > Freshwater > Lake | place: USA: Sparkling Lake... | reverse complement strand
TGACGTGCGGGATGACCACCCAGTTGCGATGCAGGTTGGCGCCCGAGATCTTCTTGATGCGGGACAGCTCCTTGCGCTCGACGGGGCCGAACTTCTCGAAGTCGACCTTGGGCCAGGCCAGCACGGACAGGCCGCCACCAGCGCCGCCAGCAGCGGGAGCGGGTGCAACGGCCTTTTGCGCGGCGGTCTGCAGCGAGCCGCTCATGACAGCCTTGACGAAGCCCTGCACGTCGCTCTCGACGATGCGGCCCTTGGCGCCGCTGCCCTTCACTTCGTCCAGCGGCACGCCCAGCTCGCGGGCGAGCTTGCGGATGCTGGGAGAGGCATGCGGCAGCTTGCCCGTGGGAGCGGTGGGCTGGTGCGGCGGCAGCGCAGCAGTCGGCACGGCCTTGGCTTCTGCCGGGGCAGCAGCCAAAGGTGCCGCAGCGGCCGGGGCTGCTGCAGCCACAGGCGCTGCGGCCGGCGCAGAGGCGCCGCCGGTCGCGGCAACGCGCGCCAGCGCCGAGCCCTTCTTGACCTTGTCGCCCACCTTGACGAGCAACTCCTGCACGACGCCAGCATGCGACGACGGGATCTCCATCGAGGCCTTGTCGCTCTCGACGGTGATGAGGCTTTGCTCGACCTTGACGGTGTCGCCGACCTTGACCAGCACTTCGATGACGGCCACTTCGTCGAAGTCGCCGATGTCGGGCACTTCGATGGTGACGGGGCCGCTGCTTTGGGCCGGGGCTGCAGCAGCTGCGGGTGCGGCCACCGGAGCCGGTGCAGGTGCCGCAACGGCAGGCGCCGGAGCGGCTGCCGCTGGCGCAGCAGCGCCCTCACCTTCGACGATCACCACCACGCTGCCCTGCTTGACCTTGTCGCCCACGGCGACCTTGATCTCCTTGACGACGCCGGCCTGCGAGGACGGGATCTCCATCGATGCCTTGTCGCTTTCGACGGTGATCAGGCTTTGCTCGACCTTGACGGTGTCGCCCACCTTGACCAGCACCTCGATGACGCCGACCTCGTCGAAATCGCCAATGTCGGGAACCTTGACTTCAACCAATGCCATTTCTTGTCTCCCCGGGGCTTACGCGTACAGAGGGTTGATCTTGTTGGCGTCGATGCCGTACTTGGCAATCGCCTCGGCCACGCGCTCGACCGGCACCGCGCCGTCATCGGCGAGCGCCTTCAGCGCGGCGACGACGATGTAGTGGCGGTTGACCTCGAAGTGGGCACGCAGCTTGGAGCGGAAGTCCGAACGGCCGAAGCCGTCGGTGCCCAGCACCTTGTACGAACGGCCACGCGGGATGAAGGCGCGGATCTGCTCGGCGTAGTTCTTCATGTAGTCGGTGGACGCGATGACCGGGCCCTTGGTGTGGCCCAGCTGCTGCGTGACGAAGGGCACGCAGGCCAGTTCGGTCGGGTGCAGAAGGTTCCAGCGCTCCGCGTTCTGGCCGTCGCGGGCCAGCTCGTTGAAGCTCGGGCAGCTCCACACATTGGCGCCCACGCCCCAGTCTTCTTCCAGCAGCTTCTTGGCGGCCTGGCTTTCGCGCAGGATGGTGCCCGAGCCCAGCAGGTTGACGCTCAGGGGCTTGCTCGCGTCGGCCTCTTCCAGCAGGTACATGCCCTTGAGGATGTGCTCCTCGGTACCGGCCTTCAGGCCAGGCATCGGGTAGTTCTCGTTCAGCAGGGTGATGTAGTAGTAGACGTTTTCCTGGTCTTCCACCATGCGCTTCAAGCCGCGCTGCATGATGACCGCCACTTCGTGCGCGAAGGTGGGGTCGTAGGAGACGCAGTTGGGGATGGTGCCGGCCAGGATGTGGCTGTGGCCGTCTTCGTGCTGCAGGCCTTCGCCGTTGAGCGTCGTGCGACCGGACGTGCCGCCCAGCAGGAAGCCGCGGGCCTGCATGTCACCAGCGGCCCAGGCCAGGTCGCCGATGCGCTGGAAGCCGAACATCGAGTAGTAGACGAAGAACGGGATCATGACGCGGTTGTTCGTCGAGTACGACGTGGCTGCCGCGATCCAGCTGGCCATGCCGCCGGCTTCGTTGATGCCTTCCTGCAGCACCTGGCCGGCCTTGTCTTCGCGGTAGTACATGACCTGGTCGCGGTCGACCGGGGTGTACTGCTGGCCCGCAGGGTTGTAGATGCCGATCTGGCGGAACAGGCCTTCCATGCCGAAGGTGCGCGCCTCGTCAACGAGGATGGGCACCGTGCGCGGGCCGAGGTCCTTGTCGCGCAGCAGCGTCGTCAGGAAGCGCACATAGGCCTGGGTCGTCGAAATCTCGCGGCCTTCGGCGGTAGCGTCCAGCACGGCCTGGAAGGTGGCCAGGTCGGGCACCTTCAGTGCTTCGTCGGTCTTGGCGCGGCGCTTGGGCAGGTAGCCGCCCAGCGCGTTGCGGCGCTCGTGCAGGTACTTCAGTTCCTGCGAGCCTTCCGGCGGTTGGTAGAACGGGATCTTGGGCAGGTCTTCGTCCGACACCGGGATGTTGAAGCGGTCACGCATCGCACGGATGTCGTCGTCCTGCAGCTTCTTGGTCTGGTGGGCGGTGTTCTTGCCTTCACCGATCTTGCCCATGCCGAAGCCCTTGACGGTCTTCACGAGCAGCACGGTGGGCTGGCCGACGGTGTTGACGGCCTTGTGGTACGCCGCGTAGACCTTCTGCGGGTCATGGCCGCCACGCTGCAGGCGCCAGATGTCCTCGTCGCTCATCTTGGAGACGAGTTCCAGCAGCTTGGGGTGCTTGCCGAAGAAGTTCTTGCGGACGAAGGCGCCGTCGTTGGCCTTCATGGCCTGGTAGTCACCGTCGACGGTCTCCATCATGACCTTGCGCAGCAGCTCGTCCTTGTCGCGAGCCAGCAGCGGGTCCCAGTAGCCGCCCCAGATCAACTTGATGACGTTCCAGCCGGCACCGCGGAACTCACCTTCGAGTTCCTGGATGATCTTGCCGTTGCCGCGCACCGGGCCGTCCAGGCGCTGCAGGTTGCAGTTGACGACGAAGATCAGGTTGTCGAGCTTCTCGCGTGCAGCCAGGCCGATGGCGCCCAGCGATTCCGGCTCGTCCATCTCGCCGTCGCCCAGGAACACCCAGACCTTGCGCTTGCTCGTGTCGGCAATGCCGCGGGCGTGCAGGTACTTCAGGAAGCGCGCCTGGTAGATGGCCATCAAGGGGCCCAGGCCCATCGAGACGGTGGGGAACTGCCAGAACTCGGGCATCAGCTTGGGATGCGGGTAGCTGGACAGGCCCTTGCCGTCGACTTCTTGGCGGAAGTTGATCAGCTGTTCTTCGGTGATGCGGCCTTCCATGAAGGCGCGGGCGTAGATGCCGGGCGCGCTGTGGCCCTGGATGTAGAGCAGGTCGCCGCCGTGCACGCCGTCGTCGGCATGCCAGAAGTGGTTGAAGCCGCAGCCCAGCATGGTGGCCAGCGAGGCGAACGACGAGATGTGGCCGCCCAGGTCACCCCCATCCTCGGGGTTGTGCTTGTTGGCGCGCACCACCATCGCCATCGCGTTCCAGCGCATGTAGGCGCGCAGGCGCTCTTCGATCTCGATGTTGCCGGGGAAGCGTTCTTCCTGGTCGGTCGGGATGGTGTTGACGTAGGCCGTGTTGGCCGAGAACGGCACATCGATGCCGGCCTGGCGGGCGTGGTCGATCAGGGTCTCGAGCAGGAAGTGGGCGCGGTCGCCACCCTCCTCGCCGATGACCGCCGAGAGGGCATCCAGCCACTCACGGGTTTCCTGCGGGTCGTTGTCGTTCGCGGCGGCGCCGAGAAACTCTTGCGGCTGGGCTGACATGGCCGGTCTCCTTCAAGTGCCACCTCTACGGGCAGCGGGGGTGTTCGGACGAGGGCAAGCGGGCGCAGGCGCCGCGAGCGGGCGGAGTGTCTCACAAGTCCCCATCACTTCCCAAATGGCGCGAGACGATTTCTTATTATGAAATTACCATGACCGCCGCGGCCCCGGATAATTTGCCAATGGCCCTTGATCCGCACGTTCCCGAGACCCGCACACGCCGACAGCGCCTGCTCGCGCCCTGGCGCCGCCTGGTCGCGACCTGGTGGTTCCGGCAGTCGCCGTCGCGCCAGGACCGGCTGGCCACGCTGGGCCCGCTGATCTCGGTGCTGCTGTTCCTGGCGGCCATCATTTCGGCCTTCTGGTACCTGCGCAACGAGGAAATCGAGCGCGAGACCGAGTCCGTCAAGCGCGACACCGAGATCGCCCAGCAGCAGATCCGCCTGCGCCTGATCGAGAACCAGGAACAGCTCGTGCGCATCGCGCGCGAGGTCGTCACCCGGCAGATCGATGCGCACGAGTTTTCCGCCCAGGCCCAGGCGTTTGCGCGCGAGCGGCCCGAGCTGACGCATGTGACCTGGCTGAGCAACAAGCGCGAGCGCCGCAGCAGCGTCGGCGCGGCGGGCTTCCAGGCCGACGGTCTGATGTCGGCGGAGGGCAATGACCCGTCGATGCCCATGCCCAACCAGTCCAACGCCGCGGCCATCGCCTTCGACGCCGCCAAGGACCGTCGCCAGCCCGTCTACTCGCCGCCGTTCACCGACGCCAACGGCACCACCGTCTTCCAGCTGCACATCCCGCTGATCGACCGCGGCGGCTTCGTCGGGGTGCTGATCGCCGAGTACACCGTCGAGGCGCTGCTGCGCTACTACGTGCCCAGCGAGGTCTCCACGCGCCACAGCATCGCCGTGCTTGATGCGCGCGACCAGGTCGTCAGCAGCACCGTCACGCCCATGCCCGGCCAGGGCCTGCGCCGCGCGGCGCTGCTGCACGACGTGCCGCTGGCCCCAGCGCTGAACGGCCTGGTGCTGCGCGGCCAGGGCTGGCGCACGTCCATCGGCCTGATCAACAACGCCCTGTTCTGGCTGGTGCTGGCGCTGGCGGGCATGACGGTGTGGATGTTGCTGGGCACCTGGCGCCACATGCGCCGGCGCACGCAGATCCAGAACGCGCTGACGCTGGAGACCAACTTCCGCCGCGCGATGGAGAACTCCATGCTGACCGGCATGCGCGCCATGGACATGGACACGCGCATCACCTACGTCAACCCCGCCTTCTGTGCGATGACGGGCTTCTCGGAGACCGACCTCGTCGGCCGCACGCCGCCCTATCCGTTCTGGCCCGGCGACCGCCGCGAGGAAAACGCGCGCCTGCTGCAGCAGGAGCTGCAGGGCCGCAGCCCGTCGGGCGGCGTCGAGGTGAAGATCGCCCGCAAGGACGGCTCCGCCTTCGACGCCCGCGTCTACGTCTCGCCGCTGGTCGACACCAAGGGCAAGCAGACCGGCTGGATGACCTCGATGACCAACATCACCGAGGCCAAGCGCGTGCGCGACCAGCTCTCCGCCTCGCACGAGCGCTTCACCACCGTGCTGGAGGGGCTGGACGCCGCCGTGTCGGTGTTGTCGGTCACGCCGCCGGAACTGCTGTTCGCCAACCGCAGCTATCGCCTGTGGTTCGGCGCCGACCCAGCCGGCCACGCGCTGCTGGCCGGCGGCCAGCTGGTGGGCACCACCAGCCGGCACGGCAGCCTGGACGATGGGGTCGACGAGGTGGACGACTACTCCGGCCTGCCCTCTGAAGCGCTGACCGACATGGGCTCTGACCCGCGCGAGGTCTATGTCGAGTCGCTCGCCATGTGGTTCGACGTGCGCGCCCGCTACCTGCAGTGGACCGACGGCCGCCTGGCGCAGATGCTGATCGCCACCGACATCACGATGCGCCGCGCCGCCGAGGCCCAGGCCGCGCTGCAGGCCGACAAGGCCCAGGTGACCAGCCGGCTGATGACCATGGGCGAGATGGCCTCCAGCGTCGCCCACGAGCTGAACCAGCCGCTGACGGCCATCACCAACTACTGCAACGGCATGGTCTCGCGCGTGCGCAACGACGCGATCCAGAAAGACGATCTGCTGGCCGCGCTGGAGAAGACCGCCAAGCAGGCGCAGCGCGCCGGCCAGATCATTCATCGCATCCGCAACTTCGTGAAGCGCAGCGAGCCGCAGCGCCAGCCGGCCCATGCGACCGACATCGTCGAGGACGCCGTGGAGCTGGCCGGCATCGAGCTGCGCCGCCGCAACGTCGCCATCCACACCTACGTCGCCCAGCGGCTGCCGCAGATGATGGTGGACCCCATCCTCATCGAGCAGGTGCTGATGAACCTGCTGAAGAACGCCGCAGAGGCCATCGACAACGCGTCGCTACCCACCTCGCGCCGCCACATCGAGCTGCGCGTGGTGCCCAAGCACAGCGCCGAGCTGGGCGGTCAGATCGAGTTCTCGGTGACCGACATGGGGCCGGGTTTGCCCGATGAAGTGATCGCCCGCATGTACGAGGCCTTCTTCTCCACCAAGGCCGATGGCCTGGGCATCGGATTAGGGTTATGCCGGTCTATCGTCGAGTCCCACCAGGGCCGGATAAAAGCCGAGAACCTCTACAATGGCTCCCTGGTCGTTGGGTGCCGATTCGCGTTCACGATCCCCGTCACCATCACGCCCGAACACCTGCGTCCGGACCCTAACCCGGGTGCCGCCAGCAGCGCTCAGAGAACCGAACCCACCACACCATGAGCTTGATCCCCAAGAAGGGCAATGTCTACGTTGTCGACGATGACGAGGCAGTTCGCGATTCACTGCAATGGCTGCTCGAAGGCAAGGACTACCGGGTCAAATGCTTTGACTCGGCCGAATCCTTCCTGACGCGCTACGACCCCCGCGAGGTCGCCTGCCTCATCGCCGACATCCGCATGGACGGCATGACCGGCCTGGAACTCCAGGACCGCCTCATCGAGCGCAAGAGCCCGCTGCCCATCGTCTTCATCACCGGCCACGGCGACGTGCCCATGGCCGTGCAGACGATGAAGAAGGGCGCGATGGACTTCATCGAGAAGCCCTTCAAGGAAGAAGAGCTGCTGGCCCTGGTGGAGCGCATGCTCGACCAGGCCCGCGAGGCTTTCTCCAGCCACCAGGAAGCCGCCAGTCGCGACGCCCTGCTGGCCCGCCTGACCACGCGTGAAGCGCAGGTGCTGGAACGCATCGTCGCGGGTCGTTTGAACAAGCAGATCGCCGACGACCTCGGCATCAGCATCAAGACGGTCGAGGCGCATCGCGCCAACATCATGGAAAAGCTCAACGCCAACACGGTGGCCGATCTGCTGAAGATTGCGCTCGGCGCCACCGCCAAGGCTTGATCCCCGACTGACTCCCAAAGGCCGCTGCATCCCAGCGGCCTTTTGCTTTTCAATTGGTTGGGGACAGAGCTACTCGCTTCGCTCGGGCGGTCTGTCCCACAAGTTTTTTAGGAACCGCACTGACATGACCGCCCAACTGATCGACGGCCTCGCCCTGTCCAAGTCCATCCGCGCCGAAGTCGCCACCCGCGCCGCAGCGCTGACCGCCAAGGGCTGCCAGCCTGGCCTGGCCGTCGTCATCGTCGGCGACGACCCGGCCAGCCACGTCTATGTGCGCAACAAGGTCAAGGCCTGCGCCGACGCCGGCCTGCATTCGGTGCTCGAGAAGTACGAAGCGAGTTTCAGCGAGGCCGAGCTGCTGGCCCGCATCGATGCGCTCAACCGCGACCCCAGCATCCACGGCATCCTGGTGCAGATGCCCTTGCCCAAGCACATCGACCCGCACAAGGTCATCGAGGCCATCGCCACATCCAAAGACGTCGACGGCTACTCCACGCTGAGCGCTGGCGAGCTGATGACCCAGCTGCCTGGCTTTCGCCCTTGCACGCCCTACGGCTGCATGAAGCTCATCGAGAGCACCGGCTTCGACCTGCGCGGCAAGCACGCCGTCGTCATCGGCCGCAGCAACACCGTCGGCAAGCCGATGGCCCTGCTGCTGCTGCAGGCCAACGCCACCGTCACTGTGTGCCACAGCGCCACGGCCGACATCGGCCACCACACCCGTCAAGCCGATGTCGTGGTCGCCGCAGTGGGCCGCCGCAACATGCTGACGGCCGACATGGTCAAGCCCGGCGCCGTTGTCATCGACGTGGGCATCAACCGCAACGACGAGGGCAAGCTTTGCGGCGACGTGGACTTCGACGCTGTGAAGGAAGTGGCCGGCTGGATCACCCCTGTGCCGGGCGGGGTCGGCCCGATGACGATTGCCATGCTGCTGGTCAATACGCTTGAATCCGCAGAGCGAAGCCTCAAGTCGAACTGATATGACCAACCCCCTGCTCTCCACCGCCGCCCTGCCCGACTTCGCGGCCATCCAGCCCGAGCATGTGCAGCCCGCTATTCACGAGTTGCTGGCTGCGGCTCAAGCCGCGCTGGACGAGGCCACCAAGCCCGAGACGCCAGCCGACTACGACGTGCTCTCGCGCATCCTCGACACTGCCACCGAGCATTTCGGCACAGCCTGGGGGGCCGTGGGGCACCTGAACGGCGTGGCGGACACACCCGCGCTGCGTGAGGCCTACAACGCGATGCTGCCAGCCGTGACCGAGTTCAGCACAGCCATGGGCGCCAACGAAGCGCTGTTCGCCAAGTACAAGGCCGTCGTGGCGGCGCAGGGTTCAAGCCTGAGCGCGCCGCGCCAGCAGCTGCTCAAGCATGCCATCCGCGACTTCGTGCTGTCCGGCGCCGAGTTGCAGGGCGAAGCCCGCGAGCGCTACGCGGCAATCCAGGAACGCAGCGCCGAACTGCAGCAGCAGTTCAGCGAGCATGTGCTGGACGCAACCGATGGCTGGAGCTATGTCGCCAACGCCAGCGAACTGGCCGGCGTGCCGCAGGACGTGCTGGACGCGACCAAGCTCGACGACGGTGGGCACAAGATCACACTGCATTTCCCGGTCTACCTGCCCGTCATGCAGTACGCCGAGAACCGCGACCTGCGCGAGAAGCTGTACCGCGCCTACGTGACCCGCGCGAGCGACAACCTGGAATCCGGGGGCAAGCCCGAGTGGGACAACACCGCCGCCATGCGCGAGATCGTGGCACTGCGCCAGGAGGAGGCGCAGCTGCTGGGTTACGCCAGCTTCGCCGAGGTGTCGCTGGCGCCCAAGATGGCATCGTCACCCGCCGAGGTCACGACCTTCCTGAGCGACCTCGCCAAGCGCGCCCGCCCCTTTGCCGAGAAGGACCTGGCCGAGCTGCGTGAGTTCGCCCAGGGACAAGCCCTCGAAAGCTGGGACGTGTCCTACTGGAGCGAGAAGCTCAAGGAAGCGCGCTACGCCTTCAGCGACCAGACGGTGAAGCAGTACTTCACCGCGCCCAAGGTCGTCGCCGGCCTGTTCTCCATCATCGAGCGGCTGTTCGACGTGCAGATCACGGAGGCCCAGGCCTCGGTCTGGCACGAGACCGTCAAGTTCTATGAGATGCGCCGCGGCGGCCAGCTGATCGCCCAGTTCTACCTGGACCTCTACGCCCGCACCGGCAAGCGCCCCGGCGCGTGGATGGACCAGGTGCGCAGCCGCTGGCTCAAGCCAACCGGAGAGCAGCAGACGCCCGTCGCCCAGCTCGTCTGCAACTTCGCTTCACCCGTCGGCGACAAGCCGGCGCTGCTGACGCACGACGACGTCATCACCCTGTTCCACGAGTTCGGCCACGGCCTGCACCACATGCTGACGCAGGTGAACGACCTGGGCGTGTCGGGCATCTCCGGCGTGGAGTGGGATGCCGTCGAGCTACCCAGCCAGTTCATGGAGAACTTCTGCTGGGAGTGGGACGTGCTCCAGCAGTTGACCGGCCATGTCGACAGCGGCGAACCGCTGCCGCGCGAGCTGTTCGACAAGATGACCGCGGCCAAGAACTTCCAGAGCGGGCTGATGACGCTGCGCCAGATCGAGTTCTCGCTGTTCGACATGCGCCTGCATTCCACGCCCGGCGTGGAAGCCGATGTGCAGAAGGTCATCGACGACGTGCGCGCCGAAGTCGCCGTGCTCGTCCCGCCCGCCTTCAACCGCTTCCAGCACAGCTTCTCGCACATCTTCGCGGGCGGCTACGCGGCCGGCTACTACAGCTACAAGTGGGCCGAGTTGCTCAGCGCCGACGCCTGGAGCGCCTTCGAGGAAGAAGGCGTGTTCAACCCGGCGACCGGCAAGCGCTTCCTGAACGAGGTGCTGGAGCAAGGCGGCGCGCGCGACGCCATCGACAACTTCAAGGCCTTCCGCGGCCGCGAGCCCAGGATCGACGCGTTGCTGCGCCACCAAGGCATGACGTGACACGGCATGTCGCGCTATGGCGCGGCATAAACGTCGGCAAGGCCAAGCGGCTGGCGATGGCTGACCTGAAGGCGCTGCTGACTGAACTCGGCGCGACGAATGTCGTGACGCTGCTGAACAGCGGCAACGCGGTCTTTGACGTGAAGAAGACGCTCGGGGCCGACAAGATCCGCGCGGCGGTGGCCGCGAAGCTGGGCGTCGACGCCGTCGTGGTCCTGAAGACGGCCGCTGAATGGGCAGCCATCGCGGCGAAGCAGCCGATCGCTGAGGCCGATGACTCCAGCCGCCTGATGGTCGCCATTCCCGCCGACGCTACCTCGCTGCAGGCCGTCGCCGGCATCGTGGCCGACAGCGGCGAGCGCTTCGTCGTCACGCCGCATGCGGCCTATCTGTGGTGCGGCAACGGCATCCTCGAAAGCAAGGCCGCCGTCGTGCTGCTGAAGAAGCTCGGCGAAGCCGGCACGACGCGCAACTGGGCCACAGTGCAGAAGCTGAACGCGCTGGCTCAGGCCTGACCTGACGGCGCCGTCCGCGGGAGCCTGAGACATAAGTCTCAAAACGCGAGGCCGTGCGCAATTGGGCCACCCAACCGAGGGTGATGACGCCGACGACCGGTCGAGACAATTCGCCGCTCAGGGAAAAGCAACACTCATGAGCATTCGAATCCAGCCACTGCTGGCCGTCCTCTGCGGCCTGCTCGCCACCACCACGGTCCACGCCCAAACCTATCGCTGCATCGTCGGCGGCACGACCTACATCTCCGACCGGCCTTGCGCGCCGACCAACCTGTCCCCGGCACGGCTGGTCGGCGCCGGCGCGACGCAGCAAACATCTGCCACCACCTATCGCTCGTCCGCGCCGAGCCTGGAACCGGCACCCGACCACCATCGCTACCTGAGCCAGCGTTGCGCGGAAGTCAGCGATGCCATACGCACCGCGCCCAGCCGTGGCGTGGGTCGGGCCGTCGTGACGGATCTACAGCGCGAGTACCGCAGCAATTGCACCGAGGACGAGGCCTATGCGCGGGAACGCGTCTCGGAGGACCGCAACCGGCAACGCGAGAGTGAGCGCAGCGCACGGCGGGAAGCCGCGCAGTCGCGCCAGGAGAGCGAGCGCCTGCAGGAGCGCTGCATCGCGCTGCGTGACGCGATCCGCACGCGTCGTGCGCAGGGCGACAAGGCCACGACGGCCGAAGAGGCCTACAACGCCAACTGCCTGGGACGCTGACGTCGGGCCTGCCTCAATCCGCGTCATCCAGCATGTGCACACGCATGCCGATGTCATCCGCCAACGGTGCCGTCCACGGCGCGCGGGCAAGCATGCGCCGGCCGTCCTTCAGGCCCGTGGTCCATCGGGCACGCAGGCGTGAGTCGCTGAAGTCGATGTCGCGCCAGGAGTCCTCGCCGTCCAACGCGCGCATGACGAGGTGGACGATGTCGATGCGCGAGTCGCAGCCCAGCGCCAGCAGGGCCTTCACGGCCGGGTCGGCGGCCGCCTTGGGGCCGAGCTGCCTGCCGACCAGCCGCAGCGCGCGGCGCAGGTTCTGCATGCGCTCGTGGTCATCCAGGTGCTCCATGATTCGACTCGCGTACTGGATGTCCTTGTAGCGCGTCAGCGTCTGGGCCATGGTCTGCGGCGCGGCTTCGCTGGCGTCCCACAGGTCCACCATGAAGCACAGCGTGTCGCGGCGCTCGGCGTCGTCCAGCACCACGTCCAGTGGCGTGTTGCTGTAGATGCCGCCGTCCCAGAACGCCTCCTTGCCGATCTGCACCGGCGCGAAGCCCGGCGGCAGCGCGCCGCTGGCCATCACATGTTCGGGGCCGATGCGCGTGTGGCCATCGCGGTTGTCGAACAACGCCAGCTCGCCCGAGCGCACGTTGACGGCACACAGCGTCAGCCGCGTCTCGGCTCTGGCAATACGCTCGAAGTCCACCAGCTCGCGCAGCGTCGCAGCCAGCGGCGCGGTGTCGTAGAAGCTCAGTTCAGCCAGCGGCGCACGGCGGTTCATGTCCCAGGACAGCGGGCCGCGCGGCTTGAAGAAGCCCGGCACGCCGCTGGTCAGCGTCTGGAGGGTCTGCAGGCCTTGCTGCCACAGCGACGCAAACGGGTTGACCGGCAGGTGCGGCGCCAGGCCCGGCCGTGTCACGCGGTCCCAGAAGCTGCGCAGCGCCTTCACCCGATCGGCCGGCGCGTTGCCGGCCACAAGCGCCGCATTGATGGCACCGATGGAGGTGCCTACCAGCCAGTCGGGCGGCAAGTTGGCGCCTTCCAGCGCCTCGACAAAGCCGGCCTGGTAGGCGCCTAAAGCGCCGCCGCCCTGGAAGACGTAGACGGTCTGACGTGGGCGTCGGGTGACCATCAGCTCAGCTGCGTTGATTCATCACATGGAATGGCGCGGAATACCGGTAGCTGCTCGACAGCCGCCGCGTGCGCCGCGACATGCGGAAAGCCGGCAACGGCGCCCGGCAGCACGAACTGCGTGAAGCTCCAGGCCACGCCGACCGTGATGCCCGACTGCCGCAGGCCCGCCTCGCTGGTGTCCAGCGGCCGGGCGGCCAGTTCGCTGTCCAGCTCGCGGTAAGCGGCATTCAGCTGGCCCGTGACGCGCGCTACCCAAGGCTCATGCCGCTTCTCAGCCGGGCGCAGGCCGCGCTCGTAGATGATCTGCGCCGTCTTCTCGCAGGCGGCAAGTGCCAGGCCTATGAGGCGCAGCTCGCGCGTCAGCTCGGCGGGCCCGCTGGGCATCAGGCTGCGGCCGGCCAGCGCCTCGGCGTAGACCAGCATCAGCGTCGAGTCCATCAGCACACTGCCGTCATCACAGATCAGCGTCGGCGCCTTGACGACCGGGTTGATCTGCTGGAAGGCATCAAAGCCCCGGAACACCGAGATCGCCGCATGCTCGAACGGCAGGCCCAGCAGCCGCATCGAGATCGCGACGCGGCGCACGAACGGGGAGTCGAGCATGCCGATGAGCTTCATGGGCTGACGTTCTTTTCCTGCCGAGAAACGCCACTGTCCTGCGCCAGCCGTTCCAGATAGTCCTGGCCATGACGGCGTTCGATTTCCGACTGCACCACCCGGTTGTAGGCGTCCGCGTAGGCCTGGGTCAGCGGCGTGGCCGCCTCACCCTTGCTGACCCAGGTGATGCCGTAGCGCTGCTTCAAGCGCTGGGCCTTGGCGGTCACGGGGCCAAAACCCTGCAGTTGCAGCAAGCCGGCCTCGATGTCCGCACGTGCCTTGGCCTCGCCGCGCTCGGCCGCACCAGCCGGGTTGCCGATGCGCAGGTCGATAGCCGCGATCAGCTGCTTCTCCCGCTTCGCTTCGCCTTCCTGCACCCGGAACCGCTCGAAGAGGCCAAACACGATGGCTGCCGCCACCAGCGCACACAGCACGGCCACCACGCGGATGCGGGTTTGCGACCGGCGCCAGCCCTTGCCCAGCCTTTCATCGGCCAGGGCCACGGCCATCGTGGGTTTCGCTGAATCCATGGATTGCTTCAGTTCCTAAACCCTGGATTCTCGGCGAGCGGCGCCAGCGCCGCCCGCACACGGGCTTGCCAGGCACCCTGCTCGGCCACGCTCCAGTCCGGCCAGCGAGGCGACTCGGCCTCCAATTCATCCGCCAGCGCCTGCAACTCGCCCCGGCCAGACACCGACGCCGCCAGGCTCAGCCGAGCCAGCCACTCCTGCACTTCCCGCTGGCGCGGATAGGCCGCGAACAGCCAGCGCGCCACGTCGGGCCGCGCGCGCCAGTCGGCGCTGCCAAACCGCGCCACCGCCTGGGCCGTGAGCTTCTGGCCGGCGCCCAGGCAGTCGAAGGCGACGCAGCCGGCAAAGCCGCGGTCGATCAGCTCGGCATGGATGCCGCAGCGGTGGTCGGCGCAGAGGTGATGGCAAGGCGTCTCGGCCGGCTTGTCGAAGCCGAAGCCCTGCACGGCATCAAACGGCGGGATCACGCAGCACAGCGCCGCGCAGGCGGAGCAGTCGGCCTTCAGGTGCTGGGGCAGTTGATACGCCAGCGTCACCGGGCGTCGTCCGACACGCCCACCATCCAGCCCACGCCGAAGCGGTCGTTGACCATGCCGAACAGCGGCGCCCAGAAGGTCTTGCCCAGCGGCACATGGATCTGGCCACCATCGGCCAGCGACGCGAAGGCCTCGCGCGCCGAGTCCGCGTCGGGGCAGTCCAGTGACAGCGAGAAGCCCTTGAAGGCCGTGTCGCCACCGCACAGGCCGTCGGACATCATCACCAGCGCGCCACCGATGTGCACCGAGGCATGCATGATCTTGTTCTCCGAGCCTGGCGGCAGCGTGCCGGGCGGCGGCGGCTCAGGGCTCTCTGAGTTGCGCATCAGGAACTCCACCTTGGCGCCCAGCGCCTTCTTGTAGAACTCGATGGCTTCTTCGCAGCGGCCGTCAAAGAACAGGTAGGGCTCGATCTTCATCGCGGTCTCCTGGTAGGGGCTGACAACTCTAGCGCCGCGGGTCAGAGCGCTGGCATTTCGGGCCGAGCGCCGGGCCGCTCCCAAGCCGGCCCGTTTGGCGGTGCTTGCTGGTCAAGCCGGCAAGAATCGCCGTCCCCGCGGGGGACCGTCCAAGGTATTCCTTGGACGAGGGGCTCCCACTCTAAGGATTCTTGAAGTCACCCGCTGTCGAAATGATGAAGTTCTTCGCTTCAATGTGTTTTCGCCAGGCCGCATTGGCCTGCTCGACGGTGACCGCTGCCAGCGCCTCGTCCCGCTTCTGCGCCGCCACCCAGGTCTCGCCACGTTCGGCCAGGCTGGTCAAGCCACCGGCCAGCGCACCAGGGTCGGCGCGGCCCTGCTTGCGGCCTTCAAGGATGTCCTTCTTGGCGCGCGCCAGCTCGGCCGCCGTCACGCCGTTGGCGGCCATGCGGGCCACCTCTTCCTGCACGACCGCGATGACGCGCTCGCGCTTGTCCGGCGCGTAGCTGGCCTGGATGGCGAAGCTGCCGGCCGTGCCCCAGTAGCTGGCGCCCAGGTTGGCGCCGATGCCGTAGGTCAGGCCTTCCTTCTGGCGCACGCGCTCCGACAGCCGGCTCTCCAGCCCGCCGCCGCCAAAGATGTGCACGGCCAGCTCCAGCGCCGCGTAGTCTGGGTCTTCGCTGTTCAGCGGCAGCGTCTGGTGCAGGCGCACGATGGCGTTGGCCTTGTCGCGCGCGATGGCGTCAAAACGCGCCGGCGGCACGGCGACATGCTGGGAGACGTGGCGCACGAACTTCGGCGCAGCCGGCTTCTTCCAGTCGCCAAACAGCTTGTCGACCTCGGCCGCCAGACCGTCCGGCAAGGCGCCGACGGCGCTGACCTGCGCCTCGTTGGCCGACCAGTAGTCGGCGTAGAAGCGCTTAACGTCGTCCAGCGTCGTGGCCTTGAGATTGGCGATGCGCTCGTCCACGCTCATCACGTAGTCCGGGTGGCCCAGGGTCACGCCGCGCGCCTTGTTGTAGTGGTCGCGCGTGGCCTCCTGGCGCAGCACGCCGGGTTCCTGGCGCGAGGCCTCGATGCCGGCCAGGCCGGACTTGATCTCGCGGTCGAACGCATCCTGCGGGAAGCCGGGGCGGCGCAGCGCATCGGCCGCCACGCGCAGTGCCGGCAGCAGCGTGTCGCGTTCGGCGCTGAGGAAGATGGTGGCGCCCTGGTCGTAGCTGCTGACATTGAGGCTGGCGCGCAGCTTGATGAGCGCGTCCTGCAGCTGCTGCTTGGTGAAGCCGGCGCTGCCCTCGTCCATCAGCTGGCCGACCATGCCGGTGCCGTTGCGCGCATAGGTGGCGTCACGCTCGCCCCAGCGCAGCTGCATCTGCAGCACCACCGTGTTGCCGCGTGTCTGCTTTTGCAGCGTGTGCAGGGCGATGCCGCTGGGCAACGTGGCACGCTTCATGCGCGACTCCAACACCGCCGGCACGGGCTCCGGCTGCTCGCCGGCCTCCACCTTGGGCGGGCCTTGCAGCGCGGCCAGGCGCTGGTCCAGCGCCGGCGCGGCCGGGATCTCGACGCGCTCCACCGCAGCTGCTGGCAGGTAGCGCCCCAGCGTGCGGTTGGCGGGCTTGAAGTAGGCGGCGCGCACACGCTCCACGTCGGCCAGCGTGACCTTGGGGATGTCCTCCATCAGCTGGAACAGCAGGCGCCAGTCGCCGGCCGCAATCAAGCCCGAGATCTGCTGTATCAGCGCCTCGGGGTTCTTCATCTGCTGGCGATAGCTGTTGACGGCGATGTCGCGCACGCGCGCCAACTCGCTCTCGTCGAAGGGCTTGGCCGTGCGGCCCTCGGCCAGGTCCAGCAGCAGGGTCTCGACCTGGCTCACGTCGGCGCCCGGCGGCAGCGCCGCGAAGGCGCTCACCGTGCCCGGGTCCACACCGCCCGCGCCGCCAATGCCGGCCGCCACGGCCAGCTTGGGCTCGACGATCTGCTTGTAGAGCTGGCCGCTGGGCTGCAGGCTCATCAGCAGGCCGTAGACGATGAGGGCCGGTGTGTCGGGGTGGGTGATGGCCGGCACGTGATAGGCCGCCAGCAAGATGGGCTGGCCGCCCACGCGGCGCACCACCACCGAGCGTTCACCGTCCTGCGCCGGCTCTACCGTGTAGGGCACTTGCACCGGCGTGGCGGGCTTGGCCAGGGGGCCGAAATACTTGCCGATCAGCGCCAGCGTGGCGGGCTTGTCGAAGGCGCCCGCGATCAGCAGCGTCGCGTTGTCGGGCCGGTAGTAGCGCTTGTAAAAGCCTTGCAACTTCTCGATGGGCACATTCTCGATGTCGCTCTTCGGCCCGATGGTGGCGTGGCCATACGGGTGCCAGGCAAACGCCGCTGCGTTCACGCGCTGGTTCAGCACGGCAAACGGCTGGTTCTCGCCGCGCTCGAACTCGTTGCGTACCACGGTCATCTCGGTGTCGAGATCGGCCTTGGCAACGCGGCTGTTGGCCAGGCGGTCGGCCTCCAGGTCGAGCAGGAAGTCCAGCGTCTCGGCGTTCGCGTTGAAGCTGGCGAAATAGTTGGTGCGATCCGCCGTCGTCGTGCCGTTGAAGCGCACGCCGCGCTGGGCCATGGCGCCGGGGATGTCCTTTTGCCGCTCGGTGCCCTTGAACAGCATGTGCTCCAGCAGGTGGGCCATGCCGTACTCGCCCGGCGCCTCGTGGCGGCTGCCGACGCGGTAGGTGATGTTGACGGTGGTGGTGGTCTGCGTCGCGTCGGGGAAGAGCAGGACTTGCAGGCCGTTGGGCAGGCGGTATTCCTCGATGCCGCCGATCTCGCGCACGAGGTCAGGGGACCGCGCCGCTGCATCGCCACAGTCCGGGGGCGGTGCCAGCTTGACGGGCGCAGCCCCGGCGCGCGTCGCCACCGGCTTGGGCTTGACCTTGGCCACCGCCTGTGCCTGCGCGGCGCCCATTGCCAGGCCCAGCAAGGCAACGCCCAGGCCTCGGGACACCCATCCATCCAACTTGATCCGCATCTGTCTCGCTCCAGCAGCCGCATCTTCGGCCTGGCGCGGATTCTCATCGGTTTCGTCAGGCCGGCCGTTCGTCAGTTCCCAACGCCGCGTTGGATGCAAACGCCGCGCCGCACCTCATCCGGCCCGGGCACACCAATCGCGCCAGCCACCACTTGGCCGCGTCCACGCAAGGGGCAAGCGGCATGCATGTCAGCGAGGGGCGGGAACAGCCCCAGCGGCCTCGCCCCGGCCGAACACGGCGTTGTCCGACACGGGCGCGGCATACACTCGGTGGGCCTGTCGCGCGTCTGCTCACTGCCGCGACACTCTCGGTAGGCTGGACGCCACGCATCACACCCGCGTCTCCCGGTTTGTCGGCTCCCGCCGGCGCACATCGGTCGTCACCTGCCTTCAGCGGCGAGCCCAACTTACCTCTCTCGAAACCTGTTTCGAGCCGGCCCCGTCCCCCGCCTCCCATCGCTTGCCGAGCGTATCCGGGCGAGGCCTGGCGAACCCACTGACGACCTGCATGGCAAGGCCACCGCGTCCATCGACGAAGCGCCCGGCCCGTGCATCCTGGAGATCCTGATGAAGTCGGCCAAACCCTCCCCCGAGACCCTCAAGCGCGACGCCCTGCGCGACGGTCTGCTCGCCACCGTCGACCTGCTCAAGCGCCGCCGCGCCGCCGACATTGCCGAGGCCACCATCGAGGAATACGTGACCCTGAACTGGCTCGAATGGCATGGTGGCTCGCTGCGCCTGACCACCACCGGCGAGAACATGTGCAAGCACCTCACCGCCGTGCTGGACCGCAACACGCCGCGCAGCGCCTACTGACTCGCCGCGCTCGACCGAGCGCAGCAGCGCAGCCTCACACCAGCTGGCCGCGCCCAACGCGCCAGCAGTCGAGCAGCTGCCGCGCCAGCGCCGGCAACTCGCCCCGCCCCACCCGCTTGGCAAAGCCGAAGCGCTCGCCGGCATAGATGCGGTCATAGGCCATGCGGGACACGTGGGCCGGCCAGCCCTGCGAAGCCATCAATGCCGAGAAGCGCTCCAGCCGCTGCAACTCGGCCTGCAAGGGCCGCTCCTCACAGGCCACCCGTTCGTCAATGAAGAGCCGGGCCACGCCGTTGTGGAAACTGATGCGGCGTGGACCGAAGCTGGGCAGCGGAAGCGACCGACGGTGACGAGAGTTCATGACCGCGAAGATAGAGCCGACGCTGCTGACCCTCTGCCCAAAAGCACCGCTTCGGCGGTCTCTGGACCTGCGACGCGGGATCGGGCGGCCAAAGCGGTGGTTTAGCTCATGCTGGGGTCCGCACGCAACTTGTTCATGCACGCAACGAACAGCGGGTTGACGAGCCAGCCGTTCAGCCAGGACCGTACCGATGGCAAGTCCAGCGTTGCAAACCATGCTGGCTCCACTGAGGCGAACTGGCGGACGATGGGCAACACGGCCAGGTCGGTGGCGCATGGCGTGGCGCCGCCCAGGCAGGGTTCGCTGAGCAGCCGTGCCTCCAGCGGTCGCAGAAGCACATCCAGCGCCTTGTCGCGGTGTGTGTCTGGCGCGACGGTCTCACTGGCGTAGCGCTGGGGTATTTCCAGCGGTCCAGGTCATGCTTGAAGTCGCCGTCGTTGCGCTCCAGCAGATCAATGTTCGCAGGCGACTGCGCCCGTGCCCACCAGCCCTGCGCATCGGGCGCAGCAAGTGCCCAACGCATGATGTCCCAGCTCTCCTCGATCACGCGGCCATCGGGCAACTGCAGCACGGATACCGTCGCCTTGGGCGATAGAGCCAGCAAGCTGGCTGGCTTGCCACGCAAGTTGACCTCCACCGCCTCGAAGGCCCGCCCGGCCTGCAGCAGCGCCATCCGTGCGCGCATGGCATAGGGGCAGCGGCGAAAGGTGTAGAGCCGTGGCAACGTTGGACCTGCCGCGGTGAGTGGCTCGTGCGGTGTCAGGGTCGATGCGTGCATGCGTAAGGTCTGTGCAGCGAGACATGTCGACCTGGATCGCATCCCCGGGTCAATGGAGGCAGGTCGCGTTCCAGGCGCGAACCCCGCTGATGCCTTCGTTGCTGTATCAAAAAACATCTCGCCGGGGTCGCTGCCGGTAGGGGGGGGCGTAGACCTCATGCTGGCCGAACGACAGCGCGAAATGGCCGTGACAAGCGGCATCCACCCTTGCAGCCGCAGGCCCGAGCAGCGTGGGCGTCAGCAAAGTGCCCATTGCGGGTATTCAGCCGGCGGACTTCGAACAACGTATCGCTCTTCGGTGGCGCCCTGGTCGTGCCCAGCGATCATGCCGGCAGGCGCATGGCTGATCCTTTCACTGCTTCCAGCCCCTCAGACCATAGCGAGCCAGGGTCTTCTCTAGCTGGCCACTTTTCTGCAGCTGGATGATGCCCTGGTCCAGTGCCCTGGCGATCAACCGGGATCGCGGTTCGTCCTTCCTGGACAGGCCAACCGCCAGCTTTTCCGTTTCCAGACAACCGACCGGCTGGAAGTTCCTGCCGATGTCGCCTTTGCTCTGGCCATACTCGAAGACGTCGGTGGTCAGGATCACCGTGTCGGCACGCTTGCGCCCCAGGAAGGTGAAGAGCCGTTTGGCAAAGTCATTCGAGGCAGCGAACTGTGTGACGGTGACCGACGAGCGGTGAGCCTGGAGGTAGTCATCCACTGCACCAAGGCCGGAATCAGCCAGCATCGCGATGTGGCGACCTTGCAGATCGGCGGGCTTGGTGTAGCGCCACGTGCTGGACTTGTCGGCATAGAAGCAGTACTGCTGGTATCCCACGGCCTGCGTGTGGAACAGGTACTGCGGAAACCCGGGAACCGTTGGTGTGAGCAGGCCATCTGCCTCGCCGCGGTCCACCATGCGCATGGCGCGGGACCATGGAAAGTAGCGCAGCGTGAATGGCACGCCTTGCAATTGCAGAGCCTGCGTCACGATATCGACGATATACCCCTGGTCTGGCGTGCCCGATTCGCAGTGCTGCGGACACCAATCATTGGCCAGCAAGGTGACGGGCCGCTTCTGCAAGGCGGGCCATGCGGATTGCGCGCTGACGCTTTGAACAAGCAGCAAGGTCATCACGCCGCATAGCCACCGGCCCGTTCCTGCGCAAACCTGCCTCGCGTCCATTCACCCCCCGCTAACGCCGCCACGGCGGGCTCTGAATCGCCTGGGTCGCCTCCGCCTCCGGCAGCGCCTTCGCAAACAGCCACCCCTGCCCCACCTGCACGCCCAGCTGCTCCAGCAGCGCAGCCTGCTGCTCGTCCTCGACGCCTTCGGCCAGGGTCTGCTTGCCCAGGGCCGCGCCCAGGCCGACGATGGTGCGGACGATCTCCTGCGCCTCGCGCCCAGCGGCCAGTCGGATGACGAAGCTGCGGTCGACCTTGAGGGTGTCGAACGGGAAGCGGTGCAGATAGGCCAGCGACGAGTAGCCGGTGCCGAAGTCGTCGATGCTGAGCTTGAAGCCCATCCGGGCCAGCTCCTGCAGCACCTCGGCGCTGCGCTGCGGGTTGGCCATGGCCATGCTCTCTGTCACTTCGAGCTTCAAGCGGTGCGTGGGCACGTCGCCCAAAGCCGCCAGCGTGGCGCGGGCGTCGGCCAGCAGTTCGATGTCGCGCTCCAGCTGCACGCCGGAGAGGTTGACGGCCACCTCGCCCGTGAAGCCCAGCGGCTGCCAGCGGCGCAGCTGCGCGGCGGCCTCCAGCAGGCCCCACCGGCCGATGGCGCAGATCTGGCCGCTGGCCTCGGCTACCGGGATGAAGTCGCCCGGCATGATCAGGCCCTTGGTCGGGTGGCGCCAGCGGATCAGCGCCTCGAAACCCAGCAAGGCACGGTCCGACAGGTGCACAAAGGGCTGGTAGTGCAGCTCGAACTGGTCACCCGCCGCCAGAGCGGCGTCGATGGCGTCGCGCAGCCAGCGGCGCGACTGCTCGACGAGCTGCTCGGCGGGGTCGAACTCATGCGTCTGGCCCGGCCCGGCCGACTTGGCGCGGGCCAGCGCAGCCTCGGCGGCGGCCATCAAATCGTCGGCGCCGCCGGGCCCGTGGCGACGCTGCGCCCAGGCGATGCCGGCAGTGATGACGAGGCCGTGTTCGCCGAACGGCTGCGCCAGCACGGCCTGCACGCTGCTCGACAGCTCGGCCGCCACGTCGCCGCCGGCCAGCAGCAGCGCGAACTGGTCTGGCCCCAGCCGGGCGACGAGGTGACGCGCGCCGAAGGCGGCCTTGAGGCGCGCGGCCAGTTCGGTCAGCACCGAGTCGCCCACCACCGGGCCATGGGTTTCGTTCAGCGCCCGAAAGCCGTCCAGGCCCAGTAGCAGCAGGCCGGTCTCGGGGGCGGACATGCCGCTCAACAGTTGCGTCAGCTGCTCGCGGAACAGCACGCGGTTGGCCAAGCCGGTGAGGCGGTCGTGCAGCGCGTCGTAGCTGATCTGGCGCTGCAGGCGCTGGCTCTCGGAGATGTCGGTCAGCGAGCCGGCCATGCGCACGGGTTTGCCGTCCTCACGAACGGCCAGGCCGCGCGCCAGCAGCCAGCGCTCCTGGCCGCCCTGGTTGAAGTGCAGCACGTGGTGGAACTGCAGGCTCTTGCCCTCCAGGTGAGCCTGCAGCTCGGCGTTGAAGGCGTGCCGCGCAGATGGCTCCAGCGGCTCGGTCCAGGCCGCGATGGCCTGGCCGACGTCCGACGCAGACAGGCCCATCAACGCCAGCCAGCGCGGCGAGTAGTAGACGCTGTCGCTGCTCAGGTCCCAGTCCCAGAGGCCGTCGTTGGCCCCCTGGGCGGCCAGCGCATAACGCTGCTCACTGGCGGCGAGGCGCTGGGACGCGACGCGGCGCTGCGCTTGCTCGATCCCGGCGCGCAAGACGCTGGCACCGAGTGTGGCCAGCGCGAGCGCCAGCAGTGGCGGCGCGAGCGACACGACGAAGTGGCGGCTCTCGAAGCCCCATTGCGCCAGCGCCAACAGGGCCAGCGCGGCCAGCGCGATCAAGGCGAGGCCGCGGCCGAGGGACAGGCGCGCCAGCACCCAAACGGCGCCAAGGGGCAGCAGGATGAGCACCGCCAGCTCGACCGCGCCGCCCCAGTATGGGCGCACCAGGCTGCGGCCGGTCAGCAGGTTGTCGGTGACGGTGGCCACGCGCTCCATGCCGGGCATGCTGTCATCGAAGGGCGTGGGGAAGTGGTCGCCCGCCGCAAGCGCGGCCACGCCGACGACGGCCACGCGGCCGCGCAGCCGGGCTGCGTCGACCTTGCCGGCCAGCAGTTCGGCAAAGCCGACGGATGCGAAAGTGGCGCTGGGGCCGTAGAAGTTGACGCCCAGGCGAGACAGGCCGTCCAGCGGCGCGCGCAGCGTGGGGCCGATCTGCACCTCCTGGCCAAAGCTGGCGCGCACCTCGCGCCACTCCACGCCGCGCGCAAACGCAGCGAGGCGCAGCGCGAGCGAGGGGTAGACCTCGCCGTTCAGCCGCAGCAGCGGCAGGTCATGGCGCAGGCTGCCATCCGCCTCGCGGCGCACGATGACGTGGCCCAGGCCGGCGGCCGCTGCGGCCAGACTGGGCTCGGGCGCGAGCAAACGGCGGGGCTCGTAGAAGCCGGCCTCGCTGCGGGCCAGCGCCGCCTCGTTGTTGTAGCCCAGCAGGGCCTGGGCGAGGATGGGCGCAGGCGCCGCCGATACGTCGGCCGCGCCGTCGGCGGGCAGCGCGAACGGGATCAGCGTGCGCCCGCCGGCCTTCATCGCACCGGCCAAGGCGGCGTCGCCCTCGGGCGTGCCGCCGCCGGGCAGCAGCAGGATGTCCAGCGCGATCGCGCGGGCGCCGCCGTCCTGCAGCGCCTGCACGGCGCGGGCGATCTCGCTGCGGTCGGGCACGCGGCCGCCCAGCGCTTCCAGCGCGGCGTCGTCCACGCGCACCAGCAGCAGCGGCAGCTCGGTGCCGGGTGCAAGATAGCCGCGCCAGGATGTCTGTGCGTCCAGGGACCAATGGTCCAGCCGCTCGAAAGCGGTCACGTCGGTCCGCAGCGCCCACACGGCAATGCCGAGCAGTGCAGCGGCAAGGGCGAGCAGCGCATAAGCCAGGCCGGCAGTCGCGCGCTTCAATCCAGCGACCCCAGGCGCTGTTCGACACGTTGCACCTTGTCCGCCGTCCAGGTCGCGACGTCGGTGCAGTCCCGGGCGTCGCAGCGCGTGCCGCTGTTGGTTTTGGCCAGGCGCACCGGATAGCGCGGCTTGATGCCGCGGGTCTGCGGGCCGACGGGTTCGACATCGACGGCGCCGGTCTTGACGAGCACGGCGGTGGCGCGGTCGTCGCCCACCTCGACGCTGAACTCGGTACCGCGCACGGCGGTCACGGCGGTGGACGTGCGCACTTTCCAGCTGCCGCCGGCCGACGGGTTCACGCGCTGGCCGATCAGGCCCAGCTCAAGCAGCAGTTCGGCCTGGCGCGGCTGGGCGCCGACGGCGGTGAAGAATTCGATGCGCAGCTGGCTCTTGTCGGCCAGCACCAGCACCGAGCCGTCGATGAACTTCAGCCGCACGCGGCCGGCCGTACCGGTGCGCAGCGATGTGCCCACGTGGAGCTTGTCGCCCACGACCAGCGCCTTCCCATCGGCGCGCTGCGCCTCGCCACTGACGGCCATCACCTCGCAGACCTGCTGGGCAAAGGCTGCGGAACTCAGCAGGGACAGGCTCAACACCAGGGCGCGCATTTGAAGACTCCTATCGAGATGGATCGCCGAACAAGGCGTATCCCGCCCAGTAGAACGGATGCACCCAGCGCCCGCCACCGAGAGTTCCCTCAATCATCCCTACTTGAGCCATGCGCAGCGCCTCAGCACGGGGGGCCTTGGCGGAGAAGGTCGCCGAGGTGACCGCAGCGGCCGACACGGTTTCGACGGCCCAGTGCGTGGCCAGCACCGAGCGGCTGCCGGCGAAGAAGAAGCCGCGCACCAGGCCCGACATGGCCGCCCCACCCTGCTCGCCCGCGGCCGTGTTGCAGGCCGACAGCAGCACGGCCTGTGCGTTCAGACGCAGCGTCAGCACGTCGTCCAGCTCCAGCAGCGGCGACTGGCCCTCGTCCTTGCCCGGCGCCAGCGCCAGCGCGGGTTTGGAGACGCCCGGCAACTCCCCCGGCATCAACCCGTGCGTGGCGAAGGCGACGAGGCGGCGGTCGGCCAGCGGGGCGGCCAGCACCGCCTCGCGTGTGGCGGCGGCACCCAGCAGCAGGTCGGCCTGAGCGCTGGCGCCCACGGCCTTGGCCAGCGCGGTCAGCTCGGCGCGGGTTTCGGGCAGCGGCGGGATGTCGCCATAGCTGAAGCCCCAGGCGGCGTCGTAGCGGGTGGCGCCCTGGCCGAGGGCCGCACGGCCCGCAGGGTTCGAGGTTTTGGCGGTGGACTTGAAGAGCGGGTCGCCCACGCCGAACAGCGCCTTGGGGGCGGCTGCCGGTGCGGCCGCGCGGCGCAGCGCGTAGAGGGCGCCCGCCGAGGGCAGCTGCGTGACGGCCATCTGCCGCGCAACGAAGGCGCCGGGCTGGGGCGCCGTCAGCGCGGCAGCAAAGGGCATGCCGGCCAGTGCGCCGTCGGCAGCGACGAGCAGGCTCTTCACGCCGGCGGGCGGCATCAGCGGGGCCACGAGCTCTTTCCAGACCTCGTGCAGCGCCTGCACCGGCAGCGTGGGCGGGCGGCCGGTGCTGAGGTCCAGCGCGGTGCGGATCTGCGCCACCCGCTCGGCCCATCCGGCCGCGCCGACGCCGGATGCCGCAAAGCGTGTGGCCTCGCCCGGCACGATCAGCCAGGTCAGCGTGGCGCCCTCCAGCGGCTGAACGACGAGCAGCGCCTCGCCGGGCGACATCAGCTGCTGCAATGCGGCGGGCGCGGGCAGCGTGGGCGTGACGAGGTCGGCATAGGCGGGGTAGGCCTTGGCAACGCGTTCGCGCTGCTGGTTGAGCGCCTCGCGCGCGGCCTGGGCGGCCTCGCGCTGCTGCCGCGCCTGCTCGCGGACGGCGGCCAGCTCATCCGCCAGCGTCTTCTGTTGCTTCTTGCGCTCGGCGTCAGGCAAGGCCTTGAGCTGGGCCTTGGTTTCGTCACTGCTGTTGCGGCGGCGGAGGCGGTCTTCCTCGCCCAGCGTTGCGTTGAGCGTGCTGTTGCGGGCCGCCGCAGCGGCGCGCAGCGCCTGCTCTTCCTCGATCAGCGCGCGCAGCGCCGGCGTGGCGGCCAGCAGGCGAGCGCTGGCGTCCACCAGCGCACGGTGGGTGGCGCCGGTCTGCATGCGGTCGGCCACCTGCATGGCACGGTCGGCCCAGGCGGGGTCGACCTTGTCGCCGCGCCGGGCGCGGGCGGCGATCTCGCGCAGGAATTCGTCGAACGCCAGGCCCAGCACAAAGCCGCGCGCGCCGGCCAGGTCCAGGTCTTGCCAGCCGCCGGGCGTGTCCAGCAGCGCGGCGAACAGCGGCTGGTAGTCGCCCCAGGCGCCGGCCATGTCGCCCTTGAGCAGGCGCACCAGCGCGCGCACGCCGGCGGCTTCCTGCGTCTGCGGATGGACGTCGCCGTAGAGCCGCAGGCGGCTGCGGTGGATGCGCTCGACGATCTCCAGGGCCTCGTCGAAGCGGCCGTTCTTGGCGGCCAGCAGCGCGCGCAGCCGCCAATCGCTGGCGCGGTCACGAGCCAGACTGTCGGCGGGCAGGCTGGCCAGGAAGTCGCGGTAGAAGGCGTCGGCCTCGGCCCAGCGGCGCAGGCCGATCAGCGAGCGCACCTGCTCCTGCCGCGCCAGCCAGCGCGCGTGGCTGGCCGCGCCGGCGCCTGAGCGCTGCAGCATGTCGTCGGCGCGCTGGGCGTTCTCCAAGGCGGCGGTGTACTGGCGCGACGCGACCTGCGCCTGCGCGAGCCGGTAGCTCCAGCGCGCACCCAACGCGTCGGTGATCTGGCCAGCCCGCCACAGCGCCAGGTTGCTCTGGCCGATCTGCACCGCCTCGGGCGCGCGGCCCTGGCGCACCAGGGCATAGGTCAACATGCCTTGCGAGCCGTCGTACCAGCCGTAGGCGTCCTGCACGGCGGGGTCGCGCAGCGCCTTGCCGCCGCGCCGCGCGTCCTCCACGCCCTTGTGCGACAGGCGCACGGCTTCGCGAAGCGTGGCGCTGGCCTCGGCCAGGCGGCCGCTCCAGCGCTCCATCTCGGAGCGCACCTGCAGGCGGTCCACCTGCAGGCGCAGCGCAGCGGCAGGGTCGGCGTCGCCCATGGACTCCAGCGCCTGCTTGGTCAGGCTTTGCGCGCGTGACCAGGCGCGGTCGAGCATGGCGCGGTCCTTGGCCTGGGACAGCGCGTAGACCTGGCGCAGCGCCGCAGCCGCGCGCAGCGGCAGGTTCAGCGTCGTGTCGCTGGCATAGGCATCGGCCGCCGCGAGGCCCTTGCCCGAGCTGCCCCAGACGAACTCGGCGCTGAGGTATTGGCGCACCCAGACGTCGTGCCCGGGCTGGCCCCGGCCCAGTAGGGCCAGTTCGGCCAGCAGTTCCACCCAGCGCCCGCGCTGCTCCAGCGACTGCGCCGCCCTGACCTGCTGCTGCAGCAAGGCCATGCGCGCTGCGGGCTCGGCGGGCAGCGCTTCAGCCAGCAGCGCCTGTGCCTGGGCGGCCGGCATCAATGCGGTGGGCGAATCGCCCGCGTCCTCCTCGTCGACCTGGGCCAGCGCGGTCGTTGCCGCGAGCACTCCGGTCACCAGCCACATCAGCTTGCGCATGGCCACCTCCGAAGCACGATGCTAGAGCTTTCGTGCGGGCAGTTGCGCCAGCAGCAACAACGACGCCATCAGCCACATCGGCGCCGCCAGCGCCGTGGCGGCAGCCAGCATGCCGAAGCCGGCCGGCATGGCCACCGTCGCGCCGTTCACGGTCAGCATGCGAAGGCCCAGCGCCTGGCCGTGGCGCTCGGGCGGCGTGGCGCGGTGCAGCATCGACAGAATCATGGGCTGCACCGAGCCGAGCGCCATGCCCAGCAGCGCCGAGCCGCAGATCAGCCCCGCCGTACCCGGCAGCCAGGCGTAGGCGGCAAAGGTCAGCATCGCGACCAGCATCGCGCCGCGCAAGGCCTTGGCCTCGTCGATGTCATCCGAAAAACGCACGATGGCCAGGCGCACCACGGTCGCCGCCAAGGCAAAGCTGCCCAGCACCAGGCCGATGCTGGCCGCCGACAGCCCACGCGCATGGCCCACCACGGGCACGACGAAGCTGTGTGCATCCCAGCCGGCCGACAGCGCCAGGTTGACGATCAGCAGCCGGCGGTAAGCGGGCAGGCGGAACAAGTCCCAGGCCGCCGGCTCGCGAAAGCTCTTGCTGAAGACGGCCGGCGGGTTGCGCGGCACCTTCATTGCCAGCACCCAGGCCAGCACAGGCAGCGCCGCCGCCAGGCCGAACGCAGCGGACATGCCGGCAAAGTCGATCAGCAGGCCGGCCGCGATGGGCGACAGTGCGTTGGACATGGCGGGGCCCAGCGCCATCCAGCTGAAGATGCGCTTGAGGTCGCCCGGCTGATCGGCCATCAGCCCGGCCTCGCGCTGCATGGCCACCGCAGCCACGGCCACCGCGCCGCCGCACAGCAGGCAGCCGGTGGCGATGGCCCAGAGCTGCTGCACGCCCAGCGCCAGCAGCGCGCCCACGCCCGCCATCAACACGCCGACGCCGACCGGGCGGTGAAACCCATGCCGGTCGGCCAGCCGGCCGGCCCACAGCGACAACACGATGGGCGCGACGGCGAACAGGCTGAGCAACAGGCCGACCGAGGCCTCGCCGTAGCCCTGCTCCAGCACCCACAGGCTGGCCGTGACGCGCGTGGTGGCCATGCAGGCGTGCACGCAGATCATGGTGGCGATCAGCCATACGAAGGCGTGGCGCAGGTGGCGCGGGGGAGAAGCGGCGGGCATCAGGGTTGGGCACGGCGGGGCAGGCCCGCAGAAGCGGCCCAGTATCCCCGGGGTCCGCCCGCCGCAGGTCGGCCGCCCCACAGACCGGCTGGCGGGACAGATCGACGGCCTATTGGAATGCAGGCATGCGCCGACGCTGGTCGTGAGCCCTGGCAGCCCCTCAGGGCGGCGCACCCTCGAACATCTTCAGCGCGAAGGGATGCCAGAGCTCGCGGCGCGTTGTGGGCGTGGCCTCCGGCAGGATGGGATTGCGCAGCCTGAAGACCCGCCGCGTCGCCAGATTGGCGGCCTTGACCTGCGGCCCGATGCGCCGTTCGAACAAGCGCTCGAAGCTGCCGTCGTGCAACGCGATCTCGAAACCGTCGCTCAGGCGCCGAGCCAGCGCGTCGTTGCCGCGCCTGACGAAGAAGTAGTAGGCGGAAGGGTAGGCCAGCACCCAGGACTCGATCAGCGACAGGCCGGCATTGGCGGCGATGGGCGGGGCCTCGACGATGCCCAGGGGCAGCAGCTCGAAGCTGCCCAGGCGCAGCCGCTTCAGCCCCGACGCGAAGTCGCTCAGGCTGACCACGGCCAGACCGGCCTCCTTCTGCACCTGCAGGTCGGGCCAGTCGAACACGGCCCCCAGCGGCACGCGGCTCAACTCGTCGCGGGAGCGCAGCCCCTCGAGCCGGGCCACGGCCTCGGCGCTGCCCATGCCCACCCGCACGCCAAGCAAGCCCTTGTAGATGCAATAGCGCACCGGCTGGGTTGCGGCCTCGCGGGCGACGCTGGTCATGGAGCTGACCAGGTCGAGGCCGCCGATCTCGAGTTCGGCGAAGGCCCGCTTCTGACTGATGCCGGCCACCCTCACCAGCTTGTAGGGGCCATGCCGCGCGACGGTCTTGTCGAGCACCAGGCGCAGCACCTCTTCCTCGTAGGCGAGGGTCCGGTCGTTCTGTTGTGCGGTCAGGTTGTGGCGCACGAGCAGCGGCTGCTGCGCCGCACCCAGGACCGGCCACAGCGACAACAGTCCGAGCAAAAGACCCATCCACGCTTTGCGCACCCTCACCCCGCTGACTTTCGCTACGCCCACGGTGGCCTCTACGGGCCTGGGCGCGGGTCCGTTCACTCCCCGCACCATGCTATTCGAGGTTGTCGGCACCCTGACCCAAGAGGCGCTGGGCCATGTCGTCCGGCAGCGCCTCCACGCCCTTCAGCTTGCGCGTCATCGCGCGCGTGCGCACCTCGGCCGCGTCCAGCGTCTTGCCGGCTTCGTCGAGCTTGTTCTTCACCTTGCTCAGCACGTCGCCGAACTTGCCGAACTCGGTCTTGACCGCGCCCAGTACCTCCCAGACCTCGGCCGAGCGCTTCTCCAGCGCCAGCGTGCGGAAACCCATCTGCAGGCTGGTGAGCGTGGCCAGCAGCGTGGTGGGGCCGCACAGCATCACCTTGTGCTCGCGCTGCAGGCTTTCCATCAGGCCGGGCCGGCGCAGCGCCTCGGCATACAGGCCCTCGGTGGGCACGAACAGGATGCCGAAGTCGGTCGTGTGCGGCGGGCCGATGTATTTCTCGCGGATGGTCTTGGCCTCCAGCCGCAGCCGGCTCTCGATGGCCTTGCCCGCGGCGTCGGCAGCCACGGCATCGGCGCGCTCCTGGGCATCCAGAAGCCGCTCATAGTCTTCGCGCGGGAACTTGGCGTCAATGGGCAGCCACAACGGCTGGCCGTCGTCTCGCTGGCCCGGCAGCTTGATCGCGAATTCGACCCGCGCGCTGGAGCCCGGCAGCACCGCCACATTGGCCGCGTACTGCTCGGCCGTGAAGACCTGGTCCAGCAGGCCGGCCAGTTGCACCTCGCCGAACACGCCGCGCGTCTTCACGTTGGTCAGCACGCGGTTCAGCGACCCCACGTCGCGCGCCAGGTTCTGCATCTCGCCCAGACCTTTGTGCACCTGCTCCAGGCGCTCGGCCACCTGCTTGAAGCTCTCGCCCAGGCGCTGCTCCAGCGTGGCATGCAGCTTCTCGTCGACGGTGGCGCGCATCTGCTCCAGCTTCTTCTCGTTGTCCTGCTGGATGGCGGTGAGGCGCTGCTCCACCGTGTGGCGCAACTCGGCCAGGCGCTGGTCGTTGGCCGTGGACATCGCCTTCAGCTGCTCGCGCATGCCGTCGGCCAGGCGTTGCATGGATTCGGCTTGCGCCTGCGCACTGCGCAGCCCCGCCGCGTCCTGCGCCTCGCGGGCGGCGAGCGCCTGTTGCGACAGCGACTGGTTGCTCTGCTGCAGGCCCTGGCCGAGCACTTGCTGGAACTGGGCGAGGCCTTGCACCAGCTCCTGCCGCGTGCCGCTGGCGCTGCGGCCCAGCTCGTCGCGCAGCTCGCGCTCCAG
>Ga0187843_10000417_pt1 | contig 30959 bp, 33 predicted proteins | sample SpaLakP09_SKY_43_FD_134516 | JGI IMG/M metagenome (GOLD analysis project Ga0187843, IMG submission 134516) | Oligotrophic lake water microbial communities from Sparkling Lake, Wisconsin, USA - SP09_SKY_43 | ecosystem: Environmental > Aquatic > Freshwater > Lake | place: USA: Sparkling Lake... | reverse complement strand
TTCGCTGAGTTGCAGCGAAGACGATCTGAAAAAGATCAAGTTGGCCTGGTAGCTCAGTTGGTAGAGCAGCGGATTGAAAATCCGCGTGTCGGTGGTTCGATTCCGCCCCAGGCCACCAAGAATTATTGAATAAAATCAAGCACTTAGCCCAATCCTCACAGGTTGGGCTTTGTTGTTTCTGACGCTAGTTCTGACGATTCTGATGGTGAGCCATTGCAATTGACTGCGCGCCACTGCGCAGATCACTGCAAGAAAGGTGTGAATCGGCCCGTCATGCGGCCCGTGGATTCCTATACCTCAACTCCTACCCCTTATTGGAGTTCACTTGGTTTTCCATCACATCGTCATTCCGTCCTCGTGCGGACTAGTTCGTTACGCCCCACAATCGCTCAAGAACGAGTACATCCAGGCCGGCCAGGGCCGGAACCACATCGCGCTCGTTTGCTCCGCCCCTAAGCCGGAGCGAGACGGTTTTCTGACGGCCCAGAAGCCCTTCAGCTCCATCGCAGCGGCGTGCCTGGAGGTGTCGCGTGCCTAAAAAGCTACCCAAGCCTTACAAGGAGGGCTCTACTTGGGCGTTCCGACTCCGTCGCGGTGACCTTGACGTCTACAAAAACGACTTCAAGACCGAGGCAGCGGCCCGTAAGGAGCTAATCGACCTGTTGGCTGACCCTCGCATGGACGACAAGCCTGCATTGATGGGGCCGTTCAAGACGTCGGTAGCCATTGGTTTGTCGGATTACGCCCGGGAGCGCCTGCCGTATCTCAAAGGCGCTGCTCAGGAGGCCCGCCGGATCAACCGCTACCTTCGGGCTGCACACTTGCCAGTCATCTGCCTTGAAGCTCTGGAGCCGGAGACGGTCGCGCCAGTAAAGGCTGGCATGAGAGGCAAGAAGAAGCCGCCTAAGGTCTACTTCAAAGTGAGTTTCAAAGATGAACCGGAACAAACCATTCCGGCGAGTCTGCGAGACCATCGCGAGAACCTTCAGCGTGAAGGCGCAGGCAGCGAAGCATTGCGCCGCGAACTCGCTCGCATGCCGATGGCGGACGTTGGCGCACACCGCATGCAAGCGTTTGTGAACGCCTTCATCGACGAAGGTTTTGGTGCGTCTACGGTGCACCTCGAGGTGGCTGTGCTGCGACAGTTGTTCAACCACGCGCGCAAGATTTGGAGGTGGAGCAGGCCTGTGACCAATCCCGCAGCCGGCCTGAATCTCCCCGAGTTGCCGGACGGGCGTACCCGGGTGATGAGCGAAGCTGAATGGAGGGCGATTTCAGTAGCTCTCGCACGCTACGACAACCCGTATGTCCTGCCGCTCGTGGCTTTGATGCTCGAAACGGCTATGCGGTCCGGTGAGCCGCTCACGCTACTTCGTTGGAGCCATGTGGATTGGCTTCGTAATGTGGTGCGGTTGCCTGATGGAAAGACAGGCGAGCGCGGCGTGCCTATCAGTCCTGATGCCATCCGTATCCTTCGGCATCTGGAGGGGCGCTGCAAGAAGCTAGACGCCGATGGCCTGGTCTTTCCTACAACCTACGAGGCAGTCAAGAAAGCCTGGAACACTGCTTGCGACGAACTCGGCTTCGTAGATTTGCGTCTCCACGACTTGCGTCACACGTCGGCCACGCGCTACTCGTTTGAGTTCGACGGCAACATCTCGGTCTTGAAGGTCATCACCGGGCACAAGGACCCCAAAATGCTAGCGCGTTATGTCAACGTCACGCCTGAGCAAGTTTCGAAGCTGATGAGTGGTGAGGCATTCTCCGAAGACGAGACTCCCGCTGGACTCGGGTCGAGCGTGTGGGACACCGCCCTAGAGGCTCAAGGTATTGCAGCGCCAGTCATTGAGGCACGCACTAACAAGCGCTCCGAAGCCCAGCGCCAACGCCGCGCAAAGCAGGCTCAACCAAAAATGCGGGCGGGGGCTCAGCAGTTGACCCAGGTCGAGCAGCCAGTCCTTTCAGCTTGCAACGTGATTGAGGTGGACTTCAAGAAGCGCGCTGCTTAGGTCCTAGTGAACCGACCCCAGAACCCAGGCACACGCCTGGGTTGTTCATTCGGTGAGCGTTTCACTAGGCCTTGAAGCGAGGATTGCGGGCGATCAGCGCACAGCCATGAAGAATTTAACAGGAGAAAAAAGCCGCTCCTGTGACTTCTCGTCGCAAAACAGGCGCAATGCGAGGGCATTTCTTCGCATTCGAGCGAATTCAGACACTTTTCGCCGAAACCCTATACGGATCATCACAACCAATCTGATGAATCCATGTCTAGAGAACCACGTCCGTCGGGAGCGCTCGTTGCTGCCATCGTCCAGTTGGACAAGGCCACCCTTTGCAATTTGCTTGGCATCTCACAGCGCACGCTGGAGAACATGATCAAGGCTGGCACTTTTCCGCCTCCAGTCCGAATCGGAAAGTATTGCTACTGGACCGAGATGAGTGTCCGGCGCTGGCAGCAGCGCCAGTTCTGTGTCCAGGAGAACTGGGAGCAAGGCAAATGAAGGCCGACATTTGCTTCAGTGGTTCGCTCAACTCGCATCTCGCTCCCTTGCCGGCGTTGGATCATAAAGCTGGCAAGCCCAAGACGCGTCGCCCTTGCCGCTTTCCCGTAGCGGTGCGATGCCGGGACGACTGGGCCTGCTTTCAGCGTCAAGTTTTCGCGCAACGTGTGCGCGGGACCAGGCGCTCAATCAGCGAGGCCGTAAAGTCATTGAGGACCTCCCAGGCGCCCGGTGCAGCCGCCGCGCATGGCCCGGCGCATGAGAACCTAGTGGCCATCCTGTGCTCCGCTGGTGTGAGCCTCGCTGCGGATAGTGCGGCCGGCCCAGCATCGGCCGCGATGGTCATCAAGATCGAACCGACGATGCTGCGCAAGGCCTACCCCCGTATGCCTCATCGAGATCCCCATGCGTTCAGCTTCAATATGGCCTGGGACGACGCCTCCGTCGAAGAAGAGGTCGCCGAAATGGACTTTGAAGATTGGGAAGACTTGGCCTACCAGTGCCCTGAGTCGCGCCACGCATCAGGGTTCTCCGAACAAATTGAGCTACGTATGCAGGTTGAATTGCTTCGACAGAACTTGGCCGGCTTTGAACTTACCGTGGACGATGCACTAGACGAGTTGTGCGCTGGTCTGCAGAGCCCCTGTGAGCAAGCAAAGAGACGCTGCGATGGCATCGTTCAGGCGTTTGAACAATGCGGGCTGCGGTTCCATTCCGTTCGGAAGGCGTGGCGACTACCCCGCACGGGCATCCCTCTCATTGAGCGACCTCAGGATCTCGTGCACGCGTACCCGTGACTTCGGTTCTTTGAGCCCCATCGTTTCGACCGCTTTGCCATTGTTGACCGCCCGGACCGCGCGGGCAATGAAGCGCGACAAGGGCTCCTGTTCTGAATGTATGTCGATGGACCCAGCAAGGGGCCTTGCACTTGTTACTTCGTTACCCGTGATATTGCTTATGCGCTCCATCACGGCGACGCAAACCCAACGTAGAACTTTTCAAATGAAGCAACTGACCCTTTTTGATCGACTGACGGAACTCATCGAAGGACTTGAGCTCGTTGACCTTGAGTGCATCAACTTCGCCGGCGGGCGAATTTGGGTGGACACGGGGAGCCTGGAGTTGGCCATCACCCTCTGGCCGCTCGAGGATGCATCAGCGCATGCCGAAGAAATGGCGGGGGAGCCAAGTTTTGGAAAGTGGGTCTGGACCCCTCCCTACCCCATCACTGCAGTTGAGCATCCGCTTCACGCCGACGGAGTCTTGAATTGGGAGCGGCCCGGAATTGCTGATCGGGAGCGCCAAAGACTTCTAGCAAGTGTTGAGGCCATGGTGCTCGACCTCGAATTCGGAGCGTCAGAGAGCAGAGCCTGATGCCAACAGACGACCCTCCTTTGAAAAAATCTGCAAATCCAAATTGACCTTTATTTGCAGGTCGATTTTGAGCAAGCGATACGCGTGGCGGTTTTCATGCTCCCTCGGCCGCACTACACCTGTAATGCCCCGGCGATTGATCGGGGTTTCTTGAAATCAAACATGACCTTGGCCTTCTCCGAAATCATCGACATGCAGTGCGCGCCAATCTCTCTGCAGTTTCGAAACATGCAGTTCAACCGCACCGTCCTCAGCCAGCCCCTCGGAGAAGGTCTGTCCGTAGACACCGCTTGGGGCAACCTCGAAGAGCTCGAGATGAAGCTTCAACTGAGTGGCGAGTTGAGCTCCGACGACCAGAAGATGCACGGCCGGATGCACGAGGCTCTTGCCAATGTGGGCATCAAAAACATCGCTTCCCGGCCCGAGTGGGATCTCGAAAGCAGGGGCGCCCTTCTCTTCATCAACCCATCCCTCTTGGAGGAGCGGTTTCCAGACCTGGCATCCATCGGTGCGCGCTTCATGCACTTCCATCTTCTGCGCTCGCGGCTTCGTGAACTCATGTGACTGTGCTGCGCCATTAATTTCTCAATCTCAGCCCGCTTTCCTATGAATGAAAAGTCGAATCTCATCACCACGCTCACCTATGAGCCCCACGACACACCTCATCCCGAACATGAGGCGGTGCGGGCCGCTGTCCTGAACTTACGCTTGCCCGATGTCAACCTACTCGTCGACGAAGTGTGGGATGCACTCAACCAGTATTTCGAGAATGAGGCGTCGCACTCCGTCAATCGTGACGAAGCTGCTGCCGAGGAGGCTGCCGCGCTTACCCTCGCGCTGTGGAGCGCGGGCATCAAGTACATTGTTGCAATGCCGGAGTGGGGCTGCCCGCATGCAGGATTCCTTTGGTGCGCCAATATGGACTTGGGCACTATGAACTTTTCAGAGTTGGAAGAGTTGGATATGCCGCCGAACATGGTTATCGCTAGTCGGATGCCTTCCCGAGCCTCCGCACTTCACCAGAGTGTTGATTTTGGATCGACTCGAGCGCATGACCATAGAAGCTGACCGCGGGTAGCTCTTTTGACTTCGGCGCTGTCTACGAGCTCATGTCGGCCAGGCCGTATCGCGCCTTTGGAAGAGCCGGCGCACTTAATCTGCGAACGATTTCGCGTTACGTGCAGCGCACTTGGCTTGAGGTATGGCCAAGTAGCCAGCCGCCAACACAATGCCAGTCCTTCAGCCTTTCAAAGGAAGAGGATTGATTTCATAGCTGCCTGCTGTAGTGGGCGGCGAGGCCAACAGACTTCGTAAACGTCCCGTGAAGTTTCATAATGAATCGCAGGCATCGGGCGACACTGCCATTTCGCTGCCACCATTTGCCAAATTTGACCAGTCGGCTGTTGTTGTCTTGGGACTGTTCCGTAGCTTGGACTCAAACGCCGAGGCTCCCGAGGGGAGGGTAGAGTTCAAACGAGAGTTCAAAGATGGCGATGTCGAGATGACGCTGTCTTGCGGCCGCCCGCTTGGGGCGTCGGATCTTCGCGTCTTTCAAGCGCTGGTTGCGCAAGCAACGGACTCGTACGTCGGAGTTGCCGCTGCCCGACTACATGCGAGGCTCGGTGATGGTGCGCCTGAGTCGCCTGTGCGCGTGAACTGCACACTGAAACGGCTTGCACAAGTCGGAGGACTCGGCTCGCCGGGTGCTGGTCCTACCAACGAATTGATTCGGCACAGTCTCAAAAGGCTTAGCGATGTCACGATCGCCTGGAGATCGGCAACTGACATCACTAGCCCGGAGCCTGAGGCGTTTATCACCAGCGACGGGTCCATCAATGGGCATGGCAGTGTCAATGTCACCTTTCACTCGCGATTGCAAGCAGCAATCTTGGCAAGTCGGCCTGGTGAGCACTACCTCAAAGTAGGCATGCATGAGGCTAGATGCCTTCGTCGCCCCTGTGCTCGGCTTCTTCACCATCGCCTGGCGCATATGAACGAAGGCGCGCAAACAGAGCATGGCTATGGGACGCTAGAAGAATACCTTTGGACGCCGTCTTCCAGCCGGCATGCCGCGCGCAGTCGTGGTGCCAAGTTGGTGCCGGCAATCAAGGAACTTCGTGGGATCGGGTGGCGATTTGAAAAGTGCGAGGATCGCGATTGCTTTCTCATCACGCGCCCGACCGCGAATGTGCACGTTCCTGTTAACGAGGCAACTGCACTTCCACATCGAGTCATAAATCGAAGTATCAGGCGCAAAGTGTTCGAAGAACTGGACGCGTAAATTCGTAGGATTGAGCGCAACCTGTCGAAGATACGGACGCGCTGATGGAGTGGTGTGCATTTCAAGGTGCTAGAAATTCGGTGCCCAAAAAGAAGCAGTTTCTGGGCGCCAGGGGCTCCTGACGAGGCGGGGCGAGAAGGGGGCCCATTCTGGACTTATGACTATCTTGATTCTTACTTCTTTGTGGGTCTAGGGTGCTGGGGTGGTGTCGCGCAGGTCGACATGGAAGAACCAGGAGAAGTGTTGCAAATGAAGGTATGCCGGTTCTTCCGGCGCAGCGGATCGCTGCGCCTTCCCTGAGGCAAAACAACTTGAGGGACTGTGTCATGCAGGCTGGCGAGTGAAGTGCCTTAAATCCTGGCGTCAGCACTCAGGCCTTCGCTGAAGCGCGCGGCTATTGGCGCGCGCCCTGGTTGGATGACTTGGAAGCAGTATGAGCCGCCACGCCGGTTGGGGAGTCGCTGTGAGCTCTTAGTGTCCCAGGAATACTTCGTTTGAGTTGCCCGCGGGCATCAAGGAGCGGCGGCATCAAACATTCCGTCAGCGTGAACTGGCCGTCGCTGAGCAGATTTCCTGCTAAGAACTACGCTCGTTGTGCCTCTTTGCCGGCGCACGTTTCAGAATGAGACTTAGCGCCAGATCCGCCACTCCGAGCGGGATACAGAAACCACTAATGTGCAAAGCCAAATGCTTCGTCCTCAGTCGAAGGTGCTGCGGTCATCCAGTCTTGTTCGAGGCAGTTCGCTTATGCAACACTAGCTGAAAGCCTGTAGCGCGATGTGTCAATCTCGCGCGATCGACCCAAAACAAAGGTGCGTTTCGGCGAGGGCGAGTGGCCTTTGGCGCGCGCCCTGGTTGGTACCTTCATTGCGGTATTGTTCAATCAGTTGTCTGTTGAATTGACTTTAGAGTACGTCGCTTGATGTGCTCGTTTTGCGTAGACCCTGGCATCCAGGAGCGTCGGCCTTTGCAGTCGCGAGCCTAGTCCAGCCTGCCGCCGCTGAGCGTCACTTTTGCGAGATTCGCCTGCGTTTGCAATGAGCCAGCGTGAGCATCGCAAAATTTGACGCCATTCGCTCCCGCCTATGAATGTGGACAACTGCTCGGCGTGCCGAAGGCGAGGGCCTACCTGCCAGGCATCTTTGCATTGATGGGCTTGGTCAATTTGCATAAACACCATCTGAACGACTACTTGGAGTTCCAGCAAAGCCGGCCGGCATTACTGTCAACTGTGCAGTGCTGAGGGTCTTGCTTTTGTCGGCTTCTTCGTTTGCCTGATAAGGGTCACTAGGTGCTCGGCTAGTTGCTGCACATGCCTCGAAGTAACTTCGACTCGATTCCAGGCGACTCGCTCACCGTCCGAGTAAGTCCAATGACCTTCAGTCCAGGCTGTTTCTCCGATAAGCGGTTTGAGCCCTTCCACGAATGAGGCCGTCGTGATGCTATGGGACTTGGCGTAGATTTCGTCCATAACGAAACCCATTGCAACGATGCCAGCTCCGTGTACGAGGCGAGATGACGCCGGCTTCTGACCAGCCCAAGCCGTCGGGAAGACTTTCTGTACTGCCTCGAAGAAATTGCTCAACAAGGCGTGGCTGTCCTTTAGTCCATCCTTGCGCGTCATGAGTACCTGGATGGCTCCTGCAGCCTCGGAGTTCATGATCACTTTTTGGATGGCTGTGTCCTTGAGTAAGCCAGCGAGGTGAGTCTGCATTTTAATTTGGCCATGCAACGAACTCGTCTCGTCAAAGTTCAGAGTCTCAGTCAGGGCCGCAGCTAATGCGCGCGAGGTCAGGCGCCCCGGCAATTCGTTTACTCCAGGAAGTAACTCGTAGACGAGCGACTTGGGGAGCGGCTTGCTGTTGTTGATCAGGATGAACTGTCGCCGCAACTCTTCCATGTCCTTGCACAGGAGGCATGACGCGAACACCTGAAAGTCCTTACGGCCTGTGCTGGTGAGCGCTGTGAGGCGCTGCTGGCCATCGACAACAAAACCGGGCGGCTGCTCACCGACGGCAACTTCAAGCACACAATGGGCTCCCTTGCCGGGAATTACCTTGGCGCTGCCTACGAAAGCTAAGACAAGCGCGTTTGGAAGCACTGCATCTTCCTGCTCCAGGTACGTTCTTATTTCGCTTATGTGTCCGGATACTTGAGACCGCTGAAACCCGACTGCGCGTCCTTTGCTGTCACGAGATAGGCGCTCTACGGCTGCAATTTCCGCCAGTTGGTCCGCTGTCGCGCGAATCATGACCACACTGCGGCCGCCTTGCTCCGCCAGGAAGCCATCGAATCGGATCTTCTTTAATGCCATCTTCTATTTTCGCTCTTGAATCTTAGTGGAGATGCGCGCCACATGCTCTGAGTAGACGTGCAGGTTGTGGAAGCCTCGACGCTTGTTGCGATTGGAAGAGCGAAAGATCATGACCTCTATGCCAACCTCTTTGCACACACGACAGGTACAGTTTTTCCAAGGCGCGGCCTCGAGCGACTTGCGCAAGCGAAGCTCTGTCTCCGCAATCGCTTTAGTCAGCGCCTTCTCGGTCTTTGCCTTGGCAGCCTGGTACATGCGTTGATAACTCATAACCGCCTCGATGGTGGATTCGAGCTCCAGCTTTCCAGCGTCGAAAGAGCGGAGCGCTGACAGTGCTCTTTGTTCGGCTTTGGCCGCATCCTCTTGACGCAATTCCCCGCGCAGGCTGGCGCGGAGGAGCGCGGGGTCCTCTATGGCTAGGGGTACGCGAATGGCCGTGTAATAGTCGAGCCCTATGCCGTCCGTCGGGACGTAGTAGTTTGACTTAGCATCCATGAAGGCCCTGTACAAGGGCGAAGTGGTGTCAAAGCTCTCGATGCCGTAGTCATAAAACTCGCTGATTTGTTCAGCCTTGGCGAATCCCAAGATGTGAAGGCGGGTATTCGGCTTGAGTTTGCTGCGAATGGCGCGAAGGGCCAAGTGAATCTCGCCGGCGGCCAGTGGCACCATGCCTCCTACTGCCAGGTAGTCGTAGCCCATCTTCTCAAGTTGGCGAGCAGACTCGGCCATGCTGTCAGGGGACCAGCCTTGAATTGCGCCCAACGGTGTGAAATCCCGCATCCCTTTAGTTGCCCTGAGGAAGACTCGGGCATTTTCTAGGGTGATGTCGAAACGATCTCGCTCGTCCCCTTCGGCGCCGCTTAGCCCTGTGGCCTCAGGTCTGAAACCAAAGATTATGTGGTCGACTGAACAGCCGTGAGTGAACTTTCCTTCGGCGTAAAACCGCGCCATATCGTCGGCGGAGTATGGAGGAACCTTTTCTTTCACATAGGTGAAGGCTCCGCAGTCACCATAGATCGGAAGCGACTTAAGGTGCGGGGTGTCCATTCGCAGGAAGGCGCGTGCTCCTTCACGCCTAAACCTCATCGCATGAGCGTCGCTGTACTTCCCTTTGACGCGGCTGTCGCCCACGATGCCTCGGGACACAAGCACGCCGTCATACGGCGGTTTTGGAAAGAACTCGTGCGGGTACGCATCGGACCAGTACGGCTTGCGACCCGGCGCGTTCATGTCACGGACGAAATCGTAGTCCGGGTCGATTTGGTCAAGCGAATCTGCGTAGATGAACTTCACGCTGCACACGCCTTTACATAAGTCGCGCTCAAGGCCTGGATGACTCGGTTGGAGCTCTTGCTTGTCATCTCCAGGGAGTTCCATGGCATGTCGATGCCTTGCCAGGCGCCAGAGGTCCAGGCGCAAGTATTCGCAATCTTTTTGAGCTCCAACGCATATACAGCCTGTGCGTTCTTCTGGGGGAAGCCGACGCGTGCGCAGATGCGATCCATCATGACGCCCATGACCGTGATGCCGACAGCCGAGGTGAGCTTGCTCTTCTCTGGTGGCAGGCTCCAAGCCTGCGGGAAGGTGGTCGCCACAGCGCTCCAGTAGGCGTTCAGCAAGCGGTACATCTCTGCCAAGTCAGCACTGCCGCTGCCATTTGGCTTTAAGTGCAAGAGCGCTCCGCTAGTGCCGTTCAGGCGATCTCTAATCATCCGCACGATGGCTGAGTCAACGAATACATCGGCACGGTCAAGCTTCATTGAGGTCCGAGCAATTCGACCCTGGAAAGGTGACTGCACTCGCATACTCAATAAGTTGCACAGTTCGCTTGGGACTCTGTTTGCAGCTAGGTCACGCGGCAGCAGCGAGTCGTCAGTGGTAGGCAATAGTTCGTCGATTAGACGTTGCTTCAGCGGGCGGGCGCGGTTGACCAGGATGAACTGCTCGCGGTGGGTCACTATTGAGGACGATTCGAACGCCACGACGGGTACGAGCAGATTTCCATTCTTCGAGTTCGACAGGGCAAGCGACCGCTGCTGACCATCCACAATCCAAGCTACCTTCTCCCCATCGGGTCGAACTGGGACGGTGAGGCGGCCAGCCTCGATACCGCTCACGCTGACTTGGTCCACCTTTGGGCCGCGCTTGGCCTGGAAGGTTACGCTGGGTGACATAGCCAGAATTACAGCGTTCGGGAACAGGCTAGGACCTTTATCTAGGTATTCGGTAATCTGGCGAACGTGAGCCTGTATCTCGGCACGTTGGAAACCAACCAGATTGTTGTCGTGCCCCACGCGCTTGATCCGACTCATGTCGGCTATTTGCGCAATGCTGTCCCCGGGGAGGATGAAGCTGTAAACCGTTGCCTCGCCCTGGCGGAAGCGCAGGGCATTGAGGGTCAACGACGTTGTTCGTGTCCTGGCGCCATTCGCTTTTGTTGATGGTTCAAGCTTTGTAACCATCAGAGCGGTTTCCTATTTTGTCCGAAGAGTTCGCGGAAGCGCGTTTGCTCGCAGGCAAATCCAGCGCTGCGGAATTCGCTGAGAAGGGCTGTCGCGGATCTTGTGCTCCTGGAGTTGTTCTCATTCATCCAGCGAATGATCTGAGCGTCCGTCTGGAGCCGCCGCTTTGGCGTCACTACCGGCTCTGCCCCTGCAAGCTCTATCGCGACTTGCGCGCGTTGAGTCGCGATGTCCGCGTCCTTCAACCTGTGTCGCAGGAGCAGATCAGCAAAGTGACCAAGCGCTCGTTGAGGAAAGTATGCGTTGGCCCCTTTTGGGGCACCCTTAACCCCGGCGAGGCGACCGCTGTATCGGACAACGCATGAGTCTAGCCGTGCCGGCACCGTGGTCGTCTCCGACACGATGAGTCTTAGCTTTGCGAGTTGGAAGGCGGTAAGCGACGCGAGATCTTCAGCCACCATAGCAAGGTATGAGGCCGGTAGCGCCATCAGTACCAGATCGTCGGTGCGACGTATAAGAGATGCTATCGGCCGATCACGACCTAACTCGGCGTTGAGTGCCTTCCACCACTGGGCCGGGCTAGCCTCACCAGTAGCCAAAGCCGGCGGGCAGGATTCTGTACCGGCTACGCTCAGGTCATAGGCAGGTATGAGGCGCCCCTCCGGGAGAAGAGATAGCCCTGCTGAGACAAAGTATGCGGAGCAGTTGAGGCGCCGCGCGGCGGCGAGAGCCGCTGCCACGCCTGGGCCGCCGTACAGATCAGCGGCCCTAGCCACGGTGGGGGCAGCATTGATACGTCTTGCCCATTCGCGCGCGAACGGCACTAGGCGCCGTTCGCGGATGGTGTTTGCGGTCAATTCGGGGCGAACTCGCGCCCGTTTTGTGGAACTGCAGGAAGTCAGAATGAGCATGGGCGAGAAACTGTAGGCGCGCAGTATCCCTCATGCGCAATTTCTCGCGCATGGACTCAGGGAGATCCTGTGGTGGCCTAACTACGCCAACATAGGCGGCTACTTAGGGCACTGGCGGCGCATGGACGACGTATCCTGACTCCTGCCCGTACGGTTTCGGGCAAAAGTAGCGGAAGTCGCATGCGGAGCAGGTTTCTTCGTCGCCGCAGTTTGGCTTCCACGCTTGGCTAATGTTTCCGCAGTGGATCTCATCTGTGATTCGCTGCTCGATGTCGAGTACGACATCGTCGAATGCTGCGCCAGCTTGCGAAATGCTCTGCTCCGTCACGGGAATGACGCGCAGTGCCCGCTCGATTCGGAAGGCCTCGGAAAACTCACCGCCTGGGCGGGTGCCCGCTCGCGCCATGTTCAGTACGTAGTCGTCAGCGCTTCCTCTCGACGGAACAATGTCCGTGTACCCATTGGCGATCTGTGTGCGTATCTTGGCGGCGTCAGCAACACCTGGGAGGAGTTCGTTAACGTAGATGACGATGCCAGCGACCACGGGCTTGGCATCGACTTTCCTGCCTCGAAGCCAAGCGTACATTTGAATCTGCCAGTCATGCTGCTGCCAGTAGTCCTGCTTTCCCGTTTTGAAGTCTGGCCTTGAGGCACCCTTGTAGTCGACAATGACCTCGAACTCCGAGGGGATAGGTTGGCCGGCAGCTTTGAGCGCTTTGGTGACTGCCATCCGGATCAGGTTGTCCTCAGGGACCGTGCCCAGGGTGATACTGGTCAGTACGTCAGCGACCCCGGTGACGCCATAGCGTTCGGATCGCAATACCGCGTTCGTTGGATTCGGAAGTGGACGGGAGCCAGCCAGTGGCTCTTCGGCGAAAGCAACCAAGGGAAATAGGGCAGGCCCAATCAAATTGACGGCTGCCGCAGCGCGCTCGTATGCCATCTTCCGCGCGTCGCTGCTTCGAGCGATCTTTCCTTGAACTGCAAGCACCAGTTCAATGCGCCGCCCGATCTCGCCAATGTCGTGATCGGGTAGATTCATCCCGGTTTCTCGATTAGCCCAATCAATGGATGTGTATGGCCAGGGTAGCGGAAGGTCACGCTCCTTCCACATCGTATAGGCCATTTCCATCACCCCGTGGATGAACTCGCCGAACCATAACTGGACGGGACGGGCGGGAGGAAGGGCGCTTCCGTTCTGGTAGCGGTATTGGAGTCCGCATCGCAAATACGATAGGAGGTCTCCGGTAAGACTGTAGTCTGGTACGGTCTTCGGTTCATGGCGAACGTCGAGGCTCAAGGTGGATCTCCCTAGATGTTCTTAAGTGGCATGTTCTCGGGGGTCGTGGGGGCGCCGCGCCGAAGCCCTGGATTGTCTTTTCGCCAGGCCCACGATTCATCGCGCCGCCAGAATGTGGCCACGTTCTTAATCTTTGTGTTGTATTCGATGTTCTTTCTAAGCCCAACCAGTAGCAGGACAGTTTGCGGTCGGCTGTAGGCGACGTAGTACAGCCGCGTTAGATCATCAAAGGTCCTTTGCAGGTCGGCCCTTGATGTGCGCAGCGCCCCGACATCAGTAAAGGGCGCTAGGCCGCTTTCCATCTCAACTGTGGCGGATGCAGATTCAGGAAACCGCTTGAAGCGCTGCTTGCTGTGGTCCATCTTGAATTCCGAACCCACGTCTACGATGACCAGCGGAAACTCTAGCCCTTTGGACTGGTGGATGGTCATGACGCTTAGCCGGTGGCGAGGAATGGCGAACAGCAGGTCTTCGTCTATGTCTACTACCTTGTCAGCGACGGCTGCAAGAAGGTCGCGGAAGACTGCTTCTCGACTGCGCCCATGGTGCGGTGCCTTCTCGATAATGGAGAATCCGTAACTCGAAAAATTCGCGCCTTGCGATACGCAACGCATGATGGCCTCAAGGTAGACCTGATGTTCTGGATCATTCTGAAAGTCTGGCATCCAGACGATGAGCTTATAGAGTAGATCGAGCAGTGGAATCTCGCTGGGCCAGTCTCCCCGGCTAGCCTTCCGTGTGCGCCATCCTGTAACGTAATTGTGCAGAGAGCCTGTTGGAGAATGGGGCAGTGGGCTTGATTCAATGAACTGATTGGCTTGCTGCCGCCACTGTGCGATATACCGCTTTGCATCGCCAGTGACAGTCATGGCCTGCTCGCAACTGTCCGTGTCATCAAGGCACAGCGCCACCAAGCCAAGGAGTTGGCCGACACGAGCAATGTCCCGCAAGTCCTGACCTCGGGGGTTGAAGACGCCGGACCCTCTTGCTTCGAGCTTCCCTCTTATCAGGCTTGGCAGGCACGCAGTTAGACCGCCTGTGCGGCTGTCGGGTTTGAACTCACGAACCGTGGAGGCAAGCAGCACAGCATCGCCTATTGCGCCGTTCGGCTGGCCCTTCTTGAGAAGAACGGTTGTTCCCGGGATATGCCGTCCAGATCCCTGGAAAACGTCGGCAAGGAGGTCCGTTAGGTCATTTGCCAGGTCCTCAAGCGAGTCCCGGAACATTCCCAGCACTGGGATGTCCCGGCTCGCATTGAAGTCCTTGATCGCAGGTTTCTCGGCGACCCGCGCGCCTTGGAACTCTGGGTCGAAGGAGGCGAAGGAGTTGAAGAACTTGACGATTTCTGGCGATGAGCGATGGTTCGTCACCAGATAGACGAGTTCTGTCTGCCCCCTCACAGCCGCCGCGTAGCGGGAGCGAAATTCGGTAAAAAGCTCAACGGTGGCTCCGCGGAATCTATAGAGCGCCTGGTCATCATCGCCCACCACCGAAAACGCTGCGCCGGACACCTTGGCCAGTGCGAAATAGATCGCCTCTTGAAGGGGGTTCGTGTCTTGATACTCGTCAACAAGGATTGCACTGACGGGCGTCAACTCTCGATACAGATTACCGGTAGAAAGGCCTGCCAGGATTCGCTCTGCGCAAAGGGCGAAGTCGTACATGTGCTGGCTCTGCAGGTATGTTCGGTAATCCTGCAGCAATTGCGCTTGTAGTTCCTGAGCGCGACCGCTTGAATGCAAGGCATTGACATCGACAAGGTCCTGAACGATCCGGTTGTTCACCGTCGTGGAAACCCGTGCTGCCTCGCCCTGGCTGCGGAGCTCGTCTTGGCCGAAATTGAACTGCTGGAGATAGGGCTTAAGCGTCGCCTCACCGCCGTTGCGGTAGGTAGGACCGAAAACCTTGCGCGCATACACAAAGTCAGCTGCAAATTGTTCCAACATAACCGGCGCTGGTTGGCCCACCTGTCTTGTGGCGCTGAGCCATCGCTGACAAAAACTGTCGAGTGTGCCCGCTTGAATTGCATTGATGTCCAGTGTTGCGAGCCAGCGTTGGCGGCCTACGTCGCCCGCAACTATGGCTGCTTGCGTGAAATGCTCAGCTAGGCGAAGCCCCCACCCAATTAGTCGACTTGAAATCTCTGCTGCTGCCTTGCGCGTGAAGGTGGTGATCAATACCTCCTCTGGCGGCATTCGATCAACGAAGACGTGCCTAAGCGCGCGTAACACGAGTACCCGAGTTTTCCCGGATCCCGGGCCGGCAACGATCATTAGCGCTACGTCCGTGCCATGTTTGACACAACGTTCCTGCGGCTCGTTCAGCCCGTTCAGGAGTTGTCCCACGGCTGCGAGAAATTCTTCTATGCTGATCACTAGCCCTCTCCCCTGTTTCGTCAGATTGGCGGATGTGGCTCCGCTTCGTGTAACTGTATACGCCGCTTGAAGCGAGCCTATCCAGCCCGGTGATCTGGTGATTCGGCGCCCTAGCGCAGACGATACAAATGTATCTGAATTGATAGTTGCTACTATCAGGCCGAGATTCTTGCCCTGAAACCCAAGTTGGGCGCATCCGACCACGTTTCGGGATGGTCAGCAGGCTGCTCCGATGGTGTGTCAAACGCCACTCACGGCTTAACTCTCGTCACTTTCCCGGCCTTGCAATCTTTTAGGAGGCCCGTAAGGGCTGTGCACCGCGAAACGACTTGCGCCTGAGTTCCGAGACTGAGCAGGCCTGCGGGCTGTCCATGAGCTGTAAGCAGCAGCGAGTACGTCACGCGCCCCTTTGGCTAGACGCTGAATCGCGTCCTGTGCGACACTGAAGGCATGCTACAAGTCGAACGTCAGCGCGCCAGCAAAAAGCGCAACGCCGCCGCTGGGAATGTGCCTCAGAAAGCTGAGGCATCGTTGATCGAGCAGACGGCCAAGAAGTCCCCCAAAGCGAGCCCTGCGAAGAAGGCTGCGCCGACGAAGACCTTCGTGCGATCGAACGGAGCACAGAAAGTGGCTAGCATTGTGCGGGGCGCGGAAGCTTTGCAACTGCTTCTCGATGCTGGCATCCTGACTACATCCGGCAACGTACGTCGCCGGTTCAAATGAACGGTGGCTCGCTGCTGGTTGCGTATCACGGGTGTGATGCAACGGTTAGGGATGATTTGGTTATCGGAAAGCTGGCCAAACTTAGGCCTTCAGAGAATAAGTATGATTGGTTAGGCCCAGGGGTCTACTTCTACGAAGCTGATTGCCAGCGCGCACGTCAATTCGCGCAGGCGAGTCATGATCACCCGGAGCGTCATTACACCGCTACACCTATCGGCACGCCTGCTGTCGTTGGGGCTATCTTGCGTGTCGCAACATGCTTGGACATGACTACCCAGGAGGGGCTTCAGCACTATCGAGCGGCCTTCGTGACTCTGCGTGATGCGTTGGGTGAAGAAAACTTGCCGACGAATCAGGCCGCTGGAGATGACGACACCGACGTGATCCTGCATCACCTGGACGAGGCCGTTATCCGCACGGTCCACTCAATGCGGAAGAAGCAAAACCTCGAAGCTTTCCAGATGGTGCGAGGTGCGTTCTACCAAGGCAACGAAGCTGCGCCCTCGTCGGCCTTTCGCGAAGGCACTCACATCCAGCTTGCGCTCGTTGATCACTCATGTGTGGTGGGCTGGTTCTTGCCTGAGGGCGCTCGTCTGCTTACGTCTGCCGAGCGAGAGGCTGCCAATGCCTGCCTCGTTGCGGCCAAGGAACAGCGCTTGGCCAAGAAGCCGCGTGTAAGAGTGAAGTCAGCCGCACCAAACGCAACGGCCGGCTGACAAGATGGTTTCAGAGTGCGGGGGCTAGGGCGCCCAAGTTTCGCCAAAGATTGATGGCTGCTGAGGGGCCGTTGAGTCGCGACCACAGTCGATCGACCAGATCCATCCCAAGAAACTCCGGATGTCGCAATTGAAATGTGCGTATGCCAAGAGGATCTTCAGATCATGCGCGGCGATCAGAACCTGCCAGACAAAGGCGCGTCTTATCTTGGACGTCCCAATGTACATAAGTTCAATGAAGCCCTTGAACTTGACCCCTACCCCAAAGGGGCATGAATTGCATGGGCGAGCACCAATGCGGTTTTCAACGTGAAACCATCTGGACTGATAACCGACGTTATCAGCCCAGAATTTTTGGCCCAAAACTGGGATGTGCCGGTTTTGATCCGCTGCTGAGGCGCTTTCCGGCCTTCATTGGTTACTGTTGCGCCTGCTACGGCCGGCGTTCACTTTGCGCCGCCGACAACTGATCGCGCGCGTGGCGGACGAACTCCGCAGGCGTTTTGCCATGGGTGCTTCAGCGTCATGTGCCGCTGGTGGTTCTGCTGGGCTAAACAGTGTTGTTAAGTGCATTTTGCAACTATGCCCCCTTGCCCTTAGGCTGTCGTTCCTCATCAACTGCAGACGAATTTGCGGCGCCTCGCCGCACATCCAAGGGACTTCAAAGTGAATAGCTTCGACCTGTGCAAGACAACCCGGAAAGCCGAGATTTCTCAGGCTTTGTATGTATGACATACAGCTTCGTTGAGGCCGTCGTGACCGTGTGCATGTCTGAGCTGGGATATGTCAAGCTCGAGACGGGCAACGGTCAAACGCTGGCGATCAGTGACTGCGTTCGCGGAGTTGACTGGAGGCAACTGGAGCCCGGTGATCGGCTGAGGTGCAAAGTAATTGGTTTCGGCACAACCGTGCAAGCGCGTCTGCTTGAACGATCAGCGGCGCTACATAACGAATCGAAGAAGTGACAAGCCACATGAGACTTGCGCTGTGCCCCGCATCTGCAGCGAGCTTTGTTAAATGAAACGCCAAAACCAAGCGCCTGGTCGAGTTGCGATCCCGGTCGACTTTCCGAGACAGCAGTTCGGCGGCGTGCCGGGTGCTCAGGTCAAGTTGGTCGGCCGGGTTGTCAATGGGCAATTCGTTGGCGGCCTAAGCGAGAGCGAGCTCTACGAGCGATTCGAAGCCTGCACCGATTTAGTTATTCAGCTGACAGCTTACGCCCGCCGAAAGGCCGTCGAGCTCCCTGACCTTGACCGGCCGAGCCTGCTACGCAAGATCAGGAATGGCATACGGAACAAGGGATGGGACCTCTCGCCCGAAGAGCTCGAGTGGGTCATGTGCAATCTGGAGGCTAGACTTGAGACAAACCAAAGTTAGGTGCCGCGCCCGAGAAGCGAGAAGGGCGGCGTCCAGAGAGGTGGGGGCCACACGGCTGGTCGATATGAAACCGAAGTTGCAACGGAGAAATCGTAGCAATCGGTATGGCGTGGCCTGGCGAGAGTGATTTAGATGATGCGCATCTTTCTCGACACTGAATTCGTCGAAACGACCAGCGGCCTTCGCTTCATCAGCGCGGGCATGGTGACGGAAAACGGCCGCGAGCTATATGCAGAGGCCCCACTCGTTGAGGCAAAGGCCCTGCTTCGACGGTACCCAAATGACCTGGTCCGCCGCGAGGTGATTCCACAGCTAGGTCGCATTGCGGGAGCGCCCTGGACGGAGCTGTCGGATCGCCTCGCCGTATGGCTCAACAGTCTTGGCGTGTCGGAAGCAGAAGTGGTGTACGACTTCAGCGCAGATTACACGCTGGTGGAAGAACTGATTGCTCGCCTCGACTCGCCGCTTGCGGTGCGATTGGTTCCATGCCACGTCGGATACCTTCTCGATGACGCGGACGGTCAGGCCGCTGCTGCCGCCTGCTGGCACGCGGTTGGTGCGACCAGAGGCATCTGGCGGCACCACGCCCTTGCCGACGCTTTTGCCCTCAGCGCCCGCTTCGAGGTGGTTCACCGACCCGCGCAGCACATTGAGCCCAATTAGCTTGAGCTACGCGTCACTGTGACCATCGGCAACTTAGCGCTTGCAACCTGCAAAGAGACGTTGCTCGGGCGAGCGGTCTGAGGGGGATCAACTTTTCCCAGGAAAAGTCCTCCGACCGTCGTCGGTAAATGACAGGAGACAAGTACCGCGCGGTGGCGTCTGAGGTGGACGCGAGGGAGCAGCATGGTGTCTGAAAGGAAGGTTCAACAGACATCTCTAGCATGGAGCCTGCGACGTGCACAGGGACGTTGCTTGGGCGAGGTGTCCGAGGGCGACCAACTTTTCCCAGGAAAAGTTTTTCGACCATCGTTGCCGAGTCACCGGCGACAAGCGCCGCGCTGTGGCGTCCGCGGTGGCCGCGTGGGATCGACATAGTTTCCATACGGAAGGTGCAACGGATAACACCAGCTAGTGGCCGGTGACGTTCCTTTGGACGGTGACTTCGCGCGCGACGTTTAAGGCGACGAACTTTCCCCGGGGAACGATTGCGTCGTTGTCATGGCGGACCGCGTGACCTGCCGTTTTGGTGGTGCAGGCTGCGGTAACGGTGTTTTCATTTAGGACACTCTACGGCGGTCACTAGTGCGGTTCATGCGGCATGCAATCGAGGCCTCAATGACTCGGGACGAAGCAGAGGGCGCGACTAGGTCTGGGCGAACTTTCCTGCCATCGCCAGCGCCGGTTCCCTGGCGTGCTGCTGCCAGTGATGAGGGCGGCTGAGGTCCCGAGTACCAAACTTTTCCCAGGAAAAGCTCTCGGCTTTCACCGCCGTAGGCTGTCCAAGGTGCTCGCGAGCAGTGTGTGGGGTGAACATGGCCACGCGCACGAAACTGTCCGCAGGAGAGGTTCCCCTCCATCGCTAACGCAGCCTCATCGAGGTGCTGTAAGCGGTGCTGGCTGTGGGAGCGACAAAAGTCGCCAACTTTCCCCTGGGAAGGTTCTTGATCGTCGCTCGCCTCCTCGGGGCTCCGACGTTCCTGCCGCGGTGCTGGCCGTGGCTATTGCCCAGGGCGTAAAACTGCCCGCGCGTGAAGTCCCTAGCCATCTCTGCGCAGGACTCTCGACGTGCAGTGGAGGGTGCCGGCTCCGGTAACGGCTGCGGAGACCAACTTTTCCCAGGAAAAGTTTTCGGGTGCCACCGGCGTCTGCTCTCCGGCATGCGTGCGGACAGCGCTGGTGGTGGCTACCCCTTCATGCTGGCCCAGGTGCGTACTTAAGGCAAATACGGTATCTATCTGAGATGGCCAAAGCGGCTTGGGGAGCGCCTGGGGGGCCGGAGCTAAACCGCGGCGTCGTAGCCTTCTGGTCCATCCCGACTTCAGCGAAGTCAATGCGCCCTGGAGAAGTCGGACAGCACACGCTCCCTACATGACTCTACTCTAACGTCGGAAAGCTCGATTACCCTACAAGCCGGAACTACCGCATTTGTTCGTGTATGGGTTCTTGCCAGGCGTCCCGTAAACTTGAGCTCGGCTCTGCGTCATGCCAGCGCCGCATCTCCGAGATGCTTTGCGTCCGCGAGGCGCGCGTCAATCGGCCGGCCCCGTCGGTAGGGCCACTACAGTCCAGTGGGGCCGAGTGGCGAGCGCTCGTGCTGCGCTCTTATCGAGCCGCTTCGGCTGCTCTTGCTCGCGTGTAGGCGACATATGCGCAGCCCCCGGGTTGTTGCAGTCGGCCGGGCGGCGGCGTCCTGCTATGTACGGTGAGGTCAGCCTGAGCAGCTTCAAATCACCAGAATCATCGTTGCCTCCACGGGCCGAGTGACGATCCCGGCCGACATGCGGCGTGCACTTGGCTATGTGGCTGGTGACTGCGTTCAGTTCGTTCAGGTCGAACCTGGAGCGTTCCTGCTCATGTTGAACGACCTGTCCATGACGGAGCTGAAGGGGATGTTAGGCAAGCTCGTCAGCGGCGTGACCGTCGAGGGTTAGTGTGGCGCCTGCAGGACGAGGCTGAATCAGACACGTCGGATGCGCTGCGCCGCCATACCGGTCGGTGGACGCGGCGTCGCTATGCTGATTGGCTTGGCGCGTCCAGTCCACTGGTGTGCCCGGCGTCCCGCCAGACGGCGCTTACCGGGCCTCTCCCAGCGCGGCGTCCTGCCCCAGCCTTGAGTTGCTCCGCTGACCACGCGCATCCGACTCGCATATGGACGGTTCGCCATATTGACCGTGGTCTGTGCCTTCAATCGCTTGCCTCCGCCCAATGCAGCGTAGGTAATTGCGCTCGGCTATGCGCCGGCTTCATTCATGCCATGGTGGAGTACATGCTGGATATGACCCGGCCTGCAAAGGAGCCCTACAGTGTGAGTTTCACGTTTCCTGACGGAGCACCCGACCCCGGGATGACCAACTTGGCCAAGCACCTGGGGGTGAGGTGTGCTGGAGCCAATTCAATCTGCATCGTGGTTTCGGTTGCGCTGCCAGTCAGCTCTGGTTTGAGCGTATTTGGTGTCCCGGCAAGCCCGGCAAGCCCGGCACTGTGCAGGTTTTCCGGCCCAAGGCTCAGTTGTCATCTACCGCTGCTCACGGACACAGGCCCTCTGCATTCGGTAAGAGTCTCCTTGCGGCGTTGGTTCCGGGGCGGCGGAGTAGTCCCGCCGGTTTTTGAGTTCCGCCGCACCGCCTGGATGTTGTTTTCAGCCCGTGACGGTCGGGGCGCCAGCCTATCCGTATGGCTGAGCACGGGGTCTCCGAAACTGGGTCCCCGTTCTAGCCTGGCTACTTGTAATACAGCACACATTGGTGTGCTCGTTGATGTAGCACTTGCGGTCTGTGGCCAGCGCTGCAGGTGGAGCCCAACCAGTCTCGCTTTCCCAAGGGAAAGTCGACGCATGGCTCAGAGATGCGACCAGCCTGTTGATAAATGACTAGTTGCCCACATTGAAGGTGAATCGAGCGCGACGGGCCCCGAGTTGTCGACGTGTTCCTAAGCGGCACTGCTTTCGGCGACGGCCGAGGGGGCGACTTTTCCCAGGAAAAGTCCAAGTGCAACCGGCAATTCGCATGCGCATGCAAATATTGCTCAAGCCCACTTCTCCTAACGCTAAGCAGTGCTGCCATTCAAGGAAGCTTTGCCTCGCAGGCCCTCAGACTGGACGGTAGCTGGAGTGCCATCTCAATAGCTGGTTTCGCTGGAAAGGGGCCTGATTTTGACGCCACCAGGGCTGCGCGGCCCTTGATAGAGGCAATTTTCTGCGTAATCTTTTTCCGTTCGTCTTGAGCCAAGAGTGCTTGTTCAGTGAGCCTTGCGACAACTGCCGCGCCTGGACTAGTTTGGGCGGTGTTGCGAGGCTTTTTTCCTCCAGCAACAGCAGCAGGCGAATCGCTCATAAGTGCGGGATTCGCTTGCCGCAAATCTGCAATTCGCTGGTTCGTTTTGATCTCGTCATTTGTGACTAAATCCAGATCGGCTTGTAGCTGTCGAAGCTCTTCAACTGCGGACTCGCTGTTGGCGCCTGTTTTTGAAGCGAGAGAAAGCGCCAATGCCTTCTTGTCGGAGTCCGGTGCACTCAGCTTCTGTGCTTCAACTGCCTTAACTATGTCATCCGCCTTGGGGACCCTAACTGCCTTTGAGCTAACGTTTTCGTAAACCTTGTTCACAACATTCGACAAGGTCGCATGAATTGTGAGGAGAAGGGTTGATAGTGAATCTATGGCTTCCTGGGCTTTCTCGATTCCCGCGCCCTCTAATTGCGTCGTCTGAATCGCCAACAAACCGTCGGCGTCGTACTGAGCCCATAGGCTGGAGGGAACCAACTCGACAGACGTACGAACGCATTCCATTGCATCGGCGCCCTGACGATAGGCCAGTGCTTGTGCTTCGGTTTGATACCTATCGAGCAGCAAACCAACCCCGCCTGCTCCAGCGAGAGCCCATTTGCCCGCCGGCATGGAGTTACGCACGGTGTTGTAAACACCCGCAACCAGCAGCCCGAACTGAGCGTTGTTCACTAAGTCCCTCTCAAGGAGAAGCTCTTGATTAGCGCTGCGCCAAGTCCTCGCAAAAACTTCGGCTTGCTTGGCTGCTTCCGGGCCGCTCTTCGTGGTCGGAACCGAGGGCCCGCTCGAACTCTTCGCCAAAAAAACCGAGGGATTCTGCTTGTCTGCGGCCGTCGGATTCTGAACCTGCGATGGAAAGGCGGAACAGCCGGCAAGCAGTGTGATCAACGAAGTGTGGACAAGCAGTTTTTGCATGGCATCCTCAATAGGACTAGGTCCAGTTTGGGCAGCAAGCATGGCTTGCCAAGTGAGCCCATGATTCGGTGTATACCCGGCCTCTTCATCAACTTTGCTGAGTAGTCCCGTTTCATGCCTGGCACCCTCGGATAGTCTCAGTTGACTGCCGGTTGACATTGAGTTCAAACGCTACCTCCGTGCAAAGTTGGGAATACGACGACCAACTTTTGGCCGGTGTTGTTAGTGGCTCCTGAAAGCTGCGCTTAGATGGCTATTGGGCGCAGGTTTGGCGTTTCCGCTATCCCACCGAGCTCCGCAGAAGCCGAGGCGTTGCTGCTTAACCTGCCCAAGTTCCTGTTGCACCTCCGGTGGTCGGAATTCGATCGGCGCGGGCACAGCGGGGCATCACCTCATGACTTGCTGAAATCTCAATAGAGTTGAGGAAGTCTTGCAATAGCGGCAGCGATACATTCGCTTCGACCAAGCTCCGTTGGTTGCCATTCGTGAGGGTTACACCGTGCGTATTCCCGTCTCGCCACTTCGTTATCGGCATGTGTGCAGGGGCTTGTGTCAGGTACCCCTGTCTCCCGATGCACTCGCCCAGCTCTTTGCGCGCTTCACCGAGTTGAAAAACGAAGGCCGCCTGCCTGCCTCGATGACCTTCGAGGCGTACTACGCGGTCTGGCGCTCTAGTCGCCGCGGTCCAAATCTCAAAGGCCTCGACGACGGCGCGACTTCGCACGGGTCTGTGGAACAGAAGGACGGGCTGCAACGGATCGACCGCCCCTCCGAGATGTTGAAGGGCGTAGTTCGTACTTTGGTTCTGCTCGTCGACTTCCCGGATCGCCCGGCCAGCTTGAACCGCAGCGCCGCCTACTTCGATCAGATGCTGTTCTCTGAGGGGGGCGTCTTCCCAACAGGAAGCATGCGGGAGTATTACCGTCAAGTCAGCGGATGGAGGACGCCCGGCGACCATGGCATTGATGTGCGGGGGACAGTGTATGGGTGGTTCAGGATGCCGCAGCCGTTGTCCTACTACGCCAACGGTGCGTCCGGGCTGGGGGGGCAATACCCGCGCAACGCGGCAGGCATGGTGGCCGACGCCGTAGCCGTTGCCAAGGCTGCGGGCGTCGACTTCTCCGGATACGACATGTTGGGCGAAGGCATGGTGACGGCCCTGTTCGTCGTGCATGCTGGTGGCGGTGCTGAGCAGACGACCTCGAAGGATGACATCTGGAGTCACAAGTGGACAGTACCTAATGGCATACCGGTTGCCCCCGGCATTCAAGTACAGACTTACCTCACTGTCCCGGAAGACTGCAACATGGGTGTCTGTGCCCATGAATGGGGCCATCTGGCGGCACGCTGGGCCGACTACTACGACACGGGCTCTGTCAAGCAGATGGTTAGCAATGGACTGGGCAACTACTGCCTCATGGCCGCAGGCTCATGGGGCCAGAACGGCCTGACGCCTGTGTACCCGAATGGGATGCTCCGAATGTTTCAAGAGTGGATCGCCCCTACGCTCATCAACTCTTCGAAAAAAGACATCGTGATGCAGCCCGCCGCGGAGGGCGGATCGTTGCTCTATGTCCATAATCCGGCCACGATGACCGAGACGCAGTACATCATTGTCGAGTACCGCCGTCGCAGGGGACAAGACAGCTATTTGCCCTCCGAGGGCATCGCCATCTACGTTGTCGACGAAGCCGTCACAAACGTCAACGACGAGAACTTGCTAGCCATCGAACTGCTACAGGCTGACGGTCGCCGAGACCTAGCCGCGGTGTTCGGCCAAGGCAACCGGGGTGATGCAGATGACCTCTACCCGCATAACGGCAATTCGTCTGCGGGTAAGTCCACCAAGCCTCCATTGAATCTGCCCAGCAAGTCCGCGAAGGGCAAGTGGTCCGGTGTCACGATTTCTATTGCTGGAAAGCCGGGTGACGACACTATGAAAGTATCAGTCGCAATGGGCTGAGTCAAGCCGAGAGAATCCAGTCATAACCACACTAGCGACCTAGCGACCGGCGGCGCCAATTGAAGCGGAACTACGCATGGTTGAGCCCTCTGCATAGTTGTTAAGGGGAGCAGTTTTCGACTTTTTCGCTGCAGACTTTCGGCACGGATTGACGTGGGGAGTGGCAGTCGGCCGCCCACTGAATGCACTTCTAGGAGTTGACATGGCCACCACCGATGCAGCCCTGCCAGAGCCTCCCGAGGCCAGTTGGTTCAGGCGTTGGGTAGATTTTGCTTCACTGATCAAGACGGCTGGCGCTTTATTGCTGGCGCTTCTATTCGGCGGGTATGTTGCCTACAACCACTTTGCCAAGGCCAGCCAGATCAATGAACTGGAGGCCAAGCTGAACGAGGTGCGCGAGAACGCCGTCTGCGCCACTGCGATGGAGAACGTGATATCCATGAGGGTCATCGAAGTCTCACGTCAGATGCGTGAGGCGCTACGCGGAATGGACGCGGCGGCTGACTTTTCTGCCCACAAGCGCGAGTTGGAAAAGTCGGTGCCGAAGGTGGATCAGGCGCTGCGAGACATGGAGGAAGCGCGCGAAGCGAGCACGCGCAACACTATGGTCTTTAAAGGGAGCGAACGATGCAAGCGCTGAAAGCCTTAGGGCTGGCTTTGTTGCTATCGCCCCTTCCCTTGTTCGCACAGCACGACTGGAGCAAGGTGGACTTGGGCGAGTTCACTGTTCCGGCGGCTTGTCCTGGCGTTGATCTCGTCGCGCGGGCAAAGGCACCGCAGCAACAGCGGCAGGCCGCCGTTTGGGACAGCGGAATGGTTAGCCTGTCGATGCGCGCTTGGCCGGATCGACCTTTGCGCGACCGCCAAAGCATCAAGGCGTTTGACGGCTGCGCTAAGTCCGCCCAGCAGAGGGTCCCCGCTGCGCAATTGGGGGCGGCAAATGGCGCAACTGAGGAAGCTTTATTGGTTGCCATTAATCAGTGCTTGGTAGAGCTCCAGCGGCCAATCAGAGCCCGCACGGTGGTTGTAAGCCGTGGCAGCACGCGTTGTCCTGGATGATCGGCCTGCCGTGTACGGGCCAGTTATCGGGAAGGCATCGGCGCGATTGAATCTGGTCGCGTTGGCGGGCGATCAGCAACTGCGGGCCAGTAGCGACAGTTCGAGCCGGAGAGAAGTGGTTATCCGTTTTTGGGCCGCTAAGCCCTGGGGTGCGGCTTAGCGAATGAATAGGACGTGGCAAATCAAAAAAGCGCTCGACGTAAGCCGAGAATGCCGTCGACCATCTAACAGAAATGGAAAGAAGGCGAAAACCGGCTGCGTGCAATGGAGATTTGAGGGGCAAACCTCCGGCGGCACCTGCGGTAGGCAGAGTCACTGTCTCCGGCCCGAGGCCGCAAGTCACTAAGAGTATCTAAGCGTACTCAGCTCTCAAATTTTCCTGATTCGGCACATAGCTCCGCTGGCATGCTCTTGCGCAACGAAGCCTTTCGCAGGGATTGCAGCGGAGGGCGTCGGCCAGCAGATCGGTCATATTGCTCGTAGATCGAACCGCCTGAAACTCCGCCAATTAGCGTTGCGTGTAGTGACTGAGCTTGAAGCCCTTGAAGGTCGAGGCCATCCAAGTTTTCAGGTCGCCCTGGGTCGTGTTCACCGCCAGGAATCGCGGATGCTGGCCTGCGGTTGACGATGATGGGATCATGCGTGAGGCCCGCGTCCTTGACCGCGGCAAACGTGGCCAGGCCGTCGCTGACGACCTGCTTTCTAGCCGCCCGCGCCTTGGTGGCCCCGTGTTTGATGGTCGACTTCTGCCAATTGGGCACCACGTCTAGGCGGGTCAACAAGGCTTTGCCGTTGCCCGTCGTCTGAACAGCGGCCACGGCCAGCACCTTGTTCGGGGCTAAGCGCCCCGCGCCACCTCCTTGGCGCTCACCGCCGACAAAAACGTCGTCGATCTGCACCGGCGCCTCCAACTTGCGCTCGCGCTCTTGGCCAAACATGACCTGCATGAGCTTGTGCTAGATCAGCCAAGCACTGCGATAGCTAACCCCAAGGTCACGCATGAGTTGCAGGGCAGACATACCGGTCTTGCTTTGCGTGAGCAGGTGGATGGCCAGAAACCACGTCGTCAGCGGCCGTTTGCTGGCGTCGAGCACAGTTCCTACCGTGAGACTAGATTGACGGCGGCACTGAGAGCACTGCAAGAGCAGCCGCGTGCCACGCTCGTGGCGGCTGTGTTCGGCGCTGGCGCACTGGGGGCAAACTAACCCCTTGGGCCAGCGCATCTCATAGAGGGCTTGTTGGCACTGTGCTCGCGTACCGCAGCGCTGGAAAAATGTGGCCAGTGTAAGGTCTAGCTGAAATTGGATGCGGTTGGTGGGCTTGGTCAACTCCGGGATGCTGTACGACTACTTTCCTGCCCCGCTGGATCAACAGGTCAGCCCGCGGACGTAGATGCCGAATCAGGCAAATTTGAGTACCTAACGCGTACTCAGATGCAGTTTTGAGTACCTAATGCGTACTCAGATGCGCTTTTGCACAAAAAACGTGCAAATTGAGGTACTTCTGAGTACGTAAATCGTACTCACCTGTACTCACGCGTACTCCGAGTTACCCGTGCAGGTGGCTCAAAGTGCGTGAAATTGCAAGCTTTGCAGGGTGGCGCAAATTTACGCATACATGCGTAATTTGCGCATGTATGCGTAGTCACGCCGGGTGAAATTCCTTACAGAATGAAAGCGCGCACTATGTCCGCGCTCTAGACGTCGTCGTCTCAGCCCCTCTGCCCGCTCGATAGCAAACTTGCCTCTCGCAGACTTAGGGATGGCCATCGAGTTGAGCGGAACTAGATTGGATTCCGGTGGGCATGGGTGGCTGAAGATGACATCGGGCGGCGTGGCATCTGTTGACCCGACGACTGCGACGACCACAGCCGCCGACAACATTCGCGGAATTTTGAATAGGGTAGAGGCCTACGCTGGCCCAAACCAGGTGCTCAGTCGTAAAGCAGTTCGAAGTAAAGGTCTAGGAACCGGCCTGCGACGAACAGGCAAAGGCGACAACGAGGCCCGCGAGCGGGTTAGAGCTCATGCCAAGAGAATGGGGATCAAGATTCAGGCTAGGAAGTACGAAGAGCTGCGCGCAGGTTCCGAGCAGGACTAGGGAACCACAAGCACCGCCTTTGAATACGCCGCTCAATTGCGGCCCGTTTCCCTTCAAACGAGTCATTGGGCCCGCACAACACTATATTGAAGACGGGCCCGCAATTGCGAAGCAGCGAGTCCTCCCCAGTACGGCGAGTGTCAGGATATTGCCAGTGCAAAGTTGAGACCGTAAAGGTCGTTGATCCATGAGACAGGGCTACGTGCGAGTGCGGGGCCGAGTCTTCATGTATCTGCAACTTATACGCAAGGATCGAATGATGTCCGTCTGTACCAAATGGCTTACGCCCCCGGCTCCCTCCCCACAGGTGCTTCCCACCCCGTTTGACGGGTACCCGGAGGAGTTCCTCGGCTTTTTCACCGAGCATCCCTTGAAGCGCTTTGAACGGGCCTCACTTCTGCGCCTAGCAATTAGGCGCTTGGCTCTGCCAGACACAACCATGTCGCTGGACGAGGGACTGATTGAGTTGGCCGGGCTCTTGCGCGCAAGCGACCAGAGCCAGGGTGTCTGGTCGCGCTTGCGTATTATGGAAAAGAGCCGTGCGCTAGGGTTGTGTCTCATGGCAAGGCCTATTCAAGGTTGGAGCAGCATGGCCCTTCTCGCAGACCCCGCCCAGTTGTTGACGATGCATCCTGAGCTGGCTTATCTTCGTCCTGAATCGCACAAGCTCTTGTGCATTAATGGTCCGGCGAGCGGCATCGGTCCTTCGCGCGACGGGCTTGGCTGCTAACATCCGCATGCCGGGGCGTCTGACGCATCTCTGACGATTGCAACGGCGAACGACTGCGGATGAATGCGGTCGACTGCGGCTAAGTTGTTGATTTGTAAGGTTTGTTGCGTTCGAGTTCACCGCGTTCGAAGCCTTTCTTAGCTTTGAAAATCCGCGTGTCGGTGGTTCGATTCCGCCCCAGGCCACCAAAATTTACTAAGGCTGACAAGCACTTAGGCGAAAGCCCCGCACAGGAAACTGGTCGGGGCTTTTCTACAATTCGCCACGATTTCTACAATTTCAGGGAGCTGACGATGGCGAGGTTTAACTGGGTCTGCCCGTCGTGCCGCAATCACTCGACGATTGGCGGCGACGATTTCGAGTCAGGAACAGTGTCGTTCTGCACGAGAACGGGGCTGCAGAAGAATGACGGGATTTCGCTCAACGCGAAGCTGGTCCGTTGTCCAAACGAGTCTTGCCAGGAGTCTGAGTTCCGCGTAACCGCTGTCTATGGGAAGCCTTCCCAAAGTGCGTACGGAATTACTGTGCAGCCTGATCCAGATCGGAGGGTTGGAGTCGGTACGTTTCAGTTTTTGCCAACGACGGTTAACCCGTTGTCCGTGCATGTGCCGGCTCAAGTTCTTGAGGATTACTCGGAGGCATATCTCATTCGCGAACTAAGCCCGAAGGCGTCGGCGACTTTGGCGCGGCGGGCTTTGCAGGGAATGATTCGTGACTTTTGGGGCATCGCAAAGGGAACGCTGGCGGCTGAGTTGCATGCCATCAAGGACAAATGCGATCACGCGCTATGGGAGGCGATGATGGCAATGAAGGGTGTAGGCAATATTGGAGCGCACCCTGAGCGGGACGTTAGCCTGATCGTCGAGATCGAGCCCGGAGAAGCTCAACAGCTTCTCGATCTAATCCATCTTTTGGATTCCGAGTGGTACGTGGCGCGTGCTGATCGAGCCGCGAGGCTTGCGAAAGTTACCGCGCTTGGCAAAGAAAAGGCAGAAGCCAGGTCTCCAGGCGATGCGTAGAGCGGCTGCCGGGCACTTACCTAAGTGGCTGCACCCGCTCACCAACGCGCTGTCGCACGTAGTGCTCGGTCATTTCACGATTGCGGTGGCCTAGCAGTTTTTGCGAGTGCGCGAGGTCGCCAGTGTCGGTCGCGGCCTTGGCCCGAATGTCGCGGAACTGAAAGTCTACGCCTGCCCGCGTCCTGGCCTTGTCGAAGCGTGATCGCATCGCAAAGGTGCCTAGCGGCTTGCCGCAATCATCTTGAATCAGCCAGGCACTCAGGCGCTCGCGTGGCCTGGCGTTGATCCGCTCGATCAGCGCAGCCAGTTCGCCGGTCAGTTCAATGGCCCGCTTCGCGCCGGTCTTGTTCTGCACGATCCACAGCGCGCCGTCGTGTAGGTCGGCACGCTGGATTTTCAGCACATCGGCCGGCCGCTGCCCGGTTAGCAGGGCCAGGTCCATTGCATCGCGCAAGGTCTGGTCTGCCTTCTCCCAAACCGCCCGAAATTCCGAATCGCTCACATAGCGGTCGCGGCCGGCTTCCTTGAAGCCCTTGACCCCTTGGCAAGGGTTTGGCGCATCCGTGTAGCCCCATTCGCGGGCCTTGTTGATGATGTGGCTTAGCAAGGCCTTCTCGCCTCCACCCCCACCCGGAGGGTTCGGGTGTTTCAATCCGTGGGGGCTCCCCCCCTGGCGTATCCGCAGCCAGTTCCGACCGACACCACGCTCCGATTGAGCTCGAAACGGCGCTGTCCAAGACCGGCGGCGCCTTGCACTCCGTGCGGAGGGCGCGTTGGCGGTGAGTTCAGTCGTTATGTCCTACCGGTGGCTTGGGTATTGAGAGGGCAGTCTGTTGGGCAGAAATACCGTTTTCAATGACACTGCCCCGACGCTTGTTCATATGGTGCAATCATC
>Ga0187843_10000414_pt1 | contig 31025 bp, 14 predicted proteins | sample SpaLakP09_SKY_43_FD_134516 | JGI IMG/M metagenome (GOLD analysis project Ga0187843, IMG submission 134516) | Oligotrophic lake water microbial communities from Sparkling Lake, Wisconsin, USA - SP09_SKY_43 | ecosystem: Environmental > Aquatic > Freshwater > Lake | place: USA: Sparkling Lake... | reverse complement strand
TTGTTATACAATGATAATATCTCATCAAATGATAGATGTCTTCAGAGGCTCTTAATGAAATAAAGGAAGCTCCAGCATTAGCTTCAGCTAAACCAAAGGATGCTGTCGCTAAACCAAAAGGAATTAAACCAAAAGGAATTGGATTCAGACCCTGTTCGGTTGTACAAAAAGCACCAGTAGGCGCAGTTACATTGGTTCAATATGCTCCTAAAAACGTATTAGAACCAGTAGCACAATCTTTTTCTGGAACGAGAGTTCCTAAAGCAAAAGCAGTAGCAGCAAAAGCAGTCGCAGAAAAAGCAGTTCTAAAACCCAAAAAAGACAGACAAGAAATCCCAGATCATCATGAAATAGATGAAGCAACTCAAGATTTATTAACAGTAGCATATGATGATCCAGAATATGAAGCATTGCAAGAATATCAAGAGGCGCAGCACGAGAAAGAGACAGATGATCCTTATTTATTAGATACGAAAGTATTTACACCTCAAACGCGTACAGGATTTTATGATTTTATTCAGAAAGAATACGCTACATTTGCATTACCTCCTCCACTCGGTACATTTGATGAGAATGCATGTGAAAAACTAGGAAAAAGTATAGAAGAAGGGATAGAAAGTTTTTTATATCAGAAATTCATTCGTGAATATATGAGAAATGCAGGACCTTATCGTGGGATGCTGGTATATCACGGTCTAGGATCAGGCAAAACATGTTCATCTATTGCGGCAGCAGAGGCACTCTATGGCATGTCTAATAAAAAGATTATCGTGATGACACCTGGATCATTGCGTGGTAATTTCATTAATGAAGTTTCATTCTGTGGTTTTAAACATTTTAATACAAATAATCATTGGACATCTATAAAGCTCGCATCAGATATGAATGTTGTATATCTATATGCACGATCTGTTCTGTCATTATCAGATGCCTATTTAACAAAAGTTGGTGCACGGGATGAATCTCGTAATGTTATCTGGATTCCTGATTTCATAAAACCACCAAATTATAAAGAATTAGACCCACAGGCTCGTATTGATATCCGTGAACAAATTAACGCAATGATTGATTCACGAATTACATTTATTAGTTATAACGGTATTAGTGCTAAAAAACTAAAAGCAATTGCATGTGCTACTCCAGGTAAGACCATATTTGATGATGCCGTCATTATTATTGATGAAATTCACAATTTAACTCGTTTAATGAATGGTAAGATTCTTCCTTATATTAAACCGAGTGAAAAGGGACGTGCAAGAATTATTCCAGTAGAACCAATTGTTCCAGGCAGATGGAAACCAGGTGTATGCGGTACACAACGTAATTATGTTCGTGGATATTTATTTTACAGACTTCTCAGTGATGCACGAAATAGTAAAATCATTGGTCTATCAGGTACGCCTATTATTAATTTCCCTACAGAACTTGCTATTTTATCCAATGTATTATCAGGATATATTGAGTGTATTGAATTTATAATAGACGGTACATTTCCTGAAGATAAAAAAGAAGAAATACGTGCCATTGCAGATACAGAAGTACGTATTGATATTATACGTATTCATCCACAGACTCAAAAACTACGAATTTTATTATCTACTTTGCCTGAAGGATATGAAAAAGTATATCAAGATGGAGTATTAAAAGGTGTACAGTATAATAAAGAAGCTCAAGAGAATATTGTACAGATTTATCCGCGTATTAAAACACAGTTAATTGCAGCAGGATTTAAAATAAATTCTGAAAAGTTTACATCACATCCTCGTTTACCTGTAGATGAAGAAGAATTCAAAACACATTTTGTTGATTTGGAGAAATTTACTGTAAAGAATGATTTTGTATTGAAGAAACGTCTTACAGGATTAATATCATATTATAAGGGTTCAAAGGACGAATATATGCCGCGTGTAGTGGATCATGGAGTAGTACGATGTGAAATGAGTTCTCATTCATTGTTATTATATAATAAGGAACGATTGAGAGAAATTGGAATTGAACAATCAGCAGAAGGAAAAGAAGGGAAGGATAAATTTAGTATTGTAGAAGCCATTGCAAGTGCAAGTATCCCATCTAGTTATCGTTTTCGTAGCAGAGCATTGTGTAATTTTACATTTCCTAAAGGAATGGATCGTCCTTTTCCTTCGGATAAGGAAATAGACGCAAAAGAACTTGGAGAAAAACTACAAGAAGAAAAAGATCAGGATGCACAGATAAAGGAAGAAGATGGGGATCAAGATGCGGTTGAACAGGATGTACCTGTGGTTATAGTACCTGCGGTTGAACAGGACGCGGTTGCAGTACCTGCAGTTACAGTACCTGATGCTGCTTCAGTACAAGAAGGTGGTGATGATTCTGATTCTGATAGTGATTCTAATTCTGATTCTGATTCTGATTCTGATTCTGATTCTGATTCTGAACATCAAGAGGGTGGTATGAATGAAGAAAAAGAAGTAAGCGAAGCAATACCTGCTCCTGCTTCTGCTTCTGCTCCTGCTCCTGCACCTGTTTTAAGAAAACGACCTGTAATGAAAAGTAAAGCTCCTGTTTCTGAAGCACCTGCTCCTACTCCTGCTCCTGCTCCTGCTCCTGAAGCATCTGCTCCTGAAGCATCTGCTCCTGCTCCTGCACCTGTTTTAAGAAAACGACCTGTAATGAAAAGTGCCTCTTTTAAACCAGTTATCATAGAAGCTCCTGCACCTGTAAAAGAAGAGAAAAAGGAAGAGAAACGAGATGCAGCCGATTATGATGCTAGAATTAAAGCAGTCATGGAACAATTAAATGACGAACGTGATTCATATTTAAATATAACAGATGGAGCCGAAAATGAAGAAGAGGATCAATTAAAAACATATTCAAGCAAGCTAACTAAAATGATAAGCAATATTAATCAATCAAAAGGAAGTAATTTGGTTTATTCCCAGTTTAAAACAATAGAAGGTTTAGGAGTTCTTGGAGTAGCATTAAAAGCAAATGATTTTGCAGAGATTATAATAGAGGGCAGTGATGCAAATCCATATTTTTCAGATGAAACAATAGAATCATTTAAAGAACGTCCTGAACAGAAACGGTTTATTCTGTTTACAGGTGAAGGAACACGAGAAAGACGATCGCTCATCCTGAATATTTTTAATGGCAATGTAAATAAATTACCATCCCAAATTCAGGAACATGTAGCACAGTTTCAAGAAAATGGTAATAAATTTGGTGATATTTGTTGGGTCATTGGAATTACAGGAGCAGGGGCAGAAGGTATTTCCTTAAAATGCTGTCGCTCAGTCCATGTCATGGAATCCTACTGGAATAATGTACGTTTAGAACAAGTGAAAGGACGCGCAGTTCGTATCTGTTCGCATAAAGATCTACCACTTGCCGATCGTGAAGTAGATATTTATACGTATTGTACTGTATTTTCACAGCATCAGTTAAAAGGTAGCGATCCATCAGAAGGAGCAATTGTAGATAAAATGGTAAAACAAAGAGATGAAGGTAAAACATCGGATGAAATCTTATACGAAATAAGTACTAAAAAAGACGCAATTAATAATGGGTTTCTTACAATCATGAAAGAAACAGCAGTAGATTGTAGATTAAATATATTAGAAAATAAAGATGTAGCATGCATGAATTTGCCTGCAGGATCAATTGATACTGTTTTATTTGATCCTGATTTACAATTTGATATAGAAAATACAGGAATACAAATGAAGCGACAAGAAAGGCCGCAAGAAAAAGGAGTCCAAGTCAAAGGAGCTCCAAAGAGCGATAAAATCAAAGTGGAACGAATTAAGATAAGAGGAGTTGAATATCAAATGCATCCCAAACCAAATACAAATGGATTAATCTATTTGATGTATGTATTTAACAATGATATGACCTATATACAGTATTTAGAACTTATTAAATCAAAACAAATTAAACCTGTGGGTGAATTTGAATGCAATGTAAATTTTGTGGGGACTGCTACGCCGTTTAAGGATGCTACTATTCGGTTCTATTAACAAAGTTCCAAGTGCTTTTTAAGAACTTGTTAACAAAAAGCACGCCAAAAACTTATTAATTAAGTGCTTTTTAAGAACTTGTTAACAAAAAGCACGCCAAAAACTTGTTAATTAAGTGCTTTTTAAGAACTTGTTAACAAAAAGCACGCCAAAAACTTTAGTATGTATTATACGATTTAGCAAACTGTGTATATTTCCAATTTGCCAATGCTTCACGATACATATCATTTTCATTCACACTTCCATCAAAAAAATGGATCCATGCCACATCATAATTAAATAAACTGGATGAATAATAAGAGGGCCATTTCCCCATAAATCCATTTGTGCCAACCATAACAGTGCATGCTCCTCCACTCTGCCACATTTCATTTGGTAACCATAATTGCGATCCACTCACATTAATCGGTTGAGGAAGTCGTCCCTGATTTTGAATAATGGAATCAACACGGTCAAATGTAAAATTAAATCCATTACCAAGATTATCAATACGAAATAAATACCATACATTCAAATCCATAGAACGATAAGTATCAATATCTTTTATACCTGTTCCTACATTATATTCCACAAAAATTCTAGCTTTGCTACCATTAATAGGTTGTGTAACAATATTAAAATGATTAAATGCTTTTCCAGATGCTAAACACATAATGGTTTCTGTCACAGGCATTGTATTAAATCGGATAGCTACTGTTATTGTTTTCCAGCTTTGAAATGCAACATTATATAAATCAATACGTGAATTGGCAGAATTCATCCGAATAAAGGGTTTCTTACCAGGTACTCCTATCCTTTCTTCTGAGCGTACACGAATATCTCCATATGCTCCAAAAAATTTATTAAATAAACCAGGATTTCGCAACTCTTCAAATCTGCCACGCTTACTCACTTCGTATTGTAAAAAGGGTGCACGGGCTTCACATGTTAATGATAAGTATTTACTATCTAATCGTGGTGTTCCAGAAACAGGAATTGTATTAAATTGAAAAGCAGACCAGCCACCTCCTGCATCTTGATGATATAATTTCATGATATTGGGATTGGTTCCACTAAACGGAGTAACTGCATTAGATTGATAGTACGTTGGACCTTGAAATCCCATATTTTCAAATAAACCAGGTTCATCTGCACCAGGCTGATTCATTGCTTTTTCATCTATTTCAATTGGTTGATTTACTGCTACCCAGAACCCATCATCCACAGTAACAGTAAATTTAACAGAAAAGTCGGTTTTACTACGGACATCTGTCATTTGCAACATGGCTCCTTGTCCAATCCCTGCAATCTGTGAAGTATGATATGACAAATTTGAAAAAGATACAATATTAGTTTCAATAGTTCTCTTTAAGAATCCTGTTATTCCATATACACCTTGAGGAAGAAACCAGAATACTTCCACGCCCTGTGAATAGGGTGCACGTGTAATAGAATCTTCTAATTTAATACCATACATGCCTTGTAATGCATCATTCTGTGCATTATAAGTCACATATGATTCTTTCATTTCTTGTTCTTGTTCTTTTACATCTATAAATGCATCTTTTATAAATGCATCCCGTCCTTTCTGATTCATAAAGCCATCTTTTCCTTTCGCATCAGCTAACATCTTTGTCCAGTATTGTTTAATCTTAGCCAGAGATCCCATTGAATTATAGGTTCCAACATTGGATTGAGTAGGATATGCAGACCCTTGTGCAATCCCACCCATCTTAAGAAACACACCTTGTAAGCATTTTACATTAAATGGACCCACTGCATTATCAGTTAATTCAACACATTCATCATATGATTCAGATGCACCACGTTGCATACACAGATCACGTGCAGCCATACCTAATCCTGTATTTGACTGTGCTGTATTTGCCGAAAGTTGTCGTGTTGCTCGAAGTACTGTATCAACTGTTGTTCTTGCTCCTGTAAATAAGTTCATATCAAGGGGTGGCTGTGCAAAACGATTATACAATTTGACAGATGCAGAATTTGCCAGATTTGTAACAGATGGCTGTGATCCTGATAGTGCAATGGCGAGTGCACCGTTGCGATCACATCCACCTGAAAGCACAGTACGATGTAAACAACTGAGTGATAACTGTCCATTGACGGGATCACATGTACGATCTCTAACGGGTTGCGGTCCTTCTGTATTAGGCACAGGACAATTGCCTTTACTGGTAACAATAGAGGTAGCGGTACAATTTCCACGAGGATCCTTGTCATACATGGGAGAACCATTTGCATTTAAGGGAATGCCTTGATTGGTATCTGTACAGAATCCACATTTGCCATCATATACTGCATTATCTACGTCAGCACATGATTGCAATGATTTGCATGTATCCATTAGCTTTTGTTTTTTTGCTTCTTGAAGGTCAAAGAACCATTTTTTATGACTGGGTGCATTAAACCCATCATAGGGTCCAGTTCTATCACCGAGTGCGCCACGATCTACGATGGGATAAGGACTATTAGGATTGGGTGGTGTATAGACCCAGCCACATCCAATGCGATCGGTTGTTTTATTGCGTATTAGGTCATCTATGGATCCAGATGCACATGTTGCAGCCATTTGTGATAAAGATATGGATGGCATTTGCTGAAAAATAGAATCGGGTGACGGAATGGCATCTGGTTGATACTTTGAACTGTATTCTGTTGAAGTTGGTTTATAGATCGTATTATACGTGGTGGGTGTGCGAATTGCATCACTAAATCCTGGTAATCCGGAAGTGGCCGATGGAATACGATATGGATCTGTATTAAATAACTGTTGCTGTGACGCAATAAACTCATTTTGAGGATTTGCAAATGCTTCTAATTTACGAAACATCCCTATTCTTCTCTTCGTTAGTATTTATAATAAGATACTCACTAAGACATTTATGACGACCTAAGACATTTATGGCGACCTAAGATATTTATTCTAAGACATTCATAGCTTTCAAGCCCATCCAGTACCCGTTTCTTCACATACACATCCTGCACCTGGACGTCTAAATGTAGTATAGCATCCTCCAATATCAGAATCATACCCAGCACATTGTGCACCATTCCATGAGCGGGGTAATTCACCATTCCATGGGCCACCACCAATACCACGACAGTATCTATCGCACGAGACAGATCCATTATTTCCATAACATGTTTGACGTTTTTTAGGACCATCGCCCAGTTTTACATCATTATATACTTCAGTAGTGGGAGGAAACCATGTATAACTAGATGCAGATGTATTAATCTGATCAGATGTATAAATACGATTCCGTTTATCATCTAGAATGACAAGTCGTGTTCCAATCACACGGAATTGACAACAATCTTTACGATTAGTAACAACAATACGATACATATTAACCGTGGCCCCCATATCTACTTCAATCCATGGCACATCATAACAAGATGTATGTACAAATGAATTTCCTACTACAAAATTCTTAGATGGGAATATATCACCTTCATGTCCACTTGATTTGGTTACAATGGTATTAGGAGTAATTAGATTACTATCTGTTCTTTTATTAGGATAAACAGCAATATGTGCTAAGTTCAAACATTCTCTGCGATCATATTCTAACCGAATGTATCGTCCTAACATTGTTGCAGGTCCATCACAGCATTTTACAAGTCGTTCCCATCCAGCTGGATTTGTCTGGGACCCCCATGTAGGTAAATATGCATTACCATCTTCACTTTGTGTAACTTCACTATGTGTTTTACAATAACGATTTCCATGATTCCAAAGTGTCAACCATTCATTCGGTTTATCTCCTACTGCAATCCAGTTATCAACTGGAAAAGTAGCGGTTAGACTAGGGTTTGTAACTTCACGTTTTTGCATATCACATATTTCTGTACTTTGACATAATCGTTTTCCTTTTGATTTGCAAACTGCTTTTAATTGATCATACGTTTTTGTAGATTGGTTGACAGGAATACGTACATCAAAATCATCACCTTCTGCTGTTTTAGACTTTATTGTTGCATCCAATACTTGCTGTAACTGTAAACTACGAGCTGTATTTACCTGTGTATTATCAAAAGCAGTTCTAACAATTGTATCATACGCATTTTTCACATTTTGTAAGCTACCTTGAGATTGTCCAAAGGCAAGTCCTGCAGGAGTAGATGGACTCAATGGACCATTTGAACTGGGTATGTATATATTACCAGTTTCACCAACAAATCCTTCCTTTTTACTGGCATATGTACTAGGAAGTGTATAGGTTGCTCCAATATGGGAAGATACACCCTGATTTTTAAAGGTATACTCCAGACATCGTTGGGAGATAGGAGGAACACCACCAGGTCCATCACAGGGGGTACTAATGGGTATTCCCATTGCATACATAGATGCATTATTCCAATCAGGAATAGTGAGATCGCCACCACTTGCATCTTTTCCAGTCATAGCACGTGACATTAATGCTGAAATGGTATCTATAATATCATCTAAATTGCGCGGGGTTCCATCGCTATTTCGTTGAATGGCATCAGCCTTTGCCTTGGTAGAGGGATATCCAGTACCTTGTTCAGTTCCACCCATTTCCATCCATCGTGATTGGAGGCATTCCAGTTTATATGCACCAGGTGCATTTGCTTTTCCATAACAAGGATCTGATTCTAAAAAGGTGGCAGATTCTGCTTTTGTAATAATGGGGCCATTGGAGCATGTTAATGCATCGCCGTCATACATGTTAATGAATGAAAAAGGGATCATACATAATGTACGTAGATGTATCTGTCCAGAACCTGGACTCAATGTTTTACATTTAAATCCATTTACACTAACTGTTCCTGTAATACGTGGTTTTTTTCCTGTCATCTGATCAACACTTATTAAAGTGAGTAGATCTAATTTAAATTTACCAGCAGGAGTAGATCCTTCAATGTATCCTGCAATGTATGCGGGTTTTGATTTTTGTATTACTCGAACAATAAATGCAGTTCCTTCTGATTTAGAAGGTATATTAATTACAGTTGGAGTTGAACTAAGATCTGTATTATCTAATGAAATAAGCCCAGATATATCATTCGTTATAGGATTATATACTGTCAGCATTCCATTTCCCACCAAATACAGTTTAGAAGGAAGTCTACCCGTTTCAGGACCAACTCGTGCAAACCGTTGTGAAGTGTAACACTGTGTACAATTGGGAGATCCAAATGTCTGTTTTGCTTCACAATCTACTTTTTCTTTGACAACAATACAACTGTCTTTTGTAATACCGAATGTACCACGTGCAGCAGTACCGATTGTAGGTTGATACACTTTATAGGGATCATATGGATCAGTTCCATTTTGCTGTACATTTTCTGCACTAGTTACTTGCTCGGCACGATCATCAGGTGAAAGATAGAGACCACCTTTAAAGGAAGTTCCATTGGACGCTGTTCCGTTTATATCAAAACTCATACCGCAATTGGCTGCAAATGTTGGATTATCAAATGCAGAACAGTTATTAGGAGCTGCTTCACATGATTTTGCTAGTTTAAGCGTACCAGGAACATCATGGAGTGTTTTAACAGGAATTGTAGGTTGTAATTCATATCTATTACCAGAAGGTTTTGCACCGACAGTAGCAATGGCTGATTCTAGATTGGTAGTAGTAAGATCAACAACGGGGTTTGTAAGATTGATAAGATTGGTGAGACTAGAATATTTTCGTGCTGCTTCATCAACATATGCTGTGTGTGCAACCGGAAATTGTGAAAATCCTTCTTTATTTTTTATACAAAAGTAAACTAATCCTATGAGGATCAATAGGACGATAATGTTTCGCAACATTACTCTACTTAGGGCTTTTAAAGAACTTGTTAAAAAGCGCTTCAGGAACTTTGTTAACTATCTAAGATGCTTTAACGAAGTTCTAACAAAAAAGCCTGCTAAAAAACTATATGATAACTTATTAACAGATATGTAACAGAAATAATAATATTAAATATTATTATTAATGGTTCTAATGTATTTGATACCTATTATATAGTTAATGAGTTTCCTGACACCTATCATATAGTTAACAAAGTTCCAATGAAGTTCCTGGCGCGCTTTTGTTGGAACTTGTTAACAAGTTCTTAAGCGCTTAGTAGTTATTATCAGGTCGTAACTGTGGCAATGAATCCATATCCCGTGTAATAATTCGGAAGACCAGATTCAATTGACGATTCAGATTAATAAGACGAACAGGAGATTGAAGAGAAGCACCAAATGCATTCAAAATGGCACCAATATTCGGAGTTAAACCATTAATCAAAGGACCAAACGGCATAAGCTGGACATTGCCAGTAGTAGGATCTTGATACGGTGCTTGAATAATAATAAAATTGGCATATCCTAAACTATTATAACCATCAACGATATTGGTTGCAGAACTTGTAGAATCCATAGAGGAGCTAAATGCAAAATTGAGAACAACATGACCTTCATGACGATTAATCCATGTACAGAATGCACGCAATGCCTGCCCATACGTCGGATCATTCAAGACTTCATCGGGATAGTTGTATCCACTGATTTGAATACGATCTCCCATGCATACATCAAATTTACTAAAAAAAGTAGATGTATTAATAAAAAAATTAGCGGCGGTTCCATTAATTGGTGGAATAACTACATTATAATTTAATGGTGTATCTCCAAATTTAATTGAATTTGTAAAAGGAAATGTAGTCCCAAGTACATTTGTTCCTTGAATAACACTAGCTACAATACTAGTAGCTGTTTGCGGAGCAATAATACCACGAATATCAAATGTATCAGATGCCAGACTAATAGGTTCTCCATTTGGACGACGAATATCAATTGTCATTTTTTGCAGGGTAGAGAGCGGCGTAGGATAATATTCTTTCTGGCATTTCAAGAATTTAGGAATCATTGCCAAATAACCACGCGTCAATGTATTCTGAATGGTTGTACCCAGAGCATAGGTCGGATCAGATATCCACTGTGCATCATATTGAAGTACACCAAAACTACGATCCAAAAAGTTATCTGTTCCATAATTATTATTTTCAAGCTCAGCAATGCGAAGAATAACATAGGGAAGGTTTAAGATATTGTCCTGATAATTCGTATTAGGATTCGGATTACCACGTGTACGATCAATCGTAACACCAAGTGCTTCTCCAGGCATAATACATTTAACAAGCTCTATCCGAATAATATTCTTGAATTTCTGTTGACTTGCCAGATTAGGTCCAAAACTCTGTCCATTGGCCGCAGGATCAAAATTAACAGTAAAGTTATAACGATTCTCTTTGTTATTACGTAACCAATCACGATCGGCTGAATAAATAAAGAGATTATTTTCAACTTCACGATATGAAATTGTTTTCTCATCTCTGGGAAGGACTTGCTGGGAAAGAATGGGACCAGGGTGTGCAAATAATGGTTCAGAAATGGTAGGATTTCCATTTGCTTGTCCTAATAGGCGATTCTGGTCATAACTTGGTTGCCCGTCAAATGATCCGATGACTCCCATCAGGAGTTCACGGCGATCAGGTAGAACAACAAGAGATGTATCACGTTTTTCATCATATACGACTTGGTTTCGTAACGCAAGTTCGGTCTGTTTGTTCTGAATGTTCTGTTGAGCACGAAAATTCACATCAGATTGAGCACGTTGTTGGAGACCAATTTCAGCTTGTTGTAAACGAAGTGCCTCCATTTCACGTTGTTTCTTGGCACGTTCAAAAATCTCTGCGGCAGGAGGACCATCTTCTCTCAAGGAAATACGAAAGTCAGGAATGGGAGGAGGAAGTGCTTTGACTTCATGGCGTTCATTGTTAACACGTTCAAATCGCTGTGCAGTTTCTTCAAATAGGGTTTGATCCATCACTTGTTTAACTGGATTTTTGCCCTTGGTGGATTCTTTGCGTTCCATGTAGTGAAGAAAATCCTTGGAAGATGCTACTAATACTTCTTTATTCAAGGCTTGAATGGGTTTATTTCCTTGTTTTTGATAGACTTCACCGATGTAATGATCCAGTGTTTTAGATAAGCGTTGTTCTTGAGCAGGATTTAGTGTAAGATCATATCGTTCTTTGAAGTCTTGTAAGAGAATAGTTTCAAGAGTGGAATGATTTCGTTCACTAAAAAAGAGCTGTTTTACGTCCTGTCCTTGTCTTAAATCCGGACGCTGCATTACTATTTCTATATAACAATCTTTTATATCTTTATATGCCGAGAGGTGCGTAATCTATAGGATATGGGATGGGATCTACAGGTCTGGTAAAAGCCTCTATCTCAAATGGATCAGGACCTTTTGACCTGAAATCAGACACAATAGATTCAACCATTGCTGCAGGGGAACGATCTTTGGAAGTAAACCAAAAGACAGCTACTAATATAATAAATGACAAGAGTAACCAGTACATCTATAGGGTTTTTAGATTTTTCATATTTTTGGCAGGCTTTTTAAGAACTTGTTAAGAACTCTATAGAAATTTTTGGCAGGCTTTTTAAAAAGCCTATTTTGAAAACAGAATCTTCCGCAATTCTAACATTTTAGCATCGCTAATTGAATCTTTACAGAAATTCTTAAATGAAATACCTTCTACCATACAAATGATAAAATAAATGCTAAACATACCGCATTCTGTGTTTGAATATTGAAATCTTCGTGCATTAGATCCTAACTCACAGTTAGCAATCTGTAATTTGAAAGAACGCATCAAACGTGCAATTAATGACGGCGTTTTATATCCATATGAATCGTAATAGAAACATCCAGGTTTCTTGATATTCTGCAGATTAATGTACAGTCCAACCCAGTGACTCCCACCTTTAAAATGAGGATCCAAATTAAATATAAGCCCGATTCCACGAATCCCCTTCTGATATTCTTCCACTAGATTCAAACTGCATATTTCTTTATGAAGGCATTCTTTTTTATCCGTTTTATAAGGATTAGGGGCAGAAAAATCAATCGGAAAAGTCCCTAAAAACTTAAACTCAGGTCGTGCTTCTTGATATTGTTGCAAGACATGCATAATATTATAATTATCTAGCCATGTATCTGGTTTATCATCCCATACTTTGGGTCGTTTAGGACGAAGATACTCTTTACGGAGATCTTTTTTAACATCATCTGATACATTGGCTTTATCTATTAAACAATGATCTTCACCTTTTTTACATCCAGTGGCAGTATATATATCTTTACCATATTGTTTTGATAAATCGGTATATACAGAGGATGGGAGACATTGAGATTTGCGAGACTGCTTAGGATGACACCTACTAATGGTATGAAGAGGTATTTTTCTACTCTTGGCTTTTTTGGTATACATATAGTTATATGTAAGATAATAAAAATGAGTACAGATAGAAATGGCATTTGAAGATGGATGGATGAATCTTGTATTAATGATAGGAGGACAACTTCTTATATTAATACTGGTGGCTATGATTCTTACATTTGGAGTTGATTCTGCATTTCCTTCAAATATAGCACAACGATTTTTTGCAACATAAAATTTATCATATAACAAAAACAAACTCGTATATAGAATGAGTGGGATAAGTGCAATTCTAGCTAATCCTCTAGTCACAAATATATTATTTATAGCATGTCTTGCGATATTTATAGTAACTGTGTTTGTTATGTCTTATTATTTACCGAGTTTAGATGATTCTAAAGAGTTAAAAGAGAAATTAACACGAATTATTGTACCTACTATTGCTGGATCATTTGTATTATTTATTGCATTATATTTATATTTTCAACAAATGACCTCTAATGTAGTACTAATCAATGTTATCCTTACATTTACATGTTTATCTATTATTATGTCCATTTCTGCAATTGGTGCATTGGCATTAATAGATTAAGAATGATACCGACAAATAGAATAATAAAATTCAAATTATATAGAATGAGCGGTACAACTGTAACACCAAATGCAACTGCACCTGCTGCACCTAAACCAACAAATGCAGAAAGTACAATTAACTGGGGATCAATGCTCACTAATGGATTTTTTGGTTTAAGTATTGCACTATTTATAACAGCAATTGCTATTATGTCATCTTTTTTAGGCAGTGCAGATCAGTATAAACAGTTTAAAGAAAAATTACCACAAATCTTTTTTCCTGCTATTTTTGGATCTATTGCATTATTTATCGCATCTTATTTTTATTTTAAATCAAGGACAGATAATCCGTCTGTTATCTATTATATACTTGGACTTGTATGTTTAGCAGTTTGTGCATCCTTTTCTGCACTGGCATTGTCTGTATTGAAGAAAAGTTCTTAAGAACTTTTTAACAAGTTCATAAAAAGCATCACGCTTTCCAAACAGATGGTACATAATGATGCAATCGTAGCCGCATTCCATTCTTTCCAATCAACTGTGAAATACCTTGAATCCGAATAATACATTGAACAGTATCGCCCACTTTTACATCTGAAATTGGCACTCCTTGATTATTATGTTCAGATGATTTTATTAGTGTATGGGGATGAACATAGAGAGATAATATTGCTTTTTTAAGAATCGTGTAAAAAGATTGGCGGATCGTGTCATAGGATAAATCAGCATTAAAAAATGCATATTGATGCATAAATAACAAATTTGTCAAATATTCATAAAAGGTATAGAGTTTTAGTTGAAACACAATATGCTCAGATACATCTAAGCGTAAGGTAGAATGTTTTGCATTATATTCTATTACTCTCATAGGAGGTGATAAAAGAGTAATATCCTTAAATTCAATAGAATCGTTGTAGGTTAATAATGCTATGTTTCTATTGTATTTGTCATTCATAAATTGTTGTAATTGTACATTATTAATTTCAAATCGTTGATAGGGAATGGATAAAATCATGTTATGTATAAGTAGGGTGTATCTATTTAGATTCTCTTTGCATTGTATGTGTATAAACTAGTTTAAACTCTCCAAAGACTATAATAGTAAATGGACCCGTGTAGTTATGCATGGAGAGGGGCAAAAGGTGTTGGTAAACGAACACAGCTCCTTGAATTTCTCAACATACAAGCCAAGAAAATGGGAGTGCCATTTGAAATCAAAAAAGGCACCTGGTTTCTGAATAAACAAGTCAATGGTGGTGATCCAGATGAAGATGATGACCCCACAGGCAAAACAATTCCTTATGAAGAATCCATGTTGCATCTAGGATATGATACAGCCACTATGTCTATGTCTGATAAAGTCTTCTTACAGTCTATTTTGAGTCGTTGGACGGGTCAGCAGGATGTCTGTTTAATGGCATCGCCAATCCAGAGTAGATATCTTGTGTTATATCATGCCCATTTGCTAACTGATGAATCTGTTTTGCAATTACAAGAATGTCTGGAACAATATCCTAATTTTGTCATTCTATTAACGACAGAACTACCACTCTGTAGCCGTCTTCGTGATTTCTGTTTAGAGATTCCAGTGGTGGGAGAGGATTATCTCTTACAAGAATATACAAAGAAAGCGGGGTTACTACAGAAAGACATTTGGTTGGAATTCTTCAAGAAGACATTGAATGACTGGTCATCTAATTGGAATTCAAATAAAATAGCTGATATTCGCAGTTGGATTTATATCTGTCTGCAACGTAATTTACGATGGACAGATGTAATTATGTATTGGATTATGGCAATTTATGAAACACCGTGGATTACGAATAAAATGAAGGGAGAAATCATGAATATTTTGTGGAATGTGGAATCAGGTTCTGGATGGGTGCTGGTTACATCCTATCGTATTCCTATTTTGTGGGAACATGTCCATTTAAAACTTGCACGACAATTTTATCAGAGTAGACAACAGGTATAAGTAATAACAGGTGTGTTTTAATATTTAATCCATATTAAAACAGAGTGTTTTAATATTTAATCCATATTAAAACAGGGTATGGCCGCACTACTTGACATTACATTGCAAGTCATACAGAATGAATTTAAAAAAGATGAACCAAAATGGTTCTTATCGCATTGGGATAGTTTAGATAATACATTTTTGAATGAGGAATGCAATAAAGAAAATGAATTTGATCCAACAAATATACGGAAACAGTTTATGCAGAATATTAGAAACAGCACAGTACTTCAATGCCAATACGGAAAAATACATGCGATTTATGATTCTGAAGAGCAGAAACAGCAGAAACAGGATATTCCATGGGGACTCTGGGCACGTATTTTACGGCTCTATTCGTATCAAGGAAAACCATTCAAAATATTCTTCCTGGCTGGAACAAATCTAAGGGAATTTCCTAAAGATAATGGATTAATAACACCATACAATATCAATGGAGGATATACCTATTCGTGTAATCATGAAACAATTGTGATTTACAGGGCAGAAGATGCAACGCGAGTCTTGATCCATGAATTGCAGCACTCTTGCTGTCTGGACAATCATCAATTGGGTATAGACCGCGTGGAAGCAGAAACAGAGGCGTGGGCAGAACTCATTTACTGTGCATTGATGTCACGAGGGGATCGTGCAATATTTCATAAACTGATTGAAAAACAATCTTCATGGATTCAATCCCAGAATCATCGTGTACGAAATCATTTAAGGTCTCCGATGAGTTTCCCATGGAGGTATACAATTGGTAAAGAGGACGTTTGGAGACGATGGGGAATCTTCCGACCGCAAAAAAATATGGATACAACATTGCGTTTAACTTGCCCTCCAAGTAATGCAATAAAACAGTTTTTTAAAGTTTCTAAGAGGAGTACGATTTTATAAGCGAAGCTACTCTGTAAGCGAAGCGATTTTATAAGCATCTAATAGAATGTCAAGACAAACTCGTAAAAATGGTGGTACACACGGTAAACCTGGCAAGCATAGTAAGAAATCTATGCGTAATCAAATACGTAAAGAACATGCAAATGCTGCAAATATGAGATCTGTTCTCTCTATGATGTCAGGCAAGAAATTTGGAGTTAGTTCTGTAGCACATGGAAAAAAAGGACATAACCCTTTTATGCTTGCATCTCTTGTTTCTAAAAAACCAACTAAAATGAAGGTTGTATCTATGGCTTCACGTGCATCTACCAGAAAATCTGGTAAATCACACGCCTTTAATATGTTGCATCAACAAAACCTGGAGCACGCATTAAAAGAATCTGTAAAATTACAAGCTGAACTAAAAAAGGCAAAAAAGAATGGAAATGCTGCTAAGGTAGCAGAACTAGAATCTATATTAGCTGGACTCGGATTATAAATAATATACTATAGTCAAACTATATATTATTATTTTATTTATCGCATCACATATCGCATATCACACATTAAAACAAATCAATCTGTGCAGTAATATCATTTGCATTATTTGCATTATTACCAGTATATGTCATGTATAAATGAATTCTATCACCTGTATTTAATGATAATGATGAGTTATAATAACTTCCAATAACTGTTGTATTTGTAAGTGTAATGGTAAATGCAGTATCTGTTACAACTCCTGTTGAAATGGGTGTATATCTTATCAAAAATACAACTGTATTAGTGCTACCAGGAGCCACATTCAATCCAATAGACAATCCAGATAAAATAACAGGTTGTTGAACACGGAAAAAGGCAGGAGGAGTGGTAGGATCAGGAAATACCCCTGAACTTATGGCCTGTGTTCCTGGCCATAAATAGGCCCCTGATGTTCCACTTTTAATTGCTCCTTTCAATCCATAATAAATAATAGTTGGATAGTTATATGTTGAGAATCCCTTGCTACCTGCTGTTTTTGTAACAAGATCTGTTCCAGGTCCAACTTGAATACCTGCACTAGCCAGATAGGTCGGATTCACAATAGTAGTAGGATTTGTCTGTAGAATATCAGAAGCAGTATAGGTCTGTCCTGTAGTCGGTGTAACTGTTCCAATTGTAGTTGTACGTAATTGAATGGAGCCAGTGTCATTTGTATCAGCAGTCTCTACACCCACATAGGAACCAGTGGAACTAGTTGTAGTAGGAGCAGCAACATATACATTTGTATCACGTGTTGTTACAATGTTTGTATTGGATACGAGAAGACCACGTTTATTTCCACCACCATTGGAATATACATTGACCGTGGAACCCTTAATAGAATTAAAGCTAAAGCTGGCAGATCCAAGCGTTCCTGTTCCACTATATTCAATACCAGTTACAACCGATGTACCACCAGAAGAAGCAGTTGAATTATTCACTGAAATCACACAGGTTCGTATCTTGGCATTAGCAGAAGTGGTTCCTCCAAATACAACCCCTTTTAATGTATAATGACCAGCCGATGTCAGGTTAATAGTCAAATCTTCCACTCGTGTATTTGTTCCCATGGTAAGAAGAGTTGTATTGGCAGTGACATTTAGCATCTGAAGAATACATGTCTGTACACTCATTCCTCTTATAGATACACCAGTTGGTAGAGTAATTCCTGCTGCCAATGAATAGGTTCCTGGGTTAATAAAGATGGTCTGTCCAGACGAAACCGCTGCAATGGCTGCTCCTACTGTAAGATATGCTGTACCACCCACAGTGGCAGTACCATCATTTCCATAGACTGCATCAACTGTAGCCACATTACCACTGGGTGTAATAGGTCCAATGATGCTACCAGCAGGGCCTGTTGTACCAGATGGTCCCAGAGGACCCTGAGGTCCAACGAGTAGATTCGTAATGATAATATTGGAACTGGATTGAATGATTGCTCCTACAGAGGAATTCTGAACCTGCACAGTGAACGATGCACCAGTTGTCAAGGTAATAATAACAGCATTGTTGAAAACACGTCCATAATACTGCGATACACCATATTGCGTAGCTCCAACATAGACACTAGATGTACCCAGAATATTTTCGTTCCAGATGATATTATATTGCAAGCTGAGGACAATAGGTTGAAGTCCAGTGTAGGTGAATGTACCGCTTCCATTATACGTAAAAGAGGAAATGGTTCCAATGGAATTGGCAGAAGGAGTGGATCCCCAGACAATGACGGTTGAGCTATTACTATTAATAGTCTGCGTAGTGGCAGGCAATCCGAGAACAGTGGTTTCTCCAACGGGACCAGTAGCACCTGTTGGACCACTGGGACCTGTTGTACCTGTAATTCCTAAGATACCAAATGATGTATGGGCATGTGTATAGGTGATAGCGCTTTCATAATATGTATTAATATTGGTAGTAGCAATAGTGGTGGCAAATATTTTTATAACCAACGATGAATAGGGTGAAAGATCGGTATATTGCAAATTCAATGTAAGAATATATTCATAAACTGATGTAGTTGTGATGATTGCAAGAGATGAATTTGTACCAATCTGTGTTTCAACACCACCTGCGGTTCGTCCATATAGAGCAAAAAATAGTGTTGTTTTATTTATATCTCCACTTGTTGCGCCTGCTGCAAAAATATTTACATCCCATAATCCATTAGGAATAAAAGGACCTACACCCAATTGGGATAAAGTACTTGCATATGCTGAAATAAGAACAGGTGTAGGTAATGTAAGAGCTGATGAAATAATCTGTTGTGGATTTGTAGTAGATATAGTTGATAGTTGAGAATAGGTTGAAATACCACTAGGTATGCTTTGGTTAAAATAGAAGATTAAACCAGTGGATGTGCCATTTGCACCTGCTGGTCCAGTTGTACCTGTTGGACCAATGGGACCTGTTATACCAGTTGTACCAGTTGTACCTGTAATTCCTGTAGTTCCTGTAGGTCCAGTTGTACCAGTAGTACCCGTTTCTCCCGTGCAACCTGTTGTGCCAATGGGACCAGTTGTACCAGTTGTACCAGTTGTACCAGTTGGTCCAGTTGTACCAGTGGGACCTGTTGTGCCAGTGGATCCAGATGTACCTGTAGGTCCAGTTGTGCCAGTAGTTCCAGTTGTTCCTGTTGTTCCAGTTGTGCCAGTTTCTCCAGTAGGTCCAGTTGTTCCAGTCGTGCCAGTGGGACCCGTTGTTCCAGTAGTACCAGTTGTTCCAGTTGTACCAGTAGGTCCAGTTGTACCAGTAGTTCCAGTTGTACCAGTGGATCCAGTTGTACCTGTGGGTCCAGTTGTTCCTGTATAACCAGTCATACCAGTGGGTCCAGTTGTACCAGTTTCTCCAGTTGTGCCAGTAGGTCCTGTGGGTCCAGTTGTTCCAGTTGTTCCAGTTGTTCCAGTGGGACCAGTAGTACCAGTTGTACCAGTTGATCCAGTTGTACCAGTGGGACCAGTTGTGCCAGTGGATCCAGTTGTACCAGTTGGTCCAGTTATACCAGTAGTTCCTGTTGTTCCTGTTGTTCCAGTTGTGCCAGTGGGACCCGTTGTTCCTGTTGTTCCAGTTGTACCCGTTTCTCCCGTGCAACCAGTTGTACCAGTAGTTCCAGTAGGTCCAGTTGTGCCAGTAGGTCCAGTTGTTCCAGTTGTACCAGTAGTACCTGTAGATCCAGTAGTACCTGTGGGACCAGTAGTACCAGTTGTACCTGTGGGACCAGTTGTACCAGTCTGACCCGTTGTACCAGTCGTACCTGTGGGTCCAGATGTGCCAGTTGTTCCTGTAGATCCAGTGGGTCCAGTAGTACCAGTAGTTCCTGTAGGTCCAGTTGTTCCAGTGGGACCTGTTGTTCCAATTGTGCCAGTAGTTCCAGTTGTGCCAGTAGTTCCTGTAGATCCAGTTGTACCAGTTGTACCAGTTGTACCAGTTGTACCTGTGTAACCAGTCATACCCGTTATACCAGTTGTACCAGTTGTTCCTGTGGTTCCGCTAGGACCAGTAGGTCCAGTCGTTCCAGTAGATCCACTTGGACCCGTTCCTACAGAACCAGTTGCACCAGTAGTTCCTGTAGGTCCAGTTGTACCAGTTGTGCCAGTAGGTCCAGTAGTACCAGTTGTACCAGTGGGTCCAGTTGTACCAGTCATACCAGTGGGACCAGTTGTTCCAGTAGTTCCAGTTGTACCAGTTGTACCAGTCTGACCCGTTGTACCTGTAGTGCTACCTGCCATTTGGAGAACAGCAGAGAACCATGTACCATTTCCTCCTTGTAATACTTGAGATGCAGCAGATGTATATGCAGTGAATACAATAGAATCAGATGTGCCATTCATTAAAACAAGGCGTGTATCACCTATACTTTGAGGTATAATTGTATTAATTTGGTTTTGAATAATCATAATTTGATTTCCATTAAGTGCTACTTGTGCATTAATCTGACCTGTTCCAGATGCTACATTTTGGAATAAGATTGCATAAGAAATTAAGTAATATCCTGGAATGGTTGGTTGAAATGTATATGTACTAGGATTATACCAAGATTGTGGATCATATTGTTGTGAAAATTGTACAGCAACATTTGGTCCTGTTACAATTGTTTGATTATTTACAAGTGCACCTTGGCACACATAATTACCAGGATAGTATCCTACACCAGGAAGACCAGTGGGACCAGACAAACCAGTAGTACCATCAATACCATTCAAGGTGACATTATAGAAATCATTACCTTGAGTGAATGAGCCCTGTATATTGACAGGATTGTTTACTGATAATGCACCTGTATCAGGATTATAAGAAGCAACTGTGCCTTGAAAGCGATTAGACGGATTGGTTACACCTATAATGAGCAGACCATTGCCCACGATATAAGCCAGATTCTTTCCAACGACGAAGGCGATAGGAGATACAATGGTATTGACTGTTAGAGGAATGGCTGATACAGTCTGTGTATTGTATACTGCTGCAATACCAGTGGGACCTGTGGTTCCAGTGTAACCTGTGGGACCTGTATAACCTGTTACACCAGTTGGTCCTGTTACACCTGTTGTACCCGTTGTTCCCGTTGTACCAGTTGTACCTGTTACACCCGTTGCACCCGTTGTACCAGTAGGACCTGTTGTTCCCATTGTACCAGTAGTACCTGTTACACCCGTTGTACCCGTTGTACCTGTTGTTCCCGTTGTACCTGTTATACCAGTTGTACCCGTTGTACCAGTTGTTCCAGTGTAACCAGTCATACCAGTTGTTCCAGTGGGACCAGTAGTTCCTGTGGGACCAGTTGTACCAGTGTAACCAGTCATACCAGTTATTCCAGTGGGACCTGTAGTTCCTGTAGGACCAGTCGTTCCCGTTGTTCCTGTGGTTCCAGTTGTTCCAGTAGCACCAGTGGGACCCGTTGTTCCTGTGGTTCCAGTTGTTCCAGTAGCACCAGTTGTACCTGTAGCACCCGTTTCTCCAGTGTAACCAGTCATACCTGTGGTTCCAGTTGTTCCTGTCACACCTGTGGGACCAGTTGTACCTGTTGTTCCTGTGTAACCAGTCATACCTGTGGGACCTGTTGTTCCCGTTGTACCCGTGGGACCCGTTGTTCCTGTTGTTCCAGTATAACCAGTCATACCAGTTGTACCAGTTGTACCTGTGAGACCAGTTGTTCCAGTTGTTCCAGTAGTACCTGTGTAACCAGTTGTACCCGTTTCTCCCGTACAACCAGTTGTACCAGTTGTTCCAGTTGTTCCAGTTGTACCAGTTATTCCAGTGGGACCAGTTGTACCAGTTGTACCAGTGTAACCAGTCATACCAGTAGTTCCTGTCACACCTGTGGGACCAGTAGCACCAGTAGGACCAGTAGTACCAGTTGTTCCCGTTGTACCAGTGGGACCCGTTGTTCCTGTTGTTCCAGTATAACCAGTCATACCAGTTGTACCAGTTGTACCTGTGAGACCAGTTGTTCCTGTTGCACCTGTGGGACCAGTAGTACCAGTTATTCCAGTGGAACCAGTTGTACCAGTTGTTCCAGTAGCACCAGTGGGACCCGTTGTTCCCGTTGTTCCAGTAGCACCAGTGGGACCAGTTGTACCAGTAGTACCCGTTGTACCAGTGTAACCAGTCATACCAGTAGTACCAGTTGTTCCAGTAGCACCAGTAGTACCAGTGTAACCAGTCATACCTGTAGTACCAGTGGGACCAGTGGTACCAGTCATACCAGTTGTGCCAGTAGTTCCAGTAGCACCCGTGGTACCAGTAGTACCAGTAGTACCAGTTGTACCAGTAGCACCAGTGGGACCAGTTGTTCCAGTCGTTCCTGTTGTTCCTGTTTCTCCCGTGCAACCAGTTGTACCAGTAGGGCCAGTGTAACCAGTTATACCAGTCACACCAGTAGTACCAGTTGTACCAGTAGTTCCAGTGTAACCAGTCATACCAGTCACACCAGTTGTACCAGTTGTACCAGTAGTTCCTGTGGGTCCCGTTGTTCCTGTGGGACCAGTTGTACCCGTTGTTCCTGTAGTACCCGTTGTTCCAGTGGTTCCTGTAGGACCAGTAGTACCTGTAGTACCCGTTGTTCCAGTGATTCCCGTAGTACCAGTGTAACCAGTCATACCAGTCACACCAGTAGTACCAGTCGTACCAGTTGTTCCCGTTGTTCCAGTAGTACCAGTGTAACCAGTCATACCAGTGGTACCAGTAGTACCTGTAGTTCCTGTAGAACCAGATGTACCAGTTGTACCAGTTGTTCCCGTTGTTCCAGTAGTCCCTGTTGTTCCTGTTTCTCCCGTGCAACCAGTTGTACCAGTAGTACCAGTGGTACCAGATGTACCAGTCACACCTGTTGTGCCCGTGATACCAGTAGTACCAGTGTAACCAGTCATACCAGTCATACCAGTTGTGCCCATGGTACCAGTCGTACCAGTTGTACCAGTGTAACCAGTCATACCAGTTGTGCCAGTTGTGCCTGTTTCTCCCGTGTAACCAGTCATACCAGTTGTACCTGTAGTACCAGTTGTTCCAGTAGTACCAGTTGTTCCCGTTGTTCCAGTAGGTCCAGTAGGTCCAGTTGTACCAGTTGTACCCGTTGTACCTGTTTCTCCCGTGCAACCGGTTGTTCCCGTGGTACCAGTAGTACCTGTTGTTCCAGTAGCACCAGTTGTACCTGTCGTTCCAGTAGTACCTGTGTAACCAGTCATACCAGTTGTACCAGTCACACCAGTAGTACCAGTAGTACCAGTTGTACCAGTGTAACCTGTCATACCAGTCACACCAGTTGTACCAGTAGTGCCAGTTGTTCCCGTGGTACCTGTGTAACCAGTCATACCAGTTGTACCAGTTGTTCCTGTGGTTCCAGTCGTTCCAGTAAATCCAGTTGTACCAGTTGTTCCTGTGCAACCAGTAGTACCTGTGGTTCCTGTGGTTCCAGTCGGTCCAGTGGTTCCAGTATAACCAGTCATACCTGTCATACCAGTTGTACCAGTTGTTCCAGTTGTACCAGTTTGTCCAGTTGGCCCATCAATACCATCCAGATTGACATTATAAATCATAGAAGTTGTAAAATCTCCAAAGATCTGTTGCAACTTATTGATAACTAGTGCGCCTGTAAGATAATTATAGGAGCTTACAGTACCTTCACAATGTGTATTAGGATCACTCTGGGAAACAATAATAACACTATTGCCTACGATATATGCAAGACTTTTTGAAACAGTGAGTTCAATAGATCCGTTGGCAACAGGTGTAATGATAACAGCATTAGTGGTAGATGTATTGAAACGATCTGCATAGGCAGTTGGACCAGTTACACCAGTAGGACCAGTTACACCAGTGGGTCCATCAATACCATCCAGATTCACATTATAGATAACAGATGGAGTAAAGTTTCCAAAAATCTGTTGAATATTCATTATAACCATAACGCCAGTGAAAAATCCATAGGATGAAACATTTCCTTCAAATCGTGTTGTAGCATCTGATCTGGAAATAACGAGTACGCTATTTCCAGTGATGTACGCGAGTTCTGTTCCAACAGTAATAGTGACTGTACTATCTTGAACAGGTGTTAGTACAACTGCACTTCTAGTAGCGGTATTAAAACGATCAGCCTGACCAGTGGGACCAGTTGTTCCAGATGGTCCAGTGGGTCCTGTATAGCCAGTCGTACCAGTTGTACCAGTAGTACCCGTTGTTCCTGTTTCTCCTGTGCAACCAGTTGTACCAGTTGTACCCATTGTACCAGTTGTGCCCGTTGTACCTGTAGTACCAGTGTAACCTGTCATACCAGTTGTTCCAGTTATACCCGTTGTACCCGTGGTTCCTGTTTCTCCTGTGCAACCAGTTATACCTGTAGTACCTGTGGTACCTGTGGTACCAGTTGTTCCCATTGTACCCGTTGTACCTGTATACCCTGTCATACCAGTTGTTCCTGTTGTTCCTGTAGTACCAGTTGTACCAGTTGTACCCATGGTTCCTGTTGTTCCTGTGGTTCCCGTGCAACCAGTTGTACCAGTGTAACCAGTCATACCAGTAGTACCAGTTGTGCCAGTAGTACCAGTTGTACCAGTGTAACCAGTTGTACCCGTTGTACCAGTATAACCAGTTGTTCCAGTAGGACCTGTTGTTCCAGTTGTGCCTGTCATGCCTGTTATGCCAGTTGTACCAGTTGTTCCTGTAGCACCAGTACAACCAGTTGTTCCTGTATAACCAGTCATACCCATTGTACCTGTTGTTCCCGTTGTTCCCGTTGTTCCCGTTGTTCCCGTTGTACCTGTGTAACCAGTCATACCCGTTGTTCCTGTAGTTCCCGTGGTTCCAGTTGTACCAGTTGTTCCTGTAGTACCCGTTGTACCAGTTGTACCTGTTTCTCCTGTGCATCCAGTTGTTCCTGTAGTACCCGTTGTACCAGTAGTACCTGTTGTTCCAGTTGTACCAGTTATACCAGTGGATCCAGTTGTACCAGTTGTTCCAGTTGTTCCTGTTGTTCCTGTAGTACCAGTTGTACCCATGGTTCCTGTTGTACCCGTTGTTCCCGTGGTACCAATTGTTCCTGTATAGCCTGTCATACCAGTTGTACCAGTTGTTCCTGTAGAACCAGTTGTTCCTGTATAGCCTGTCATACCAGTTGTGCCAGTAGTACCCGTGCAACCAGTTGTACCAGTTGTTCCTGTATAACCTGTCATACCAGTTGTACCAGTTGTACCAGTAGTACCTGTTGTTCCTGTATAACCAGTCATACCCATTGTACCAGTTGTTCCTGTAGTACCAGTGGTTCCTGTATAACCAGTCATACCAGTGGGTCCAGTTGTACCAGTGGATCCAGTTGTACCAGTGGGTCCAGTAGTTCCAGTTGTTCCTGTTTCTCCAGTTGTGCCAGTGGGTCCAGTGATACCAGTTGTTCCTGTGGTACCAGTTGTACCTGTGTAGCCTGTCATACCTATTGTACCCGTTGTGCCCGTGGTACCAGTTGTTCCAGTTGTGCCTGTATAGCCTGTCATACCAGTTGTGCCAGTTGTGCCAGTTGTTCCAGTTGTACCTGTAGTTCCTATTGTGCCAGTGTAACCAGTCATACCTGTTGTGCCAGTAGTTCCAGTGGTTCCAGTAGTTCCAGTTGTTCCAGTTGTTCCCGTTGTACCAGTTGTACCCATGGTTCCAGTAGTTCCAGTCATACCAGTTGTTCCCGTTGTACCAGTAGTTCCAGTTGTTCCTGTAGTTCCTGTGGTGCCAGTAGTTCCCGTTGTACCTGTGTAACCTGTCATACCAGTAGTACCAGTTGTACCAGTTGTACCTGTGGTTCCAGTTGTACCTGTATAACCAGTCATACCTATTGTACCCGTTGTGCCCGTTGTACCAGTGCAACCAGTTGTACCAGTTGTTCCAGTGTAACCAGTCATACCAGTCATACCAGTAGCACCCGTTTCTCCAGTGTAACCAGTCATACCAGTAGTACCCGTTGTACCAGTCGTACCTGTTGTGCCAGTAGTACCAGTTGTACCAGTTGTACCCGTTGTACCAGTGGTTCCAGTTGTTCCCGTGGTGCCAGTAGTTCCAGTTGTGCCCGTGTAACCAGTCATACCAGTAGTACCCGTTGTACCTGTAGTACCCGTGCAACCAGTGGTACCAGTTGTTCCCGTTGTACCCGTTGTACCCGTTGTACCAGTTGTTCCTATTGTACCAGTTGTTCCTGTGTAACCAGTCATACCTGTTATACCAGTCGTACCAGTTGTACCAGTGGTTCCCGTGGTACCAGTTGTACCAGTGGTTCCCGTGGTACCAGTTGTACCAGTTGTACCCGTTGTACCAGTTGTACCAGTTGTACCCGTTGTACCCGTTGTTCCTGTAGTACCAGTTGTACCTGTGGTACCAGTAGTACCAGTCGTACCAATCGTACCAGTCATACCAGTAGTACCAGTTGTACCAGTTGTACCCGTGGTACCAGTTGTACCCATGGTACCAGTTGTTCCTGTATAGCCTGTCATACCCGTTGTACCCGTGGTACCAGTAGTACCTGTTGTTCCAGTATAACCAGTCATACCAGTAGTACCTATTGTACCAGTTGTACCAGTTGTACCCGTTGTACCCGTTGTACCTGTAGTACCACTAGTTCCTGTGCAACCAGTAGTACCAGTAGTACCTGTGGGTCCATCAATACCATCCAGATTTACATTGTAAATTACATTTTGATCAGTAAATGTACCAAATACATTCTGGATATTGTAAATACATAACATACCCGTTTCATAATTATAAGAGAATACACTACCTTCAAAATGATTATTAAGATTTGTACTGGAAACAACAACAACACTATTACCCATAATGTATGCCAATTGAATCCCAACATAGACAGTGAGAGACGCACCTATTTGCGGATTAAGTATATAGGGTTGAACGGTTTTGGTCTGGAAGCGATCAGCAAATCCAGTAGGTCCTGTTGTACCAGTCGGTCCAATTGTTCCTGTTGTACCAGTCGGTCCAGTTGTACCAGTTGTTCCAGTTGTACCAGTTGTTCCAGTTGTACCAGTAGGACCTGTTGTTCCCGTGTAGCCCGTCACACCTGTGTAGCCCGTCATACCCATGATACCAGTAGTACCAGTAGTACCTGTGGTTCCAGTTGTACCAGTTGTACCTGTGACACCCGTTGTACCAGTAGTTCCAGATGTACCCATTATACCTGTTGGACCAGTTTCTCCAGTAGGACCTGTTGTACCTGTGGTTCCAGATGTACCCATTATACCTGTTGGACCAGTTTCTCCAGTAGGACCTGTGACACCCGTTGTACCAGTAGTTCCAGATGTACCCATTATACCTGTTGGACCAGTTGTTCCCGTTGTACCTGTAGTTCCAGATGTACCCATTATACCTGTTGGACCAGTTGTTCCCGTTGTACCTGTAGTTCCAGTTGTTCCTGTTGGACCTGTGACACCTGTGACACCTGTGACACCTGTAACACCAGTTGTACCAGTAGTTCCAGATGTACCCATTATACCTGTTGGACCAGTTTCTCCAGTAGGACCAGTTGTACCAGTAGGGCCAGTGGTACCCGTTCTACCAGTTGTACCAGTTGTACCAGTATAACCCGTTATACCAGTAGCACCAGTAAATCCACCATTATACTGAGAGGATAGTAAGACAGCATCGCCTGCAGAGTCAATGATTTGATAAACAGGATAAGGGAATTGAAATGGACGAACAGTAGTATATACAGATGGTCCAGCAGGATTAATGTAATAATATGTACCAATGGGACCAGTAAGACCTAATGATAAGATATCATTCTTTGTTCTATATTTACCAAAAGGATTGAAAGTGAAATAACCTGTAGATGGTATATTAATACTGGTAACAAGACCAATAGTGGAATTGACAGTATATACATCACCAATATTGTAGGATGTTTTGAAAAGGCCTGTTGCTAGATCCAAATAAATGGGATCACCAATGGCAAATAAATTACCTGGTTGATAAATACTGACGTATTCTATCTTCACATTGAGTGCTTGGAAACGCCCATAAACATTAGATGCAAAATTGGGATCTAAACTAAATGTATTAGACGGTGTAAAAATAGGATAGCCAGATTGATCCAGAGTAAATAATAGCGCAGTACTATCAGCAAATACAGGAGCTCCATTGAATTGTCCAGAGGGATCAATACCTGCATTATATCTATCTACATCCACCATGACGGCATAGAAGATAGATGATGGACCCGTGGCAGGAATTACACCTGAATTATTAATACCTGCATCAAATACAGAATACATTTGATTGAGTTGCCATGTAAATCCGAGTGAATTGTTTGCAATCCAGTCACCAGCAACAACATTATATGCATCATAATAATTGACAGCAGTCTGTGTTCCAGGATTATAGACTAATGCCGAAAAATTCTCAAATCCAGTGAGTGTACCGCGAATCAGATATTGATTGGACAATAAACCTGAAAAAACACTCTGTAAACTAGTTGGAATTGCACTCAAGGTAATGGGTGAACCACTTGATCCAATTGTTTGTGAAGGTGATACCGTAAATACATTTGTATTTATGACAGCAGTTACATAGGTGTTTGGTAAAACACCTATTCCTGCTACTGTTGCTCCAAGTACAAGACCCTCCAAGTCACTTGCATCAAATGAGGTTACTGTCAATGTTGTACCGTTAATGTAACCGTAGAACAGACTTTGCCTGAAATTATGCATAGTGAAAGTGAGAGACTTAGGCGGGGCAATATACGTTGCCATTAGTTCTATATAGTAAAATGATAATATATAGAAATAATATTACATAGGATGTGTTGTTTATACTGCAAATAGAGATTTAGAGAGACAAATCAATACGAACATTTGCTTTTTTACCATTAACAGAAAACATGGGAGATTTAGAAGTAATTGCAAGATTTCCAGTTGATAATCCACTAACTGTAACTGTATTTTTTGTAATTTTCTGTGGTGTTTTAAATTTCTGAGTAGCAGGATGAATAGTAGAGGATATATTTCCAGATGTATTATTAATATTTGCGGATAGAGTAATACCTGCAGATGCAATAATCCAACAATTATTTGTACTATCTTTAGGAAATGAATATTTAGCAGAATTGCAATTAGATCCTGTTTGATATGTATAAATTCCATAATCCTGTAACGTTGAATTGGGTGGAAGAGTGATTGTACACTTATTAGTAGAAGCACTCGCCTTTACTTTAGAATTATTTGAAGAAATGAAAGATAGATTACCAGAATTATCTAGATATAAATATATACTTGTAATAGCGGTACCTTTCATCATGGGTGGAGCAGGCAGAAATGGTTCAACATTGTATGTATATAAACATAATAAAACAATACCAACCACAAGTAAACCAAGAGCAATTGCACAGTTCATACGCACCTTTGCCATTTATATAGTATGCAGATTTATAAATAAAAGATAGTAACAGATACTAAATACCCATCGCCTGTTGTACCAGAATTAGGATAGGTTGTAAGATTCCCTCCATTGATATATGCAAGAGGCAAATAAAGTAATACAGAATTATCACCAGTAACTTTATAATTTACTACATTCTGACCGATATTAATAGGGGGTATGGGCTGCCATGATCCAGCTGTGTTGTAACCGGAAATAAATACTCCAGTAATGAATGCATTTGTTGTATTATTTAAAGTAAGTGTGGGTTGTCCTAAAAAAACAAGATCGGTTGACTGATTATTTGTAAATACACCACCATATTGCAATGTTCCAAAGGAAGTAGGACCAAAGAGGCCTACAGGAATATTAACCTGGCTAATACTAGATCCACCAGAATAATTAAGCAAAATCGTAAAATTCTTAAAAGAACCTGCAACACCTGGGATACCTTGTGGACCTTGTGCACCTGTTACACCTGTTGGACCTGTTCCTAATGGACCTGTAGAACCAGTAGGACCAGTTCCCAATGGACCTGTGAACCCAGTAGCACCAGTAGTACCAGTAGCACCAGTATTTGCAGCAAATCCTTCTGGACCACGAGGACCAGTCCAACCTGTCACACCTGTCCATCCAGTCGGACCTGTTGTACCAGTAGGACCAGTTCCCAATGGACCTGTAAAACCCGTTGTACCTATTGCACCAGTAGCACCAGTAGCACCTGTATTTGTGGCAAATCCTTCTGGACCAGGAGGACCAGTCCAACCTGTCACACCTCTCAATCCAGTCGGACCTGTAGAACCAGTAGGACCAGTTCCCAATGGACCTGTAAAACCCGTTGTACCTATTGCACCAGTAGTACCAGTAGCACCAGTATTTGCAGCAAATCCTTCTGGACCAGGAGGACCAGTCCAACCTGTCACACCTGTCCA
>Ga0187843_10000413_pt1 | contig 31147 bp, 28 predicted proteins | sample SpaLakP09_SKY_43_FD_134516 | JGI IMG/M metagenome (GOLD analysis project Ga0187843, IMG submission 134516) | Oligotrophic lake water microbial communities from Sparkling Lake, Wisconsin, USA - SP09_SKY_43 | ecosystem: Environmental > Aquatic > Freshwater > Lake | place: USA: Sparkling Lake... | reverse complement strand
GATATATGATGAGATAAAAAGAATGAGTAAAGAGGAACTGAAAGAACAAAAAATATTATTAACAAAATTTTTTAAAAAAGCAAAAGTTTTGTAATAATAAATGTGCTGGGATGCGAAAACTTCAATTATAACTTTTATTTTAGGAACGATAGTAAATATATCAGTTGCGCTTTATTACAAGAAGCCTGAAATTACCATATTTTGTTTATTCTGGCAATGGGTAATTATGATGCAGTTAAGTGAATATCTAATATGGATCGATCAAGATTGTGGCGAAACCAATAAAATAGGAACAAAAATGGCCTTGATATTCAACCTCACACAGCCTATCATGCTCTTTATTCTATTGATGATGTTCATAGATCAACCGGATTCTTCCAAAATTATTGCATCCGTGTTAATTTTAGTTTATATTTCTTATTTATTTTTAAAACTCAATAATGGGAAAGAATATGAATGTATAAAACCATCTGCAAATTGCTCCCATCTCAACTTAAAATGGTGGGATGATTTTACAGGTGGTGGATACCTCTATACATTTGTATTGGTTGCTATTTTATTATTACTTTTTAGACCTCTTGGTCTAAGTCTTTTTGTTATTGCGTACATCTTAATAACTGTACTACTGTCAATGATATTTTATAGTTGCGGTGCAGCGAGTATATGGTGCTGGTTTGCGGTACCACTTCCAATTTTCGTTGCCATCTTTTATAAATATTTTTCTTAATTTTTTTTATTTTATTAAATAAAAAAAATGAAAACCTCAAGAATTTTAGTTTTTATTATTTTGGGTATAGTATTTGTTTTGCTATTTGTATCCATAAATATATATTCTAGTTCGTCGAATACGAACTCTCAATCTGGTATATTAACTCCTTTTATAAATTTATTTAAATGTCCAGCCGATCTTAAGAAGGCGCAAACATCTTTGACAATCTGTAAAAATGATTTGGCAAATTGCAAAAATCCTTTGCCAACAAATAATAAATATTTAACAAATTTTACTGTAACTGGATCTTCACCAGATGGTTATAACGTAACAATTAATAACAATAACGGAAGATATAGCGTTCTTGTAACTTCGGGAGATTTTTTAAGTTCTATTGTGTATGACTCAAAAAATACACCATATACAAATATAGTAAATCAAAATTATTATCTTGCAGAAGACGGGAAATTTTATATTTATATAACAAACAAAGATAAACTTGGAGATAATACTAAAATAAATTCAATGTATTTTGATTATTCTGAAGGTAAATCACCTTTCCCGCAGTGTCATAGTTTTACTTTTAACGAAGCTATTTACCGAGCAGGATTTAAACCATCCGATTTTTATATTGATCCAAATTCGGATAAAATAATTTCAAATGTATTGGGTGCTACTAAAGACACATTTTTGAATACAACTTTCTTTAATATTATGGGAAGAACAGATAAACTTTATAACTATGATGGAAGTTTAAATACTAACTTTTTCGGATTAACAAATATTAAAGCGCAACCTATTACACCAATAAAAGTTCCATTTAAACTAGAAGGTGTACCTAGTTATGATTCTATAAAAATTGAAATAGATAGAATAGGTGAACAAAAAGATATAAAAGACCCATATTATTCATTACCTATTCCTATCTTAAATAAAGATAAAAATAAAGGTGAACTTTTAACAACTCCTTATAAACCTTATAATCCTGTTTCAGATCGTAAATTTTTCGAATATAAAAAGGTTGATGTAAATATAAATGGTATAAATGTAGGTTATACAACACAAATTAATACAGATATTAAACTTGATCCTATAAAAGGTATTAAATTTTATCAAACTCCTCAGCCTCCGTCACCACATCCTACCCAGCCAACGCCTGGTGGAAATTGTAGAAATCAACTCAATAATATTGTTCAACCTTTTTTTATTGGTGGAAATGCATGTCCGCAATCACAAGATGCATCTCTTTGTAAATATGTATATAATCCGGCAAATGATTGTACACTTAGTGAACCAAAAGTTGGAGATGCTTATTGTAAATCCCATACAATTGGCGGGGATAATATTGTAGTATGCGATGAATGGGGTAAATTATATCATGGAACCAATGATTCTGCACGAAATAGTATTATGTTTATATTCGAAGGCACAGACACGGACGATGTTGGAGATGCCTTCACAGACTGGTTCTATAATCTTACTACTTTGCCAATACCTTCAAGTATATATGGAACCTTAATACATAGTGGTTTTTGGATAAGATTTCATAAATGGGTACCAATTATATGCTATTATTTAAGAATGCAAAATGCATTTAGTACACCTTATAAAAAAATTATTTTTGGTGGACACAGTCTTGGAGGAGCAATTGCACAATTAGCAGCTGGATATTTTAAAGACAGATTTGGTAACGATGTTGACATTGAAATATTTTCTTTTGGAGCTCCTTGTCCATTTTTTGTAGTCACTCCACCTTTTATACGAAGAATGATGCATACTAGATATGTAGGTTATTTTTATGATGAATGCTGGGCAAATCCAAATAGAGTGGATCCAGTTGCAGATATTTTATCTTTAAGTGGTTATGCTCATTGGTCTCCTGAAAACCCTGTTAGACGTGTAAAATATGCAAAATGGGAAATAAATACTGACAGTCTAGGCGATTTTGTTGCAGGTGTTGCTGGATGTGCACCAAATGGTGGAAGATATGATATAGACAGAGCATACATAATACCTGTTTTAGGGCAGGCATTGGGCGTTTTAGAACATTCAATGGATGAATATATTTCAAAAATTAATGGAATATATTGCCAAGGTGGAACAGCGCGATAATAATTTGTTTAAAAAAATTATGATTTACATTTTTAATCAATAAAAATTAAAAATGTTTATAATACACCTTCTGGTGCAAATCCAACATTTTGAAACCTATTAGGAGGAGCCTGATAGGTTTCACAACCACATACTCCGCAATCATTTGGTCCTGCATTATTTGGATCAGGGTAAGTAATCCAGTAATTACGTTTATCAAGCCATACAGCCTTTGTTTCAGAATTACTTTCATTATTATCTAGTACAAGAGTATTATTATAATATACTCTAACTCTTTTTACTTTCCAATTATTTGAAACTCTAAGACCGATTGGAATAGCGAAAAACGATCCCCCAAATACCTTCCCATAAAAATCAAAAGCTTTTTCGAGAGTAAATTGCTTAACATATGAAATATCTTTTATTCTCTCATCCTTAAATATATATGTTTTAGAACTTCCAGCTTTAATGGTATTCCCTTTTTTATTAAGTATTAATGGAATTTCGGTGATATCTATTTTAAAATCAGGGCTTCCGGGTTTCCCACTGCATGCATATTTTCTAAAAATTATTTTCACTTGGTTATTAGTCCCAGAAAATAAGGATTTGGATGTATCAATAACTATTTTTATTTCTGGAATACTCATTTATTTAAAAATAAAAATAAAAAATTATTCTTCCGTACTTACAGATGTATCGATGAGCTGCAACAAATAATTGTATACCTCCTCAGTTTCTCCATCACGATTGATTTCGTAATAGCCAAATACAAGATCCAATATATCTTTAAAGTATGGTTTTCTGGATAGGTCGATGAATTTTGTTTTTTCATTTTTTATACTTACTCGAATAATTTCAACTTGATCGGTGTTTTCGCATTTTGATAAAACATTTAGAAGTGCTTTTATTTTATTTTTACGTTTACTCATTTTTTATTTTAAGAAGAATAATTTATTTATTTACAATATCTGTGATAAAGTTCAAAATCCTGGGTGTCGGGTAGCGCGTGCTTGTAGCAGTAGGTGAAGCTGTAGTCTTCAACTGGGTGTATGCAATCTTGACATGCCTTGTGAGACATTCGAGTCAGCGTAGGATATTGAAAGATACACCCGTCAAGAATGAAAAACTTGTTGAAACGGCAACGAACTCCACAAGTAGGTTCAAAACTATCCTTGAGGTGTGCGATAACAGCATCGTAGTTAGTCTTGGGACTAGTGGCCAATTCATAACGAATATTATGAACTGTTTCGAGGGGTAACCTGGCGAGATTTATAGCGAGTTGTTCCATATAAATTGGGTAGAATTAAGGTATAAGTCCCAGAAAAAAATCAATTTTTTTCGGCTTAAAACCAAGATTTCTATAAATAAAAATGAGTAAATATACAACTTTTCTTTCCGCAATCAAAGATGAAACTATAAGATCGCTTTTTAAAGAAGCAACTATCTCTATTTATGATACATTTGATAATAGAAACTATACAATTTTTAAGATTGTAAACAATGCTCCTTATTCTCAAATCGCGAAAAGTGATTCTCTAAAGGTTGATATGTTTGGTTCCTTGTATGCAATGATCTTGAAGTTCAAGGATGAAGATTTCCTGAAAGAGATGGACAGCAAATGGGAGATTTTCCTGGATACTTATAAAACACAAAATGAAGAGATCTTAAGAAGAGAAAACGAATACACTGATAAGCTGGAATATGAGAATGAATTCAGTGATAAGAAAGAGGATGAAGAGATGGATGACGATATCAACTTGGAGATAGAGCAAATAGAGACATTGAGAGAACGACAGGAGATGATTCTCAGGGTATTTCTAAAGAATTTGCACGGAATGTATCCGGAAAGATATAAAATATAAAAAAAATATATATATTAATAAATGAAATTTCAAATAACAATTTTTCAAATTATCTCAATTTGTGTAGTTGTCGGGGTATCCATACTTATTTATTTTTTAACTAAACCAAATAGTACTATAACCCCTACAACCACAGATGATTCAGCTGTAATAGCAAAGAAAGTTTTTCTTGACGAACGTCTTAAAAATATATTAGGTAAGAGCGATGGATATAAAGCTAATAAAGAAAATGTTTTCAACGCAATCGATACAGCATTTAAAGAAGACGCTCTTAAATTCTGCAAATGTATGATGGATTTTATTAAAAAATATTCAGATAAAAGTGAATCAGATATTGTTTTATATACCACCTTAGAAGAATTTATGGAAACCTTTACGTCTATACTTTCAAAAAATCCATCCATTGCTTTACCAAATTGTCAAATTAACTTGAGGCAGTTAAATTTTTTATTTCAATTTTTAAACGAAATTACATGTTATCCCGATATTAATCAACTTATTACTTGGATAAAAAAACATATTAATAGCACTTATAGAGCTGACGAGATTACTACTACCGGTAATATTACTAATAATAATATTAGTTTATCATCCGAGGAGGAAGCTTTCTATACTGTATTTTTAACCTCTCAAAGATGCAGCTCGCAGATGTAATTAATTTTTAAAATAAAATACTTTTAAAAATTTAATTCAATTTATTTTAAGAACTCTTGCACTTGGATCTTTCGTTTCGCTACTCCATTTCGGCATCCAATATCTTAAAAAATTATTTGAGACTGGATAATAAGTGCTATATATTTTCTTATACCAATATGCTTCTTTACTTGGAAAATCAATTATATGTTTTCTAAACTCTTCATCACTAACCTGTGTTTCAACGTACTCTTGAATATACTCAAACCAAGACTTTTTAATATCGGATACACCATCGCTAAATGCCTCTTTCTTGCGCCATAACACTTCGGGCGGGATCAAATCTTGATCCGCAAATGCTTTCCTAACCAAATGTTTTTCTATTCGACTACCCTCGTCCTTGAGTGGATGTCTCAAATTTTTATCAACCGACAAATAAAGATCAACAAAATCTTTTGAAAGGAATGGAACACGTGCTTCCAACCCCCAAGCACTTATCCCTCTATCCACCCGCAAGACATCGTAGTAATGTATATTTTCAAGAAGTCGTAAGTTTTCGTTATGGGCACCAATGGCATTTGGCGCATTATAAAAATACAAATATCCACTTTCTAATTCATCGGCTCCATCTCCGTTCAATAAGACTTTTATATCTGTATTTTCGGAAATCCATTTTGCTAAAAGGTATTGTCCAGTGGATGCTCTTATTGTTGTGATATCATAAGTTTCAATTTGCTTTATAACATTTTTCAAATTATCGATCCATAGCTGTACAGGTAGTATAACTTCATAGTGGATGCTATTAATATGTTCGGCAACTTTTCGAGCGTATTTAAGATCTGGCGAGCCTGAGTCCATACCAATACTAAAAGTGGTTAACCTTTTATTTTGCCCAGCCAGCAACTTGGCAGCAATGCCTGCAACCAAAGAACTATCAAGACCGCCAGAAAGTAATGCTCCCAATGGTCTTTCACTTTGCATTCTATCTCGCACGGATTTTATTAAAGTATTACGAATTTGCTGATCAAGATCAGGTTCAATTTCGAGTTCCTTGGATCCGATTGTATAATAAGAATTGTAAAAATACAATCCTGTATTTTGGATTGTGTGAATCTTTCGAGGTTCAACCTGTTTTCCTATGGCATCTGGTAAACCTTTCAATTCAGAACTAAAATAATATCCATTAGAATCATGGTTTGAGAATAAGGGTCGTATTCCAAATCTGTCACGTGCATAGTGAATATCCATTTGTTCACCTTGAATATCAATTAGAACAAAAGCAAACTCTCCATCCAATTCCTTAACAGTCTTATCGATGCCGATTTTCAGGTACAAATCAAGAATGGTATGACAGTCAGATTTTGTTGTTAGTCCGTATTTATCTATAAGCTCTAGATAGTTATAAATCTCACCGTTACAAACAAGATACACTTGTCGATCACCTTGTTTATGAACAAAAGGTTGATTTCCATTGTCAACATCAATGATAGCAAGGCGGTGAAAGACGAGACTTATTTTATATTTTTTTATATCATTGAAAATGTAATTAAATGAATACGTTATGGTAGTATCTGGTCCGCGATGAGATATATTATCATTTAATAATTCTTTATGATCTTTAGTAGTTATAAAAACCGATATACCGCACATTTTTTTATAATGACGATTTATATTTTTAAATTAAAAACTTTCTTTAAAATAAAAAATGAATAAATATTCAAAAATATTTTTTTTATGCATTATAGTTTCTGTGATATTACTTATTTTAGCATTTGCTTTTTATAACCCATCGTCACAGTCGAATAACAATATTAAACAAAATCCGATATTTACAAAATTTTGTAAACCATTTATAGATCAACGCGATAGATATTGGGGTGGACCTAATAAGGACGGGAAAGGAGGAAAAGTAGCCGAATTTAATATTCGTACCGCAGATTCACGTGATAGATATTGGGGTGGTCCGAATAAGGATGGGAAAGGTGGGAAAGTGGCAGAATTTGTAAATATAAATCAGAAATTGTGCGATACTACTATCGAAGGTATTAGAACAGATTGTAATACAACTATTAAAAATTACAATGACGGAATTATTAGATGTCGATTAGACAATACAGAAATTCTACGAAAATATGATAAATGTAATGGCTGTCCACCCGGTAAAAACTATTGCAGTATATCGAATTCTTGTGTATCATTGGTTGATGATATTACTAATTGTGGTAAATGCGGGAACATCTGCGGGCAATATGCCTATTGCGATAATTATAACTGTGTAGATTCGACGCCCCTAGTAATACAATACACGGGAGTACCAGGTGAGACACAAATTACTTTACCTATTAATTTTGTTCCTACTATAGCTTATGAAATAAATTGGGGGGATGGTATATCAGATAAAAATATTTCACATACATATTCAAACACCGGCGATTTTTCTGTAATGGTATATGGCACGGCTGTTAAAAATATAATTAGTAATCAATTAGTTAACGGTATTCAATACGTAACAAAAATTTCATCATATGGTAATAACATTTTAGACATTATAAGATTTGATGATATGATAAATTTACAGTCTGTTCCACCTTTACCTAAAAATATAAAATCAACATTGGCGATGTTTCAAGGGTGTACCAGTTTCAACCAAGATATATCTGGATGGGATGTAGGAAATGTAAATAATATGTCATTTATGTTTAACGCTTGTAAAAACTTCAACCAAAATTTAAATTGTTGGAACGTGCAAAATGTAAACAATATGACAGGAATGTTTAATAAGTGCGACAATTTTAATCAGGATTTAAGTAATTGGGACGTTTCTAATATAACTAACATGAACTATATGTTTGCTGAATGTACGAATTTCAACAAAAATTTAAGTAGTTGGAAAACTAAAATTGCAAATGTTTGGACAATGGAAAGAATGTTTTATAACACACCAATTACTTTAGATACGATAACAACTATTTGGGGATGGAACCTGGATAATATAGAAGCTCTTGATGTTACTAGTTCGTAAATTATTATTTTTAAAATAAAATAATAATTTTTTACTTATCTCTTAATTTAGCATCCAATGCTTTCTCGAGTTTGTTAATTATATTTGGATTAGGTATTGCTTTTCCATTTTCATATTCTTGAATTATCTTTACATCTAAACTAAGTTTCATTGCAAGGTCTTTCTGTGTCAATTTTTTCTCACAACGCACCTGTGCGATACGTTTTGCCATAGATAATGAAACAATTGGATGTTTGAAAGTATCTTCTTCACTTTCCAATTTTCGGACGTTCACTTCAGTTTTATTATTAGAATTCGAAACATTCTTCTTATTCGTAGTGATGACATTTCCTTTCCTTTTTTCGGCGTTCAAAAAAGCAGTATTCGACTGCCCCTTCGATTTCTCTCCTGACTTATTCCAAGTAACTGGTTTCCAATCTTGATGATCCATTTTCTATTTATATAAATAAATAATTTATAAAAATCAATTTTAAAAATCTAGGGTATAATAAATTTATGAATAAACAATTCAATATAAATTGGTACACGGAGCCTAAAAATTTTGAAGCGGAAAGAAAAAAAGAGAACGAACACCGCTTGAAAATTCTTAATGAAAAAAATAAGAAATTAGAAGAAATCAAAGACAAGCCTTTAGATGAAAATGCGCTAAAGCAGTACAGGCAGTTTAATACTAAATTAAGTTCTTCTAAAGACTTCAGGCATGAGTTCGCAGATCTACGAAGAATGAATCGTCCGAACACAAGAGAAAATTTCTCGAAAGAAGAAGAAGAAAAAATAAAAAAGAAAATGGAAGAAAAAATTATCGAAGATGAAATTAAAAAACGACAAATTGCTTTGGAAACTGAAAGCAAGGGTTACCTAAAAAGGCTAGATGAAAAAAATAAAAAATTAAACGAAATTAAAGACAAAAATTTAAATCCTACTTTATTGAAAGAATATCGCCAGTTCAATACTATATTAGCATCAAGTTTAAAATTCAGAGATGAATTTAAGTTACTGAAAATTGATAGAACTACCGGAAAATTATTGGCGAGTACTTCAGTGTATGTACCAAACGAATTCGATGGCAGAGTAGTATGGAAAGATTATATTTATCCCCCAAGAGATCAAGGTTTATGTGGTGGATGTTGGGCCTTCGCAGTGACTTCTGTGATGGCATCGCGATTATCTATATACACTAGGGGTAAATATAAGTACATGTTCAGTCCGGCTTTTATGATATTATGTAATCTTGGAGGTGATGATGAGTACGAGGTTGCCCAAAAAAGTATAGAAGTTGGTAATCCGTATGATTATAACTTGCCGCAGCTCCGACAACAAGTACGAGAAGATGAGAAAGTAGGGTTAAATAAGTACGGATGCAACGGAGAAACATTGATCGGTGGGTGGCAATATGCGTACAGATTCGGTCTTATAGAAGATAGTTGCTCGAAATATGAGAATTCAGAAAGTATCTCTTTATATGATTATAATCCACAAGATAATACAGGTACATGTGCCGATTTCTATTCCGATACATATGATGTTTGTCCGGATACAAAAAGTGTACTTACAACACATTTATGCGGGGGGTATTATTATGTTTCGGGAGTTACAAATGATAATGATTCTCTTTTTGAAAATGGTACAGAATTGGATATTAGAAGAGATATTTATAAATGGGGACCTGCGTCATCAGCGATGAAAGTATACACTGATTTGTTAAATTGGAACAAACCAGACGAGGTTTATAGGTGGGATAAAAAGGCCAGATTGGTTGGTGGACATGCGATTTCGATAGTGGGATGGGGGGAAACTAAAGAACGACTGAAATATTGGATTGTTAAAAATTCTTGGGGACCTACCTGGAACGGCGATGGATATTTTAAAATTTTAAGGGGTGAAGACGAATGCGAAATAGAAGAGAATGTATTTGTTGGATTTCCGAATTTATATGGTATCCGACTTTATATAGAATGGCCACTTTTATATAGAACAGAAGATTTCACTATCCGATTGATTTGGGGGATTTCTTCATCGGGGTATAAAACAACCACTTATGAGAAACTTATAACTGGTAAATTAGAATATCATTCTGAAGAATTCAAAACTCACCCAATAGATGAAGACTTGTATTTAAAAGAATATTGGCCGGATGTGTCAACTTTGGTAGCGGCGGAACCTGAGAATATAATATTTAGGCTAGCTGCCGGGAGTAAAAGCAGTCCCGCTAAAGGTTTTAGTCTTCTAAATATATTTGGAAAAGAAAATAAACTTGCAAACTTTCTCGTGCAGGTTTTGTTATTTTTTATTTTGATTTTTATAATTTACAAGATAATTCAATTCTTCAAAGTTGTAAGAATCAAAATAGAATTTGCGAAATAAATTTTTGAAAAATTTATTTACATAACTTAGAACATATATCTTTTGTAAAGTCGTAATACAACTCTGATCTTCTTCCTTCTGATGTGTCTATTAAATCATTTTTCAGATGTTTGTATTTAAGCAATTCATCGATCAAAAAATCTAAACTATAATAAAAATTTTCTGTTTCCTCATCATTTAATTCGTTGCCGGTATTGGCGATCGTAGAAGTATTCTTTCTTTGTATCTCATCCATGTATCCATCTATTAAAAAAGTATTTTTTTCTTTTATTACCTTAAATAATTTTTCAGTTAATTTGGTCATTTCAGGATCGTCGATGATATTACCTTTTTCATCTTTGTATTTAATTTTTTTTCGGGAATAATCAGTACACGCGACTCTATCTTTTAGTGGATAATCAAGAGCATATTGAACATAACCACTAGCACCATTTTTAATATGATCAAGAGTTAGATATTCTGCTTGTTCTTTTAAATGCTCTTGTGTTATAGGAATAAGATTATTAACTATTTGATTGATACGCTGATTGTTATTTTGAACATGAGTAGGTTTTGTAGCAGCTTTGATAGCGATATTCTCGAGTTTGTTTTGAAGATCAGCGATTTGTTTATCTTTTTCTTGGAGTTGTTTTTCATATTGTTTATCTTTTTCTTGAAGTTGTTTTTCATATTGTTTATCTTTTTCTTGAAGTTGTTTCTCTAAAAATTGTTTTGTTTCTTCCATAATATTTATTTTTTTTAATAAAGTATCGTTATCACTCTTATGTTTTAACATTTCTTCTTTAAGATTTTTTGAGTAACCAGTGCATTTTGTAAGATGTATATCTAGCCAATTTTTAGAACTAAAATTTTTACTGCAGTAAGTACAATTAAAATTATTATTATCTTTATTTCTTATAGTTAAGCAATATTTTGCATTTCTTTTATGGTTTAAAAGATTTGAAGATGATTTAAAAGTTGTTTTGCAAAATTCGCATGTATTTTCCATTTATATTATAAAATAATTGTTTAAATACCGATTTTAATTTTTTCTTGAAATTTATTAAAATATTCTTAACACATATGATTAAGTCCGACAACAGTTTAAAAAGATATAATAAAAAAATGAGTTTCGTTACATCTTCAAAAAAACACATTTCAATTAATTTTAACTAATTTCAAGAGAATTTCAACTAATAATTGAAATCAAAATTTCGATTTTAAACTGTTACAGTTTAAATTTTTCATTATAGGCGATTTCAATTATTACTTGAAATTAATGTGTGTGTGGAAATATTTTTTTTATATGAGCCGACAAAAAATGAAAGTATTTTCAAAAAGTCATTGGCGATGTCGCGCGCGATGACTTTTTTCAAAAAAAGTATTTTCAAAATCTTTTTATAAATTTATTTTTTTAAAATTTTGAAAGTTTTAAATATCAAAGTACTTTCAAAAAGTGCATCGCGCGCGACATCGCCGGTACATAAAAAAATTGATTTAAAATATGTCGTTTTAAGGTCAATTCAGCTTTAGAATGACGAGTTTTATATGGAAACAAGATACGGAACTGCTATCTATTCAAGATATGAAGGATATGCTCAAGGATTTTGGATCCTATCATTCTTTTAAATCTAAAGATGAATATATCAAGCGAATCAATCATTTGAAAACGAATATCAATTTCCCTTGGCGAGAAGAACAGCAGCAAGTCATCGACAATTTCCTGCAATTCAAGCACAGGAACTACATCATACATGCCGTTTTTGGTGCAGGTAAGACCTGCCTACTTCTAGGATTGCTCGTTAGAGGAATATTCAACAAGCTGTTCGCAGCAGAAGAAGTGTTGTTCATCTCCTATAATATATCAATCAAAAATGAAATAAAAAGAAAGTTAAAGGAGTACGGTATCGCGAACAAAGTTGATGTGCGCACTTATGATAGTATAATATATCAAGTGTGTAAAATGGGAGGATATAAATATCTTGATCTTCCAAACTTCGAGGGAAAGCGAAAGTTCGTTGAGGAGTTGTGTTATGAGAAAGACTTTACTTACAAACCCAGTTTCCAACCCAAGATTATATTTATCGACGAGACACAAGATTTAGAGAAGCAAGCGCTTATGGTACTACAGCATTTTTATCCTGATGCGAGGTTTGTGTTTGCTGGTGATATATATCAGAGTATACAAAAGGAGACAAGAGAAAGTATACTCTGGTATTTTATGACTCTTCCGGAACAAGAGGACACGTACAAGATCTATATGTCGGTGACGCCGAGAGTGCCTGCGAAGACTCTTGCGACGATAAAGACGGCGTTAAAGATATACTACCCGGAGTTCAAAGATCGAATAGAGGGATGGAAATCATCGAATACTACATCAAATGCGGATATAGAATGGAAGAGGTTCTTTTCGTATTCACATATTTTCGATGAACTCAAAGAGTTCCTAACGACACACAAGCCGGAAGAAACGATGATACTTACTTTTTCATCTGCGATAACGGTTAGAGGAGCGATGGGAGATGTCGCGCGTATAAGAAGATTTTTGGGGGAGAATGGAATAAAAGTGAATCTTGATCATAAGAAATTGGAACCCGATACTTATTTCCTGACAACTTCAAATTCTTCAAAAGGGTTAGAAAGAGATTACGTTATCATATTCTTGACATTCCCGCTTGAGAAAGCATTCGTGCATCTTTCTGATGATGTAGTTGTCAATCTAATCACTGTGGCACTCACAAGGGCTAAGAAGAAAGTGTTGATGTTTGTACCAGCATTCGAAGATAAATTCAGTAGGGTTCTGAATCTTTTTGATAACTGTCCACAGCCCAATAAGGAGAAGATTCATGACCAAATAAAATCATTGGATGACTTTAAGTTTCAAGATTACATCGATGCGGAGCATTCGGTAACATCTTTGATAAGGGCATCCGTTATCAAATACAATACAAGAATAAAATTGAGAGAATATATAAAATGTTTTAATAGCGGGAAGATTTTCGAAGAAGACATAAATTATAAAGTGCTTCCGATTATAACAGATGAGGAGAAGTCGTTCGTTGGTATCTTGATAGAGAACCTACTAACATCAACTTGGGTAAATCGATGGCCATTTCTACCCGAACACGATTTGCAAAACCATCCGATGTATACTCACATCATAAAGAGAATAACGAATGCGGAAAAGAAGTATACGACCTATATTGCGTCGAATATGTTTGATGATAGAAACCAATTCGATGGTATTTATCTATACTCGCAGTTGCACATTGCGTTATCGAACAAGATATTTATGAATCTGAGTGACAAGCTCAAGGAGAATCTCAAGAATTATTGGACAGTACTAAAACCACGTTCTAGAGAACTCAAGCCTAATGAGCCAAAGCTAAAGATACAATGTAATCTAAAAATGCCTTGGTTGACGGGTCTCGCAGATGCAACTACAATCGATGAGGATGAGAAGACGACATCTGTGTACGAGATAAAGGCGTCACAAAAACGAGATTGGCAGGATGATGCACAGATACAGGTATTGTGTTATGCACTGATGACAGGAAAAACGTGGTCGAGGTTGCATCTTTTAAATCCTTTTCAGAATTCAAAGATGTCATACTATTTTGATTCTAAGAGTATCTTGTTTTTGAGAATGCAAGTGTTACAGGATATATTGATTTACAATGTCAATTCGATGATGGCAAAGATGTACCCAGTTACAAAAATCAATAAAAGGATGGATGTATCAAAAACTCTATTTCTTGATATATTAAGAGATGAAGAAAACAATATTACACAGGTGTCTCTGATAGGGATGCTGAGTGCCATCAAATGTGAGTATTTGTTTAATAAATATGCATCTAGTGGAGAAAAGAAAACAAAAGAAATGGGTAAACAAAAAAGATTCGCGTGTGAATCGGATGTTTCGTCGGAGGATTTACTAAAAGAGATAAAAAATGTTCTATCATCGGAAGCGTACAAAGATAAAATTATTTGGTCGTTCGATGATCATCTCGATATATTCTCAACAAATTCTATAAAAGCGCATTATGATCTGACCTGTTTTGAAGATATGATTACTTTTCTTGAGTATAAGAAAAACGAGGACAAGGAGTATGCACTTGATCCAAATGATTCGTTTCATCGTAACATTATATCTTTGAGTTTTATGTTTCTAAAAAATAATTTTGTATAATCGTAAAAAAATTGAATTTTTTCTGGTGTTTTTAGGTATATATCAGCTAAGATGTCTTCTGTTAAGCGTGTAACTTTTTCAGCCGAATGCAAGGAATACGACGGTTTTAAGACTCGTCATAATTTTTTGTACGCGGCGGTGTGCATTGCGTTTTTCAATGGTAACCTCCGTACAAAAGAGGAGGTACTTAGATGTTGCGAGGATGACAGAGATTTCATTGATTTCTGTCTTAGGGAGGCCATCATAACCAAAGGTAAGTTAATTGAGCTAAAAGAGAGAGAGAAAGAGTATCAGATGGAGTTCAGAAAGAGAGTTTTGTTGGGGGGTGATCCGAAATGGGATACGTCATTTTGGATGGATGCGTCGCGAAGAAATACAAGACCAGGAGTACCTCTTATTAGAGTTGGGTGTAGTAATCGAATCGCCAACTTCAAGTTTCACGCGGAGCATCTTGGGCGGATTAATGATTTTATATCCTTACTGCATCAAGCAGATGAACATCTTTTTAAGAATACTTTATAATAAGTAAATAAATGGTTTAAAATTAATTGTTCAAATATAAAATATGAACATAAAAGATGTATTACTTAATTTTTTGAAAGAGCATCCTTCATCTTTTACTTATATAGGTATTGGAAGTGCACCTGTAGATATAAAAAAACTCACGGCACTCACAGACCAAATCATTCCGAATTTTCTTTCAAACAAAAATACGGATGTGATAAGAATAATTCATTTTGATCCTCATTTCAAAAATATAAACAAAAATGATTTGAATAATTATTTTATTTCAAAAGATCTCGGGTTATATAATTATCCACAGGATGGGATATTAACCTGGAAAACATTGAATAATAGTATCGAGATAAATATAGTTCCGGAATTGTTTGTTCATGCTGAAGACGGTTATTTTTTGGAGGATGTTATCGACCTATGTCTACTTTATGAGAGTCATCTTGTTGTTCAGGAGTATACAGGAAAAAATTTGTATGATCTGTTCACAAGTTTGTATAAAAAAAATAAAAATAAAGAGTTGTTCAAGAAGAAGATTTTGTTTGATGTATCTTATAATCAGGACTGTCATTGCTTTATTGATTTAGAAACCTATTCGCCAGTATATGATAATAATAACGATTTTGTAAATATATTATTATTTACGAAGGAGGAGATTTTGGGGATGATTGGGAAAGATAAAAAGATTGATAAGATAATAAAATATCACTATATTGAACAACTTAAAAAAATTGAAACAAATGATATTCCCCGTTTTAGAAAAAAGAAATTAGGGATACTCATAAATTATATTGGGTGCGATACAGCTAATGAGATCCTGAGAACAATAAAAAATAAAGTCGATGATATATTTGAGGTGCTTGTAGCCCTAAAAACAATAAAAGTGAACGACTATATATATAAAAATGTGTTTGATAATTATTCGAATTACAAAGATGTATATAAATGGTTTGATGATTACAGAAAATGCTATGATATAATTTAAATTTTATAACTATATATAGGTTATAAAATTAGATAAAACATAAGATAATTAAAGAAAATATTAAACTTCTTATCGCTTTATTTCTAAATGACTGATTGACAAGTGGTTGAGAAATTGTTTGGTCTGAACACGATTTTGCTACATTCAAGCATAATATTGTATTATCATTACTACATTCTGATGAAAGTCCTGAAGTACATGGCATAGAACAATTGAAGTTATTTGTGTCGATGCCACAGAAATAGGAGTTATTTTCCACGACTACTTGTTCCGTTTTTATAGACGAAATCTGGGTTGTAGAATCTACTAATGGTATTGAAGATGTTGTAGCAACAGGTACTAAATTTGTGGGTACTGCACAGTTTAATGTATAAAAACAAGTTCCTGTAACACATTCCATATCTAACCCGGATGGACAAGGTGTGGTGCAATCAATTGTTTCATATGAGACTCCGCAATATGCTGATATATTAGGTATATTTGTAGTTGTTACTGTAATAGGTTGACAAACATTAGGTAAAACATTAAAACAAATACCTGTTGCGCATTCTATATCTAAACCATAAGGGCAAGGTTTATTACAATCTACAGTTTCATATGTTTGACCACAAAAATTTAGTCCTGATACAGTTGATTGGTCATCCGGATTTGGAAGTAGAGTATTATCTTGAGTTGGTATAGTATTAAAAGGGGTTGTTGGTTGAATATTATTTGTTGTGACGACTAATGGAACAGTAGTAGGTTGAGTAATTGTAGTAGGTAAAGCAAGATTTGTAATTTTATTAATATTTTGAAGTTTGATACTAGATGCGGCAGTTGCTGCATAAACACCATCATCTTGATTTCCTGAAGCATCTACTTTAAGAAAATTTGTTATATCTTTCATTGTACCTACTGTATTTTTTAATACAGCAGGCTGATATACAAACCCACGTGCCGCAGCATTCACAAAATCATTTGTCATTTCTTTTAATGCAGCAGTATATATTTGAACATTTGGACTATTTACAGGTAATAAATTTTTAACATTTTGCTGTAGTGAATTTCTGATTTGATTTGCCTGGTCAAGATCCTTTATTTCAAATGATGGAATATAAGTTTGTTGTTCGATTCGATCAGGATTTACGGATCCAGTATCGGTGCAACGAAAACAATTTGCAAGTTGTTGGTCTCCTATTATTGCGGATGCAGCATATTGATTTTTAATACTATTGAAAATATTGTTTGCAGCCTTTTCATATTTTTGAACAACTTTGTTTACATTATTTATAAGTGTTTCAATAAATTTTTTATTTTCTGAAGTTAAAATAGATTTCCCAAGTTCACCACCATTCGCAGCAGTCATTCGCAAAATAGTAGCTGCTTGAAGGTTACGACTAATTAATTCGTGCTGTTGACCGCTATAAGGCGAAAAATCACTATTTTGATATGCGTGATTGAATTGATCTGAGACAAGTCTTGCGAATCTTGGCACAGCTGATATAGTCGTAGATGTTACATGTGTAGTAGGAAGGCAAATATCGTTAGGTAAACTATTTAAATTCAACTGTGGATCAACTGTAGGTGCTTTAATTTGTGTATTATCAGTAGCTGGTGTATAAGTTCCAGGTGCAAGTGTGCTATTTGCAATTATTATAGGAGTACCGATTGCATAACTACGAGGTTCCACTGAATGAGCGTAAATTTGAAGAGTACAATCTCCTATTTTATTACAACCTGTAAACCCAGGAACTTTTCGTGCAAGTTGATTAAAATCAGATGGAATAGTAAAATCAATAATATTATCTTGATATCCTTCTCCACAACAAGAAGGTTTTCTGATAGGAACAACAACTGTACCATTTTTTATCCAAATATTAATCTCACATTCAGAAGAATGTGGATTGTTCCATCTAAGGGGTATCAATGTTTTCTTCCCCATTACTGCGTTTATAACATTAACGTTAGCAGAATTCGCTTCTAAAGTACGAAATGGAAGCATATCTCTGCCGATCTCATTATTAAAATCTCGATTATCTTGTTCGTTATCGACGTTAGATCTTAAAAAATTGTCATAGTTGTTAGCACGTTGATTTTTCAATCCTTGATAATTAAAATCACTTGGTTCCATATAAACAGCCACGATTGAATTTTTTGTAAAAGGAACTGTGCCAGCTTGTCCATTTTGAATAACAAAATTATTTTTTGGTGTCGAAGCCATACGTAAGTCAGCGTTTACGATTGTTAATAAAAGTGAAACAAATGAAATAATCTGTTTGGATGTCATTTTTATTTATATAAATATTTTTTAAATATTATAATAAATGAAGCCTGTAATATTTTTGTGGGTAGTACTTATAGTTTAACTGCTAGTATTATAACATATAATTCAATAATAAATACTTATGATTTGTCGATACCGACCAAGATAAATTTTTTGTGTTCTAAAAATGTTTCAAATCCATCTGTGCCATCATTACCAATGCATTGCTGTTAGAACACTGTTGTAGTAATATATGATGATAATTCAACAATAGTATATAAATAAATTTAATTTAAAAGATTATTCTTTATAAATAAAATGAATACAGAAAGTTCTTTAACAACTCCCCAAGATAGAGATTTAGCAAATAAATGGAAGCCTCAACAGCATGAATCACCCCTTTCTTCGGAAGAAACTGAAGCCGCAATGAAAGTTTTGAATGTTACAGATTTCACAGATAGATTTAGAAGTGTTGATCGTACTTATGCCGACCCTCCAATCCCTCTTCAAACAATCGGTCTTATTTCTTTTTATCCTGCAAAAGGGGCGACACCAAACGAAAATGGAGTATTTGGTTTTGCAAAGATCAGAGGAAATTATGCAAGTGAAATGGAGGCTTCTCAACGTGCAGAATTTCTTATTCGCAATGTAGATTCTTATCATCCTGTTTTTCATACATATGTGGGTCGTCCATTTCCGATTACAACAAGTTCAAAGTATTCCGCCGAGACAGATGAAATTGATATTAAGAAGGAGGCAACAAAAGCAATTTCTAGTAGTATCAAGGATAAGAAGGATGAGGAATTGAAGACAATTAGGGAGATCAAGGAGAAGGAGGAGAAATTGTTGGCGGAGGCAAAGAAGGAAGATGTTGATCCATACGAGGAGTACATTACACAACGCGTCAAGCTAGCGCAACTTCAATGGACGTATCTAGAACATCAAAGAAAGATGGCGGAGGTAAAGGAGATTGTTATTAAGACAAGGGAGGTTGTTAAGCAAATGGATATTGATTATCCAGAATACAAGGATTCATATTATGAGAAATATATGAATGCAAGAAAGGAAGCTGGTATTAAGGAAGATGAGACTGATACACAAGCTAATTTTATTAAATTTATAGTAGAGGATGCAGAATTAGATTTTTAAAAAAAAATATTTTATTATTAAATAAAGATGGAAGTAAAATATTTAATAATAGGAACTATAATATTGACCATATTGGTGTCTATATTTAGTCAGGATCCTGGAAAATTTCAGAATTCCAAGTTAGGAGTTTTTATTAGTGTGCTATCAAGCTTTTCAATTATGTTAACTTCTTATGGTTTAGTACTCGCGGCTGAGGCTATCGAAGATTCTAAAAGTGTAACATCTGTTGAAAAAACATTTAGTTTGATAGATAGGGCTTTTATACATCCTGTAGATAAAATGAATCAATATTCTGAAAGATGTCCGATATTTGTAAAAAGTTTATGGCCTCAAACAAATCTCTTTACACAACCAGTGGATGATACAAAACAAGATGACGAGGCAGCTATCGTAGACTTATGTATTATCATCTTACAAGCATTTGAAGATCATTTTACTGCCTTAAAATACGATTTAACTGGATCAGTTGTATGGGTATCTAATTATTTACAGTGGGCAAGTAGTCCTATATTCCAGAAAAAATTCGATGATTTATATCCAAATTTTAAAAAGAAAACGAATGATTTTGCCAAACTTTTATTTGAGTATACTAAAAGTCCTATTACAAGCGGTGAAATTTTAGAACAGCGGGCGCATGAGGTTGTTAATGATGGCAGATATAAAAAAATAAGAGATATGGATTAATATTTTTAAAGTAGTTTAAAAATATTATTTACTTAGCCTTACATTGCTTACAATCACTACTTGACATTTTCAAATATATGAAAACGATTATAGATAAAACAAGTACACCTATACCGGACCACATAATAATGTCTCTTGTCTGTTTATCTTTATCTTGACTACCCACGGCGGATGTTCCGATGCCGACTGCTCCAAGCGCTGCAGGAATAGCTAGAGCGCAAGGAGCGCAAAATTCTTCTTTATTCTCTTCTTTCATTTATTATATAAAATAATTTTTTTATATATAATTTTTAATAAATGAAAGAGTCGAATTTTAAAATTAAAAGCTTTGAAAAGATACCGGTATGTGGTTTTATAATTGTATCTCTACTTATTGTTTTCTCTTTATATTTTGTAAATATCGTAAAAAGTGTACCCTGTGATAAAGATATGGGATCGGTTTTTGTTTCTAATTTTATACACACAGATATATTTCATATATTGAGTAATGCTTTCAGTTTATATTCTTTAAGTGTTATTGAAGAACGTGTAGGTTCTGAGACATTTATTAAACTTATAGTATTCTTTTTGGCATCCAATACAGTTCTTGAAACGTTACTCCATAAACTTATAGAAGTGCCTTGTTCTATCGGATTCTCAGGGATACTTTTCAGTATGATGTCATTTGAATTGGTTGCCAAAAATATCTTGGATACAAATATCCTATTGTCCTTGCTGTTTAATATTGGATTAACAATTTCAAAAGGAAAAGAGTCTAAGGTATCTATATATGGACATGCAATCGGTATATTTTCTGGGATTATAGCAGGAATGATATTTAAAAAAATATAAAAATATATTTGTAATAATAAAAAAATGGGACCTTTAGCAAAATTCTTTTATGTGGTTTTCGGAATTTATTCTTTATTTGTTGTGGGTTTTATAAATGGTGATTTGGGAGATAAGGCATGTATTAATTCAAATATTAGAATCTATCTTATGGTTTTATCTATTTTTTGTACTATTTTGCCTGTTGTAGTGTTAACTGTGGAGGGTATTTGTGAACCAGATTGCTATAAAAGATGCGCGACATTTGAAGCAAAAGTAAGGAAAGAGAAATCTCAATATTACGGAACATCAAGTCTTATTACAATATTCATAGTTAATATTTTTGTACTTATTATAACTAGTCTTCTGTTAACTGAAATAAACAACGATACTAATTGTAACGTATCAGATCTCACTTATAAATTAATATATGGTCTACTTGGAATAACATCATCCATAGTAGCATACTGTCTTGTTATCTTTGGTCTTAACTATGGTCCAGGTGGTGTAAAAAACAAAGAAGATGCCGCCAGCAACGCGAAAAAAGGCCTAGTTGCCTAAATTTATTTTATATTTAAAAAACTATTTTAAATATAAAAATGTATTCAATACCAACAAAAGACATCCACGAGTTCGATAATCGAATTGAAAATAAGCCTACACTACCTGAATATACAAATGATATGATTTTAAAACTTTTACTTGTATTAAAACAAAATATACAACATCATTCATCTCCCGATTTACAACATTTCGGAATCAGAGGTGTCGACCTAATCATCCATGATTTTATGAACGGGGTTGAAGGCGTATACTCGAATAACGACCAAATAAATGGAATTCGAGCTGATATCCTAATCGCAAATATTTCCGAAAGATTGATTATTATAAAAAATAAAAATACCCGAGATTCAGAAGAAATCTTTAAAGAAACTATAAATGAAGTCTGTGAACAGTTTAAAGATTTATTTTTGTCGAACGGTACATGTGCGGTAGGAAGAAGTTTGAGATTTTTACAGATCTATAATTATTTATTTAGTATTTAAATTTTGGGTAATCTTATTTGCGTACACTATATTACCTGGGAAAAGAATACTTACTATAACTATAAATCCGAGTGCATCCCAGAATGATAGTTCTTCGATACGCGCATCTGGGAATTTCTTAATTATAACGTCATTCCAAATTATCATAACAAGGTAACTTTCAATTGCAAGAATTGTAAAAAATATTAAAAACAGAAGTAAAATACCACCAATCATAACGCCGCCAATAATAGTGTTCTCTTTTAATTTATTCATTTATTAATATATATATTTTTTTTTTATTTTTATTTAAATATATATTTTCAAGAAACAAAATGAATGCGCTAACAAAAGAACTATTTACTTTTGGCAAATACAAGAATAAGTACCTTGAAGATGTCTTAAAAGATCGCGGATACTGCAAATGGCTTCTTGAAGATGAACAAGATTGGTTTAAAGAAAATTATGAATATCTGTATAATCGAGTGAAAGAGTACAACCCAATTCAGAAATTTATTAAAAAGAAGGATGATAACCCGGAAGGAGATTTTGTAGATATCTACGATTATTTTAATTTATTATACCCGGAGGAACTTGAGATTGAATTATCAGAAAACGACCTTAAGTGCTATTCATATTATTTAAAAATTATTGTAGAACTTCGTGAAAAGATTATCAGCAACAAGAAAGAAAACAAATATGATATCAAGTCCCCTACAAAATGGTTACAGAAATTCGAGACCGACACAGGATTAAAGAGGGATGATTTCAAGCAGTTTATAAATAGTTATGAACTAAAGAATATAACCTATATCATAGAAGATATCAAGGCACAAGGAAATATAGAATATAAGGGCGCGCAATCCTTCAAAATAGCAAAGAAGAGATCAGATTCACAGGAAACATTTTGGGAGATCTTGTTAAAAGAGAAATATGGAGATGAGGTCGGGAGACAGTTTCAGTTTGGAAATTGTATTTTTGATTTTATTAATATAGGTAGGAATATGATTTATGAGTGCAAGCTAGGGTTAAAAGATTTCAACCAGACTCAATATGATAAATATTCCCTAATCAAAGAAAAATTTGAGATAGTTTACTTAATAGATAATGATTGCATAATTTCAATAAAAGATAAAGTTATTTATACTTCAGATATGGGTAAATATATTTTTTATATTTGCAATATACCATTAAAGAAGAAAGAAACGGCATTCGACGAGATGCTTTTGGATTTTGAAATAAAAGAAATAGATAATGTCAAAAATTTTATTTAAAAAATATTTACTAAAATAAAAAATGAACGGATATTTATTTATTTTCGTATGCCTAGTATTGTTTCTAATTATAATCAGTATATTAGCAATTGTAAATAACAATAAGACTGAAAAAGATATAGCATCACAACGTGATTTAAGTACTACATATAAAATCACTTTGTACGACAGTTTTGGAGTTATGCCTTCGCAATATGCATTAGATGGTTATTTCACCGCTCCAAATCCCAGATTATACAATCTACCACTTAATCGTTATCCATTTATAGGTGCTCATAATGCAGCATCTGGTAATAAACCCTTGCTTACAGATACTCCAATAAATGTACCTGTACCAATTGTTGGGGATGTAGTAGATTTGGTTAAAAAATCTGATCTTGGAACTATTGCGCCTATGCTTAAAACTCAAAGTTGCACATTTTTAGATCTATTTTATAGTTATGTTAGATATTTTGATTTGAAAGTTGCTATTCTAACTGATCAATTGATACAAAATCTAGATTATATTAAAAAAGGCATTGTTGATAAATTAGGACTTGATAATTCAGTAGCCAATGCTATTTTTGGATTTTTTAGACAAACAATTCCTAGTATTCCTCAACTTGTAGATGTCTTATTTTTTATTTATGACGAACAAAATAAAACGAATGCAGTTGTCCCTCTTTTACCTATAAGATTTGATCTTACATTTTTACACATGATTAAACTTGCACTCGAAAAAAAAGAATTGATATTTTTAAATTTTTCAGGTTATACTAAAGACACGCAAGACAAGGTAAAACAACAAGTAATAAGTTATTTTAATAATAACGCATCCAATAGGTATTATATTATTAAATCTTTGGATGATCTAAAAAGACCAGTTAGTTCTTATTTAAACTCTAATATATATATTATTATTACATTCAAATTTGATAATTTTACCTACAATAATCCAAATATAAATTTAAATTGTTTTTCTCATCCCAAATCCCTTCCTTTAAAATCTAATATTGAAGCTGCTTTAAGTTTTATAGATGTATTTGTTAATAATAAACCTTTACATAAACTTGGCGGAGGTGCATATGGTAGTAGTTGTATTGCCGATGTTTATGGTAAACAATACAGAGATATGAATCTTACACTAAATGAGTTAGTTAAAAAGGATTTTGTATGGGAAGATTTTATTATTTACATTAAAAGAGAATATAATATCTATCTAAACAATTTTGTTTATGGATCGGTCGATGAGGTTAATATAATTAATGGATTTTTTGAAAGACCTATTACTGATGTAGCATCTGCTGCAATTGCTGCAAAAGAATGTAGTGATTCGTACAACAACAAAGGCTGGAAAGAATCATTACCAAAATGTTTAAGTGTATCAGGTGTTGTTACGGGTGCAGTTGGTGCAACGCAATTTAACCCTCTAGAAATCGAAAAAGCAGCTGATGTTAATAATAGAATATTTGAATTATGCGCTCAAGAAAAATTTGTACCTAATGTAATATTATTAGATAATGTTCCAAATATATTCACTTTAAATAAAGATTCAATGGTAGCTAAACTAAATACAAACGCAAGTACATCAAAACTATATTCTCAATTACAAAAAAATGCAATAGAACAATGCGTAGAAGGTGGATTGTTATATAAAGTAATAAATAATATACCTTGTTCTTATTTAGACACACCTGGACTTCCAATAAAGATTGAAATTAAAACATCTAACGATTTCTGGTCAGGTACAGATTCAGATATTAAAATTAGTTTTTACGATCCTACTTATAAGGATAAGAATAATAATAATTATAGACCGTTTAATCTTGATAATCCTTTAATTAATGATTTTGAAAAAGGTAACACAGATACATTTGTAGTTTGGAGTATAGGTATAGGCTTATATTCTTTACAAAACAAACCTATTAAACTAGAGGTAATAGGTAATATTATAGATGATTGGAAACTGGAATCATTAAGTTTATATTATGCAGATCAGCTTGTTAAAACTTATAAACCTAACTTATGGTTTAATAAAAATTTAAAATCAATAGAGCTTAATAATACTAATTATAATGTGGTTAATGATACACTTAATTTAAATTCTAAAAGCTTAGGTCTTCCCATTAAATTTATTTTCAGAACTGCACGCGACGATTTTGCCGGTACGTTTTCTCTAATAAAAATATCGATCTATGATTTTGTTGCTGGTAAATATAAAATATTTGATATTAATAAACTTGGAGATGGTATGCCTAGAAATAGTTTAAAAGAATATGTTGTATCAAGTCCGAATATCGGTCTTGATTCTTTATTAAACAAACCAATTGAAATATCTTTATCCAATATGTTTGGATTAGATGCGTGGAAAATCGATAATATTGATATATATTACGCTAACCAATTTGTAAAATCTTACAAACCCGATTTTGAGTTGAAAAGAAATAATAAATTAGTTTTAGATAAGGATAATTATGGGATTAGTTTCCTTCCTCTTCCAAATTTATAAATTATTTTTAAACTTATACAAGTTTAAAAATTAATTTTTCTTTCCTTTTTTCTTACCAACAAGTACAATAACTATTGTAACTACTGGGCCAACGCTTGTAAGTACTCCTAAAATACCAATTATTTTTGCCCAATCTTCAAGATCCTTCCAATTTACTACAAGCATATAAATAGCTGTTATCCACAGCGCTACCATTATAAGAAATAGCATCATAAAAACTCCGATACTTAATCCTAGGATAGAATCCTCATCGGAGTGTTTACCCATTTGTTTATAATGCTGTACAGGTTGATTTTTAAAATAAGCTGATATTCGATCTTTATTATCGAAGTATTCCTTAATCAAATTCGTAAGTGCGTATTTCTCGAGAATCATTTTTATTATTAGAAACAAAATATTATTTAGAGAATAAAAAAAATATATAAAAATGTTAAACCAGTTCTGTAAATCGTTTTTGGAAAATAAGAATGAAAAAAATGCAGCTAAAGTAATTAAAGCTGCTAGATATGCTGACATGTGCGATATTGGTAACATAGTCGGGCAATATTTGGAAAAAAAATTTGCATCGAGCACTTCTATTCTAAACGAGCTAGCTCTTTGTGCTCAAGAAACAAATAATTACGACTTATCTTTTGATATCTATGAAAAACTTTTAAAAAATATTAACCTCGGCGAAAAAGAATTAGAAATCCTATTATCTAAACAAAATGAATTAAGTCGTAAAATTATAGATCGTTATAACTTTTATAACCAAGAGAAAATTGATTATTTAGTAAATCGACCCGAACGAACTATAAAATTTGTAACATTATCTATGACAACTTGCAAAAGATTCGATTTATTTGAGCAAACAATGAATACACTTTTAAACTGTTTTGATATTGAAGAAATAGATGATTTTTTCATTGTTGATGATAATAGTTCTGACGAGGATAGAGAAAAAATGAAAGCATTATACCCTTTCTGTAATTTCTATTTTAAGACTTTAGAAGAGAAAGGACATCCTCAAAGTATGAATATAATTAAGAATTATGTTAAGACTGATTATTTAATACACCTCGAGGATGATTGGAAATTTTTTGTAAAATTGGATTATATCAAGAAAGCAAAAGATGTATTGACATCTCTGGATGTTGTAAAGCAATGTCTCTTTAATAAAAACTATGGAGAGACATTGAATGATATAAATATCAAGGGTGGGCAATTGGTTATTGATAAAATTAAATCTTCGAGATTTTATATCCACGAATTTGTCCAAACTCAAGAAGAAAGAGAAAAATGGACTGAAAAGCACGGTGTTACAGGTATGCATTGCAATTATTGGGCTCATTTCTCTTTTAGACCTTCACTTATTAAAACTTCTATTTTCAAAGAACTTGGTGACTTTAATGAAGATGTATCTCATTTTGAGATGGATTATGCTTATAAATATTATAATAAAGGATATATTTCTGCATTTTTTGAAAGTATTTATTGTATTCATACCGGACGTTTGACATCTGAAAGAGGAGACTCGTCTAAAACAAATGCATACGCGCTCAATGATGAACTTCAATTTACCGGTAAAGAAAAACAAAAACTACTTAAGAATACCCTTGAGGGTAATAAAATTAAGACATATGTGGTAAATATGGAAAAAAGATTGGATAGATGGCAGAAAATGGAGGAAGAGCTCAAGCCTTATTCAGTATTAAATTATGAAAGATTTGATGCAGTTGACGGTTCAAAATTAAAAACAAATGCTCAATTACAAAGAATATTTGATGGCAATGATTACAATATGAGAGTCGGACTAGTTGGATGTGCTATGTCACATATTAAGTTATTTACAGATATAATAAATTCTGATTATGAAAATTTCGTAATTCTTGAAGATGATGTTGAGTTAACTCCAAATTTCGACTTGAAACTCGCTCATATTTTTGAACAATTGAAAAAGGTTGAATGGGATTTTATATTTTTGGGACATCACCTACGGGACTTGGAAGACCAAGATCAGCATTATGATAAACAAAATTACCCGGATATTGAAAAATGGAACATGAATATTTCTTTCTTGAATAGTCTTGGAGGTACTGGTGGTTATGTAATAAACAAAAAAGGAGCACTACGTCTTCTCGATTTTATCAATAATCGAGGAATGACAAATGGTATAGACACAATGATGCAAAAGGCCGCAGATTCTTTGAACGTATACTACATGTCGCCACATATGATCTTTACAGACTGTTATAGAGCGACAAATAAGAGTTTAGATACAGATATTCAATTCAATTATGATTCTTTGACACTACCTCTCGAAGATCGACTTGCGGAAGAGATTGAGTTTTATGAAAAAAATTGTTTACATAAGCTTATCAACTTTGATAAAATAGCTGCTATTACAAAGTATTGCACCGATAAAAAGTATAATAATCCTTGTTATTATCGCGGGAATACGGCTGATATTAAGGATTTAATAACAAAATGCGTCCATCCTTGTTATACTCTTGAAGACACAATATTGTTTGTTGTTCCGAATGGTATCGATGGTAGGTACTTTGAAAGATTGAAGAAAGATGGAGAATATGATGTTTCAGATTCCTTAATTTATTAATTTTTTATTTACTATAAAATAAAAAATGACAGAATACATTCCTATCGCACTTCCTTCTTTATTTGGATACGGCACTGCTATGTTTTGTAATGTCGGCAACCAAGCAGGTTCAACCGTTTCATTTCGCCCACCACCAATTGTTTTTTCTATAGTATGGCCTATTCTATACATAATGTTAGGTGTTTCTTGGTATTTCGCGCGAAAATCAAACCAATTATGGGCTGATATATTTTACATAGTTCTTATATCTTTATTAAACTTATGGATCATTATCTACTCTTGTCAGGGTGATAAAAAGAATGCAATATATGTACTTGTATTATCGGTTGCTGCCGCTTTATCATGCTACACAGTTGCTGATTTTACCGGTAAATTATTGATTGTACCATTGATAACGTGGCTAATGTTTGCAACACTTTTGAACATATTTGAAGTTGATAAAAATTGATTATGGTCCTGGAGCTGGAGGGTTAACAGCCATTGCCCCTCCTGTGTACATAGCTTGAGTCTTTGCGGTTCCGCCAGGATTATATTCATACAGATTAATATTGACAGAATTTGTATCTTTAGGCAGTGCATAATTGAGCGAGGTAGAGTTATTTGTAAACTTAACATTTTCAAAATTTTCAGATTCTGAAACAGTCTCGTCATTATATGATATTAAATTCAATTTATAAAATTTATCATCATCTAAATTTGGATCTTGAGATGGAGGTTGTATAGGGATTGTAATACTAGTTGAAGTATTGGTCGCTACCACGGAACCGTAATAAGGTTTACAAACACTTTTACTACATATGTTAGATCGGCATATAATATCACAACCACCACAATTAGTCGGGTTATTTGTTGTATCGACGCAACTAGAACCACAAAGCGTTTTTCCCGATGGACATACACAAGTACCTTGAACGCAAGTTTGATTTGCAATCATGCACGCATTACCACATTCACCACAGTTAGAAACATCGTTCATTATATTAATACATCCGTTACCGCAGTTCTTATAACCACTCTCGCAGCAATTATTATCTATTAAAAATTTGTCGAATACATCTTTTACATTATCTTCATTCCTAACATGTTTTTTTGCAAATTCAAATAATTTATTACGATCTACGTAACATATATTTTGAGAAATAAACATCATAATAAAGTTAAGCTGGTTATCATCTTGGCAAGTATTCATATCATTTAGATAAGGTGTCATAGCTTTTAATAGTTCTGGTTCCGACATATTTAGGATATCATGATCTTTCTTGTTTGCTTTTTTCTTAAAAATTTTTAAAATACACTCATTCCTTCTTCTTATATTGCATTTAAATTTATATTTAAAATCATTTAGAAAAGCGTCTTTTTGATCTTTATATTTAGTATTATTTTCAAGTGTCGTTTCTAAAGGTAGACGGGTAAAAATATATAATTTATTAAGTACTTTATGTCTTTTGATATTTTTGTTTAACATAATCAAAAATAATCCTAGTAAGAATAATAATAATAGTAATAGAAGTAGCATTTATTTAAGAAAATATAAAAATTAATTTTTATCGTTTAGGAATTGCAGGTGTTCGACATTGCCCAGTTAAACAATATTCATTTAAACCAAAACATGGTTTCCCACACTGTCCGCAATTATATATATCAGTTGATAAGTTTGTACATTTACCGATATTACTACAGAATGTTTTTGTAGAATCTCCGCAAAGAATAGTCACATCTCCCTGAGAGAATAGAGTAGTTCCAGATTCATTAAAAATTAATATTGTCACATTATTAGTGCCTGTTGGTAGTACGTAGAGAGTACGATCTTTATTAATTAACGTAAAATAATACGTGTTTGTAGTTCCTGGAATTAATGTTAATGAAATATTGTAAAAATATTTTTGTTCTAGGATATTTGTACCTGCATACGCGAAAAGTTGACATGCATAAGTTTTTATAGTTGTTAACTCTGGTGAATTGAAATTTATAAAAGTTATAATCCCAGTATCATTTATTTGAATGACCGCTTTATCAACAGGTACAGTAGGAATGTTAGGAGGTACACATGTACGAGAATAACAATTGTAACCTAAGGGACAAGCTTTACCGCAATTACCGCAATTACTTAAATCTGTGTTTAAGTTTACACATGTTGTGTTGCAAAATGTTTCCTCTTCGGTGCAAATAGGCGGAGGTGTAGTTGTAGGCTGAACTACATTTCGAACGCATGTACCGTTATTGCAATATTCCCCAGATGAGCAAGAGGTATTACAATTACCGCAATTATAGCTGCCTGTTAATAAATTTACACAACCCACTTTATCGCAATAAACCTCGCCAGGATTTGTACAAGTAATCGTTGTCGGTTTTGGTCTACACACGGAAGACGTAGGTACATTTGGAATTTCTTGTACACAAATTTCATCAGTGCCGCACCTGATATTGCAATCACCACAATGTTCATTCATGGTTAAATACACACATGAACCATCGCAAAGTACGGAACCTCCCTCACATGTAATCGGAGGATTAGGTGGGGGTGAGGGTGTGGGT